>Ga0255338_1000499_pt1 | contig 121784 bp, 105 predicted proteins | sample MeOH1_35cm_T4_19_FD_203715 | JGI IMG/M metagenome (GOLD analysis project Ga0255338, IMG submission 203715) | Sandy soil microbial communities from University of British Columbia, Vancouver, Canada - MeOH1_35cm_T4_195 | ecosystem: Engineered > Artificial ecosystem > Sand microcosm >... | reverse complement strand
AACAGATGGAAGAGATGCAGGCCAAGCTGAAGAGCATGCCCGGCGGTCTCCCGAAACTCCCCGGCCTCGGCGGCGGCCTGCCGCCGGGCTTCAATCCCTTCAAGAAATAATCTGAAAGACCAAGGACTTATCCAATGCTGAAGATCCGTCTCGCCCGTGGCGGCGCCAAGAAGCGCCCCTACTACTCGATCGTCGTCGCCGACAGCCATTCGCCCCGCGACGGCCGCTTCATCGAGAAGGTGGGCACCTACAACCCGCTGCTGAAGAAGGACGACCCGAACCGCGTCGTCCTGAAGGTCGAGCGCATCCAGGAGTGGATGTCCAAGGGCGCCCAGCCCACCGACCGCGTCGCCCGCGAACTCGGCAAGCTGGACATCGTGAAGTGGGAAGCCGGCAACAACCCGACCAAGGGCAAGCCGGGCAAGAAGGCCAACGAACGCGCCGAGGAAAAGGCCCAGAGGGAAGCCGACCGCGCCGCCGCGGCCGCCGAACTGGCCGCCAACCCGCCGCCGGTCGAAGAGCCCGTCGCCGAGGAAGCCCCGGCCGAAGTCGCCGCCGAAGCCGCCCCGGAAGTCGCTGCCGAAGAAGCCCCGGCCGCTGAAGCCGCCCCCGAGGCGCCCGCCGAGGAAGCTCCGGCCGTCGAGGCCGCCGCTGAAGAGCCGGCCGCCGAGGCCGCGCCCGAAGGCGAAGACAAGGCCTAAGGGTCTCCACGGGTGAGTTCGGATCTCATCCAGGTGGGCCGGGTCGCGGGCGCCTTCGGGGTCCGCGGCGAGGTCCGCATCACCAGCTTCACGGCCGATCCCGTGGCGCTGGTGGACTACAAGGACCTGAAGCGTGAGGACGGTTCGCCCGGCCTCACGCTGACCTCCGGGCGCGCCGTCAAGGGCGGCGTCATCGTGCGCGCCAGGGAAGTCGAGACCCGCGAGCAGGCCGAAGCCCTGCGCGGCCTCAAGCTCTACATCCCCCGCGACCGCCTCCCGGAGCCCGAGGAGGACGAGTTCTACGTCACGGACCTGATCGGCCTTGCGGTCGAAACGGCCGATGGCGAGGCGTTGGGCCGCGTGAAGGCCGTCCAGGACTTCGGCGCCGGCGACCTGCTGGAGATCGCGCCCGTCGAAGGCGGCGCCACCTGGTACCTGCCCTTCACCCGCGCCGCCGTGCCCGAGGTGCGGCTGGCCGACGGCGTGGTGGTGGCCGCGAAGCCGGACGAGGTGGAGTAACACTCGTTCCGCCCCCGCATGGCGGCGCTGGCCGGCGACACCGGGGATCGACCGGTTCGGCACGGGATCATGGCTGGACCGCATGCAAGGCGGGGAGCCTAGAGCGCGTCAGGCGAAAGTGGATACCGGTTTCGCCGCCCGACGCGCTCTAAAGCTTTGAAGATCGAGCCTTTTTATCTGGTTCAGGTGACTCCACCTGAACCAGAATGGCTCTAGCGCCGCCCCTCCCCTATCCTCTCACCTCGCCCTTCGTGTCGGGGAGAAGGGGGGTCACTCGACCGGCAGCCAGATCTCGAAACCGCCGACGCCGGTCGCCGGGTCGAACCGCTCGGGGTAACGCTCGAAGAACGGCGCGTCGGCCAGTTTCACGCCCGAGTTCGGAGCCCAGTCGCCCCAGATGGTCCGCCACACCGACCGGATTTCCGAGATGTGGCCGCTGTGCTCCCAGACGACGTAACGCTGGGCCGGGACCCGCAGCCGGCTGAGCTCGGCCGGCAAGGCGGCGAAGTCGGAGACCTCCACGGCGGTCAGGTAATCGGTGGTCCGCTCATCGTCGCCGTTCCAGACGACGCCGTAGGTGGCGCCGCCCTTCTCGGCCGGCACATGGCCGATCCAGGGCGCGAACCGCTGCCACTGGCTCGGGATGCCGGCCATGACGCCGTCGTAGTAATGCTCAACCAGTCCGGCGAGCAGCAGGGGCGCGCCGTCCACATGGCGGGGCGGGGCGAGGTCCAGGATGCGGGTTTCGTCCAAGTTGATGGGCTCCACGAGTGCGAGTTTGCCGGCGCAGCCCTGGCCACGGACCTGCTCGGGCGTGACCCCGAACTGCTCGCGGAAGGCGCGGGTGAACGCTTCGTGGGAGCCGTAGCCGGCCTCCAGGGCCACCGAGAGGATATCCGGCGCCCCCGCCGCCAAACCGCGCGCGGCCTCGGAGAGGCGTCGGGCGCGGACGTAGCGCATGACGGACCGGCCGGTGACCTGGCCGAAGGCGCGGACAAGGTGATAGCGCGACAGGCCCGCGACGTCGGCCACGTCCTCGAGGGCGAAGTCCTCGCCGAGGTGGCCTTCCACGAACCAGATCGCCTTCTGCACGGAGTCCATGTCCGCTCCCACGAAACGTGGTCCTTGTGGGCCCGCGCGACCCTAGCCGCTTGATCGTGGTTGCGCTCGCGATGGTCGCTGAGCTTGCCTTTGCGCGCCGGAGCGGCGAACCCTCCCCGCATGGCCCGCGCCCTGCCCGTTCCGACTCTCGACGACGCCCCGCTGGCGCCGGGGCTCTATGTGGTGGCCACGCCCATCGGCAACCTGCGCGACATCACGCTGCGCGCCCTGGACGTGCTGAACCAGGCCGACCTGATCCTGGCGGAGGACACCCGCGTCTCGGGCAAGCTGCTGGCGGCCTTCGGGATCAAGGGCAGGATGGAGCGCCACGACGAGCACGCCGCCGAGCGGGTCCGACCCAAAGTGCTGGCCGCCCTGGCCGAGGGACAACGGGTGGCGATCATCTCCGACGCGGGCACCCCGCTGATCTCCGACCCCGGCTACCGGCTGGTGCGCGAGGCGGCCGGGGCGGGTCACAAGGTATTCCCGATCCCCGGCGCTTCGGCCGTGCTGGCCGGCCTGTCCGCCGCGGGCCTGCCCACCGACCGCTTCCTGTTCGTAGGCTTCCCGCCGCCAAAGAGCGCGGCCCGGCGCACCTTCCTGGCCGAGTTCGCCGGGGTGCGGGCGACGCTGGTGTTCTTCGAGGGTGGCTCGCGGCTGGCCGACAGCCTGGCCGACATGGCCGCCGTGCTGGGCGACCGCGAGGCGGTGGTCTGCCGCGAGCTGACCAAGCTGTACGAGACCTTCTACCGTGGCCCGCTCTCGTCCCTGGCCGCCGACCCCAGGCTGGACGCGCCCAAGGGCGAGATCGTGATCCTGGTGGCCCCGGGCCGCGAGACCGAGGCCACGGCCGCCGACGCCGACGCCGCCCTGACCGACGCGCTCAACCGCCTGAAACCCGCCGACGCCGCCGCCGAGGTGGCCAAGGCGCTGGGCCTGCCCCGCCGCGACCTCTACCGCCGGGCGATGGCGTTGAAGCAACACATAGAGCCGAAGGGGTGAACGGCCGGGTCGCCCGTGGCGCCGCCGCGCGCCTCTCCGGCCGCCGCGCCGAGGCCTGGGCCGCGGCCTGGTTGATGGCCAAGGGCTACCGCATCCTGGGCTTCCGCTTGAAGACGCCGCAGGCCGAGATCGACCTCCTGGCCAAGCGCGGCGACGTCCTGGCGGTCGTCGAGGTGAAGAGCCGGGCCAGCCTGGAAACGGCGCTGGAGACCGTCACCTTCGACCAGCGCGACCGCCTGCGCCGGGCGGGCGCCGCGCTTGCCGCGAACCGGCCCGGCCTTTCGGGCTGCGCGGTCCGGCTCGATCTGCTGGCTCTCGCGCCCGGGCGGCTTCCTAGGCATATTCCCGATGCCTGGAAGGGGGGCTGAGGGACGGATGAACCGCGACGAGGCCGAACGCATCCTGTCGGAGGCCGGGAGTGTCCCCGAAGGCGACTTCCCGTTGCTGGAGGCCGCCATCGCGTGTGCGATCCACGAGGACCCGGCGCGCGATCCCGGCGCTGCGCGCGAGATTGCGGCCATCGGCGTGGAACGCCTGTCCGAACGGCTGAAGCGCGAGAGCCCGGAAGAGGCCATCGCCGAGACCATGGCCGGCGACCTGGGCCTGTCGGGCGACCTGTTCACCGTGGAAGACCCGGAGAACGCCGACGTCATCTCGGTGGCCGGCCGGCGCAAGGGCCTGGCCGTCACCTTGGGCCTCTTCTACCTGCACGCGGCGCGCAAGTGCGGCTTGACCCTGCAGGGCGTCGATTTCCCCGGCCACTTCCTGCTGCGGATCGAGACCGACGAGGGTCCGTTGGCGCTGGACCCGTTCTCGGAGGGCCGTGTCGTGCTGCCGTCCGAGCTGACGCGGCGGGCCCTGCACGCGGGCCTGACCCCCAACGTCGCCGACCGGCTGGACCGGCTGATGGCGCCGGTGAGCGACCGGGCCGTACTGCTGCGACTGCAAAACATCATCTACGCCAACGCCACGGCCTATGGCGACTTCGCCCGCGCCGAGCGCGCCGCGCTCCGCCGCGCCCTGCTGGATCCCACCGACCACCGCCCCTGGCTGGACGTGGCCGCCGCGCGGGAGGGCCAGGGCGCCCTCGCCGGCGCGCTAGAGGCCTTGCAGCGCGCCACGGCCCTCGACGGCGGCGCGGCCCTGGCCGCACGGGCCCAGCGCGAACGGGTCAGACTGCGGCTGAACTGACGCCAACCGCCACGAGCTGCGGTTGCATCGCCCCGCGTTCGCCGTTCACATGGCGGCGCGAATCAAGGGCGGGAGCGCGCGGCGGCCGAAGATGGTCTTCAGTTCGATCATCTTCATCTTCTACTTCCTGCCGGTCTTCCTGCTCGGCTATTACCTGAGCGGCTGGCGCACGGCCGCGCTGCTGGCCGGCAGCGCGGCGTTCTACGTCTGGGGCGAAGGCCCCTACATCTTCCTGCTGGCCGCCCTGATCGTGGCGAACTACGCCGGCTCGCGGGGGCTGGCCGCGGCGGAGAGGCCGGGCCGAAGGCGCGCGATCCTCACCGGCCTGGTGATCCTCGACCTGGGGGTGCTCGGGGTCTTCAAATACGCCGGCTTCCTGGCCGAGAACCTGAACCTGATCATCCCGGGGGCGCCGCTGCCGAAGATCGAGCTGACCCTGCCGCTGGGCATTTCGTTCTTCACCTTCCAGCTGATCAGCTATGTCGCCGACGTCTACTGGCGGCGGGTCGAGGTCGAGCCCAGCCTGACCCGGTTCGCCGCCTACATCCTGATGTTCCCGCACCTGATCGCCGGGCCGATCGTGCGCTTCGCCAACATCGCCGAGGAGCTGCACGCCGACCGCCGCAGGACCGGCCGCATCGGCCTGGGCTTCCAGTATTTCATCGTCGGCCTCTGCCAGAAGGTGCTGGTGGCCAACAGTGTGGCGCCCCTCGCCGACCACGCATTCGGCCTGGGCGGCGCGCTGGATCCGGCCACGGCCTGGCTGGGCGCGATCGCCTACGCCCTGCAGATCTATTTCGACTTCTGCGGCTATTCGAACATGGCCATCGGCCTGGCCTTCATGCTGGGTTTCACGTTCCCGAAGAATTTCGACCATCCCTACGCCTCGCGCTCGATCACCGAGTTCTGGCGGCGCTGGCACATCTCGCTGTCGTCGTGGTTCCGCGATTACGTCTACATCCCGCTGGGCGGCAACCGGGCGGGCGCGGCGAAGACGGTGCGCAACCTGCTGGTGGTTTTCCTGCTCACCGGCGTCTGGCACGGGGCGGCCTGGACCTTCGTCGTCTGGGGCCTCTACCACGGCGCCTTCCTGCTGATCGAACGCTTCGGCCTGGCGCGCCTGCTGGCGGCCGCGCCACGGTTCGTGGGCCATGCGTACGCCCTGCTGGTGGTGCTGGTGGGCTGGGTGCTGTTCCGGGCCGAGACCCTGACCCAGGCGCTGGACTACCTGGCCGTCATGGCCACCCCGGCCGCCGTCGGCCCGCCCGTGGCGACGCGCGTGTTGCTCGACGCCCAGACCCTGGCCGCGATGGCCGCCGGGGCGATCTTCGCCGGCCCGACCCTGCCTTGGCTGCTGGACCGCCTGCGCACGCCCAGACTCGAGCCCGCCCGCACCCTGGAAGCGCGGCTGGACACCCAGGGCGTCCACGTCCTGGCCACCCCCGCCCTGATCGCCGGCCTCGTGCTCAGCATCGCCATCCTGGCCGGCTCGACGCTCAACCCCTTCCTGTACTTCCGGTTCTGATGAGCGATCCGCTGCGCGCACATTGGGGACGGCTGATCGGCGCCACGGTCGCGGTGGTCGTCGGCGCGTTCGTGCTGCCGCGCGTCGTCCCGGTTCCGACCCTTTTGGAAAACCGCCGGCTCGCCGAGACGCCGCCCTTGCCGTCCAGCCTGGGCGGGCTCACGGCCTACCGCAAGGCGACCGACGCCTATGTGGCCGACCGCTTCCCGCCTCGGACCCATCTCATCGCCGGCCTCAACACCCTGCGCCTGTGGTTCGGCGTCAGCGGGTCGTCGCGCGTGATCGTCGGCCGCGACGACTGGCTGTTCAGCGACGACGGATCCCACCTGAGCGCGGCGCGGGGCGAGCCGGAGATGTCCGATGCCGACGCCCGCGGTTGGCTCGGCGGCCTTGCCGGCCGGACCGAGGCCCTGACCGCCGAGGGGCGCACCTATGTCGTCCTGGTCGCCCCGGTGAAGGAGGCCGTCTATCCCGGCGCGGCGCCCGACTGGTTCGAGCTGGATTTCAATCGGCGCGCCGCGATGCTGAACCGCCTGGCCGAGGCCTCCGGCGCCGGCGAGCTGGTCTATCCGCAGGAAGCCCTCGCCCAGCAGGCCCGGTGGGGCCTGCGGGTGTACGATCGCTATGACAGCCATTGGAGCGGCCTGGGCGCCTATCACGCCTACGCGGCCTTCATGCGCCGGCTGGAGCGGCGGGGCGTGACCGAAGGCCCGCGGCCGCTGGAGAGTTTCGCGGAACACACGGACATGCCCGACAGCGACAAGGCGCATGACCTGGCGCTGATGCTGGGAGTGGGGAGCTTCGTGAAGGTCCGCTCCCCCGAGTTCGGCGATCCGGCGGCGGCCGAGGGGCTGCGCATCACCCATCTCGACGACGCCAGGCGCGACTGGACGGGACTGCGGGTGATCGACACCGGCCAGGCGGGCAAGCCGGTCCTGCTGGTCACGGTGGACTCCTTCTCCAACGCCATGCTGCCGTTCCTCTACGGACACTTCAGCCGCATCGTGACCGCTCACAACGACCAGGGGGTCTGGCGCCGCGACCTGATCGACCGCTTCCAGCCGGACGTGGTGGCCATAGAGACGATCGAGAACGGGATGGGCCTGATCATGCGCGACGCGCCCGCGCCGGCCATGGACGCCCAGGTCCAGATCGCCCGGACCGTGGCCCGCCGCCGATCCTACGCGGTGATCCAGCCGCGCGAGGCGTACGGCGGGAAGCGCCGGTCGATCGAGGGCGGCGAGGGCGACGACCGGCTCAGGGGCTCGGGTCGACCTGACGCCATCCAGGGCCGCCCCGGAAACGACAGCATTGCCGGAAGGGGCGGCGACGACCTCCTGCGCGGCGGCCGCGGCCGCGACTCCCTGGACGGCGGGGCCGGGAACGACTGGCTGTCCGGCGGACGCGACGCCGACATCCTGCGGGGCGGGGGCGGCGCCGACGCCTTCAACAGCTTCGAAGAGGCCGGCGTAGACCAGGTCCTGGACTTCAACGCCGGCGACGGCGACCGCGTCGAGATCGCGCTGGGCGCCGCCTACAGCGTGGGGCAGGTGGGGCCGGACGTGGTGGTCACGCTGCGCGGCGCCAGCCTGATCCTGCGCGGCGTCGCGCTGATCGAACTGCCCAGCGGCTGGATCCGGAACAAGTAGGCCGGCTGGCGCTCCGCGCTCCGACCCCCTATGTCGGCTGAGCTTGATGTCGAGGAACGCCCGCATGTCTCTGAAGGTCGCCGTCCAGATGGACCCCATCGAAGGGATCAACATCGAAGGCGACACGACCTTCCTGATGATGGAGACGGCCCAGGCGCGGGGCCATTCCCTGTTCGTCTACACCACCGACACCCTGGCCATGGACGAGGGCCGGGTGTACGCCCGCGGCCGCGATGTGACGGTCCAGCGGGTGAGGGGCGACCACGCCACCCTGAGCCCCCCCCGGCGAACCGAGCTCACCGAGTTCGACGTGATCCTGCTGCGCCAGGATCCGCCCTTCGACATGCGCTACATCGACACCACCTTCTTCCTGGAAGCGGTGCATCCGCAGGTCCTGGTGGTGAACAACCCGGTCGAGGTCCGCAACGCGCCGGAGAAGCTGTTCGTCACCAAGTTCCCAGGCCTGCAGCCGCCGACCCTGATCACCTGGGAAAAGGCCGCGATCCTCGACTTCCGCGAGCGCCATGGCGACCTGGTGATGAAGCCGTTGAACGGCCGCGGCGGCTCGGGCGTCACCCGCCACCTCAAGGACGACCCCAACCTCGACACCCTGCTGGAGCTGCACGCCGAGCTCGGCCCCGAGCCGGTCATCGTGCAGAAGTTCCTGCCGTCGGTGACCAAGGGCGACAAGCGGATCCTGATGATCGACGGCGAGCCCGTGGGCGCCATCAACCGCGTGCCGGCCAAGGGCCAGATCCGCTCCAACCTGGCGGTGGGCGGCGAAGCCCAGCCCGTGGAGCTGACCGCCCGCGACCGCGAAATCTGCGCGGCGATCGGGCCGGAGCTGAAGGCGCGCGGCCTGATCTTCGTGGGCATCGACGTGATCGGCGAGTACCTGACCGAGATCAACGTCACCTCGCCGACCGGGGCCGTGGCGCTGAAGCGATTCACCGGAATCGATGCCACCGACGTGATGTGGCAGCGGATTGAAGGGCTTCGGGCTCAGCCTTAGAATGTTGCGCAAGAGACGTCCGGAAGTTACGGAACTGTCTTAGTTTCCCCCTAGGTTCATTTTTTGTTCTTGATCTGAGCCGAGCCATGTGGTGGCTTGTGGATAACTTTGGCCGAACCACAAGGGGTTGAGGGATGGCGGCGCGCGTGGTGACCCTGGCCTTCCGGGGTGTCGAGGCTGTACGCGTCGACGTCCAGGTCCAGTTCACCAGCGGCGAGCAGAAATTCTTCCTCGTCGGCATGGGCGACAAGGCCGTCTCCGAGAGTCGGGAGCGGGTGCGCGGCGCCTTCCAGGGGATGGGCCTGGCGCTGCCGTCGCGGCGGATCATCGCCAACCTCGCGCCTGCCGACCTGCCCAAGGAGGGCAGCCATTACGACCTGCCCATCGCGCTGGCGATCATGGCCGGCATGGGCATCATCCCGCCCGACGCGCTGGAGGGCTGGGCCGCCGTGGGAGAGCTGGCGCTGGACGGGCGGATCACCCCCGTGACCGGCGCCCTGCCCGCCGCCGTGGCCGCGGGCGGCCTGGGCCTGGGCCTGATCTGCCCCGAGGCCTGCGGGCCGGAGGCGGCGTGGGCGGGCGACATCCGCGTGCTGGCGGCGCCGTCGCTGATCGCCCTGGTGAACCACTTTCGGGGAACCCAGATCCTGTCCCAGCCCAAGGCCGGCGACATGCTGGATGGCGAGCGGGTCGCCGACCTGCGCGACGTGAAGGGCCAGGAGAACGCCAAGCGCGCCCTGGAGATCGCCGCGGCCGGCGGCCACAACCTCTGCTTCGTCGGGCCGCCGGGCTCCGGAAAGTCGATGATGGCGGCGCGCCTGCCCGGCCTCCTGCCGCCGCTGACGCCGGGCGAGCTGCTCGAGACGTCGATGATCCACTCGGTGGCCGGCCTGATCGCCAAGGGCCAGCTCAGCCGCGCCCGGCCCTTCCGCAACCCGCACCATTCCGCAAGCATGGCGGCCCTGACCGGCGGCGGCCTGAAGGCCAAGCCTGGTGAAGTGAGCCTGGCGCACAACGGGGTCCTGTTCCTGGATGAACTTCCCGAGTTCGGAACCCAGGCCCTGGACAGTCTGCGCCAGCCCCTCGAAACGGGGGAGGTGGTGGTGGCCCGAGCCAACGCCCACGTCCGCTACCCGGCACGGTTCCAGCTCGTGGCGGCGATGAACCCATGAGGTTCTGTCGCACTTTGGCGATCAGTTCTCAGAGGCAGCGCTACGAGCTGGATTTCGATTTCGTCTTTTCCGACGGTGATGCGGTCAGTGGTCGCCTCGACCATCTGCCGCTTCTGTTCCTGGGTGAGTGATGTCCATCCCTCCGTTAGGGTCTTTGCTCCGTTGATTGCTTCCTCCTGAGAGGTGGAGGAGATGCGCATGACATCGAGTTCGGCCTGAAGGCGCGGGAGTTCGTCGTCGAGCTGGCGGCGGCGCTCGGAAAGTGGTGCGAACCGACGGCCGAAGTCCGCCGTCGCCACCCCGCCCTCGCGGTGGAGCGCGAAGAGCGCGTCTTCCTCGACGTCGAGTTTCTTGAGGTCGGCGAGCGCGCGCTCGATCAACCGCTCCCTCTCGCGCATCGCATCCTCTGATGCGCGCGTGTGCGCGGCGATCTCTTCGGGGGAGATGAGGAAGCGCCGCAACTCGGAAAGGAAGACGCCCTCAAGATCGACAATCGAGATCTTGTTGCGGCAGCCTTCGCAGACGTACTTCGGCGTGCCGCTGCGCACGTACATCTTCGTGCCGCAGTGGCATCGAGCGATGCCGGCAAACAGATGCACTGCCGAACGGGCGACCGGCTTCACTTTCGCTTTCTGGCCTTCGAGGATGGCCCGACATCGCTCCCAGAGGTCCTCGGGCACGATGGCCTCGACGTCCGTAAAGACCCACTCGCTCTCGGGCTTGAGTTCCCAGGCTTTGCTGCGGTCGCTGAGGCGCGAATAGTTCTGGCGGCGCGTGCCCTTGGCGACCGGATCGGCAATGAGGCGGTGGACGCTCGTGCCGCTCCACGCCTCGCCGCTGCGGGTGCGGTATCCCCGCTCGTTCAGGAGCCGCGCGACGGTGCGCTTCCGTTGATGCTCGGCGAACAGCTCGAACATCAGGCGGCGAACCGGGGCCTCGTCGGGATCGATGACGAGGCGCTTGTCTTCGTACCGATAGCCATAGGGCGCACGGCCACCGATCGACTTCCCGAGTTTGGCGCGGATCGGGACCGAGGCCGCGACGCGCGAGGCGATCTCCTCCCGTTCCCACTGCGCGAGCGCGGCGATCATCGTGTAAAACATCCGCCCGGCGGGCGTGCTGGTGTCGATGGCCTCCTGAAGCGAGATCAGGTCTGCGCCGGCCTTCTGGAAGAGGTCGGCGATATCGAGCAGCTCACGGGTGTTTCGGCCCAGCCGTGCGAGCTTTGAGAAGATGAGGCCGGTGATGCGGCCGTCGCGGATGTCCCCGAGCATCCGTTGCGCTTCCGGATGCCCCACGACGGCTTTGCCCGAGACCGCGTCGAGGCGATACGTCTCGGCCACATTCCATCCCTTGAACTCGGCGTAGGCGCGGGCGCGCTTCTCATGGTGCTCGGGGCTCTCACCCTGCGCCTGGTCCTCGGTCGAGACCCTGATCCAGATGCCGACACGCTTGTCGGAAATACCCATGCCCACGCCCCGCCATTGGAACGAAAAGAGTACATAAAAACGCGCAGTTTGCTAAGCGAACACTGACGCTCGGCGCGATGAAGAGGCGCCACGTCTGCTGTCGAGCCTGACCTGATGAACCTTGTGGGACTTGGGGCCGGACCGTTTACATGCCGCTTCGGTGGCATCCAAACGACTTTGGCGAGCGCGTGTCACAGAGCTCACCTTCGCCTTCTGGGCGTCGAGAATCGCGGCGCAGCGCTCCCATAGCTCTTCGGAGACGATGGCCTCGACCTCGTTGAACACCCACTCGCTCTCGGGCTTCAGCTCCCAGGCCTTCGAGCGGTCGGCGGAGCGGGTGTAGTTCTGGCGCCGAAGACCCTTGGCGACCGGATCGGCCAAGAGACGATGCACGCTCGTGCCGCTCCATTCATCGCCGCTGCGGGTCCGGTATCCGCGCTCATTGAGGAGGCGCGCGACGGTGCGCTTGCGCTGGTGCTCGGCGAACAGTTCGAACATGAGGCGGCGGATCGGGGCCTCCGCCTCGTCTGGCACCAGACGCTTGTCGTCGTAGCGAAAGCCGTAGGGTGCGGCCCCGCCGATGGACTTCCCGAGCTTGGCGCGGATCGGGACCGAGGCGGCGACGCGTGAGGCGATCTCCTCGCGCTCCCACTGCGCGAGCGCGGCGATCATCGTGTAGAACATGCGCCCGGCGGGCGTGCTCGTGTCGATCGCTTCCTGAAGCGAGATCAGGTCCGCCTGGGCCTTCTGGAACAGATCGGAGATATCGAGCAGCTCACGCGTGTTCCGGCCGAGCCGGGCGAGCTTCGAGAAGATGAGACCCGTGATGCGACCCTCACGGATATCAGAGAGCATCCGCTGCGCTTCCGGATGACTGACGACCGCTTTGCCTGAAACCGCGTCGAGCCGGTAGGTCTCGACCACGCTCCATTCCTTGATCTCGGCATAGGCGCGAGCGCGCTTCTCATGGTGCTCGGGGCTATCGCCCTGCGCCTGGTCCTCGGTTGAGACCCTGATCCAGATGCCGACACGCTTGCCGACGCTCGAACCCGCACCCATCGTTACACCTCATTTCAGAACGAAAAGAGTACGCTGATCGAGGTCAAATTGACAGAGAACACTGGCGCTTGAACGCCGATATTCCCACTTAAGGCCGAGGTTCAACAGAAGGCCAGAATGGCGAAGAACACCGGCAGCGACTTCCGGCGTGGAGCTGTGAAAGGGCGCAGTCAGACCGTCAACACGAAGACTGGCCTCGCGGTGAAGCGCGACACGTCGACCGGTAAGTTCACGGCGGTGAAAAGGTCTGGCGGGCTGTTCAAGCGCGTCTCGAAGGAGCGCTAGTTCGCTCCAACGAGCGTCGCCGCCCCTCAGCCTTCGAAGCGCTTGTTGCGCAAGACGCCGCTGACCACGGTGGCGTCTTCGAGTCTAAGGCTCTCCCTCTCCTCGCTGTGATCATAGGGGCCTTCCAGAGACTCCGAGTAGGCGCGCCACTTGCGGCCGAGGTCGTTGATGAACTCGACCAAGTCCGGCCCAGCCTCGTCCGAGTACATCGGGGCCCAAAGCAATGCCGCGTACGGCAGCTCCTCCAGTTCGACGTAGTGGTTCGTTTGGTAGATCACCGCAGTCGTCGACTTGTAGCTGGTCCCCGAGAGGATATGGCCAATCAGTCCAGCGACCAGCCCAGGCGGCGCGCCGCGGAAGTTATCGTTCACGCAGATCAGAACGCCCCGGTAGTCCGGCAGCCCCAGCTCCGCCTTCGTCTGCTTGATCTGGCGGTTCGCCTTGTTGATGATCCTCTGGAGCGGCTTCTTTAGCTCTTGGATCAGTTCGCCACGCAGGGGCTGGCTCGGGTCATCCGGGTGGACGCCGGGGTACTTCGCAGCGAGCGCAGCGACCTTTGCCAGCATCTCCTTGGAGTGAGCAAACTCCGTTTCCAGTACCTTCAGCTCAGCGATCACCTTGGCGTCGCGAAAAAGATAGTCAGCATTCTGAACGCCCTGACGTGCGATCAGGGGCGCAACAAGCTCCCCACCGGCCGACTGCACAAACGTGTTCCAGTGCGGTTCGTCAGCAATGCTGCGCAACTGGCTGTAATCGACGTCGCTCATTCCGAAAGCCTGACCCTCGAGGCCCGAGTCTGACAAGACCTGCGCGAGGGGCCGGGCTATGGTGCCCCCTCGTCATTGTCGGCCCGCTCTTGGATGGTCCGCATAACGATGCGGCCGGTGCGCGGCACGGCATCGCAGCTGAGGTTGAAGCCGAGACCGTCCCGGCTTGGCCAAGGCGCTGCAATGGGAGTCCAGATCGCATCCCGGCCATCGCCCAGGACCCGGTACAGGCGGTGCGTGGGCCGATGGCGGAGAGGAAGCGTGCGCTGCGTCATGGCGTGGCCCTCCAGGTCGCCGCGGGCCGTTCCGCAGCTTCATGGGAGCAGCACTGGGGCGGAACAACGAGCCGGCGCTCACACCCCGCACGAAGTGCGCCCGAAGGGGGCGAGCTGCACGGAGCGCCTCAGGTGCGGAGGAAGCGACGCCGGGTTGAACGTCGGCGGTTCCGCGTCACAACGCTCACACAAATGAAGCGAGGTCGGACGCGGGGGGGGGGAGGAAGAGGCTGTGGCGGAACGAACGGCTTGCCGATCTCCGACCGGTCCACCCACTGAACCGCCTCGACTGCGCGCCGTCGATCATGAGCTTCACATAGAAGTGCCGGTTCGGGAAGGTTGATGAAGTCCAGCACGTCGAAGGTCGGCTGGAACTCTCGGGCCAGGAGCTGCGCATCCTCAACACCCGCACAGAAGGAGATGACCGTGCCTGCCCTGTACTGGACTCTCTCCCAGCATTCATTGCGCCACACTGCGCTTAACTAGACGCCGACCAGTTTCGGACAAGCTCAGCCCGGATACAGATCCGATTATCATGCAGAGGATGACGTGTACGTACATCGACGTCTTGCTCAGCGAGTCCCCCTCGATCACCTCCGCAATAGTGGGAATGGACCCTACAATGGCCGCCAGCAGGCCTATCATGACGCCCATGAAAATCGTCCAGTTGGACGCAGGCGCCTCTTCCTTCGCTTCACCAGCCCTAAGGGTGTTTGCAAGTACGGGGCGGACTGAGGCGCCCACTCCGCCGAATGCCGCCGCGGTCGCAAGCGCGCTGGGCCAGTGCACCCACAACGCGTGCACTCCCGCTGGCGAAAGGCCCAGAATAAGGAAGGCAAATCCCGATAACAGCACCGCCACTGACAGGAGGACGCTGGCCCCCTTAGTCTCCACGATGCGAGGTGCAACCGGACTTAAATTCGCGCCCGAAGATCGCAGTATCCTGGATACCGTCTCAAGTATCTTCTGAATTTCCTCGCGCGCGGTCGGCTCTTTACCCAGAATTACGCAACTGCATATTGCCGAGAAGAGCGCATCCCCCGCGCCGGTGGGATTGACTTTTCGGCCGCGCATATCTGGTGCCGGGATCGACTTCCAAAATTCCTCACCTCTACGATGGATCAGCGCGCCCCTTTCCCCCCGAGAGACCACCACAATATCGGCCGTCACCAGGCTCGTGGGCAAGGAAATAGTAATACCGGAGACCGATACAATACCGATTTTCTCCGCTTCGCGCTCATTCATCGAAACGAGATGGTATCCGTTTTCAACACTGGAAGCTTCAATGATTCGCGCTGACTTCGCGTCAGACGCCGATACTATGCAGAATCTTCTGCTGCACCTTCTGCAGAGGTCTTTGATCAGGGATATTTGGCCTGATGACAGATTGGTATCCGCAATAACCATCTCTGCCGCGGAGATCGCCTCAAGCAAGCCATCGTCCACCGTCAGCGCCACCTCCTCGATAGGCGACGAGGTCAGGACGCCGAACTCCCGATCCGGGCCGCCACCAGACGCAGGCTCTTTAAGTTGTATGAACATCGCTTCGGAGATATAGTCCCTCTCAAGGATGTATTTGATCCCGATTCCACTCGAAACGAGCGAGTCTTTGATAATTCGGGATATGGGAGATCCCGACTTTAGGCAGGTAAAAAACTCTACATCATGCCCGATGTTTGTGAGATTTACGGCAATATTGAACGCCACGCCTCCAATGCCTAGGGATACATTTCCAATTTTGTCTTCCGAAGACTCTTGACCTATTCCAGCAGTGCCAACGACATCGAGTAGCACCGCGCCGACAACCAGCACGCTTTTGGACACCCGCCCCCCCTCCGCACGCCCGCAGGACATGCGCGCGACTTTTCAGTGATGATCAAACTCTGGGGTCGGGGCGAACTCAGCCCCCGCTGCTGCCTGGGCCGCCGTCCGGTGCATCTCTGAGCCCGCGTACAGCCATAGGAAGCCATATCGGAGGGCACAATCGCGGATTGGTCAAGCGGCCCGAGCTCTACTTTGGCAAGCGGTTTTGCAGCCAACCGGCAGGTATGGCAGCGGCGGACGCCGCCCCAAGCTTGACAGACAAGAAGCAATAACCACCTCGAGTGTGCGGCGTACCAACGATCACTGAACGATGAGGTGTCCCATTCCAAGCGCCTGTACGCTCTTTGTCGACTTCGACCACACGCTGTACGACTCTGACGCCTTTCTCCGCGGCCTGCACCGCGCGATGGCGCCTTCGGTGAGTTGGCGGCGGTTTCACTCTGCTTTTGAGCGACTTACTGAGAGCAGCGGCGACGTGCCGTACGATCCCGCTGCTCATCTGGAGCATCTGCTTCGCGACCAGCTCTCACCCGAGCCAATTGGCGCGAGGCTGGCCGAGTTTGTGGAACGACGCTCCGGGGCCTTCCTCTATGACGATGCTAAGTCGTTTCTGGATCAGATGCGCTCGCATGGGTGCAGAGTGGAGCTGCTGACCTATTCGAAGCGGGATGTGCGGCTATCACAACTGCGCTCTGCGGACATTATGGCCTCTTTTGATGCCATCCACATCTTCGAAAATAGTAGAGGTGAAAAGGTAGACTATGCAATCGGTCGATCTACTGGGGACGGTCAGCATATATTGCTGGATGATCACCCCCGCATTCTCCAGAAGATAGAGGGAACACACCTCTCTGGCATCAGGATCAGAAGGAAGGTCGTAAAAAAGTATATCGGCCGCGAGCCGGTGTTGCCTAACGTATCCGTGGTTGAAAATCTCACTGAGGCAGAGTCGACCATCTTAGCCATGATGAGCCAAGCTCAGCATGGTTGAGTTCGCGAATACAGTGCTGAGCCTGGCTGGAACGCCCGTTCGCATCTTCAATCACATCGCGACCGGCACCACGGCAGACGTCTATCGGGGCGCGATCAATCGCCGACGCGTCGCCGTGAAGATATTCCGCGACAACGACCACGCGGCGGAATTTGTCGATCGCCGGATCTCTGAGGAAATTCGGCTCGCCCTAAAGATCAAGCACCCGAATATCACCCGTGGGCTGTTGGGCGGTCGAGACGAGAAGTCCGGACGATTTGTCCTGGTGATGCCATTCCACCAAGGCATCTCGTTGGGCCGACACCTCCCGGTGATTGACGCCCAGCCCCTGGCAAGACGAGCAGAACTCGCCACGCACTTCCTCCATCAGATGTCTGGCGCGCTTGAGTATTTGGCAATTGAGGGGCTGACGCATCGAGACATCAAGCCAGAGAACATTCAGGTGGAGCCAACCAAGGGACGGTTCTTGCTGATGGACTTGGGGCTCATGCGGTCGGCCGACCGAATGGAGAAATTGCCTAGTTCATGGGAGATAAACGGCGCGAGTCGTTTTCGGTCGCCTGCGAAATGGATCGATTTCCATACTGCCCGGCCCGATGATGACCTCTGGTCGTTGGGCATCATCACCTATCGCATAATGAACGGCATCTACCCCTTTGGCACCGCGGCGGACGACGGCTCGGAGGAAAGGCTCCGGGAAATGATCTTCCATGCATTGCCGATGAGGCGCGCCGACGGTGGAGATGCGGGGGAGATCCATCTCGGCGACCGCTTACTGGCCCAAATGCTGCGCCGGGACGCGCCATATCGGACATCGATAACCGCGCTCAGGCGAGCGACCAGTCATTCCGCCACTCCGAGGACGGGCGGTACGTCGGATGGCATCAAGGCACTCACGCGCAAGGCGAGCGAGATATCGGACCTGGCGCGGCGAAAATCCACCTCGCTGCTTTCCCCCGTGCCAAAGGTGGCGCTGATAGCAGAGCGTCTTTTCATGCTTGGGGGCATGGAAAGGCGCCCCGCCCAGTCCCGTTTCGGGGCGCGCGCTGTCCAGTGGCTGGTCGAGAACAACGACGGCGGCTCGTTCCGAAGCATGAGCATTGATTCAGCGACGGTCTATTGCACAGCCGTCGCAACAGCGGCTCTAAGCCGGGCCAGCTCCTGGGAGGAGCTCCCGCCTGACCTTCGCCAGAAGGCTCAGGAGACTGCTTTGATGGGCGCATCAACGCTTAGAGGCACCCGCAACGGCCACGGCTGGCCGTGGTTCGTCGGTGGTTCGGGCGTTCATCCTCACCCGACTGCTTGGGCAACTGTGGCATTGGCCCAGTGCGGCGACCCTTCGCCCTTACCCATCGCGCTTGAGACGATCTTGGACGACGCAGCTAAAGCCGTCCCCTCGCGCGGGCGATTGGCGTCGTGGGGTTGGGTGGCAGCCTCCGCCTTCGCGGCAGCAGAAAGGGAGAGATTAGGCTTAGCAAACGAACACCCCTCGGCGAAGCTCACGCGGTTCTTGGAGGTGGCCTTTCCGTTAGTAATGCGCGGCGAGATACGCGAGCTAGAGGAAGAGGGATTCGCAGTCCCGAAAGGGATGAGCCGGGCACTAGGGGGGGTGGAGAAGCTCCCATTCACCCACACCCCGCGAGCCCTGCTCGGCTGCGCCTATGCCATCGCCTCTGGGTCGAATCCTTACTTCCTAGATGCCGCCATTCGCCTTGTTGCCGAGCTGTTAAACAGCGAAGACTGCGAGGAAGTTCCTCAATTTGCGCTGACATTCAGGGCCATCGGCGGCACGTATCTCATGGGAAGCCATACGGGGTGGCAGGTATCTGCTATAAATAAGGAATGAGTATAACAACGACTGATGTGAAGACCGGGGCTGCCCCCGTACGCCTGGATGCAATTTGCGTATTAGGCGTTTCGCCTGTCCGGGCGACCTTTATACGGCGGCTAGAAAAAGCCATCTCGCTGTACGAAGTCTACGACCGGTCGGCAAAAATTTTGCTCTGTGGTCGATTTTGGGGTGGTTACCTTCATGATCAACGAGCGCCCAATCAAAATTTGAAGGTGGAATGCTTTGAGATGTGGAATTACCTGAGAGGTAAGGATGTTCGGGATCAAGATATTCTAATGGAGTCGAATTCATACAACACTCTCGGAAACATTATAAACGCCAACGAACAATTTATTAAACCTATGCATTGGCGTAGCGTGGCTATTATTACCCACGGAGAGCACATGGAGAAAGTTCAGAATATAATATCAAAAGTACTCGATCCTTCATTGAGCATTGAACTCATAGACAGCGGCGATACATTCTCAATTTACGCAGATCAAGGTCAGACCCGGGGCGACGGGAGCAGGATCGATTTTCGGTCAATGGAGGAGCTGAAGGCCCACCCCTACTATCGGTAGGCGATTGGGGCTCGCACAGCCGCCAAATTAGGCCAGAGCCAATACGCGAGTCGCAGAACTCGGCGGGAGGCCGCTATGACCTGCTGGGCACGCGACCGCTGCCTCGGCAGCGCTCACATTGTTGGCCACTGACAGTGCCTCGCCCACTGCACTTCGGACAGGTCATCGCCTCGGACCCGCCCTCGCGCCGTCCCCCGCCAGGCATTCTCTCAAACGGATCGGCCATTGCCGTCTCCGCTACAACGCGGTGAGGTTGTGATGTGTACATTGACTCGTCAAGCTTGCCAACTTGGCCCATGCTCCCACGTTGTCCTGGGGAGGGCGCAATGAAGCTGTTACTTCGCCGTAGTCAGCGGTCCGGCAGCTTTTCCAGCAGCGTGATTTTCTGTCTCGACGCCCGTGCTGAGTTCACGGCGCCGGAGCGGGAGAACATCCGGCGGTACAAGCTCGGCACCCAGATTATCTACAACAGCGAGGCGTCCAAGAAGCATCTTGAGAAGGGCGCGATGGCAGCCGCCACCGGCAACATGGCGGGGGGCCTGAAGAGCCTGGCGTCGCTAGCGCTGGCCGCCATGAACCTCAACATCTCGATCAAGAGCCTCGAAGCTGGCCAGCACGTCGAGTGCAAGTCGATGGACGAGCTGCTGGGAGCTGAGTCCGCCATCATGGAGGCCTGCGAGAACCTCAAGGGGTACCTCGACACGGCCGCCACTTTTGATGGCCGGGAAGTGTTGGTGGACTTCTCGACGGGTGAACCACAAGTCGTCGCGCAAGCGGCCGCCCAACCGGTACTCGCCGCGCTCCCGACATCGACCCTGCCAGCCGATCTGCCGACGTCACCGCCGCGAGAACTCTTCAGCCCGGTGGGGGTTGAGGTATCAGCCCCAGAGCCACGGCCGCCCACACCTCTCCCTGAGTACGAGCTGATAGACGGTGAGGCCGTGCCGCAGCCGGCCGCGACGGCGACCGAAGCCAGTCCCGAGGCCTTTCGCGGGCTCTATGCGACGGCGGCGCGGAAGCGTTCAGACGATGACTTGGTCAAGGTCGCGCTGATCGTCGCCGGGGTCCTGGTGATCGTCATCTGGCTGATCGTGATGCAGGCGCAGCGGCAAACGTACGGCTGATGGAGCCGCCACGGCCCTCCGTGTTCACGCCGTTCGCGCGGCGCTTCGGGGACGAACGCGGGCGCGAACTTGAGGAGACGCGCCAAGCCTGGGCGCAGGCGGATGCCCTTTGGAGAAGCTCGCCCCTCGGCTCCACCACGCTCGGCGAACGCGTCATGGCGTTCATGGACGGCATCACGAACTGGAACGGCAGACGGCCGGCTAAAACGATCCTTCTGGCGCTCTGGGACGTCGTAGAGGCGATCTTCGGCGCCGAGAACGTGGGCCCCATCGAACCCCTCTGGCAGGCTATCGACAGCGACGTTCAGGTGGCGATGAACTTCCGGAACGTGCTTGCCCGACGCCGCCGCTATGCGGCGGACTTCGCTCGTACCCACGGCATCATCACGGCCCAACTTGCGGAGGCCTGCCAGCAGGTCTTCGACGCGCTGCCGGAGAGCTGCTTCGCGAACTGGCCCGAAGACGGCTCGGCCTTCGAAGTTCCGCTCATCGAACTCGTCGACGAACCCGCAGCGCTCATCGAGCGGCTCTTCATATTCCCCTACACGGACGAGACCATTCCCCGGGAACTCTTCCTCGAGCTGCGCGAGGCGTACACGCGCAACCTCCTCGTCGCCTCTGGCTTCCCGCCAGACGCCAACCCGCACGAGGTGAACCACAAGCTGATCATGCCGACGCGGCAGCGCGATAAGAGCGCTGCTGAGTTGGTGGACATGTACCTGGCGGGAACGCCCTTCGCGCACCTCCTTGAACTGGCGGTCCCGCTCCATATCCCGGACGAGGTGCGCTTCGAGCACGCGCATATCCTGGGCGGGACCGGGCACGGAAAGACCCAGCTCCTTCAACGGATGATCCACGCGGATCTCGTCGCCGCGGCCGACGACGGGCGATCCGTCGTCGTGATCGACAGCCAGGGCGACCTGATCAACAAGCTCGTGCGGCTCGACCTGTTCGACCCAGACCAGCCCGGAAGCCTCGCGGATCGCCTGGTGCTCGTCGACCCGACGGACATCGAGTTCCCCGCGGCTCTGAACCTCTTCGACGCGCATCTCGACCGTGTTGCGGACTATCGCGCCGTGGACCGGGAGCGGGTGCTGAATGGCGCCGTCGAGCTATACGAGACCCTCTTCGGGGACATGCTCGGAGCGGAGCTGACGCAGAAGCAGGGGGTGGTGTTCCGCTACCTGGCGCGCCTCATGGTTTCGATCCCGGGCGCGACCATCCACACGCTCATGCAGCTCATGGAGGACGGCCGGCCCTGGAAGCCGGACATGGCGCGACTCGAAGGCTCGGCCCGCTACTTCTTCGAGACCGAGTTCTTTCATCCATCCTTCACCGCGACGAAGAAGCAAATCCTCCGACGGCTTTGGGGCGTTCTTTCGACACCCGCGTTCGAGCGGATGTTCGCGCAGCCAAAGAACAAGCTCGATCTGTTCGAGGCGACGCGCACCGGGAAGATCGTCCTCGTCTCAACGGCGAAGGATCTCCTGAAGAGCGACGGGAGCGCGCTCCTTGGCCGCTTCGTCATACGGATGCTGGCCCAGGCGGCGCTTGAGCGTTCGGTACTGCCCGAGGAGGAACGTACGCCGACCTACGTCTACGTCGACGAGGCGCAGGAGTATTTCGACGAGGGCGTGGAGACGATCCTGCAGCAGGCCCGTAAGTACCGGGTCTCCTTCGTCTGCGCGCACCAGAGCCTCGACCAGGCCTCGCCGCGCCTGCGGTCCGCGCTGCTTGCGAACACGAGCTTCAAGTGCGCCGGCGGCGTATCCGCCAAGGACGCCCGTGCGCTCGCCGACGAACTCCACACCTCTCCCGACTTCATCGGCAGCATGAAGCGTCGCGGCGGTCGCACTGAGTTTGCGGCCTGGATCAAACACTGGACGCCCGGTGCGATCCGTCTCTCGGTCCCGCTCGGGTTCCTAGAGCGCCAGCCAACCATCACCGAGGAGCAACTCGACGAGCTGATGGCGCGCAACCGGGTCCGATACTGCGGCACCATCGCGGACGCGTACCGAACGTCAGCGCCGGTGGAGCCGCCAGACGACGAGCCGGCGACGCGCGTTGGCGCGGAACCTGACAAGGTACCGGCAGCCAATGCACCTCCAGTCGAACCCTTAGCCGCGTCGGCGCCTTACGAAGCGCCCGCTCCTCGACCCGAGGCCCCGCCAGCTCCAGCAGAGCGTGAACTGGGCAAGGGCGGTCAGAAGCACCGCTATCTCCAGAACCTCGTGAAGGGGCTCGCGGAGCAGCAGGGTTTCCGCGCGACCGTCGAGGCACCGATCGCAGGCGGCCAGGTGGACGTGCTGCTCGAACGTGAGGACGTCACCGTCGCCGTCGAGGTGTCCGTCTCAACGCCGGTCGAGTGGGAGCGTCAAAACCTGGCCAAGTGCCTCAGTGGCGGTTTCGGGCGCGTCGCGCTCGTCCTGGCCAAGTCAGCCCGGACGGCCCGCACCTACCGTGAACGCGTGGTTGAGGGTCTCAACGACGACGAGCGGGCGCGCCTCTCGGTCCTAGATCCCGAAGAGCTCCCCGACTTCATCTCATCGCTCGCGCCAGCTGAGCCAGAACCGTCCGTCGTCAAAGGCTACCGGGTGAAGGTCTCGCAGACTGCGGTGGCGCCAGAAGACGCCAAGGCGCGACGAGACATGCTCGCGCGCCTTGTTGCACAGTCCCTAACCCGGCAAGCAGACTAAGCGGCCCGCGCGAGGGTCCTGCCGCGACGCAGCACCGCGCCGGCCGCTCCGAAACCCAGGATCATCATGGCCCAGGTGGCTGGTTCCGGGACCGCCGCCGTCTGCGACACGGTCGCGCTGACACTATTGACCGCGAGGTCTCCGTGCGCGGCCGCGACGGTCTGCATCGTGCCCCAGTCGAAGATGTTGATGCCGAAGAACGAGCCCTGTGTGAGGCCGACGTCCGTGCTGAACGGGGTGTCGAGCAGGGAGGGGATGGCCGGGGCTCCGAAGAACCGACCAAGCATCGAGAGCTGGAAGTCGATGCCGACGCCGTCGGTGTCCTCCTGGCTGAAGGCGTTGAGGCTCTGGTTGCCGGCCGTCACCTGCACGCCACCGTTGTCGATCGGGCCGAAATCGAAGGTGATGTTGTTGATCGTGATGGAGGCCGCCACGTAGGGCGAATTCGCCCCGCCGCCGATGACCGTATCCGAGACGCCGGGATGGGTGACACGCGTCGGCTGGTCGATGTCCATCACGAACACCGCCGTGAAGGCAGCGCCCGTGAGGTCGGCCTGCGCCGCCCCGAAGACGCCTGACCAGTCCTGGCCGCTGTTGAGCGTGCCCTGGTAGGTCGCGGTGACGATGGTTGCGGCCTCGGCCGCCGATGAGATGCTGGCAACAAGTGCCGCGCCGATGATCAATGAACGCATGGGTCCCCCCGCTTTGAGCAGTTCGAACCCATAGATACATGGAAAGTTGGTACTAAAAAACCATGTTCTCCTCTGAGGCGTATATGTGCTTCGACCGGAATGGTCCCGGCCCAAGACGCATACAGCCAAGTTGTCGAGTTTCTCGTCGCGCTGAGAAAGCGCCAGGGCATCACGCAGGTAGAGCTTGCCCGGAGGCTCGGCCGCCCACAGCAGTTCGTGTCGTTTGTTGAAACAAAGGAACGAGGGCTCAACTTCGTCGAGTTCTGCGCCTACGTGCGGGCGCTCGGCGCTGATCCCGAGGAAGTCGCGATCAAGCTCATTCACGATCTGCCGAAGGATGTTCGCATCTGAGCCAACGGAGGTGAACCTCGCACCAATCCGTTAGTCGCCCATGCGCCACTGACGGACGTTGGCTCGCGGTCGGAGAGCGGACCACTAGTGGCGGCTGGAGGACACGACTTCCCTCCTCACTGGCATCTCCGATGTGGCACTCAGAACCGGCGTTAGATATCCGAACGCCCGGTGCAATGCTCCAGGTTGTTCCGCTCCACGTGGCGACCCCTCAGCCAAGTCCGAATTCGTCCAGCAGGCCGCGCAGGACGTCCGCGTGCTGGGGCAAGGCCGCCGCAGCCGCGGCGGCGATCGCTTCGCGGGCCGCGTCCTGGGCGGGCGTCGTCGCCCATTTCACCCAGACCCCCACCGCTGAGGCGTTCGCCAGGAGCCACTGGACGCCCCGCGTGTCCTGAAGAAGGGGCGGGAGGATGGATTCCAGTGTCCGGTCAGGCGTTCCCCCGAGAACCCCGCGCCCCGCGAACTCAGGCCCGGCCAACTCGAGGAAACCGACCGGATCGGGCGCGGGCGTCGCGTAGGACTCGTCCCGCAGAGCCTTGAGCAGGCGCGTCCGGTCGGCAGCCGCTAGGTGTTCAGCCAGTCGGAACCAGCGTCGGCGGAAACCGTCGTCCGGTGTCTGCAGCAGCGTCTGAATCTGGCCCCGGAGCCGCCCCTCCACGTTGCCCGGGAGAATGAACGGGTCCGCACCGGCGTCCTCGAGTCTCAGGACCTGGTCCCAAAGCTCGCCGCCGTGGTCTACGAGGCTGTCCCACTCCTGCATCGACAGCTCCTCAAGCTTCGCCCCCAGGCCACGCCGCAACCCCGGGTTCCTGGGATCGCCCGCGATAATCGCACGGTAGAAGGGCGCTGCATCCGAAGGCCCCTGGGCTGCGAGCACGTCCCAGAATTCGGGAAGACGGGCGACGGCCTGCCAGAAGCCGGGGGACAACGCTGCGGGGAACAGGCGCTCGTAGCCGAGAAGATCGCTCAGTACAGGAGCCCCCGCCGGTCCCTCCTCGTTTCCGCGCACGCGCGCCGCCGCAACCGCCCTCAGCAGCGGCACGAACGGCGGGTGGGTGCCGGACATGCGCACCATCCACGGGAGGTCCAGGTGTGGATCCAGTCTCTGGAGCTCGCTGTCGACAATTTCGGCCAGCCCGGGCCGATCCTCCACGGTGCGCTCCCAACCTGACCCGTCGTTCGGCTCTACGGCGCTTCCCACAGCGATGCACAGGGCCGCAGCGGTGCCGAGGTCGGTATCGGAGAGGCTAGGCGGCAGTCGCGACCAAGCGCGCTGCAGCCGGCCCTCCTCGCGGTACGCGCCCATTGGATCGCGCATCGACGGCACGTTCGCAAAGATCGCGGCCAAGGTCCCGAATGCGGCGGCGACTTGCGGTGGATCGCCGGACTCCATTCGATCCGCGAGCGCGTCGAACGCGGGATTCCAGTCCGTTTCCGGCGGGGCGAGACGGGCGTGGGTGGCCATCGCCTTCATCGCCGGCATCAGCCACATGTGATCCTGGAACTGCAGGGCGAGGTTGGCCACGATTGCGTTCGCATCGGCCTGGACCCTGAGCACCGACAGGTCCTCCTTAGCGCCGCCTTGGGCCAGCATCGCCGTCAGCACCCGTGAATCGTTGGAGAGTGGGATCGAGAAATCCGCCATGCCCGCGCCGCGGGCGAGCTGGGCCAGCCGCGCCAGGACCGCGGCCGTATGTGCCCCTTCCCCGATGATAAGTGCATCCGACGGCATGCCCTCCCAGAGCCGCGCCAAGGTGGTGAGGTATTGGGGTCGCTGAGCCTCTGGAAGCGAGCACACCAGCGCCTCGACGGCGTTCGCATCGTCGGGCCGCGGCGTCGGCTGCTGCTGCAGGAGGGCTAAGCCCCGCGTTCGTAGGCGCCGCCATGCTTCGGTTGCCCAAGGCCGATCGTCCAAGGCTGCCGCGCGCAGCAGACGCGCCGTATCCGTGGCGGGCGGCGCATCCTGGGCCGTGATCACCCGATCGAGGTAGCGATCGAAGCCCGGGATGTCGGCGAGTTTGGTGAACGCCGCCACGTCCTGGGCCTGGATGGCGGTCCGGATCGGGCCGCTCATGTAGAGCTCGCTCGCCCGCTGGCGCGGCGCGCCGTAGTGGAGCGCCGCCACGGACACCCGCCAGCCTGGGTCGACGCCCTCGATCTGCGCGACCTCAACTTGGGTCGCTATATGTATGTCCTCCGTGATCGCGGCCCGGCCGCAGATGAAGTACGCCATCGCCGCGAATGTCATCTCGCGGTCTTGACGCCACTGTATCCACAGGACGCCCAAGGCGTTGGCGAAGCTGTTGAGACTCCGCGGCGTGGTCCCGACGCCCTCGGCGCCGGCGCGCGCGAAGCCCTCGTAGATCGAAGTCACCGCGTGCTTCTGGGCGGCGGTGATGGCCTCGCCGAAAACGTCGTCGAGCCGAGCGCCGAGGTAGTCCTGCCAGCTCGACAGGACCGGCGGCGGGACGTGGAACACCAAATCGAAGGTCTTCTCAACGAAGGACTGGGAGAGCGCAGTGTCGGCCTCCTGGTTGTTGTGAATGCGGCCTGGTGCTGAGGGATCGAGCGGCACCACGATCACCGGCAGGTCCGCGTGGGCGACGCCGGCACCGCCTTGGTCTGCCTCGAGGAAGAAGCTCCGGATCGTCGCCCAGAGCTTGACGGCCTCGGCGGTGGGGAGCCGATCGAGGTTGTCCACCACGATCGCCAGCCGTCGATCGGCACCGCGCACCGCCGTCAGGATGTCGGCGAACATCGCCTGGAACTCTATGGCCGTCGGATCGGGGCTCCGCGTCCGGGTCTCGTGGTGAGTCTGCGGTGGCCGGTTGGTGAACACGGTCAGCAGCTCCCTGAACGGGACCCTCCAGGCGATCCGCAGGGCGACGACGGCGATCACCGGGGCGAGGACCAGCACCCAGCCGAGAAGGTAGGCTGTCCACGTGGCGAGGTCGTGATGGAAGCCGTACTTCACCACACCGTCGCCGATCAACTTGAGCCCTAGGGGCATGAACACCAAGCATGGGAGGACGAAGCGTCCGGCCGGCGTGAGCTCAATCCTGGTGGCAGTGACGGTAGTCTGCGACACGCCATCGAGTTCGGCGAGCCGCTTGGTCCAATCGGCGCGCGCTCGCTCGACCGGCGGCAGGTCCTGGGTCAACAAGAAGGCGATCAGACCCTCAAGGAAGGCGCGACGCGGGGGATCGCTCTGCCGCAGCCACGTGTCGTAGGTGAAGAAGAGCAGTTTCTTCGGCGGCGACTTCATCACGCGCTTCTCGACCAGGCGCACGACCGTCGACTTGCCGCTCCCCCACGATCCCAGCAGCGCGATCATCTTGATGTGCAGCTGCTGCAGGATGACCTCGGCCAACGCGTCGGCCACCCGTCCGTGGGCGTCGAACCGATCCGCCTCCGCAGGCATATCCCTGAGGAAACGAGGGCGCGACACCTCCTCCACGACCGCCTTGCGCGCCATTCCCACCCCGTCTCCCTTAGCTTTGCAGCAATTCAGGGCCACGCTCCGGACAGGTCAAGTCATCGCCGGTCGGCCTGCTTGGCGCCATAAGCTGACCTTGGCGTCAGGCGGGAGAGCGGACCTTCTTTCGCGGCCAGCATGGCCGCGAATCTCCCAGGCCTCAGCTGAAGTTCTCGAACGCGATGTCCGCGAGCGTACGCCCAACGAGGATGACGCTCGCCTGATGGAACGGGAACGAGACCCCGAAAATCGCGACGTCGTTCCCGACCTGGGAGGCGACGTAGAGCACGCCTTGGTCGCGCAGATCCGCCGCGGCCTGACGAGCTTCGGCTAAGCTGCCGGCGGTCATTTCGCGGTAGTTGGTGGCCAGGCCGGCGGTAAATCCATCGGCGAGGAAGTCGATCCGATCGCCGGCCTGCCAGTCGATGATGCGCGCCGTGTCGAGCCGCTCGATGGGGCCGCCTGAGACGCGATTGAGGATCAGGAAATTGTCCTGCCCCGCGCCGCCCGATAGCACATCCGGATCGTCGAGGCCGCCGCCATAGGTGCTGAGCGTGTCGGCGCCATCTCCGCCGTTCAGGGTGTCGCCCAAGACAGACCCTACGAGGCTATCGTTCCCTGCGTCGCCGAAGAACACGAGGTCGACCGCGGTGAGCTCCGACGCCAGCTGCGCCGTAACAGTGTCCGCGCCCTCGCCGCCGTGGACGGTATTGTTCCCGCCGGGGCCTCGGACGCCGATCTCGATGAGGTCCGCGCCGTCGCCGCCATCCACAGCCCCACCGCGGCTATAGATCCGATCGTCGCCGTCACCGCCCATGAGCGTGTCCGCGAGGCCGGATCCGAGAATCCGGTCGTTGCCGGCCTCGCCGAGGAGCAAGCCTGCGCCGCTGAGCTCGTCGTCGCCGAGGTTTCCGTTCAGGACGTCAAGCCCGTCGAAGCCCGCGATCACATCGTTGCCCTGGCCGCCTAGAAGCGTATCGACGCCGAGGGTGCCCTCGATGGTGTCGTTGCCCTTGTTGCCCTGCGCAAACCCGCCGGTGTCGCGCGGGAATTCGACGTTGGGCTCGGCTGGCGCGGTGCAGAGGATACGATCGTTGTCCTGCCCCCCGTAAATCACGTCCCGACCAGGCCCGCCCACGATGTAGTCGCGTCCGGCGTTGCCTTGCAGCAGGTCATCGCCGCCCCCGCCCTGCAACGTGTCGTCGCCGCCCCCGCCGTAAATGCCATCGTCAGCCGCAAGGGTCGGCGCGTCGGCAGTGTTCGCGCTGTCGTCACCGACAACCAAGCGCGAGCCGTCGGACACAAGGAGCCGCCCGGCCTGGCTGACTGCGGCCAGGGCCGCGCCGAACTCGACCGCGCGGCCGCCCGCCACGAGGGTAATGGCGCCGCCGGCCGCGACGAGCGCGGTGGGGTCGTAGAGGACGGTGACCTGGTTCGAGGGCCCGCTGGCGAAGGTGAGGGTGTCCGTCGCCAGAAGCGCGCGCGCCTGGGACGCAGTGATTGTCTCAAAGGCGTACGTGGCCATGATCGCTCCGCTCGCGGCCTCACTGAAGCGGAGAGACGCACGCACTAAAGTACAACTCTGGCGCTTCTAATGGCGGAGCTTGCCTACGGCCAGGGTCATTTGCTGGAGTGCGGCGACATCGATCCTAGCGCTGGGTTCGTAGCTTCCCCGTTGCGCCATTCGCGGACCTTAGTGATTTGCCGGAAGGCGGACACTCGCGCGAGGCACCTATCGCAACCACGAGCCAACCGATCGCTGGTCGCAACCAAGCGGATCTTTGCTTGAGGGTAGTTGTTCAATGCCGTGTTTGCTGCCACCGCAGGTCGATTGAGCGCCTCAAGCTTCTCGCGCAATGAGCTCTTTGGCCGATCAAGTGATCACCGGGAATGAAACTTAGATGATGACTTCACCACCGCTCATGCCTGGCGACTTCGTGTACGACGTCTCGGCGCCCTGGGACGACCTGCGCAGCGGCGTCGTGCAGGACCGGTCGGGGGAGCTTTGGCTCTGGTTCCCGGCCCGGAACAAGGAGGAGCTCAAGAAGCCGCGCTTCGAGGTCCGGCTTTCGGACTACAAGGGTCAGCTTCGCCTCCAGCAGTTCGTCGGCCGCCATGACGGCGTTGTCTCGCTGGCGGCGCTGAACCACATCTACCACTGCGTCCTTCGCCGCCTGCGGGACGCCCCCGACCGCAAGCTTCCGCTCCCTGAACTCCAGGCCGCCCTCGCGACCGAGCCAGGGCTCGATGCAACCCTGATCGACGATGTGCTGCGGATGATGGCCACCATGGGCCCGACCGAGGTTCGGTCCCTGCAGTCTGGCCTCGTCTATTCGTTGAGCGACCTCATGCGGTCGTCCTTCGACGAGATCGACTACCTTGCCACCTTCTCGGAAGAGCTCATCGTCAAGAGCCGGCGCATCGACCTGCTCCTGAGCCACACGGGCACGATGGGCAGCTACCGGGAGGAACTCTTTCGCGCGCTTCTCACGCAGATCCTGCCGCAGCAGTACGAAGCCACCACCGGCTTCATCGAGCGGTGTCCGCGCCAGCTAGATATCATCGTTTGGGACCGGGTGAACTTCTCACCACTCTTCCGCGAGCAGAACTTCGTGGTGGTCCCCCTGGCGGCCGTCCGCGCGGTGATCGAGGTAAAGACGACGCTCGCCTCAGGACCGCTCTGGCAAGCGATGGACATTCTCTGGGACACCTTCCGCAACCGTCAGACCCCGGTCCCGATCTTCAAGGGAATTTTCGCCTACGAGACCGACTACGCCTCGGACGATGGCATCGCCGCCCGCATGAAGGAATTCTACGCGAGCATGGACGCGGATGGCCTGATCCCGCACGCGCACAATTACCTGTGGGCGGGGGTGAACGCCGTCTGCGTTCCGAAGGCGCACATGATCCGCGAACGCTACACGACAGAAGAGGGCGAGGCGTTTCCACAGCCGTTCCTGACCGGGCAGAGGAGCGACTGGCCGGGCGACACGCAGACGCCGCTGTTCTTGGGATTGCTACTTACGCACCTCGACCAGACCCAACCCGCAAAGATCCAGACCGCGAGCCTGTTCAACCCTGTCTTGCGGCAACTTGAAGACATCGACCATGGGCCGATCTTCCCCGACTGGCACCCGAGGTCTTCCCTCTCCGAGATTCAAGCGACGCTGACGGCCAAGGGTGCCCAGCAGTACGTGAGGAATGTACACGCTTTCCGCCGAGGGGATTTGCTGGCTGCAGCTGTCGGCGAGGGTTTGGCCGCTGAGACCGTTTCCGAGGTCGATGCACAACAGGACTGATGTAGCCCACATCCGGCTCGCAGCATGTCGTCGCCAACCTTCGGCATAGCCGCCGAGCGCGACGGCTATCGCCCTCGACGCTGCGGAACACCTGGCATCGGTTTCAACTCAGCGCCAGGAGCAGACATGGGGATCGGTGCGGGAAGTGGACGTTCGGCGTCCTCGCCGGCCATGTCCGCAATCGACCGAGGCTGTGTAAAAACGTGCGAGTTCAGGTGGCCGCGCGCGGTCCAAGGGCGAGAATGGGCTGCCAAACGTCTTGAAGCAGTTTGGCGTTGTCGCTGTTGACCGGCGACGAAGCCGCAATGGACGCTTCAAGCGCCTCGATGATCCGTCGTCCGGTAAGACCGCCAACAGCTCTGCCTTCGCGGTTGAACTGCCACGTCCAACCGTCCCCTTTTTTCAAGCTTCGGGCGTCCACCCAGATCCAACGGTCTCCCCAAAGGAAGAGCCTCAGCGCCGTGTGCTGAGGGCTGCGGAATTCGCACTCGATCTCCAACTTCTCCCGATCTTCGCTCTCGCCGCGCTCCACGATCTTCTCGGCCGTCAAATTTCGTAGCGTGTACTTGATCGCTCGCCGGCGTTTCTTCAGCGCCGCGAGCACCTCGGCGAGGAACTCGCTCTGAGGCGCCTTAGTAAGCAGGTCATCCACATCTGCGGTCATGGAGACGTTGTCTCAGCGACGCGTGGCGTCCGCAACAGGTGGAGGCTGCATAGCGGAGCGAAGCACCTCAGACTCCTGCCATCACGATGTTGGAGGCGCTGGGATGAGCCGCTTCGTCGAGGGTGAGGATCGCAGGCAGCCGACGCTCTTGCCGAGCTGCCTGGACGACTACGTGGGCGAGGACAACCCGGCGCGGGTGATCGACGTCTTCGTGGAGGAACTCGATCTCGGGAACCTGGGTTTTGCGGTGGCGCCGGCGGCGACGGGGCGGCCGGCCTATCATCCCGCCACGCTCTTGAAGCTCTACGTCTACGGCTACCTGAACCGCGTGCCGTCGAGCCGCCGGCTGGAGCGGGAGGCCGGGCGCAACGTCGAACTGATGTGGCTGACGGGCAAGCTGGCGCCGGACCACAAGACCATCGCCAACTTCCGCAAGGACCACGGCCCGGCGATCCAGGCGGCTTGCGCCCACTTCGTGGTGCTGTGCCGCCAGATCGGGCTCTTCAGCCAGGCGCTGGCGGCGGTGGACGGCAGCAAGTTCAAGGCGGTGAATACGCGCGACAAGAACTTCACCGCCACGAAGCTGAAGAAGCGGATGGAGCAAGTGGCCGAGCACATCGCCGGCTACCTGGCCGACCTCGACACCGCCGACCGGCAGGAGGGCGAAACCGCCGAGGCGCGGGCCGGGAAGCTGAAGGACAAGATCGCCACCCTGCGCGCGCAGATGCAGGCGCTGAAGGCCATGGAAGTCCAGGTGGCGGCGTCACCGGACGGCCAGGTCTCGCTGACCGACCCGGACGCGCGGTCCATGGCCACCAGCGGCCGGGGTAGCGGCATCGTCGGCTACAACGTCCAGTCCGTCGTCGAGGCCGAGCACCATCTGATCGTGGCGCACGACGTAGTCACCACCGGCAGCGACCGCCAGCAGCTCACGGCCATGAGCAAGAAGGCCAAGGCGGCGATGGGCGTGGACGGCCTCGAGATGCTGGCTGACCGCGGCTACTTCTCCGGCGAGGAGATCGTCGCCTGCGAGGCCCTCGGCGTGACGCCCTATGTGCCGAAGCCGCTGACCTCAGGGGCAAAGGCCGACGGACGCTTCGGCAAGCAAGACTTTACCTATCTGCCCGACCAGGACGTCTACCGCTGCCCGGCGGGCCAACATCTGCCGTACCACATGACGACCGTGCAGAGGGGCCTCACCCTGCACTCCTACTGGGACCTCGCGAGCTGCCGCGCCTGCGCGCTGAAGCCCCAATGCACGCCCGCCCTCAACCGGCGGATCAACCGCTGGGAGCACGAGGCGGTAATCGACGCCATGCAGCGCCGGATGGACCTGGCGCCCCAGAGCCCGATGAAGCTCAGGCACCGGATCGTCGAACACCCCTTCGGCACGATCAAAGCCTGGATGGGACACACCCACTTCCTGATGAAGCGGCTGACCAACGTAAAGACCGAGATCAGCCTCCACATCCTGGCCTACAACCTGAAGCGCGTGATGCAGATCCTGGGGACCGGCCCGCTCATCGCAGCCATCCGAACCTGAGGGGCGACGGCGGCTCACATCGCGCCGCCGCCACGAGCCCTGCTGTACCGCGAGTTTTTACACAGCCTCGACCCTTTGCCGACACGCGTAACGGCGGCTACCTGTCCGGTTCCGACGACACGCGGGACATGCCCCAGCCGGGCGACATGGTGCACTAGACCCGTTTCAAGGTCTCGCGGACATTAGCGACGGCGAGCGTCCCACCTTCGGTAGTGCCACCGAACAGCCCATACTTCAGCCATGGGTGGCTTGCGGGCAGGTTTTCCACCAGCTTCAGGCGTTGCTCAAACGGACCGCCGCCGTCTCGGAACACGTACATTCCGACCGGGAACCAAGACCAACTTCCGCCGGTCTGTTTCCGCAGGTAGCTGAACTCCAGGCCGATGAAAGCCTCGACTTCATCGAGCAGCCGAAGTCGCTCGATGGGCGGCACGGAGATGTCGCCCATCTCAGGAACGAGGTTCTTTTCCAGCCAGAGGCTAGCCGCGCGGCCTCGCCGATCGTCGATGTTCAGCAGGTAGCCCCAGAGGTCGCCATTGACCTCGAACAACGGCAACAGCTGAACCGCCGGAAGCCGCTCGCGATTGGATGTGGGCAGGAGTTGCAGCAGGAGCTTTGCCGCAACGGCCTCATGCCCACCGTCCAGCGCCCCAGCGAGCGCCCAGTAGAAGCAGATTGCTGCCGGCAGGTTGCGAAGTTCATTCCAGAGGCTGAACCCCGAAACCGAGACGGTAGAGGCAAGGCCCGCGAAGGAACGGATGACTTGTTGTTGGGCCTGGGGCGTGCCCCACCTCATCGCGAGCAGAAATGCTCGTCGGAGGACTTCGGTACGCGCCATGATTGGTGCGACCACCGAGGTGATGTTTTCTCTATCGGGCTGCGCCGTGGGCCAACTGTTCCCACCGACGAACCCTCGAACTTTTTCGGCCTCCGCCTCGATGAACTCGGCCCACTCGGCCGCGTAGCGATCATCCCGGCAATACCGCCTCGCCAACGCCAGTGCGGAGGCCACGGTCACCGGGTGCATGCGATCAGCCGCCCGGACGGCCGCTACCTTGTCGGCCAGCAGGGGAAGGAACTGGTCGGCACCGTCGATGGCGAAGCTCTGCCCCTGCCGATGGTCGATGATGTCCTGGGCAAGGGCGGCAACGGGTCCTCGCGACGCCCAGAACAGGGGGTAGCGTCGCGTGCTTACTCGCAGAAGCGCCTGCCGCAGCGCCGTGTCCCACTCGCCCGACCATCCCACGACGAGGAGGCCGTACTCGTCGAACACGCGGTCCAGGAGCCGGTCCATGTCGGCGTGGTAGGCGGCAAGCTCGGCGTCGGTGTTCTTGATGCGGGTGTCGAGATAATCCCCATGCAGCTTGATGACGGTGCAGCTGGCATGCGTCAGGGGCGTCGCGCCCGCCAGCCCGTGCTCGTCCGTGATGACCGTGGGCTCGATCCCTTCATCTCGCAGGGCGTTCTCGATCAGCCTGTCGAAGTTGGTGGTCAGGATGACTCGCACAGCCCCCTCCTTCACCAGCCGGGCGAGGGCGCGGTGGGCCTGTGTGGGCTTGCGGCTGTCGTCGCCGTTCTCGGGCTCGATGTAACGGTGTAGCAGCGCCCTGCGCTCGGCCGCTGTCTTCGCGAAGCCGTCGATGATGGTGGAGTAATTCGGCTCCGCGCCGCTGAACTCCTTCCCGTACCACTCGGCCCAGTCCGGAGCGTCCGTCACGCCCTTCAGGGCGGCCAGCCGGCGAACCAGGTCGAGGGTGATCTCCCAGCCGGTCGGGATGCCGGCAGCCCGGGACAAGCCCGAGCCGACAAGCACGGCGCAGGTGCCCGGCGCGTGGTGCAGCGAGAGCGCCAGCGAATCAGTCGGCTCTAGTCCCAGCATGTCGGCAGTATGACCCTGAACAGCGGGAGCGGCAGGCCGCCGCTCCACTCCCCCCCTACAGTCGAAGCGCCAGCGTGCCGTCCGGCTGGATGTATTCGGCGCGATGCGCGACGACCATCTCGAACAGGACGTCCCCCGGCTCGCGTTCCTCTGTCGCCTGCGAGATCACGCCGCCGAGGCGCCAGTCCCACACGCCATCCCGGTAGTCGGGCACAAGGAGCGGACCGCCGCTGATGCCGCCCAGGCCATAACCGAGTGGGGGCGCGTCGCCGCCGTAGGTCAGCCAGTAGTTGCGGTCGAACCGCATGGTGATCTGGTGGTCCGTGATCACGGTCAGGCCCTGCATCCCGGAGTGGCTGCCGAAGTTCAGCTCGCTTGGACCGGCGAAGATCAACGCGTTGCCAGGGAAGCCGACGAACATGATCTGCTCGCCCGGGTTGGGCGGCGGCGGCCATGTCCCCCGCGCCTGGACAGGCTTCTTGCCAATTGCCTCGGCTATGTCTGGGGGAAGCCGAAACGTGGCGATATCAGCCCGCCCCTCCTCAAGGTCGCCCCAGGCGATCAAGTGTTTGCGCAGGTCCCGAACCCTGACGTTCGCTACCATGCAGTAGAGCGGGCCGAAGCGATCCGCGTCCTCGACGTACTGCTTGTACACGTGGCCGGCGGTGACCAGGATCGGCCCCTGCCCACGATCTAGTAAGAAAGCCGAGCCCTGACCGAGAATGTCGGTCGGCCCCGTGGTGTCGCGGGTCCAGAAGATCCAGGTCACGTGCTCGGCGGCGCTGCCGTGGAAGGAACTCCCGAAATCACCCGACAGCGCAATTTTGCGCTCGTCGAGCGTCATCGAGTTCAACCCTTCCAGGGTGTAGCTCTCCATCGTGCGCGCCCAGCCGGTCAGCTGTACCGGCTGGGGTAGCGCAGTCCCATCCGCTCGTGCACTCGGGTGTCTCCGTAGAGCAGCGCCCAGCCGTGGTTATCAACGTCTCGGGCGGGCACCCACTGGCCGCCGAAGTGCGCGCAGTCGGCCGCCGCCTCGGGGCTCAGGAGCAGGATGCTGGTGGTGAGGTCGTCATCCTCACGGGTGAACAGCGCGTAGTCCTCGGGGATGCTGCCGCTTCTGGCCGTGAGGGCGAGGTGGCGGTCTGCCACGCGGGCCTGGATGTCGGTGTACGCACCGAGGGGGACCGTGCACTGCTTCCAGCCGTCGCGCGGCGCGGGGAACAGCGTGGGGATGTCCGCGCCGGTCAGCCGTTGGCCGCCGTGAACCCGCAGGAACGAGGTGTGGCCCCGGTTGAAGGCGTCCGCGTGCTGCTCGGCCGCGGCCAGCGTCCCGCTGACCGGGAAGGCGGCGCGTTCGAGGCGGTGATCGCGGCGGCGGGGCTCCAACACGATGTAGGGCTGGCCATCGGCGTCGAGCGCGCCATAGGCCGCGTGGTTGCGGGGCAGGTCTTGGTCCATCGGTGTTGTCCTCGGTTGGTGGCTGGCGGGGGCCTCCCAGAAGGCGACCACGAGTTGGCGGTAGTGCTCATCGGGCGGGAATACCCCGTGCTCGCGCAGGTCCAGCAGCACGGCATCCACCTGGTTGAAGGTGACCGCACCTGTCGGCACCTCGGCGGCCAGCGCGTCCAGGGCGTCCGCGCCGGCCCGCACCTTGGTTTCCCACACGGCGGTTTCCTCGGCGGTCCACAGCCGGGGGCCAGACCTCACCGGGAAGCGGATCGCCACCTTGCGAAGGTATTCGGCGATGTTGGTGATGACCTTGGCCCTCCAGCGGACGGGGATCGGCGCGGTGTCATCGTTGCCGTTGCCCACGCGGCGCAGTTCGGCGCTGTTCCACAGCACCTCGTCGTTCTCCAGGACCACAAAGGGAACGTGGAAGCCGGCGCTGCCCGTCAGTTCCAGAACCCGCCCCAGTGCATCGCTGTTGGTGCGGTAGGGCTCCCGCTGGAGCATGGCGATGCGGCTGGGCGAGTAGGCGTCGATCCACATCGGGCCATCGGCGTAGGTGAGGGTCACCGGGCCCAGCCCGCCGTCCTCCTGCCGCAGCCGGTGCTCAAGCCCGAGTAGGGCCTGCTCGATAGCGTAGGAGATAGGCGTGCTCCCGCTCTCCCAGTTCTGCACGGTGCTGCGCGACACCGGCAGCCGTTCGGTCACCCCGTCCTGGGTGAGGCCGACACGCTTGCGCCATGCCTTGAAGCCTTCGCCGTCCATGACTCAAAGCCTACTTTTGCAAATATCATGTCTCACAAAAGCACAATTATTGTGCTTTGGATATAGCACCTATGTCGCACGGTTGGGCCTAGCCGTTCGGGCGCCGGCTGGCGCACCGGCGGTTTGCCAGACGGCCATGAGGGCGGGTTGTGAGGAGCGGCATGCCGCCGCATGAGGGGCCAGCCATCGGAGGGTGCGGGTTGTCGGTACGGCTGCCCGGCCGCTTTCTAATCCGCGGAAATCATGTCGCTTTTAGCCACGCCTCCCCACATGAGGAGGATCATGGCCCCAAGCAGACCCTCTCAAGGTCGCCAATGAGTCAGGACTTCGCTTTGGCCGCCGGCACCAGGACTGGCACCAACCAGCGGACCTGCCGAACGGCGCCTTGGGGTCAGATCTTCTATTTCGAAAAGAGAGAGACCCCTTCACAGGGGCCTCTAGGGTCACGTTTGGCGTGGATCGAGGATGACCATCGCCGCCTGGTCTGCCAGGGCCGCCGCGCGGAATAGGGCCCGGGCGTCATGCTTGAGCGCCTTCAGCCAGGTCGCGATGTAGGCGGCGTGGTCGGCGCGCGGCACGTTGGTGACGCCGAGATCCGCACAGAGGAAAGCGGCCCCCAGTTCGGCAATGAGCTCCTCGAAGGCGTAGGCCTCGTCGCCGAACTGGCCGAACGGTCGGTCGAGGCGGAGCGGGCCGCCCGTCCAATGCACGAGTTCATGCAGCAGCGTGGCGTAGTAGGCCTCGGTCGGGGTTGAGCTCGGCGTGCCTTGGAAGGCCGTCGGCTCGGGCATCAGGATGCGGTCGTGCGTCCGGTCGTACGCGGCCACATGGCCCCCGTGGATCACCCGCGCGCCGGTTTGGTGGACGACGGCGTCGGCGCGTTCGTGCGGCGCGATGCACGACGGTGAGGGATCGTCCGGCGGCGACCAGCCCTCCACCTGGTCCTGATTGAAGACGATGGAAGTCCGCAGGATCAGGCGGCGCTTGGTCGGGGCGTCGCTCTCGTCGTCCGAGGCAGGTCCGGCCGTGCGGCTCGGGGCCGGCTTGTAGAAAACGATCGGCGTCCCGTGTGAGCCCGTGCGGACCTGGGCGCCGACTTCCGACCACTGTCGATAGGTGGCCCAGACACCGGAGCCGTAGCCGTGCTTGAGGCCTTCGGCCCAGAGGGCGACGACGTTGATGCCGCGGTAGGACTTGGCGGTGAGCGCGTTGGCGGGCCGGCCGAGGGACCGCGGCACGTGCCAGGGCATCACGAAGTCGGGCGCGCCGGCCTCGATCTGGGCGACGATCAGGGCGGTGATGGTCGTGTGGGCGTGGGTCGGCGCCTTGAAGGAACTTGGCATGCGGGGTCTCCCGGGCAGGACGGGAGCGCCGGACCATTCCGGCGCTCCCCGCTGCGCGGGACCGCTCTGGAGTGAGCGTCGCACCCGGGTCGGTGGGGCGCACGGATGCGGAACAAGCCTCGCGGGCATGGTGCGCAGCCGTGCCTATGGAGGTGTGATCGGCGAGGCTGAGGCGATGTCCGATCTCGTCTATCTGGGTCGCACGACCTCCCGGCGGAGGTTCACGCCGTTCGGGATGAAGTCTGGGGATCGCGGGGCGCACACCTACGTCATCGGCAAGACCGGCGTGGGGAAGTCGACCTTGCTGGAAGCGATGGCGCTGCAGGACGCGGTGGCGGGGCGCGGGTTCGCTTTCGTCGATCCGCATGGGGATGTGGTGGAACGGTTGGCCGCGTCGCTGCCGCCTGCGGCGCGGGCGCGGCTGAGCTATCTGGACGCGCCCGATCCGGGACAGCCGTTCGGGTACAACCCGCTGCGCCGCGTGCGGGCGGACAAGATCCCGCTGGCGGTGTCGGGTCTGCTGGAGACCCTGCGCAAACTCTGGCCGGACGCCTGGGGCATGCGCATGGAGCATGTGCTGCGCAACTGCCTGTTCGCCCTGCTGGAGCTCGACGCGGCGACCCTGCCCGACATCCTGGTGCTGCTGAAGGACGTGGAGTTCCGCAAGGCGGTGGCGCAGCGGATTGGCAATCCCGTCGTGCGGGAGTTCTGGCGGCATGAGTACGAGCACTATTCGCCGCGCCTGCGGGCCGAGGCGATCATGCCGATCCAGAACAAGCTGGGCGCGCTGCTCTCGGACCCCTTGCTCTATCGGCTGCTGGTCGAGCCGGCGCGGGAGCTGCGGTTTCGGTCGCTGATGGACGACGGCGGCATCCTGCTCGTCAATCTGTCCAAGGGTCAGATCGGGGAGGACAGCGCCCATGTGCTGGGCGGCCTGATCGTCTCGACCCTGGCCTTGGGCGCCTTCAGTCGGGCGGATTCGCCGGCGGCGGGGCGGCGGCCGTTCGTGGTCTATCTCGACGAGTTCCAGGCCTTCACCACGCTCTCGCTCGTCAACATGATGTCGGAGCTGCGCAAGTACGGGGTGGCGCTCGTGTTGGCGCATCAGCACCTGCATCAGCTCGATCCGGACATCGCGCATGCGGTGCTGGGCAATGCGGGGACGACGATCAGCTTCCGGGTGGGGCCGGAGGACGCGCATGTGATGGCGCAGGCGTTCCAGCCGAAGATCGGGGTCGAGGACCTGCTCAACCTCCCGAACCGGCGCCTCTATCTCAAGCTGATGATCGACGGGGCGCCGAGCCCGGTGTTCAGCGCCGAGACCCTGGCGCCGGAGGTGGCGGTGGCCTTGCAGCTGGCGCGGGGGGTTCGGCGAGGCCCTGAAGGCTAGGGGGCTCCGCCCCCCGCGCCGGCCAGGGTGCGCCGCCTGCGGCGGCCGGACGGCGGGTCTCCCCGGCCTTCCTCCGCCTGCGGCTCCGTGCAGGCCGGGTGATCCCCCTCCCGCCGTCCGCCCTGGCCCTTGCTACCCCCGGTCTCGCCGACGGGCAGGGCTGCAGGCGCGGATCGCCTGCGCCCTGACCTCACGGAGCAAATCCATGACCCATCTCAACATCGATCTCGAAGACGGCGCGGTGCTCGACGTGCCCCTCAACAAGCTGAAGGCCTCGCCGCGCAATGCGAGGAAGACGCCGCATGCGAAGGCGGATGTGGAAGCGCTGGCCGCCAGCATCGCCGCCAAGGGGGTGATCCAGCCCTTGGTGGTGGAGCCGGAGCGGGACGGCGACGGGGCGTTGACGGGCCTCTATTTCGTCACGGTGGGCGAGGGGCGGCGGCAGGCGTTGCGGCTGCGGGCCAAGCGCAAGGAGATCGCCCGCAACGTGGCCGTCCGCTGCATCCTCGACCTCACCAACGATCCGTTCGAGGTCAGCCTCGACGAGAACGTCACCCGCTTCGCCATGCATCCCGCCGACCAGTTCGAGGCCTTCCAGCAGTTGGCGACGGAGCGGGGCTTCGGGCCGGAGGAAATCGCCGCGCGGTTCGGGGTGACGCCCGCCGTGGTGAAGCAACGCCTGCGGCTGGCCGCCGTCAGCCCCCGGCTGATGGACCTCTACCGGGCCGAGGCGATGAGCCTCGACCAGCTGATGGTTTTCACCATCACGACGGACCACGCCCACCAGGAACAGGTCTGGGACAGCCTCGCCTGGACCAAAGACCCGGCCTACATCCGCCGCCTGCTCACCGAGAGCCGGGTCCGCGCCACCGACCGCCGCGCCCTGTTCGTGGGCGTCGAGGCCTATGCCGAGGCGGGCGGCGTCATCGAGCGCGACCTCTTCGCCGAGGACCAGGGCGGCTACCTCGTGGACGTCGCCCTGTTGGAGCGGCTGGCGCTGGCGAAGCTGACCACCGTCGCCGACGAGGTCCGCGCCGAGGGCTGGAAGTGGGTCGAGGCCGGGCTCGATCCGCCGACCACCTTCCAGATGGGACGCGCCTATTCGAACTTGGTCGAGCTCTCGACCGAGGACCAGGTGCGGTACGACGCCATGCAGGCGGACTACGAAAAGACCGTCGTGAGCTACGACCGCGATGGCGACCCGGACGGGATCCTCGCGACGCGCCTCAAAGCCCTGGCCGCCGAACGGGATGAGTTGGACGCCAAGCGCCGGGTCTATGCGCCGGAGGTGCTGGCGCGGGCGGGGGCGTTCGTGTCCCTGGACCGTAACGGCCAAGTGCAGGTGGATCGCGGCTATGTGCGCCGCGAGGACGAGACGCCGGTGGCGACGCTCGACGCCGACAACGAGCCCGGCGAGGACAAGCCGCCGCGACGGGCGCGCCTGCCGGACCGGCTGGTCGCGGAGCTCACCGCCCATCGCACGGCGGCGCTCTGCGACCAGCTCGGGCGGCATCCGGCCCTGGCGCTCGCAGCGCTCACCCACGCCGTCGCCGCCCCGGCCTTCCGGCGCGGGGCGACCTCCTGCCTTGAGGTGCGCACCGGCAGCGTCAACCTCTCCACCTACGTCCCCGGCATCCGCGAGACCGCCGCCGGCTCGGCCATCGAAGCACGGCACGAGGCCTGGGACGCCGAACTGCCCGATGACGACGCGGCCTTCTGGGACGCGATCCTCGCCCTGCCGCCCGAGCGGCAGTTGGCCCTGCTCGCCCATTGCGTCGGCATGACGGTGAACGCGGTCGAGTTGACCGCGCGGGCGAAGGACGGGGGCTCCCCGGCCGACCGGCTCGCCGCCGGGCTCAAGCTCGACATGTCGGCCTACTGGTCGGCGACGGCGGAGAGCTACCTGGCGCGAGTGCCCAAGCCGCTGATCCAGGCCGCCGTGCGCGAGGCGGTGTCGGACGAGGCCGCGCGACGGCTGGACGGATTGAAGAAGGACGCGATGGCGCGGACGGCGGAGACCTTGCTCGCCGACGCCGGATGGCTCCCGGAGGTGCTGCGGGGCGATCAGGAGCCTGAGCCGCCGGCGCAGTTGGAGGCGGCGGAGTAGGTCGCTTGGCGAGGACTGTTTCGGCGGTCCTCGCGTCGGCCCCTGGCGGGCGCGCTCGGCGGACGCGGCTTAGGGCAGCCGCCGCGTCCGAGCAACCGCCGGGCCATCGCGACGTCGGGGAGGTGGGGGACATTGGGGAGGTGTCTCAAGCGGCCTTGCGATCCTCATCCCATCCGCCGGTCATCCGCACCTTGATCGCGCGGATGGTGGCCAAGCGTTCCTGGGTGTCGGACGACCTTAGGATTTCGATTAGACCCTGAATCTCTTCCACCAGCTCATCTGGATTTTTCGGGGTTCGAACGTCCCCCTGTTCTGCCAGCAGACATGGACGCGTGAGGAAAGTAGCGAGCCGTCGCCACCAATCGGCGGCGTCGAAGCTCAGGATTTTGTCGGTGAGTGTGGGGTTCGAACAGGCGGTTTTCACGATCAGGCGTTTGGTGTCGTCGTCGGCCCGCCGGAACCATTCCACGGCCTGGTTGCCGAACTCCGTGAGATCGGAAGCGGGTTCGAACAGCTCCTCGGGCTGCGCGGTCTTGTCGATCTCGCGCGCCAGACGGGCGGCCTCGGCGTGCAGGCGCTGCCGATGCGGCAGGAATTCGTCGTCGCCGATCACGCCGCGTAGCCGAAGCCCGGTCAGTTCGGAGAGCTGCGCCTGCACCTCCCGCAAAGCGTGATCGAGGCTCTTGCGCATCGCACCCGCCGACGCTCGGGCCTTGCCCGTCGTCATCTGGAACACCCGCAGGAGCCGGTCGACGACCTGCGGCTCCGCCGCCAGGCGGGCGAGGCCGGCTTCCACCTGCTGCGTCAGGACTTCGGCGCGGACGCTCGGCTGCGGGCACCGCGGACCGAGGCCCGTCTTCGAGCAGTGGTAGTAGGTGTATCGGTGGCCGTGGCGGTTGACCTTGTGCTCGGCGGTGATCGACCGGCCACACGCCCCGCAGCGGATGAGGCCGGTGAGCGGGAAGCTGAGGCGCTTGCCCCGGTGCGCGCGCGGACGTCGGACGAGCGCCTGCACCTTGGCGAACTCCTCGGCGGTGACGAGGGGCGCGTGGCGTCCGTCGTAGTGTTCGCCGGCCCAGGCGAAGCGGCCCGCGTAGAAGGGATTGGACAGGAGCTGGGTGACGCTGTTGGGCGGGATCGGTTTGCCGCCGCGCTTACGACGAAGCGGTGTCCGGAACCCCCATTCCTCCTTGGCGATCCGCGCGATGCGCCGGGCGGAATAGCCGCCGGTCAGCGCCAGGTCGAACATGCGCCGGACCATCGGCGCATAGACCGGATCGACGACGATGGTCTTCGTCGCCGGGTCGTTGCGATAGCCCAGCGGCGCGCCGTTGGGCCGCCAGCCCTTCTGGGCCTTGGTGCGGTTGCCGCGCTTCACATTGTCGGACAGGGCGTCGGAATAGTACTTCGACTGCCCGAACATGATCTGCAGCATGAACTTGCCCTGCGAGTTGTTCTCGAAGGTGTAGGTCGCGAACTTCAGGTCGCGCAGCACGCCGGTGTCGAGCAGGTAGATCAGTCGGCCGCCGTCGATGGAATTGCGCGCCAGGCGGTCCGGGGCCCAGGCGACGATGCCGGCCGCTTCACCGGCCTCCAGGCGGCGCATCATCTCGGTGAAAACCGGCCGCCCCGGTTGTTTGGCGCTCTGCGCCTCCTCGAAGATGTCGACCACCTGCAGGCCCTGCGCCTCGAAGAGCCGCGCCAGTTCGGCGCGCTGGGATTCGATGGACTGCACCTGGCGGTCCTCGGCCTCACTCGACTTGCGGCAATAGGCGAAGTAGCGGAGCGGACGTCCCTCACCTCCCCCGCCTCCCCGACCTCCCGAGGCGCGCGGAACGACCTCGGGCACGGGGCGATTCTGATCGGGAAGCGGCATCATGGAAGCGTCGCGAGGCGACGAGCGGATTCTACGGCGCCGCACCCAATCGCGCGACTCCGGGGTCGGGGATATCTCCATCGGGACAGCCTAGCCCGGCCGGGCGAACCGCCCAGGATGCGGAACATGGCGGCCGGACATGGAGCGCATCCGGGCCCGTTCGGCGCGCGAGCGGTAGGCTTTGCGCATGCGCGACGACGGACCCACCCCCACCATCTCCCGCGCCTTCGCGGACGGGACGCTGGTCGAGCTGCTCTATCAGCCCGAGGCCAAGGTCACGGCTCTGGCGGTGGCCCGCCCAAGCGGCGTCATCGACGTGGTCGCCGACGTCGTGGCCGCGACCGGCGAGCACCTGGCCCCCTATTCCGCGACCAACAACCTGATCACCACCGAGTGCGTGCTTCTGCCCTCCGAGGTCGGCGACTTCGGCAGCAAGGCCGAACTGCTGGCGGACCTGCGCGAGTATCTGCACCGCTACGTGGACCTGCCGGAGCTGTTCGAGGAGATCGCCGCGCACTACGTGCTGCTGTCGTGGGTCTACGACGCCTTCAACGAGCTGCCGTACCTGCGCTTCCGCGGCGACTTCGGCACCGGCAAGACCCGCGCCCTGATCGCCATCGGCTCCGTCTGCTACAAGCCGTTCTTCGCGTCGGGGGCCTCGACCGTGTCGCCGATCTTCCACGTCCTGGAGGCGTTTCGCGGCACCCTGGTGCTGGACGAGGCGGACTTCCGGTTCTCGGACGCCACCGCCAGCCTCACCAAGATCCTCAACAACGGCAATGTGCAGGGCATGCCGGTGCTGCGCACCATGGCCAACTCCCAGCGCGAACTCAATCCGCGCGCCTACCGGGTGTTCGGGCCGAAGCTGCTGGGCATGCGCGGCGGGTTCGCGGACGTGGCGTTGGAGAGCCGGTTCATCACCCATCGGACCGGCGGCCAGCCGCTGCGAAGCGACATCTCGGTGCAGCTCCCGGCGTCCCTCCGGTCTGAGGCGCAACGCCTCCGCAACAGGCTGCTCGCCTGGCGGCTGCGGTCCCGCGCGACCGTGGGGCCGGCCGTCGAGAACCTGTCCCCCGACCTCAGCCCCCGCACCCGGCAGATCGCCCTGCCGCTGCTGTCCTTGATGGACGATCCGGCGCTGCGCGCCCGCTTCACGGACGCGCTCGCCGGTCACGACGTCGAGTTGCGCGCGGCCCGCGCGCCCGACCTCGACGCCCATCTGCTGGCGGCGGTCCTCGACAGTTTCACGGCCTCGCAGACCGGGGCCGCGGCGGTGGCGGACATCGTCGAACGCTTCAACGCGCGCGCCGCCGGCGACCTCGGCCGGCCGATGTCGAACCGCTGGGTGGGGGGACTGCTGCGTTCGCGCCTCGGGGTGCGGACGACCAAGACCCGCGGCGTCTATGTGGTGCCGCCGGAGGAGCGCGCGGCCCTGGCCGCTCGGGCCGGGTCCGGCGCGGCCGACGGAGTTACGCACAGCGCATAATCCGCATCCGTTTCGGCGGACCGATCGTCGGCGATGATGGGGAGGTCGCCCCACCTTAGCCGCGGGCGACATTAGCTCTTTGGTCTATGCGAAAGTTCATTCATCTGCCCGGCCGCCGCAAACGCTGGGCCGTCTCGCAACGTGAGCTGGCCCACCTTGTGGGCGTCGGGCAGGGGATCATCTCACGCTACGAGAAGGGTCAGCTGACGCCGGGCGCACGCACGCTCATGGCGCTGGAGATCGTGTTCGGGAAAAGCAGCCGCCACCTGTTCCCGTCGCTGTATCAGAAGATCGAGGAGGAGGTGATGCGCCGCGCCGCGGCGCTCGAGCGCACACTCTGGGACCAGGCGGATTCCGGTTCGTTGCGCAAGCGTCGGCTCCTCAACCGGATGGCCGCCCGCCAGGAGCCCACCTCGGCATGAGGTCCACGCCCGTGCCGCAATCCCTCGTCTTCGCCGTGCACCCGAACGTCCGCGGGTTCGGCTGGATCGCCTTCGAAGGACCCTTCACCGTCTACGACTGGGGCCTGGTCTTCGTCCAGAGCGACAAGAACCGCCGCTGCCTCGAACACTTCGAGCGCCTGCTGTCGCACCTGGAACCTGAGGCCCTCGTGCTGGAAGCCTTCCCGGAAAAGGTGCGCCGCACGGCCCGGGTCGTGACCCTCCAGCGGGCCATGGCGGCCTCGGCATTGAACCGGGGCGTCGAGACCGCGCACTACCCGCGGCGCGACGTGCAGGCGGTGTTCGCGCCTGTCGGGGCGCGGTCACGTCATGACATCGCCGTCGCCGTGGCGCGCCAGGTCCCGGCCTTGACCCACCGCCTGCCGCGCAAGCGCAGCGCCTGGCACGGCGAAGACCGGCGCATGGCGCTGTTCAACGCCGCCGCCCTGGCCATCACCCACTTCCAACTCGACGCCAATCGACTTCTCAAGGAACTCAACGCGCCGTGACCCGACCCCGAAACAGGGCGACCGCGCCCCTCGTCTCGAGGACCGCGGCCGATGGACCCTGCAGATCGTGATCTGACGCCCCGCAGCATCCCTGCGGGGCGTCGCCTACTCTATCAGAGACGTCCGGAAGCCGCACGGAAGGCGCCCCGCACGGGATGTTCGCGCGCCCAGCGCCGGACCTGTTGCCCCCGATCGGTTGGGCGCTAAGCTTGCGCGAAGCGCCCCGTTCGGCGCGCGTGAGTTGTGGGAGGTCCCGTGAAGTTCAAGTCGCTGGCCGCGCTGCTGAGCGCGGCAGGATCACTGTTGTTTGCCGCGCCATCATCCGCCGCGATCTTCTACACCGTGTACCAGGGCGTGATCGCCAGCGGGCAGGACAACGTCGGCGCGTTCGGCGCGACAGGCGCCCTGAGCGGGGCTTTCACAGCCATCTTCAAGGTCACGGATGCGCCGGGATCGGAGCACCTGACGGGTCCCTACTCGGAGCGCTTCTACGGCGGCCCCGGCAGCTGCGGCCTCGGCAGCGGCTGCATGAACCCTATCGTTGAGGCCTCCATCACGATCAACGGCCAGACGGTCTTGTTTCCGGGCCCCGCGGGGTCCTATGGCACGGTGGAGACCGCGAACCTGACCGGGGTCCCTGGGGGCGGTTCGCCCGGCGTCTTCAGCATCGCTCAGACCTATTTTCCGCATCTCACCGCCCAGCTGAATCTGAACGCTTTCACACTCGATGCGCCGACGAGCTTCGTGGCCTACAGCGGCGCCGCGGCCGGCGACTACCAGCCGTACGGCCGCGCATACTGGAGCACAATCGCGGGCGGCATCGAGACCGTCTTGTTCGAAGCGGATCTCAGCACCACGCGTGTGTTCATCACGGACGACCTCAACACCGCGGTGCCCGAGCCGGCGACCTGGGCTCTCATGATCCTCGGGTTCAGCGCGGCCGGCGCGGCTTTGCGCCGTCGCGCTAACCATCACGCTGCGGGTCGCGCGTGACCGCGCCTGACTGAACGTCTGTCCAAGCCGCCAGCGGCGCGCCTTCGACCACCGTCGGTAGTGGCGAGGACAACGCACGGAAGCGACCCATTTGAACCGCTGACGGTTGATATCCCAGCGCCTGGTAGACGCGCTCCAGACTGCCAAACCGGTGGCGGTATGCGGTGCTCGACGGCAGGGTCGGATCGATGTCGATCATGTGGGCGGTGAGGCGCCCATGTCGCGCGAGCAGGTCCCGCAGGCCGTCCATCATCGCATCGTCGGTCGCAAGCAGCCGGAGCCCGGTCCAGGGCGGGCTTGTTTGCCGCAGGCGCGTGGCTCGGCTCGCGAGCTGCTGATAGGACGGCTGATACCCGATCAACTCGAAGGCTGGGACCAGGCCGCCGAAACGCCGCTGGAAAACCGTCGCGTTGCAGGTGTCGGGATCTTCGTTGACCAGCCGCTGGTTCAGGCGTCCCTTCGCGACGAGCAGCCGCCGCAGTTGCTCGAGCAGCATGTCGTTGGTGACATCCTTGAACCTCCGCAAGTTCAGCCGCGCGGTTTCAAAGAGCCCCCGGCTGACGATGGCCGGACAAGCGCCCGGCACCCGGGTCCAAACCGAGCTGACTTCGCGCCGGACTTTCTTCAGGTAGGACGAGTGCCGCCCGAGGACCCGAGTGCCCGCGTACTGCTCATCATTGAGAAGCCGCGACACGCGACAACGGCTCCAGGGTAAGCACCGCGTGGCGAGAACACCTTCGGCGTTCAAGCCACGGACGATGGAAGCAATCGAAAGGCCGTGGACGACAAATTCCTTGAAGATCCGCCGGACCGTGGCGACCTCTTCTTCCGGACCGAGGACCAGCGTCGTCCGGTAGCCCTGCAGCGCCTTCCGTTCGCCGGCCTGCATGACCCGTCCCGACTCGCCGTCGGAGCCCACCATGCAACGGCGGAAGCCATAGGCGCACGGTCCGCCGCACCAGTAGCCCTGGCGTCCGAGCCCCGCCTTGGCGCGCGACACCTTGTCGGAAAGCTCGCGGCTGTACTCGGCGGCCATCGCGCGCTTCATGTGCTTCACGAGGGTGGTCGCCATGCTGTCGTCATTGGCGAAGGCTTCCGCTGTGTACTCGATCCGTACGCCGGCCTGGCGGCACAGGAACTCGTAGTGGCCGGCCTCGTCGGGATCCTGAAAGCGACCCCATCGGCTGACGTCGTAGACGAGCACGACCTCGACGCCAGCGCTTCCGGAGAGCACGTCGGTCAGCAGCTGATTCAGCCCCTTGCGGCCCTTGAGGGTCAAGCCGCTCAGCCCCGCGTCCCGATAGGTATGGACGATGGCGTAGCCCTGCTCCAGCGCATAGGCCGCGTTCGCGACCGTCTGCCCCTCGATCGAGTAGCGCTGATGCTCGGTCGACATGCGGACGTATTGCGCGGCGCGGCGGGGGTCGTGGCTGACCATGGAGGTCACCCTCCTACACACCCCTCACCCTAGCACGTCGGCCCAGGTCAGCCGCCGCAATCCGTATTGGCGATGGCCGGCGTCTCCCCGTCCTCCAGCGCTTGGCGGTAACAGGCCGCTTCATCCGCCTTGCCCTTCCAGGCCGCCGCGAGCGCCAGGCAAAAGAGCGACAGCAGGACGCAGCCCACTGTCAGCAGCTGGATCGTCCAGCGCGGCGAGGTTCGAATATCGGAGACGATGCCCACCTCGCGACCCTACCTGGCGTGCTGGACCCTCGCCAGCCGGAGTGGCGCAGCGTTGCTCGGCGTCACGTCAGATACGGACGCACCCTCGAATTCAAACATCGGAGACCGGCAGGAGCCTGATGTAAAATCCACCCATGAAATCGATCTTGAATCCAAATCGCACGACCGACACCCTCCTGGTCAGGATCGGCGGATGGTTTGAAGCCCACGCAACGGGCTGGGGCGTCGCCGCGCTGGTCGCGGTCGTTGGTCTGCTCGTGGCGACCGAAATCATAAAGCTGGTTGCCGCGTAGCGCCGCACGCGCGCGTTTGCGGCGATCATCAGGCTCGCGGCAGCCGGCGCATCGCGCGCCCTAGCCGCACCATCGGCCTACGTTGCCAGCAGGATCAAAGCCTCCGGAGAATCGAGCCCAACCCCGCCGCGAAAGGTATGGACAGCTCGCGTTCGGCGGGCAATCTTCGACGCAACCAGGAGTAGGGGTGCGTCGTGTTGGGTGAAGCGTCCATTTTCGTTCGGCTCATGCCGGACGCGTGCTTAGCTGGAACCCCTGCGCAAGGCTCGAACGGACAACGACCATGCGTGCGGCACGTGCGCGCTATGAGTGCGGTCCTCTTCCTGGTTGTTTTCCTGCTGACGCTGTTCGCCATGCCTCGACCCGCGGCAGCGGCTTGGACCGCTCAGACGGGCGCCAGAGGCTGGTGTACCCCCGCCGGCTCCGGCACCGAGGAATGCTTTGGGGATCCCCAGTCGGCCTGCAATCGACAGTTCGAGGTCTATGCCGGCTCGCGGGAGCTGCATGCCTATGCAGACACGCCGTACTGGTGGTCAAAGCGCTGCCAATGGACCAAGGCGCTGGGTGAGGCGCTGCCGACCGCGGTGACCTTCAAGTGTGAGACCTCATATGTACGCGCGGCGACGGGCCTCTGCACACGCTCGAACGAGAACTTCCAGTCCCGTGACTGCGGTTGTCCCCCGAATGGCGGCGGCACGGTCTCACCCGAGACACCCAAGCCGATCTCGATCCTGGACGGGGCGAAGAGCTTCACGGACATCGATTTCCAAACCGCCGACTCGGGGTTGGTGGTCCGGCGACACTACTCAAGCCGTCCCGCCGGGGCCTCCGGCAACACTCTGATCACGTCGCCGCTCGGCTTCGCGAACTGGCGTTGGGCGCTCGGGATGGAACTACATCTCGGGGATGACTGGTCGACCGGCGTGGCGGGGTTGGCGACGCCGCGCGGCGGTCACTACACCTTCAGCAAGAGCGGTGTGGCCATGATCCCGACCACGAGCACCGCCTATCCGGTCAAGCAGACCGATTACGCCCTGGAGTTCGTCGGCACATGGCCGGGGACCCTGGCGACGGTCCGCAGCGCCAAGAGCTCTTGGATCGTGCGCGATGCGGAAGATCGCACTTGGTACCTGGAGACACATCTCAACCCGAGCACAGGCGACTTCGACACCGCGAGGCCGGTGCGGATTGTCGAGCCCAGCGGTCTGGAGACAGCGCTTCAATACTCCGCGAACGGTGCGCTCTTTTCGGCAACCGACTCCTATGGCCGGACGCTGACCTTCGACTGGATCTATGTCGAGGACGTACCGCGCGCGATCAGTCAGATCCAACTGCCGGACGGCACGACGCTCAACTACACCTTCGAAAGTCTTTCGGCCTTGCCGACGGCGCCGCCCGAACGCCTCGTCAGCGTTGAGCGGAGGCAAGGCGCCACGGTCCTCGACAAGACCAGCTACGACTATGCCGACGCTCGGTTTCCGACCTTCGTCACGGGGATCCGCGATCGCGACAACGCGTTGAGATGGAGCGTGGTCTATGACGACCTCGGACGCGCCACCTCCAGTTCCGGTCCGGGAGGCGTGGATGCCTTCGCAGTCGCCTATGGCGCCGCAGGATCGACATTCACCCGCACGGTCACGACACCGCTCGGCAAGCCGGTGACCTACACGTTCGAGCGCACGTCCGCGAACTACAACATCAAGCTGGCCAGCATTGCGCAGGGCGCGACGGCGAATTCCCCGGCGAGTTCCGAGTCCAAGACGTACGACGGAAACCTCTATCTCGGGTCGGAGACGGATGCGGAAGGCCGTGTGACCGGCTTCATTCGCGACGCCAAAGGCCGACCCACCACGATCGTCGAAGCGCAGGGCACGCCCCTTGCGCGGACATCGACGCTGACCTGGCACAGCGTTCGGAACGAGCTGACGGAGATCGCAGAGCCTCAGCGGACGACCGCGACGACGCTCACGTCCGGTACATCCGCCGTCGCGCCTCCGGCGCCGACCTATGTAACCTCTCAAGCCTACCCCTATTCGGGCTCAGCGGCGACGCTCACGGCGCCGGCCGGCGTCACCAGCGCCACGGTGGAGCTGTGGGGCGGGGCAGGCGGCAACGGCAATCTGGCCGCCGGCGCCTGGTCGGGCGCGGGTGGGTATATCAGGGCCACATTCGCGGTATCGCCCGGGGCAGTCCTAACCTTCGAAGTGGCGGGAGGCGGCCAAGGCGCAATCCGCGATGCCGATGGCGGACTTGGCGGATGGCCGGACGGCGGCGCCGGCGGCAAGGGTAACGGCGGAACCGGCGGTGGCGGTGGCTCGTCACGGTTCTACATCGACGGGGTGCTGAAGGCCGTGGCTGGCGGCGGGGGCGGCTCGGGTGGTTATGGGAGCTATGGTTCAGCTGGGGCGGGTGGAGGCCCATCGGCGCAGGCGGCGGAAGGGCTTGGAGGAACCGGAGGGTCTCAGTCGGCCGGCGGCGTGGACAGCAGCCAAGCCACCGACATCAACAAGACGGGTCGCTCGGTCCTTTCCTTCCCGGGCGCGCAGCGCTTGGGCGGCTGGGGCGCGAGCAACGGTACAAATACGACCGCGACCTCCGATGACGGCGGCGGTGGAGGTGGCGGCTACTGGGGCGGCGGCGGAGGCGGCGGCAGCTCGACGGGAAGGTCCGACTCCGGCGGCGGGGGCTCGTCCTGGGTGGATCCCGCAGCGACTGGCGTGATCAATCAGCAAGGCTACAGGCGAAGCCCGTTCAGCACGCCCGCAGGCCTTCCGACCATCGCGACCGGCGTGAATTCACAGACGAACGGCGTGGCGGTGGCGGGTGGTGACGGCTACGCCACGGTGGGATTGAAGTGATGCGGGCGCCATCCAATCCCAAGGCCGGCGGTGCGTGGCTGCGAAGGTTCGCGATAACGAGCACTTCGCTCCTCTGTGGACTGCTTCCCGTGGCATTCGCGGGATCAGCCCAAGCCCAGTCGACGGTCTACCGCACCTCAGGCCGCACGCTGACGGACACGACGTCCATCACGATCCCGTACGCCACCAATGGCCGGACGCGGACCTGGGGCTACACCTGGAGCCCGACCGGGCAATTGCTCACCGTGGACGGACCGCTGGCCGGCGCCGGCGACACCACGACCTATACCTACAACGCCCAGGGTTACCTGGAGACGGTCACCAATCCGCTGGGCCATGTGACCACGGTCACGACCTGGAACGGCCGGGGCCAACCGACCACCGTCTGGGACGCGAACGGCGTCGCGACGGTGCTGACCTACGACATCCGCGACCGGGTGCTGAGCATCGCGGTCAATCCCGGCGGCAGCCAGTCGCAGTACGCCTTCGAGTACGACGCCGTCGGCAACCTCACGAAGGTGACCCAGCCGGAGGGCGGCTGGCTGGTCTATGCCTATGACGCGGGCAGCCGCCTGACCGGGATCACCAACGACCGCGGCGAGACCCAGGGTTTCGTACCAAACGCCTTGGGGGATCCCACGTCCATCACGGTGCGGACGGCCGGCTCGACCATCACCCGTCAGCAGACTTTCGCCTACGACGAGCTGGGCCGGGTCATCCAGGCGATCGGCGCCGGTTCGCAGACCACGGGCTTCGGCTACGACAAGGTGGACAACCCGACCTCGGTCACCGACGCGCGGGGCAAGCTCTGGCAGACCGGCTTCGACGCGCTGAACCGGGTGATCACCGAGACCAATCCCCAGAGCCAGACCGTCCAGCTGGCCTACAGCCCGTCGGACCAGGTCACCAGCCACAAGGACGGCCGCACCCTGGAGACCACGCGGGTGGTCGACGGCTTTGGCCAGGTGATCCGCGAGGTCAGCCCCGACCGCGCGACCACCACCTACTGGTACGACCTCGCCGGCAACCTGACCCAGGTGGTCGACGGCGACGGCCAGCAAACCAACTACGCCTATGACAACGCCTATCGCCTCGCCTCGGCGACGTTCACGGGCGCCGGCGCCGAGACCATCACCTACAGCTACGACAGCACGTCGGGCGGCAACAAGGGCGTCGGCCGCCTCACCGGCGTCACCGAGGAGTCGGGGTCCAGCGCCTTCACCTACGACGCTCAGGGGCGGCTGACCGGCGACACCAAGGTCATCCAGGGCAAGACCTACGCGGTCCAGTACGCCTACGACCGCAACGGCCAGGTGACGGGGGTCACCCTGCCGTCGGGCCGGACCGTCACCATCGCGCGCGCCGCCGATGGCCTGGCCACCGGCATCACCACCAAGGCGACGCCGGCCGCCGCCAGCGAGACCCTCGTCTCCGGCGTGGCCTACCGCCCGTTCGGGCCGCTGCAGGGCTTCACCTATGGCAACGGCCTCACGCTCACCCGCAGCTACGACCAGAACGACTGGCTCGAGCGGATCGAGGTGAAGACTACGGGCGTCACCAGCCTCGACCTCACCTTCGGCCGCAACGCCAACGGCCAGCTGACCGGCGTCACCGACAACGCCGCCTCAGGCCGGGGTGCGAGCTTCGGCTACACAGACGCCGGCCGGCTCACCACGGCGAGCGGCTCGTGGGGCGACCACACCTACACCTACGATGCGGTGGGCAATCGCACCGGCAAGGCCACCGTGGTCGGCGGCTCGACGGTGACGGAGAACCCGGTTCTCAGCACGACCAGCAACCGCGTGGATGGCGTGCAGCAGGGCGGCGGCTCGACGCTCCGGACCCTAACCTGGCGCACCGGCGGCGACCTCGCCCAGGCGGTGTTCGCGGGCGGCTCGACCTACGACTACCAGTACAACGCCCGCAAGCGGCTGAAGCTGGTCAAGCTCGATGGCGTGGACCGGGCCTACTACGGCTACGACTTCCGCGGCCTGCGAGTCTGGCGGACGGTCCTGGGCACGACGCCCAGCGTGCAGCGGCACTACGTCTTCGATCCCGACGGCCACCTGCTGGCCGAACACGACGGCGCCACGGGCGCGGTCGTGCGGGAGTTCGTCTGGCTGGACGACGCGGTCGCGGCGGTGATCGAGTCTTCCACGGGCACGGCCGCCACCTACTTCATCCACACCGGCCAGATTGACGAGCCCCTGGTGATGACCGATGCGACGAAGGCCAAGGTCTGGGAGGCGTTCGTGGAGCCGTTCGGGCAGGCGCAGGTGTTCAATGCAAGCCCGGTGGAGTTGGGACTTCGGCTGCCGGGGCAGTGGGATGAGGCCGAGGCCGGCGGGCTCTATCAGAACTGGCATCGGAACTATGATCCGAGCCTGGGGCGGTACGTGGAGGCCGACCCGTTGGGGATTGAGGCGGGGCAGAATGTCTATGGGTACGTAGACGGAGATGCACTTAGCGTCGGAGATCCGATGGGGTTGCAGCCGTACACCGGCCAAACTCCACCCGCGAATATCCCGGGAGGACCATGGACACCGGCGGGTCAAGGACAACCACCGGGCACATTCTATGGACCGCGGAACCCTGCCGGCGGAGGTCGGGTCATGTGCAGGTTTGTTCCCGATGGTCGAAACGGCGGCCCCGGGGGAGCCCGCTATGCCTATTGGAAAAAGATCGCGCCGGTCAAAGGAGCCCCACCAGAAACTCAAAGATATAACGTTAGAGGAGGCCTAATAAGCGAGCGCCAAGCTCACCCTGGAAACGAAGGTCAGTGGATGCGAACTATGACTAGGGCTGGCATCTTCATATGGATGCTCTTCAATTTGACGTCAGATTCGCCTCAACCCAAGCATTGCGAATGTAGGGCTATCCCGTGAGCTACGAATCTGTTGATCCCGCTCTGGCATCTTGGGCATCGAGGCACTCACTTGTCTTGTCGTACGCGTTCGGGGGTCGCGAAGCGCGGTTTTGCTACGTGTCGGCTGGCCAGGATGAGTCCTACCAAATCTCTGTCGAGCCGCCCGAGGGCGGGCATGTTGTTGTCAACCTCTGGTCGGTCGAGACGCGCAACGACGAAGAGTTTCACAGGCAGTGGAAGGTCCCTGTCTGCGATCTGGAGCCGGCGCTGGAGGAGGCTCTCGCGCAGATCCGATCGTGGGGTGAGCGTGATAGGGGCTGATCCTCCTAATGTCCGCCCGAAACCCCTACTCCTTCGACCGCCGCCATCTTCCCGCCGCTGACGAGCGCCCCGCGACGCCCATAGTGGCGGCCCTGCCTACCGAGGGCCCGCGGGTGCCGAGGCCGCGACGGCGGGATCTGGCCCTGGCCGTGTCGGCGGCGGTCCACCTAGGCGTCCTGGCGGGCCTGCTGACGCCCCCCGTCGGGTCCTCATTCGGCGCAGGCGGTCCAGACTTCGGGACGGGAATACCCGTGGCGCTTGTGGCCGGCTTCGCGGCCGGCGGTCCGCGCGTCGGCCCCATTGAGAGCGAGGCAACAGAGGCGGAGGTTGAACAGGACGAACTCAACCGGGAGGAGTCCGAGCCCCTCACCACCGGCGCCGACCAACCCGAGGTCACGACCCCGCCCGAAGAGCAGGAAGCCTTCCGCCCGCCGATGCGCGCCGCCATGGCCCGGGCGGATCTCGGCCAGGCCGCGGGAACATTCGAGGGCGCGGTGGGCGCGAGTGCGTCGGAGGGCGGCGACCCGACCGCCACCTCCGACCTGCTGGGCCAGATCGCCCGCTGCCTGCCGCCAAGCTTCCGGCCGCGGTTGGGCTTCAGCCAATTGGTGCTCTCCATCGGACCCGACGGGCGCCTGCGCACCGCACCCGCCGTCACCTCCGCGCTGCCGCAGATCTCCGCCGCAGGTCGCGCCGCCGCCGACCGCATCGTCCAGGCCGCGCTACTCTGCGGCCCCTATTCGCATCCGGATGCCCTCAGCCGCGTGATGTCACTGCCGGCGGACTTCTCAGCGATCGAACCAGGCGTCACGACGATCCCGGGCGCGCGCTAGCGTGTCTTCCTGGCGGAGCGTTAGTCTCCGCGCGTCGTCGGGAGACCGGTGCCCGCCACCACCACGCGCACGTCAGAATTTCTTGGCGTCGGCCGCATCGGCGGCCTTCTCGCAGGCCCCTCGGAAGTCTCCAAACTTCACATCACCTGTCCGTCGATCGACCTCGAGCTTCAGTTTGCCGAAGGTACCCCATGTGGCCTTCGCGCGGATCAAAGTATCGGTGATCGCCACGTCCGTTAGGTCGTACCACCCGTCGGATGAGCGCTTCCCCGGCTTCGTACCTTGTGAGGGCTTGATCCGAATAGTGGCTCCGTCAACGGCTAGGCTCATCCGACCAGGCACTTCCACGAAGCCGTAGGTTGGAGATGAGGTGGTTCGAGTGCTTGTCGTCGCAGCGGCGACGGCAGCCTTGTGCGCGTCCGACCCAGCGGCGGGAACGATCCCAGGAACGACGGTCGTCGTAGTCGTTGCACCAACCCGCCTATAGTCCTGGTCCTGGCCCGAGCAGGTTAGGAGCATCGACAGGGGAGCTTCTTCGGCCGCTAAGCCGCTCAATGGCCCAGCAAAGAAGCTCGCGAAGGCAGCGACGGCGAGGCACTTTCGGACGGATCGAGGCACGGACGACTCCCAAGATTTGCCCAGGCGAGAAGATGCACAGCTTCTTCGGGCGAGTGAAGCTCGCCTTGCCGTCATTGCCGCCTGCGTGATGTCCTGCGTGGCTGTGGCTCGCCGTTTAAGAAGGCATCGACTTTGGCGATGCTCAGCGAGTGGTGCGGCTTGTGGCCAGCCTCCCACTTGGAGATGGACCCCAGATCCACGTCGAGCATCCCGGCGAGTTGTTTTCGCGTCAAACCACGACGAAGCCGCTCGGCTTGAAGCCGTTCGCTCGTACTACGCGGTTCTGGCCACGGTTCATGGCCGAGGAAGCGGATGAGCCCAGGATAGAAGCGAGGAGTGGGGGAGTAGCGACCTTGCTCCCACAGTAAGACCGTCCAGGGGTTCACGCCGAGCGCTTCAGCAGCTTGTTCCTGCGTGAGGCCAAGCTCCTGCCGACGCTCCCGAAGTGCATCGCCGATCGGTTGGTATGGAGCACAAGCAGCGTCTGGAGCGTCCGGCTCGGCGACATCTGCCTCGTCCGCGGGACCCTCTCCAACAAAAGCGGCGATCCGAGTTCGATGCTCACGTCGATGCGGCTTGCGCCCATGCTCCCACCACCACAGCGTCGTGGGATCGACGTCGAGCATTACGGCCGCGCGCTCAATCGAAAGGCCCTGCCGTCGGCGCGCCGCCTGGAGCTTCTGCGCCGGCGTAGTGGGCTCCGGCCACGGTCATGGCCCACGAATGCTATGATCCTCGGCCAGTGCTCGATGTCCGCCGCGCGCCCTGTCTCCCATGCTCGAACGGTCCGCTCCGAGACGGACATCTCCCTTGCGGCAGCTTCCCGACAAAATGTCAGTTCGGCCCGTTTCCGGCGCAATGCAGTGGCCAGCGCGGAGGTGCATTCGACCACTGGTTCCGGCGTCGCAACCCTCAGCGTCACAGGGGCGGGCATTCGCCAAAATGCGACGCAACTATGAGGTCGTGGCGCTGGAGCGGCGCGTCGCGCTCAAGGACGCGGCGCCCATGGATGTCGAGGTGGCGCGCGGCGCGGAGGCGCGGGCCCGGGCCATGCTCGCCCAGTCGATGGGCGCGGAACGCACGGCCAGAGCCCTGCTGGAGGCCCGATTTCCCGGCCTCGCCCCGGAAATCGCCGCGCCGTTGCCGTCGCCCATCGCGCCCTTCCGGCCACTCGAAGCGTGGGCGGACGTGATCTACCAGCGTAGCCATGAGATCATGATCGCCCGCGCCCTCGCCGACCGCGAGCAACTCCTGGCCCGCCGCGCCCGTCAGGACCGCGCGCCCGACCCGACGATCGGAATCCGGACTTTCAACGAAAGAGGCGGAGATGAGAGCGGCGTTGGCCTGTTCGTGTCGGTTCCGTTCAGCGGTCCCCGGCGCAGCGCGGTGGCGGACCGCCAGGTCGCCACGGCTTCGGCCGCCGAGGCGCGTTACGCGCTCGTGGCGCGGGACGTGCGATCTACCGCAACGGCCGATGTGATCGCCACCGGAGCGGCGCTGTCTGGCTGGGCGGCGGCGGATCAAGCGCTGAAGGCCTCGGAACTAGCCGCAAGCCGCATTCGAAGGGCCTACGCCCTGGGCGAACGCGACCTCTCGGACCGCCTGCTGGCCGAGCGCCAGGCGTTCGACGCGCGGCGAAGCGAGCTGAGCGCCCGCGTCGCGGCGCACCAGGCCGTCCTTAGGCTGGCGCTGGACGCTCACGAACTCTGGTTGGCCGATGAGGACTAGAAGACGGGGCGTGGGTGATGTCCGACGCCGGGCCGCCGCCGCCTCGCTGCGGCCGCATGTCCGATGCAGGTTCCGACGAGCTTGAGACCATGGCTGGTCAGGTCCCACGCCGGCTGATCAGTCCTCGTCATCCTCCCTGGAACGACGGTCGCCCTCGCCGTGTTCGTCGTCGGCGCGGCGGTGACAGCGCGCGCAGTTCTGGATGTTGCGGATGCCTTCCTCCAGGTGCTCGGCTTCCATGCGGGCCTTCTGGTGTTCGTGGCAGCCGTAGCAGGTGTAGGTGCGGTAGTTGCCTCCGACGTGGCAGGTCGAGCACTTCGCGTCATGGGGCGGCGCGAGGCTGAAGTAGCGGCTGTGTTCGAACGTGGCGGGCTTCCAGGCCCGACTGCTGTGGCATTGCCCGCAGGATCCGGTGACGCGCCTGTGAAGGTCGTCCTTGGGCGGGCCGTGGCACGTGGCGCATTGGCCCCGCAGGTCGGCCTTCAGGAGCGCGTGGTCGAACGCCGGCGCCAGATTGCGCGTGAGCCTGGGCCGCGGGTGGTCCGTGTGACACGCCATGCAGTCCTGTACTCGCAGCGCCTCGTGGAAGGGCGGCACCCGCGACCACGCGATCGGCTCACCCTCCGTCGTGCGGCGGCCGATGTCGGCCACGGCGTGGCACTCAACGCAGCGTTCGGGCACGGCGCCCCGGAACGCATCGTGACACGCAAAGCAATCCTGTTGCAGGCTCGCGTGCGCCGGTTGGAGGTCCCCCGGACTGACCATCTGGTGAGGAGAAAGGAATGCGAGGGCCAGGATCGCGGCAAGCACCGCGCTGAGGCCGATCCAGACCCATCTCGGCGTCATTTCCAGCCCCAGAAAATGAAGACAGCAACGACGTGGGCCAAAGCCAGGACGGCGAAGGCGAGCGCGATCGGCAGGTGAATTTTCCGCCACTGCCGGACGATGTCGACGGTCAGGCTGTCCTGGTGGAGGCGCGCCTTGATCTCACCGTCGGGCAGCCCCTCCTCCTTCAACTCGGCGCGCGCCGCCTTCAGCCACGTCTGGGCCCGACGGAGCAGGAACTTGCCCGTCAGGCCGCTGCCGATGTTGATCAGCATCGCGCTGAGGGCGAGCCAGGCCAGGACGCCGTTGAAATGGACGCCGGCATGCACCAGCACGAGCAACGAGCCCGCCCACGCCAGCCACTCGTGCAGGCGAAGTAGGAACACGGGGTTGCCGCCCTGGATGACACCGCGTTTGCGCAGGGAGTGCCCGAACGAGGCCAGGATCAGGATGACGCCGGGAATTCCCAGGTAGCGGCCAATCCAGACAGCGTCGAGCAGGTGCAACCCTGCGTCCACGAGGAGCGCCGCGCCGACCAGAGCCATCAGCGACAGGAAGAACGGCAGCACTTCGCGAACGAGAAGGTTTGGCCTCATGCCGTCCGTGTCCGGTTTGGTCTTGGGCCCGATCATCTATTGCATGAGGGCAGTCCGAGCCTCTTGACGCAGATCAGTGTGCGACGAGCATCAGCACAGGTCCGGGCTGGGGCCGCGTAGGTCTTCGATCGGTTCGCACAGAAGCGATTCCAAGCGATCGCCTCGCGGCGCCGCGTGACATAGCGCGGGCGGGGGCGATCCCTCACCAACTTGGCTTTCACTAGATTGAAGGCCGAAGGCCAGTTTCGCCACGTCCGCAGCGCGCGCGGAGACACACCAGGCTTACGGTGAGCGGGGATTTGCCGGACCCGTAGGATGGCTGCTTCCAGACCAAGAGGCGGACGTCCTACAAGCGCAATGAGTCAGCCTGGACGATCCACTGTACGAGCTCTCTCACCTGGGCGCTCCGCTTCGGCGCGCCGAAGACCGCGGTCATGCAGTAGGCGCGAGCAATCCCGGTTCCGCGGCTTCATGGCCGCTCGACCCACGCGCAACAACTCTTGCTTCTTCCTGTGGCGCGGCACGCATCATGCCTTGGATCTTCGCGAGGCTCACCATGAGGACCTAAGGTTGTGATTCGCAGCAATGACCACAACAGGTCGGACCTGTGCTATGAGTTGCTGAGGCGCGCCCCGTTGCACACCCTCTTTTTACGGTGGGCGTGTCCGAGCCTGGGGGCAGCCATCCGGTCGCTCCCAGGCTCCCCCTACGGCAAGCAGACATACGCCCTGAGGCGACTGCCCCTCCCGCCGTGCGCGAAGCGAGTTGCCGCGCGCGAAGGTTGAACCTACAGCCCCCCAGCGCCGTTGTGTCGGGAACACGACAATGGCGCGTGTCGGGGGACATCTGTGGCAATCGGGGCGGGATACGGATCGTCCAGGCGTATCCTGGTCGTCGATGACGACGAGGCGCTCTGCGCGTTGCTCGCCGACGCCCTCGGCGGAGAAGAGAACCTCGAAGTCATCTGCGCCCACACTGACCGCATCGCCTATGGCCTCATTCCCACTCTGCCGACGTTCCGGGCGCTCGTCGTTGACGTGGACCTGGGAGCGGGGACGACCGGTTTCGATGTCGCGCGCTTCGCCCGTCGGGTGATTCCCGATCTCCTGGTCATCTACGTGAGCGGTGCGACCTCAAACGCGTCCCTCGAAGCCTTCGGCGTGCCGGACGCCCAGTTCCTCCAGAAGCCGTTCACGCCGCACGAGCTGCTTGGACGGCTTGGATAGTCGACTATCCGGCGCGGAGCTGCTTGTCCGTCTTGTCCGCGCGGGCCTCAGCGAGCTTGGCGAGGGTTTCCGCTTCGCCGCGATCCGGCGTGATCGCTACGACCTCGCCTCTCGCGACAACCGCCCATCCGTCCTCATGCGGCTCGATGGTGAGGCGACAGAGCGGATCATCGGTCATCGGTAGCCTGCGGCTCCGGGATGTCGGATATCCGACAGAAGGCCGCACCGTATGTCGAGAGTCGATAGCTGGGTAAACGACGTTATTCGGTGTCGATGCCACCGAGGGTTCTCGCTCAGGCCGCTTCGCGGGCCCGGATCAGTTCCCCGTCAAGGAGGCGAATATCGACCGGCTTCCTGACGCGCGGGCACCGCTCATAGGCGGGATAGTCTTCGAGCTGTTCGTAGCCAGAACAGAACACGAAGGGCACGCGCTTCGCCTGGAGCCACTCCGCAAGAGGATAGACCAGCTTGCCGGCGAGATTGACGTCCAGGACAGCGGCGTCCGGTAAGGGCGTTCTATGCATGAGCTGGCGCGCTTCTTCGACCGTCGCAGCTGGCCCGATGATGTCCCACCCGAGCGATGCTAGATCCCGTGAGACCGCCATGGCGATGAGTGTTTCATCCTCGACAACGAGCAGACGCCCTCGCCGCAACGTCGGGACGTCCTCGCTCACCGACTCGCTGGCCGCTTCAGCCGGCGAGGGCGGATGGTCAAAGCGATAGGTCGAAGAGGGTAGCGTGGCGATGAGCTGCATGCCGCTCGTCGGCCAGTGGATGTCGAGCGTCCCGCCCAGCTGGCGCGTCGTGAACTGCTTCACGAGCGTTGAGCCGAACCCGGCGGTGGTGGGTTCCTCGACCGATGGCCCGCCACTCTCCTTCCAGCGAAGCTCCAGGTCGCCATCGGGCAGGATGGTCCAGCTAATCTCCACCCGTCCGGGGTCCACGGACAGCGCGCCGTGCTTCACCGCATTGGTGGCGAGCTCGTGGATGAGGAGACCGACCGGCTGCACAGCGCTCGGCGACAGCACCACGCGCGGACCCAGGATCTGCACCTGGTCTTCCCGGTGGCACCCAGCGGTCTCGTCCGCGCAGATCTTCGCCAAATCGCCGCCCTCCCAACGGTTCTGCGCGAGGAGTGAGTGGGCGCGACCGAGGGCCGCAACGCGGCCGACAACGGCCACGATGAACTCCTCCTTGGTCGCAGCGCGGGTAAGCGACACTACGGCCTGGACCACGGCGAGCGCATTCTTGGCTCGGTGGTCCACCTCTCGCGCCAGCAAATGGCGGGCTTCCTCGTTGGCCCGGCGCTCGGTGATGTCGCGCAAAATGACTGTCCCGAGCGTCGCCCCGCCGACCTCCACCTGGGAGATCGACGCCTCGAGGGGGAACTCCTCGCCGTTGGCGCGCAATCCACTGATGTCCGCAAGCGCCCCCATCCGCCGGGTGGTAACGCCGGCCGCCTTGAAGCGCTGAATGTGCTCGGCGTGCGTGGACCGGTAGCGCTCGGGAATGAGCCGTTCGAGCGACCCGCCCACGGCGTCCGCGGCGTCCACCCCGAACAGCCGCTCCGCCGCGGGATTGAAGAGGATGATGCGCTGCTGCTCGTCGACCGTGATCAGGGCGTCCATTGCCGATTCCACGATGCCCTCCATGCGCCGACGGCTTTCGATCAGCGCGGCCTCCGCCGCCCTCCGCTCGGTGATGTCGCGCAAAATTACAGTGGCCAGGCGCTCGCCGCCGATCTGCACCTGCGAGATCGACGCCTCGATCGGGAACTCTTCGCCAGTGGCGCGTAGGCCGCTGATCGCCCCGAGCGATCCCATCTGCCGATCGGTGACGCCGGTCTCGACGAAGCGTTGGATGTGCTCGGCGTGCGCTTCGCGATGGCCCTCCGGGATGAAGCGCGAAATGGGTTCTCCAAGCGCCTCAGAGGCGGGCAGGCCGAACATGCGCTCTGCCGCCGGGTTGAACACGACGATCCGTTGCTCGTCGTTGATGGTGATAATCCCATCCATCGCGGAAGCGAGGATGCCTTCCAGCCTCTGCATGGTCTCGACCGCGCTGTGCGAAGATCTGAGCGTATGAGAATGATTCGGCATGGCCGCCCCCGGGTTGCTCTTACAGCCTACGACGTCCTTGGGTTGCGCGCTACGCGCCCACGCCTTCTCTCCGATCCGGTCGCGAAGGGACCCCCACCGCGAATTCGTAGTCCGCTCGTTGACCGATGCCTCGCGCTTATCGCCCGCGCACTTGCGGCGGCTATCGCTAGGCGGTCGGCGGCGAAGGTCCGAGCGAGAACAACGGCCGGCCGAACTGGCGGACGTCGCCGGAGACAGCCTGCTGCTCCGCCATGGTCCGACGCGCCAACGGCATCAGTTCTTCTGGTTCACAGGTGAGCGCGACGAACCAATCCCGACCGTCGGCGCCTTGCAGGAAGAGTTCGTAGGTCTCTTTCACGGATCCACGCGCCAGACCCGGCGGAGCTACGCCTTGATCTAGATCAACTTGGGGACACTGACTGGCGGACGGTCGCTCCTACCGCCCTTTGCTGCTTGCCACGCCGTTCGCATCGAAAGGCGCGAGCAACAGAAGGGCGCGAAGCATCGAGTCTGCCCTTGGTCATTCGCCGAGATGGTCGCGCCATCGCCCTTTCCGCTTCGTGTCCGAAGTCGGCCATCAAGTCCGTAGCACGCAGAGCTTCGCGGTCTCTCTAGCTTCGCAGACGTACTTCTGCGATCTTAGAATGATCGATTTGAATTCGAGAATAGTCCTTCAATTGTTCCAGATTGAAGCAAGTAGAAATGCGATCTCTGTTTCACCGCAATTCAGATGTGCCAGTGTGTCGCACGTAGAGATATCTTAACCGGGGTGCATGCAACCATTCCGCCCTCGAAGGGCTCTGCTTCCGGATAGGGATCGAGATAATGAAGAGGGTCTTGCTAGTCGAGCACGAGCGCATCACTAATATGGCCCTCGTTGATCACCTGCAGGATGCGGGCTTTGAGGTGGAGGCCGCGTTCTGCGAGGCTACCGCTCGGGCGGCAATCGAGCGCTGCGCGCCGTCGAACCTCGTGATCGATATCAGTTCGTATGCTGACTACGACGGCTTCGAGATCGCGCGCTAGGCGAAGCCGATGAGTGCTTGGCTATGGCCACCGAATTGTTCTGCCTCGCGGACCTCTCGGCGAACGCCTCGGTCAGGGTCGATTTTCTGATGATGGCTGCGCAATGGGTACACTTGGCAAAAACCGCCGAGTGGCAGGATGCGTGGTTTCGCGCTGAGGACGACAGAAAGCGTCGCTTTCGCGATGCCCGCCGAGGACCGGCCCACCTTTCCCGTCACCTGACATTGGTGGGGAATTCGCCCGCTACCGACAAACCTAGTAGCTGATCAAGCGCGGGCAGGGTGCGGGCGGTCGGCTTCCACTCCCCGGTTTCCCACCGACGCCACGTGCCTTCGTCAACTCCCGTAAGCGCTGCTGCTTTTCGGACCTCCAAGCCCCTCCGGCGGCGCTCTACCAGCAACGCCTCTGACAGCGTTTCCGGCGCGGGCCAGGGCTCGTACCCCAGGAACACGATGATTGCAGGATACGCGTTCACGTGCGGCAGCCGCTCATCCCGCTCCCAGCACATCAAGGTCTTCGCATCGATGCCCATCTGCACAGCCGCATCAACGCGGCGAAGCCCCAGCTCCAACCGCCTCCGGCGGAGCCGCATTCCCAGGCTGTCGCCCAAAACCTGACGGTACATTGGCGTGGGAGCGACAAGGCGCACGGGAACCGGCATTCGCCAGAATGCAACGCAACCATGAGGGCAGCCGCTGGCCATCAAGGGGCGTCAGGCGTGCTAGCGTCCATCGTGCGCGTTTGGCGGCTCGTGACTCGCCTGGGAGAGGTGGGCGACCCGAAACTGGCCTCCGCGAGCGCGCGCAAGTCGTGGATCATCGCGCCGATGGCGGCGCTGCAACACCGCACTCCTCCGGGGTCCAGCCGCAGATGCACGTCTTCGCGATGCGCGCCGGGAGCTGGGAGAGGCGCTCTGCGGAGTTGCCGGCCTTCGATCGGATGCCGCCCGGGATGTGATCAGTCTCTGGCTACGCTTGCACGGGCGGCGCGCGCCGGTCTGGGCCTGTGGCCCCGCGCTTTGCGTGAAGCCGGTCACCTGATCGGGCGGTTCTCAGGAATGCCCAGGCATAGATCGCTTCTAAGATTGTCGGCCTCGGCCGATTGGAGGAGTGTTCGTGAGTACAGTCAGGTCGTGAACGTGGGCGAGGCCGCGGGAACGGGCCGGACCTGCCGGATGCCGGGGAGGCGCCGCCTATGATGCGATCGGTCGGATCCTCCCGCGGCATCGACGCCGCCTCGACCAGGTTGAAACGCCTGACGCCCCTCGTTCTCGCGACACTGATGTCCATCGGTGGCCCCAGCATCGCCCAGACGTCGGCCGGACCGACCTACGCCGACGGGCGCATCGTTTGCCCCGACGGCAGCACCCGCGACTACGCCCTGTCCAACGGCGCGCCGGACGCGATGGTGATGCGCCTGGCGTGCCGCGGGGCGGGTCCGGCGGCGTCGGCCGCCGCGGACGCCTCGATGGAGAACCTGCCATCGCTCCGCGACCGTGGCGCGGGGGGAACCTTCCGCTGTCCCGACGGCAGCACCCGGACCTACGCCGGCGATCCGCCGAGCGACCTTGCGGGCGGCATGCTGTGTTCCGGCCCCGCCGACGGCGAAGGCCAGACTCCCGCCCAGCAGGCCATGGACGCCAAGAACGCGGCGGCCGAACGGGAGGCGGCGCTGAGCGGACAGTCCGGCGTCAAGGCCGGCCTGGAGGCGACCGCGACGTCCGGACGACCGGACTATCTGCTGCGCTTCCCGTGGGTCTGGATGGCCGGCGTCGTCTTGGTCCTGGCGGCGGTCGGCGCCGTCCTCAGGCGGCTGTTCGGCGGCAAGAAATAGACCATCCGGCGGCCGCCGGCGGGACACCCGCCTGAGCCCAGAGATCGCGGAGCGCCGCGGGCGAACGCGCGCTGCTTTTCTTTTTACAAAAACTATGTCAATAAAAGGATCTGAGGCGCGACGAGGTCCGTATCAGGTGGGTCAACGCTTCAACGGAGGGTGTCTTGCAACAGGTTCAACGCGAAGAATTCACCGGTCCTAGTCCCGCCCTTTCCAGGGCCCTCGCCAAGGCCGAGGCCGGCAAGAACACCGCCCTCCGGGGCGGCGCCATGCTGGCGATCCTCATCGTCGTGATCGTCTTCTTCGGTCTGGGCGAAGACCCGGTCAAACTGACCCTGCCGGGCTTGGTGCTGGTCTACGGCCTGTTCAACCTGGGCGGCGGGCTGATGGCGGCCCGCAAGCACAGCGGCGAGGTTGAACAGCTCAAGGCGGCGCCGACCCCGCCCGACGTCACCTGGTACGCCCTGAGCGACGACGGCCTGACGATCCTGACGGACACGAAGGTCGAGATCGGCGACGCCGGCCTGGTCGTACCCTGGGCCGCCATGCACACGCTGACGCCGGTGGAGGGCGCAAGCCCGCACCTGCGCCTGAAATACCGCCTGCCCAAGACCCCCACACCGGCCATCGCCCTGCTGTCGACGGATCGCCGTCGGTCGGATGGGACCCCGTTCGGCGACCGCATGCAGGCCTGGTTCGACGCCAGGGCCGCCGCTACGCCCAGCGCCCAGGAGGCCTGAACGGTGGCTAGGTCCCTCGAAACGACCCGCGCGCTCGAAGCGCTCAGGGAGATGTGGCGCGGCCAGGGCCTCGCCGGCCGCGCGCTCATGTCGATCGGGCTGGCCGTCCTGACGATCTTCCTGGTCTGGAGCGCCGCAGGCCTGGTGAAGGGCGCCTTCAGCTCGCGCCCGGCCGACCCTCCCGTCGCCTTGAAGACCGAAACGCCGTCCCTCCCGGCCACCTCGCAGCCCACGATGACCGTCGTCGATGGCCCAGTCACGCTGTCCCTCGAAAAGGGGGCGCCTGACCCGGCCGGCAAGCTGCGGAAGATCGCCGCCGGCGATCTGCCCGACCTGCAGATCGGCTACAGCTGGTTCGGCATCCTCAAGGAACAGTCGATCGACGGGTTCGACGGTCCGCCAGGCTGGACCGCGCACTTCACTTGGTCGCGACGGCCCTCGTCGGGCGCGAACATCGACGTGTTCGACACGCAGGCCCATGCCGCGGCGGCGCTGGAGCAGGTCTCGGGGGGCCCGGCCAGCCTGCTGCTGATCCCCAACCCCGACGGCAAGACGCGGTATGTCGCCATGGACATCGCGGCCCCGGACGGCGGCACGACCTACCCGATGCGCTGCGCTTTCCGCATACGGTCCTTCTATTGCAGCACCATCCCGGCGGGGGTCCCGGCCATCGTCACGGTGCAGGTGACGATCGATACAGTAACCGAGGGGACGTCGCAGGCGGAGCTCGACGCCAAGGTCGCCGAGATGACCGGAGAGATGGGCAAGGAGACCGACGAGGTGATGCGCGCGCTGGCCGCGCAGGGTCTCGACGGGACCCGGGCGGTCGCCCGATAGGCCGGCATGGTTGCGTAAAGCACATCCCATGAAGTTCGATGACCTGGTCGCCGCCACCGGCGTCGCCCCGCGGCAGATCCGCTATCTGATCGCCGAGGGCTTCGTGCCGCCGCCCACGGGAGGCAGGACCTACGCCACCTATGGTCAGGCGCACGTGACCGCCGTCGCCCGCTATGAGCGCTTGCGGGACCTGGGCTTCCCCCCGGCGGCGATCCGGATCCTCCTGAATGCGCGGGAAGGCATCCCGGTGCCCATGGCCAGCGGGGTCACCCTGGTCATCGCCCCCGAGCTGATCGGCAGTGGCGCGGATGCGGCGCCCATCGTGGCCGCCGTCACGGCCCGGCTCGAAGCCATCCTCGCCAGGGAGCCGCCCGTCGCCGCGGACACCGATGCTCGTTGATCCCCTCGCCGCCTTCTTCCGGCCCGACCTCGAGGGCGAGCCCGCCCTGCATCTGGAGATCACCAGGGTCGAGGTGGACCTGCTGCCGCCCCTGGCGCGCATCGCCGTCACGCGGACGTTCATCAACCCCGGCGACGAGGCCATCGAAGCCGTGCTGACGCTGCCGGCCGCCCAGCCGGACGAGGTGACCTACGGGCTGACCGTCACCGTTGACGGCGCCGCCTATCGCGCCACCGCCCAGCCCCGGCGGGGAGCGGCGCGCGACCACGAGGCCGCGACGGCCGAGGGCCGCCTGTCGATCCTGCACGAGCGCCTCGCAGGCGACGTGCAGTTGGTCTCGATCGCGGGCGTCGCGCCGATGTCGATGGTCGGGGTCCGCATCGAGAGCGTGCGCCCTCTCGAGCGGCTCGCCGATGGCCTGGCTACGCTCGTCATCCCGTTGAGCGCGGATCCCCGTCGGACCAACCGCGGCCTCGCGGACGCCGACCGGCTGCTCACCACCCGGCGCATGCACCCGGCCACGATCACGGTGACGATGAAGGGTCTGGACGTGACCCTTCCCGGCCGAGACGGCGGGCTCGTCGTCCCGGGGCAGTCCACGCCGATCGACTGTGCGGCTCCGGTGATGCTGCACATCGCGGCGCAGAGTGTCGGGGGCCTCGATCTCACCACGCACCATGTCGGCGAGCGGGACGGGTGGGAGGCGGGGATCGAGGCGCCTCAGGAGACCATCGCCGGCGGGCTGGAGCCGGTCGTCGACGTCTCCGGCCTTGGCGGCCGGCGCGACTGGATCGTCGGTCGCGCCACATCCGGCGGCGTCTCGATCCGCGTGGTCGCGCCTTCGCCCCTGGCGGGCGGCGCCGAGCTGTCCCCTCAGGCGCGCGCCATGGCCGCTTTCGCCGCGGCCCATCTGATCGACTCCGCGAGCCCGGTCACGCCCGCGGCGCTGCGCCTCGCCGCCAACATCCTGGACCGCACCGCGAGCCTCGCCTTCGTCGGCTCCGGGGACAGAGCGCTCGATCGCATGCCGCATCTGCGGAAGGTCGCCCTTCCGCAGACGCCCGGCGCCTGGACCGCGCCGCCCTATCCGGACGGCCCGGTCCGGGACACGCCAAGGCCGAACCTGCCCGAAAAGCCCGGTGAGACCACGCCCGGGAGCTCGAGCGCCCGGCCCCGCCAGAGGCCGCCGGCGTGGAACCTGGCGCGCTGGCTCCTGGAGGGGTCGACGCCCGCATTGATCCTGCTGTGGGGGCTGGGCGCCACCGTCTGGGCGCCCTTCCCGCTGGAGCCCGTGACCATTGGAATGTTCGTCGCGATCCTCCTGAACGCGGCCGTTCACTTCCCGCGCGGGGATGGCGGCGCCCGGGCCCGGGGCCGCCTGCCGCTCCTGCTGATCCTGGCGCTCCCATTCCTCGCCTCGTTGATCTCCGGACCGTTCGGGCTGATTTCCAGGGACCTGGACGCCGTCGCCACGAGCCGGGTGATCGTGTTCCAGTGGGTCTGTATCGGCGTCGCCGCGGCGCTGCCGCTGGTGCTGATGGTCGTCATGCGCGGCGCGCGGCGCTTCACGCTGGACATCGGCGTCCTCGGGCTCGGACTGGCCTTCTTCTCCGTATCGGTGGCGATCATCACCCTGTCGCCAGGCGACTAGAGGCCATCCCGGTCATGATGGAACGTCATGGCCGGAGAAGATGGCCTCTAAAGTCAAAGAGGCGAGCACGTTCATCCCGCTCCAGGGCTATCCGTGCGGATCTACCAGACCCTTCTCGACCGCCAGCTCGCGCCAAGCCTCAATAACGCCGTCCGACACCCCCCAGCCGACCCCCAGGTCTCCATGGACCGAAGCCGCGCGGGCCTCGCGCTGGCGTCGGCGAACCTCTCGGAGCGCGACCTCCGGTGCTTCCCACGGCTGGAGCCCCAACTGCTGGAACAGACGCGGGTTGCTTCCCAACACCACCTCGACCTGGCCGTCGGCGATCAGGAATCCGATCGTCGGCGAGCGTGTGCTGGCCAGCAGTTCTGGCGACCATGGCGCCTCCGGGGCGTCCATGACCGGATAGTCGAGGATCGTACGCTCGCCGCTCCAGAGCGCGACGTCCATCCGCAGGTCCGGAAACGCCCGGGCCAACCGCCGGCAGTCTTCGAGCACCTCGCTCCCCAATGGATAGTCCTCGAGTTCATCGACGAGTGCGATCGTCCCGTCCGAATGACACCAACCTCGTCCGCCAAGAACCTGATGGTTGATGAGCCACGCCAGATCGATGGACCCCCAGGCCTGCCGCCACCGCGCGATCGCCGCATCGGTGTCGGGATCGGGAGGCGACGAGGCGTGGCCCGGCCGGCTCGGCGCCTGCCTCGGAAATCCGAGCCGGTCGCGAACGGCCCGACCGTAGGCGTCCAGTGGGAGGAAGTGGAGCTTCTTGAACACAATGTCCGTGCGCTGCAGGATCCCAGCCACGAGGGCCGGCGCGATGCGGGCGCCAAGGACGACGACTTCGACCCGTTTGCCCGAGACGAGGCGGTTGGGATCGATCTCGTTGGTGTCCATCTCGTGGGCAGGCTTGGACCTGATTGCACCCTGCGCACCCGCAGAACTGCCGACACCCTACAACAAGACCCGAAGCGGACGCGAACATCGGATCGGCTGGAGCTGCCCTCACATGAAGGCGGAACTCGGCCCTCCGATTGAGGGCGATCAGCCGAGGTCAGCAGGCGCCGGGTCGGAGAACCCCGAACGTTCGGGGCAGGCGCGCGCACCAACCTCTCCGTGGAAGCTGACTCTAGCAGGGTCCCAGGTGAGTCACCTAGCGACGAGCCGAGCGCATCGCGAACGCGTTCCGCGTGATTTCCTGCGCGGCTGCGGCTGGCCACTCAAGAAGGCCTCGATTTTGGCTATGCTCTCGCGGTGGCGCGGCTCGTGGCCACCCTCCCAATTGGAGACCGAGCCGAGATCGACGTCGAGCAGCCCGGCGAGTTGTTTCCGCGTCAAACCACAGCGTAGGCGCTCCGCCTGGAGCCGCTCGCCAATGGTGCGAGGCTCTGGCCACGGCTCGCGTCCAAGGAAGCGAATTAGCGAAGGATAGAACCGCGGCGTTGGCGCGTACCGCCCCTGCTCCCACAGCAGGACCGTCCAGGTGTTCACGCCAATTGCGTCTGCGGTCTCCTCCTGCGAGGTCCCGAGCTCCTGCCGTCGGGCGCGGATCAGGCTGCCAATCGGCTCCTGGGCGACAGCCGACGCGACGTGAGGGTCCGGTTCCGGCTGTGTCGAACGCGCCTTCGGCGTCGCGCTCACGAACGCCGCGATCCGAGCCTTGTGCTTGTGCCTGTGGGGCGTGCGCCCATGTTCCCACCACCAAAACGTCGCAGGATCGGCCGCGAGAATGTGTGCCGCCTCGATGATCGAGAGGCCCTGCCGCCGGCGCGCCGCCTGCAGTTTCTGCGCCGGCGTAGTGGGCTCCGGCCATGGTTCATGGCCCACGAAGGCTATGATCCTCGGCCAGTGCTCGATGTCCGGAGCGCGACCCGTCTCCCAAGCTCGAACGGTCCGCTCCGAGACGGACATCTCCCTTGCGGCAGTTGCCCGACAAAATTGCAGTTCGGCCCGCTTCCGGCGGAGTGCGGCGGCCAGTGCGGACGTGCATTCGATGGCTGATTCCGGCGTCGCAACCCTCAGCGTCACAGGGGCGGGCATTCGCCAAAGTGCGACGCAACCATGCCGCTGCGGCCATGGCGGGGCCGGCCGAGGCGCCTGCGGCCGGGCGCCCCGCTGCCAGACGGATTACCAGGGCCGCATCTCAGGCCCGCTGATGGACCGCATCGACCTGCAGGTGGAGGTTCCGCCGGTGACCGCCGCCGACATGGCCTTGCCGGCTCCGGCCGAGGGCACCGCCGAGGCGTCGGCGCGGGTGATGACCGCTCGCGCCCTGCAGGCCGACCGGGCCGCGGAAACGGATGGCGCGCCGGTCCTGAACTCGCTGGCGGAAGGCGACTTCCTGGAGGCCATCGTCGACCTGGATCCGCCCGCCCGCGCCCTGCTGGCCAAGGCCGCCGAATTGGGCGGCCTCTCCGCGCGCGGCTGGACCCGCACGCTCAGGCTGGCCCGCACCATCGCCGACCTGGAGGGCTCGGGCCCGGTCCGCCGCGTCCACGTCGCCGAGGCGCTGATCTACCGCCGCGTGGCGCCGGGGACGTCCTTGGGATCGTCGGCCTCGATCTCGGCGTAGCGGCGAGGGGCCGTCCAGGCGCCGTAACCGATGGTGAAGATAACCAGATATCCCCAGATGATCCCGGCCGTCTGGTAGGCCCAGCCTGAGACGGCGGCGTCGAGCGCACGGGCTATGTGGGTCACGACAGCCAACAACTGGAATGCGGAGGAAAAGAGAGGCCAGTATCGCCGGCTCCGAAGTGCGATCGCGACGAACGCGCCAAGTAGCACCACATCGATGATCATCACCGACCACTGAGTGTCACGCGTGCCGGCCCGGAAGGTCACGAGCGTCAGCGCCCACGCGGCGAGGTAAGTCGCGGCGGCGAACCGCTCCATGTCGCGACCTCGCCACGCAGCCAGCGCGCAGACGACCATCAGCGCCGTTGGCCAGACGAACGGTGGAAGCTGATAGGCAGTCAAGAAAGCGGCCCCCGGAACTACCGAGGGCCGCAATGTGGCAGACGCAAGTGCGGGTTGAAACCTTTCGCGCTCTAGGACGCGATGCGAAGGCTCCGCATCCGCACACGCTCGACCTGAAGACCTTCAGGCGGCGGCTTGTCGCCACCTTCACCGGCCATCCGCACCGCCCCCAGGCCGATCTGGCCCTGGACGACGCTGAGTTCCTTGTGGGTCTCGACGATGGCGCGGCGGGCTTCGGCGAGAGCCATGATGGCCTGGCTGGCGCGTTCCACGGCGTCCTGCCCGATGAGCGCCGACGCACCCGCGGCCTTGCGGAGTTGCGGCATGACGCCAGCAAGCATGGCGGTTTTAGAGAGGGCCGCGTCGATCGCGGTTTCGGCTTCGAACAGGGCGCCGGCGACTTGCTCGGCGGCCATACGGCGTTCTTTGAGCATGAGTTCTCTCCATGCGCGGCGTGGATCACGACGCGCTCCGATTGTTTCAGAACGGGGTTTCTCGGCCGTTCAGGCCTTTAGTAAATTGGCCGCCAGGTCGTTCAGGTAGTGAAGCCCGGCCAACATCCCTCCGAAGGCGAGGGCGGTGACAAGGGCGATCCCTACGATCGCGCCGAGCCTGAGCGCGGGGCTCAGATCGTTTCTGCGGCTCCAGGCTCCGGTTCGCCCTTGAAGTTCTCGTCGAGGAGAACCCACGTCAGGCACAGGATCTCGCGAAGGACCATTTCCGGCGGCTTGAAGGGCGCCAGTTTCCGGGTAGCCGAAACCAAGTGCCTCGCCATGTCCGCCTGCGTCGGCGTCGCCGAGAGATCGACGAGCTGCCGCTCGAGCTGCGTCCAAGAGAAGCCGGGAAGGAGTTCCTCCCGCTTCGCCAACGCCGGCCAACGCGCTTCGAAGTCGTCGATCTCCCGGCGAAGGCGGATCGCCCTGCCAATCACGGCCCTGTTCTCGAAGTTCGGTTGCTGACCCATCGGACGCCCCATCTGTTGCCGGCTCATCGGGCCAGTTCGGGACGGTGCTGTCTGTCCTGATCGTGTCTTGTCCTGACGCGATCAGGACAGGATTCACTTCGACGTCGCGGAGGATCTTCGCCGCCTTGAAGCGGTCATCGACGCCCAGCTTGCGGCGGGCGCGGTCGCAGTAGGTATCGACCGAGGTTTTCGACATGCCCAGCTCGCGGGCGATCTGCTTCGAGCTCAAGTGCTGATCGACGAGGCGCAAACAATCGCGCTCCCGTTGCGTCAATAGCTCGACAGGGTTCATGACGCCCCCCCAAAGCGCACTACGGACCTCGCCGCCTAGTAAACGACGCCTTTCGCGCTACGTCTACTTAGCCGCGTGCAAAACGCTCTTTCGCGTTGTTTTGTAGCAACGGGACAGCCGCGCTTGACCGACCGTTAAGTCGTTGGGCCTAAGCCTTCCGCGTCATGCGCAGACCCTCTCGCCCCCTATCCGAGCGCCGGCCGACCCGGGCCCAGATCAGCGCGGAGCAGCTCGCCTCGCTCAGCCATGAGTTCCGCACCCCCCTGAACGGCGTGCTCGGGATGGCCCGCCTGCTGGAGGGCACGAAGCTCACCGCCGAGCAGAAGGCCTATGTCTCGGCGCTCCACGACAGCGGCCAGCACCTGCTGACCCTGGTCAACGACGTCCTCGACTACGCCAAATTGGGCGCCGGTCGCGTGGAGCTCCACCCGGCTCCGATGGAGGTCGAGGGCCTGCTACGGGGCGTGGCCGAACTTCTGTCGCCCCGGGCGCGGGAGAAGGGCCTGGAGATCGCCTGGGCCACGCCCGCGACGCCGGTCTCGGTCCAGGCCGACGAGGGGCGCCTGCGCCAGATCCTGCTCAATTTCGCGGGCAACGCCGTCAAATTCACCGAAGAGGGCGGGGTGCTGATCGCCGCGTCGGTCCCGCAGTCCGGACGACTGCGGCTGCGCGTGGAGGACACCGGCCCCGGCGTCTCCAAATCCGACCGCGAACGCATCTTCGAGGAGTTCGCCCAGGCCGAGGCCTCGCACGCCGATCTCGGCGGCGCGGGCCTGGGCCTGGCCATCGCGCGTCGGCTCGCCCGGGCCATGGGCGGCGACGTGGGCGTGGAGACGGCGACGGGCGGCGGCGCCTGCTTCTGGTTCGAGGCCTCGTTCCCGCCGGTCACCGCCGCCGTGCCCGCCCGCTCGCTCGAGGGCCGCACCATCGGCGTGGCCTCGCCGAATCCGGTGGTTCGCGAGGCCGCTCGGCTGCAGATCGAAGCGTGCGGCGGCGAGGTGGTCGCGACGGCGGCCTTGCCCGAAGCCATCGCCCGCACCAAGCCCGGCGACGTGATCCTGGTGGACGCCGGCCTGGCCGCAGCCAACGGCGCGCTGCGCCCGCCGCTTCAACGGCCGGCCATCGTGCTGCTGGCCCCGGACGAGCGCGACCGGATCGCCCGCTACCGACGATCGGGCTTCGCCGGCTACCTGATCAAGCCGCTGCGCCGCGCGTCCCTGGCCGAACGCGTGCTGATCGCCGCGGGCGCCGCGGCCGACCCCAGTCGGCCGGCTCAGGTGGACGAACGCGTCATCACCGCGGCCGCCCTGGGCGCGCGCATCCTGCTCGTCGAGGACAACCCCATCAACGCCCTCTTGGCCCGCGCGCTGCTCACCCGCGAAGGCTGCGAGGTGGAGCACGCCACCAGCGGCGTCGAGGCGCTCGCGGCCGCTGAGGTCGAGACGTTCGACCTGATCCTGATGGACATGCGGATGCCCGGCCTTTCCGGCGAGGAGACGGCCCGCCAGATGCGCACGAACGGCGTGACGACCCCGATCGTCGCCCTGACCGCCAACGCCTTCGAGGACGACCGCCACGCCTGCCTCGCGGCCGGCATGGACGACTTCCTGGTGAAGCCGCTGTCGCCGGACGCCCTGCGGGCCGCCCTGACCCGCTGGACCGGGCCCGCCTTTACGAAGCCCGCGGCGCGCGCCAAGTTCGGCTGATCCCGAGGGGCGCTTCGCCCGGAGATCAGAATGTCCGACAAGCCCGCGGCCAGGCGCAAGCGCACCGCCATGGATGTGGTGCGCTCGCTGCGCCAGCCCAAAGTCGCCGTGATGCTGGCCCTGGGCTTCAGCTCGGGTCTGCCGTTCCTGCTGACCGCTGGCACGTTCGGCTACTGGCTGCGCGACGAAGGCACGACCCTCAAGGCCATCGGCTTCATCTCCTGGGTCGGGATGGCCTATGTCCTGAAGCCCGTCTGGGCGCCGATCGTCGATCGCGTGGACGTGCCGATCCTGGGGCGCCTCGGGCGCCGGCGCGGCTGGATGCTGCTGTCGCAGCTTGTCGTCGCTTTCGGGTTGATCGCGATGGCCGTGTCAGGCCCCGCGGACCTCACCAAGATCGGCGCCTTCGCCCTGCTGGTCGCCCTGGCCTCGGCCACCCAGGACATTGTCGTGGACGCCTGGCGTATCGAAGCCTCGTCGGACCCCGAGGAAATCGGTCTCCTCGCCTCGGCCTATTCGATGGGATACCGCGTCGCCATCATCGTCGCGGACGCCGCGATCATCGCGTACGCCGCCCATCTCGGCTGGCCCCAGTCCTATGTCGCCATGGCCGTGCTGATGGGGATCGGCGTGGCGGCCAGCTTCTTCGCCATGGAACCGGAGAAGGCCGACGCGGTGATGCACGCAAAGGCGCCGCTGTGGACGCCTCGCGGCTTCTTCGATGCGGTCGTGGGTCCGTTCATCGACTTCTTCGCCACCCACAAGACGCTGGGCTTCCTGATGCTGGCGGCCATCGCGGCCTACAGGCTTCCCGACTACCTGATGGGGCCGATGTACAACCCCTACTACCACGACCTGGGTCTGACGAAGGATACGGTGGCGGTGGTGCGGGCGGCCACGGGCCTGCCCGGCGCCTTCATCGGCATCGCCGCCTCCGGCCTGTGCGCGGTGAGGTTCGGCCTGTTCCGGACCCTGATCGCAGGGTCCGTGCTCCAGGGCCTGGGCACGGCGGCCTTCGCCCTCCTCACCCTTTCCCACGACATACCGATCTTCACGGCGGTGATGGCGCTGGACAACTTCGCCCAAGCCTTCGCCGGCGTGGCGCTGGTGGCCTACATGTCGAGCCTCACCGGACTAGGCTACACGGCCACCCAGTACGCCTTGCTGTCCTCGACCTACGCTTTCCTGGGCAAGTTCCTGAAGGGCTTCTCGGGCGCGGCGGTCGATGGGCTGGCCCAGACCCAGGGACTGATGGGCGCCTACGCCACGTCCTGGATCGTCACGGGCCTGACGGCGATCCCCCCGATCCTGCTGTTCCTGCTGCTGGCCCGCTATCAGCGCCGCCGCGACGACGCTGCAGCGACGGTTGCAGGCTAGCTAATCCAGGCAGACCACCTGGGCCACCTGCAGCTCGCGGCGCAGGTCGTCGGCGACGTAGAAATAGTTCTGCGGCGTGATCGGCTCGCCGGCGGCGGTGACGTCGGCCCGGCGGTTGCTGGCGGCCAGGGTCGCGCGGACCACCTCCGGCGCCGTGGTGTAGATGCGGCCCCGCCTGGGGCTCTCGGCGATCGTCACGCCCAGCACCCGGCCCTGGGCGTCCAGCGCCGGCGCGCCCGACAGGCCGCCCAGCGTGCCCTCCAGCCCCTCGGTCCGCCCCGTCTCGGCCCAGACCAGCACCGGCTCGGTGCGCGCGCCGTGTCCCCGGACGACGAGATTCTCCCGGCCAAGGAGCCGCGAGCTGGCCTCGCCCGGCTCCCCCTGCGGGAAGCCCGGATGGAAGGCCCGCTGGCCACGCCGCAGCGGTTCGGCCAGGCCCAGCGGCAGGGGTGCGGAACCGCCCTCGGTGAACAGCAGGGCCGCCTCACCGCGCGGGTCGACGCGGACGTTCACCGCGACGCCCGTCCCCGGGCCCACCACAATGGCGGCGCGGCGGCAGCCGTCCACGACGTGGCGCGCGGTGAGCCAGACGCCGGTCCTGGCGATGGAGAAGGCGGTGCCGGCGGCCGGGCCCACCTTGGCCGGCACGTCCACCACCACCGAAGGGTCGAACGGCGAGGCGGGCCCCAGCGCCTCGCCAAGCGGGTCGGCCCCCTTGGGCGGCGGCGGCGGCGCGTCGGTCCGCTCGTCCCGGCCCAGGGCGGCGAACAGCAACGCCACCACGATCGCGGCGTAGACCACCCAGTCCGGCAGCCGCGGAAATTTCATGTCAGCTGCGGGCGGCCGCGACGATCAGGGCCGTGGCGATCTTGGCCCCCACCAGCAGGGCGGCGGCCGAGATCTCGCCCTCCTGGATTCGCCTGGGCAGGCCGCGCAGGACCATGTCCACCAGCCGGAACACCAGCAGCTGGACCACCACGGTCACCGCCCCCCACAGGCCGATCTCGATGACATTGGTGGAGGCCCTGAGCGACGCCGCCAGTGGGATCGCCAACCCTAGCAGCACGCCGCCCAGCGACACGGCGGCGGCGGTGTTGCCCTCGCGGATGAGGGTGATCTCCTTGTGGGGCGTCAGCAGCACATAGAGCGCCGCCGCGGCGAACAGGATGATGACCGTGACCCCCGCGTGGGCGAGGAACACCGGGAATCCGGCGGCGAAGGCCTGGATCTCAGGCGATGGCGTGGGCATGCGAAACGTCCCCGAAACTGCGGGCACTCGTTAGCACGGAGGCGTTACTATTCCGAAACGTCAGTCTTGCGTCGGGCGCTGGCCCGGACCTTCTCGCTCTCGCTCTTCAGCTGGCCACAGGCTGCGAGGATGTCGCGGCCGCGAGGCGTGCGGATCGGCGAGGCGTAGCCGCCGCGGTTCAGGATCGCGGCGAAGGCCTCGATCGTCGACCAGGACGAACATTCGTAGCCACTGCCCGGCCACGGGTTGAACGGGATCAGGTTGATCTTGGCTGGAACGCCCTTGAGCAGCTGGACCAGAGCCTTGGCCTCGGCCGGGCTGTCGTTGACGCCCTTCAGCATCACGTATTCGAAGGTCACCCGGTTGGCGTTGGACAGGCCCGGGTAGGCGCGGATGCCGGCCATCAGCTCGGCCAGCGGGTACTTCTTGTTGAGCGGCACCAGCTTCTCGCGCAGCTCGTCGTAGGTGGCGTGCAGCGAGATCGCGAGGCCCGACCGGGTCTTCTCGCCCAGGGCCTGCAGCTGCGGCACGACACCCGAAGTCGAGACCGTGATCCGCCGCCGCGAGATCGCGATGCCCTCGTTGTCCGAGATGATGTCGATGGCGCGGGCCACGTTGTCCAGATTGTAGAGCGGCTCGCCCATGCCCATGAAGACGATGTTGGTGAGCTTCCGGTCCTCCTTGGGCGATGGCCATTCGCCCAGGTCGTCGCGGGCCACCTGCACCTGGGCCACGATCTCGGCGGCGGTCAGGTTGCGCACCAGGGCCTGGGTGCCGGTGTGGCAGAAGGTGCAGTTGAGCGTGCAGCCCACCTGGCTCGAGACGCACAGCGCCCCGGCCCGGCCCACATCGGGGATGTAGACCGTCTCGACCTCGATGCCGGGGCCCATGCGGATCAGGTACTTGCGCGTGCCGTCCTTGGAGACCTGGCGCTCGACAATGTGGGGACGGGCCAGGCTGAAGGCCGCGGCGAGGGCCGCGCGGGTCTCCTTGGCGACGTCCGTCATGTCGGCGAAGTCGGTCACGCCATAGTGGTGGATCCACCGCCAGAGCTGGCTGGCGCGCATCTTGGCCTTGGCTTCGGGCACAACGCCGGCGTCGACCAGCGCGGCCGCCAGCTCCTTCCGGTCGAGACCGGTCAGGTTCGGCGGCACAAGTGCTTTGGCCGGCGCGCGGCTGAGATCGAGGGTCACGCCCAAGGGAATTCGATCCTTCTGGAGAGCGGCGAATATAGGGGACGCAGGGCGTTCGACCAAATTGCTGCATCGCCGCAGGCTTCAAACATCCGTTCGACTTGGCTAGGGTCGCGCCGCGAACGCCAGAACGACCGGGAGAGACGTCCATGAAAGCACTTCTGAGCAAGGCCGTCGGCGGCCCGGAGACCCTGGTGCTGGAGGACGTCGCGTCCCCCGAGGCCAAGCCTGGCCAGGCGATCGTCTCGGTGAAGGCCATCGGGGTCAACTTCCCCGACGTGCTGATCATCGAGGACAAGTACCAGTTCAAGCCCGAGCGCCCCTTCTCGCCGGGCGGCGAGATCAGCGGCGTTGTGAAGTCGGTGGGCGAAGGCGTGACGAACGTGAAGCCCGGCGACCGGGTGCTGGGCAACACCGGCTGGGGCGGCATGGCCGAGGAGCTGGCGCTGGAAGCCCAGCGGCTGGTGAAGATTCCCGACTCCATGCCCTTCGAGGACGCCGCCGCCTTCATCATGACCTACGGCACCAGCTGGCATGCCCTGAAGGACCGGGCGAACCTGCAAGCCGGCCAGTCGCTGCTGGTGCTGGGCGCCGCGGGCGGGGTGGGCCTGGCGGCCGTGGAGCTGGGCAAGGCCATGGGCGCCAATGTCATCGCCGCGGCCTCCAGCCAGGAGAAGATCGACCTCTGCCTCAGCCGCGGCGCCACCTCGGGCGTGGTCTATCCGAAGGGGCCGTTCGACCGCGACGGCCAGAAGGCGCTGGGCGCCCTCTTCAAGGACGCCACGGGCCCGAACGGCGCGGACGTGATCTATGACGCCATCGGCGACGCCTATGCCGAGCCCGCGCTCCGCTCCATCGCCTGGGAAGGCAAGTACCTGGTGGTGGGCTTCGCGGCTGGCGAGATCCCCAAGATCCCGCTGAACCTGGCCCTGCTGAAGGGTTGCGACATCGTCGGCGTGTTCTGGGGCGCCTGGGTGGGCAAGAACCCCAAGAAGCACCAGGAGAGCGTGGCCGAACTGCTGAAGATGTACGCCGACGGCAAGATCAAGCCGCACGTCTCCGAGACCTTCGCCCTGGCCGACGCCGCCAAGGCCATCGCCCACCTCGCCAGCCGCAAGGCCATGGGCAAGGTGGTGGTGACCGTCTAGGGGGTTGGCCCCCCGCCACCGTTCTGGAACTCGAACCCCGGGTCGCGGCCCTTGCCGCCGCCCAGGGTCCAGACGATGCCGATCTGCACGCCGCGGGTGTCGACCGTCTGGCGAAGACGGCGGTGCAGGACCGGCGTATCCACGACCTCGCCGAGGGTGAAGGTGTCCAGCACGTCCTGGAAGGTCACCAGGCCGGAGATCCGGTCGTTGAATTTGTGGCGATAGCCGATGTTCAGCATGCCCGTGGGCTTCACATAGCCCTGGGCGGTCAGGCGCTTGGCATTGGCGAACCCGCTCACCTGGATCAGGTCGTCCGGCGTCACCTGCCAGCTCAGGCTGGCCCGGCCCGCGACGGTCACCGTGGAGCGCTTGCCGGCGAGGCCCTGGGCGGAGCCGTCGAGCTCGTTCCAATAGAGGTTGCCGCTGACGTTGTAGGTGAGCTTCGACGAGAAACGGCCGCTGGCCACCAGTTCCAGTCCGCCCGCGCGGGTCTGCGCGACGTTCTCGCGTGTGATCTCGAAGACTCCCCCACCGATGTCGCGGGTGACGTCTGACAGCACCTTGTCGTTCTCGCGGTAATATAGGGTCGCCAGATAGTTGGTCGGGCTCTTCCGGTACTGCCATCCGATTTCGTACGAGCGGGTCTGCTGCGGCTTCAGATCGGGATTGCCGGTGCGATAAGTCACCGGGTCGATCAGAAACGGGAAAGGATTGTAGAGGTCCGGGTCCGGCCGCTGCACCCGCTGGCTGTAGCTCGCAGTGAAGGTCTGGGTGTCGCTCGCCTTCCATGACAGGTGCAGGCTGGGATAGGCGCGGAAGTCGTCGTTCTCGTCCTCGCGGCCCAGAGTGACCTGGGTCAGGTCGATGCGGGCGTCCTCTAGGCGCAGGCCGGCCAGCACCGTGATCGCGCCGAGCGGCCGCTCGTAGGTGACGTAGGCCTGGCTGAGCAACTGCTCGAACTTGAACTCGCTGCTCAACGCCGGGTCGAGGATCGAAGCCGGCGACGTGGGCCCGCGGAAGCCGAGGTTCTGCTGACTGTTGTCGTCCCGCTGCACGTCGAACCCGAGCTTCAGCTTCGAGCCGTCGGCGAAGGGCCGGACATAGTCGCCCTTCAGCTGGACTTGCTGATAGTCGTTGTAGGTGAACTGGTCGTCGAACGCCTCCGGCAGGGCCGGAACCCGGCCGACGGTAGCGCCGGTCCGGCGCCGGTCATAGTCGATGGCCTCGTAGCTCAGGCTCAGCGAGACCTCGTGACCCTCGCCATCCAGCTTGCGGCGAAGGCCCGTCGTCAGTTCGCGGTTGAACCGGCGTTGCTCGACATCGGTCGTCCTGTCGAAGACCTGGACCAGCGCGCCGGACGCATCCTCCCGCCGGGTCTGGTTCAGGAGCTCAAAGTCGAACCGGAAGCGTTGCAGGCGCACCTCGGCGTTCAGGCGGGTGTCGGCGTCCAGGTCGTAGTCGGCGCTCGCCCGTCCGCCGATCAGGTTCACCTCGGCGTGGCCGACGCCGTCGATCTGCGAGGCGGTCTCCGCTCCGGTCGCGGGGTCGACCTGGGTGCGATCGTCGTGGCTAGCCTGCTTCTGCGGATCGTGGCGGAAGAAGGCGTCGGCCGCCACGCTCAGCTTCTCACCGTTGTACCCCGTGCTGGCGTTGGCGAAGACCCGTTCGCTCGTGCCGGCGGTCAGGCGCGCCGAGCCCGTCCGGCCCGCGCCCTTGGCCTTCTTGGTCACCAGGTTGATGACGCCTGCCGAACCGTCGGCGCGGAACTCGGCCGAGGGGTTGGTGATCACTTCCACGCGCTCGATCCGCTCGGCGGGCAGCGCCTGCAATGCCTGGCCCTTGCTCTCGCCGCGGAACAGGCCGGACGGCTTGCCGTCGATCAGGATGGTGACGTTCGGGTCGCCGCGCAGGCTGATGTTGCCCTGCACGTCCACCTCGACCGAGGGGACATTGCGGAGCGCATCGCCGATGGAGCCGCTCTGGGCCTGCAGGTCGCCGGTCACGCTGTAGCTGCGGCGGTCGATCGAGGTCTGCACGGCGGGGGCCTGGCCGGTCACGACCACCTCGCCCACCGTGCCCGTCGTCGGCTTCGGCGTGGGTTGCGCGGGCGGGGTCTGCGCGAGGGCGACCGACGGGACCACGACGGCCGCCGCCGCCAACCAGATGAACCTGTGGTGCAAGACGCCCCTCCGAACGTGAACGCGAAGTCACTGGCCACCGCGGCCGACCTCGGCCAAGATACAGCTGTACTTTCGTCTAAAATACACGTGTATTTTCGGTAACGCGGAGGGCGGGGCTTGGCCGTGAAGATCTCGGGCGCCGAGAGCCAGATCATGGAGGCGCTGTGGCGGAAGGGGCCGCTGACGCCGGACGGGATCATCGCCGAGGTGGGCGAGGCGCATGGCTGGGCGCCCGGCACCGTGAAGACGCTGATCACACGGCTGCTGCGCAAGAAGGCCATCGAAGGCCGGCGTGAGGCCGAAGGCTACCTTTACCGGCCGCTGCTCAGCCGCACCGACTATGTGCAGTCCGAGAGCCAGAGCCTGGTGGACCGCCTGTTCGATGGCGAGGTCGCCCCGCTGGTGGCGGCCTTTGCCGAGCACCGAACCCTGACGCCCAAGGACATCCAGCTCCTCAAGAAGCTGATCTCGGACCTGGAAGATGAGTGACGCCCTGCTCATCCTCGCCGCCGCGAACCTGGCGGCGGCGGCGGCCGTCGCGCTGGTGATGATCCTGCGCGCCCCTGCGCGGAAGCTGTTCGGGCCGCGGATCGCCTACGGCCTCTGGCTGCTGGCGCCGCTGGCCGCCCTGGGCATGCTGCTGCCGTCCCGCGTCGAGACGGTGACCGTGCGCGCGGTGTCCGGCCCGGCCGCCGGCCCGCAGGCTCCCGCGGCCGCCGTGCTCCAGGCTCCGGCCGCCGGCGCCATCGATCCCTGGCTGCTCACGGCGGCCCTCTGGATCGCGGGCGCCCTCGCCAGCCTGGCCTGGATGGCTTGGCGACAGGCCCAGTTCGGCCGCGACGCCGCCGCGGGGCTCGCCGGGCCCGCCGCCGTGGGCCTGCTTCGGCCCCGCGTGGTCACGCCCTCGGACTTCGCGCGCCGCTACTCCCCGCGCGAGCAGTTCGTCGTCCTGGCGCACGAGGAGACCCACATCGTCCGCCACGACACGCGCATCAACGCCGTGGTGGCCGCCGCCCGGTGCGTGAACTGGTTCAATCCGATGCTGCACGTCCTGGCCCGCTTCCTGCGGATCGACCAGGAACTGGCCTGCGACGCCCAGGTGATCGCAAGGCACCCCAAGGTGCGCCGCGCCTACGCCGAAGCCATGTTCAAGACCCAGCTCGCCGCCCGCCCGCTGCCGCTGGGCTGCTACTGGCTGCCGGCGGGCGCACACCCGCTCGCGGAGCGCATCCGGCTGCTGTCGCGCGGGACGCCTCATCCCCACACCCAGGCGCTGGGGCTTGCGATGCTGACCGCCCTGACCCTCGCCGTGATGGGCTCGGCCTGGGCGGTGAAGCCGGCGCGGGTGCAGGTCGTGGAGCTGCCCGCCACGACCCTCCTTCCGTCGCCCGTGCTGACCCGGATCGGGCCGACCGAAGCCCCGCGGCTGCCGCCGATGTCGAACCGCGCCACCCCGCCGGCGGAACCCGCGCCCGCGCCGGTCTCGCCCGCCGATCCCGAATCGGCGCTCGCCCAGGCGATAGCCGACGCCCGGGCGGCCGCGCCCCTCGCCGAGAACGACCGCTCGCGCCGGGCCTACGAGCGCCGGGCCGAACCCCGGCCTCAGCCCCAGCCGCGCCCCGAGCCCCAGCCGCGCCGGATCTACGCCGCCGCGAAGCGCTCGTCGGTGGAACCCGGCTCGGCGGTCCGCGTCGTGGCCTCGACCGTCGACGCCGAGGGTCGCCCGCTGATGGTGGACCTGACCTCGTTCGGTTCGCAGCACTACTATCGGCTGGGCACGTTCATCGCCTCGGGCAGCCGGGAGCGGCTCTTCACCAGCGTGACCCAGCGGGGCGAGCGGCTGTGGGTGAGCGCCAGCTTCAGCCGCCGCTTCGACGTCGGCGAGACGGCGACCGTCGAGATGCGCTCGGGCGAGAGCCGCGAGCTCACGCTGCCGAACGGCCGCGTCGTCACCGTCGCCCCGACACTGCGGGCCGAGACGGCCGAGGAGGCCGCGGGTGACCGCGCGGTCCTCCGCAGGGTGGCCGACGATATCGGCCGCTCCAGCCGGGACACCTGGAACGCCTACCGCCAACTTTGCCGGGCCGAGGGCTGCTGATCCGGGTTGCCGCCTCCCGCCCGGGCCCTTACTGATCGCCGATAACCAACAAGGGGGAGCGGCATGGCAGGGCGTCTGGACGGCAAGGTCGCCGTGATCACCGGCGGCGTCTCGGGCATCGGCCTGGGGACCGTCGAACTGTTCGTCGCCGAAGGCGCCCGGGTGGTCGCCGCCGACATCCAGGACGAGAAGGGCGCCATGCTGGAGAAGCGGTTCCCAGGGACCGTCCGCTACGCCCACTGCGACGTCACCAAGGAGGCCGAGATCAAGGCCGCCCTGGACCTGGCCGTCAGCGAGTTCGGCGGCCTGGACATCCTGTTCAACAACGCCGGCATCTCCGACGGCATGCGGGTGCTGGAGGAGATCGAGGCCGAGACCTGGACCTGGATCTACGACGTCCTGGTGCGCGGCCCGGCGCTGGGCATGAAGCACGCCACGCCGCTGATGCTGGCGCGGGGCGGCGGGGCCATCGTCAACACGGCCTCCATCGCGGGCCTGCAGGCGGGCTGGGGCCCGATCGCCTACTCCTCCGCCAAGGCCGCGGTGATCCACATGACCCGCGTGGCGGCCGCCCAGCTCTCGCCCCGGAAGATTCGCGTCAACGCAATCTGCCCCGGCCTGATCGCCACCTCGATCTTCGGCGCCTCCCTGGGACTGCCCCGCGCCGTGGCCGATCAGATGGCCGCCCGGGTCGCCGACAACGCCGCCAAGGTCCAGCCCACGCCCAAGGCCGGGATGCCGGACGACATCGCCCAGGCCGCGCTGTACCTCGCCTCCGACGCCTCGGCCTTCGTCACCGGCACGCACCTGGTGGTCGACGGCGGCATCACCGTGGGCTCGCGCCACGCCTGGGACCAGTCCGGCCCCTCGCCCTTCGCCGAACTGTTCGGAGAGTTCGCGCCGCCGCCCGTCCAGTCGTGAGCGGGGCGCCCGCCCGGCCCGACAACCTGCGCGGCGCGCTGTGGATGCTGGGCTCCGCGCTCGGCTTCACGGCCATGACCGTGCTGATCAAGCTGCTGGGCGACGACTATCCGGCCACGCTCCAGGCCTTCTACCGCCAGGCCGCGGGCCTGGTGATCCTGCTGCCGATCATCATCCGGCGGCGCGGCGCGGCCTTCGCCACCACCCGCCCGGGCATCCTGCTGTTCCGCTCGGCGGCGGGGACGCTGGGCATGATCCTGTCGTTCTACGCCTTCCAGGAGATGCCGCTGGCCGACGCCAACGCGCTGTCGTTCACCCGCACCCTCTGGCTCGTGCCGCTGGCGGCCTTCGTGGTGCGCGAGACCGTGGGACCTTTAAGGATCGGCGCGGCCCTGGTGGGTTTCCTGGGGGTGCTGCTGATGGTGCGGCCGGGCGCGAGCGGCGAGTTCGCCCTGGGCCTGCCGGCGCTGGCCATGCTGACGGCCTCGTTCCTCTTCGCGCTGACGATCACGGGCATGAAGGTGATGACCCGCGACCACTCCCCGACCGTGCTGCTGGTCTGGGCCGCGACCCTGGGCTTCCTGTTCTCGATCCCCGGCGCCTTCTTCGGCTGGCGCTGGCCGGCCCCGATGGACCTGGCCCTGCTCTGCGCCATGGGCGTGCTCGGGACCGTCACCCAGGCCTGCTACATCAAGGGCATGCAGCAGGGCGACGCCGGGGCCATGGCGCCGATCGACTACACCCGGCTGGTGTTCAGCGTCGCGGCAGGGTTCCTGCTGTTCCACGAGCTCCCGTCGATCTGGACGATGGCGGGCGCGGGGATCGTGGTGGCCTCGACCCTCTTCATCACCATCCGCGAGCAGCAGCTGGCGCGCTCGGCCAAGCTCAGCGCAATGCGGGACGGGCAGGGTTAGTCCTTCCCCCGCATCCGCTCGATATCCCGCTTGGCGGCCAGCTTGTGCTTGGGCTTCAGGTTGCGCCCCAGCAGGGCCAGCAGGGCGGTGAAGACCGCCGCGTCGTCGGTGTATCCGAGGCCGGCGATGAAATCGGGGACTGCGTCCACCGGCATGACGAAATAGGCCAGCGCCGCCAACATCATCCCCTTGGCGGCCAGGGGGGTGTCGTCGTCCTTGGCGCAGTACCAGACCGACAGCGCCTCCTTGGCGAAGGGCGCCTTGGCGGCCACACGCCGTATTTTCGGCCAGAAACCCTCCTCGACGATCTGTTCGTTCAACTTCATCACCGCCGGCACGAGGGCGCGGCCGGGGGCGATCTCGGCCTCCGGATCGAAGGTGACGTCGGGTGACGCTTTTTTGCTGACGCTCATCGGGCTAAGGCTTCGCCGAAATTACTCACGCCATCATATGGGAGCGGCGCGTCCATGGAACTCAATTCATCCGTTGCGGCGGTCGTCACCGGCGGCGCCTCGGGCCTCGGCGAGGCCACGGTCCGGGCCCTGGCGGCCAAGGGCGTCAAGGTCGCCATCTTCGACATGAACGAAACCAAGGGCGAGGCCGTCGCCAAGGACGTCGGCGGCGTCTTCTGCAAGTGCAACGTCACCTCGGAAGAAGACGTTGACGCGGCCTTCGCCAAGGCCCGCGCGGCCCACGGCCAGGAGCGGATCCTGGTGAACTGCGCCGGCACCGGCAACGCGTTCAAGACCGCCAGCCGCGACAAGCAGACCGGCGAGACCAAGCACTTCCCGCTCGACGCCTTCAACTGGATCATCCAGATCAACCTGGTCGGCACCTTCCGCTGCATCGCCAAGTCGGCGAAGGGCATGCTGGACCTGGAGCCGATCGACGGCGAACGCGGCGCGATCGTCAACACCGCCTCGGTGGCGGCCGAGGACGGCCAGATGGGCCAGGCGGCCTATTCGGCGTCCAAGGGCGGCGTGGTCGGCATGACCCTGCCCATCGCCCGCGACCTGGCCGGCGACGGCATCCGGGTGAACACCATCCTGCCGGGCATCTTCGAGACCCCGCTGATGGCCGGCGCCCCGCCGCAGGTGAAGGAGGCGCTCGCCGCCTCGGTGCCGTTCCCGAAGCGCCTGGGCCAGGCGCCGGAGTACGCGCAGCTGGCGCTGACCATGATCACCAACGGCTACTTCAACGGTGAAGACGTCCGCCTCGACGGCGCGATCCGCATGGCGCCGCGGTAGCCAACGTCTTGCTCGTCATCCCCGGGCTCGACCCGGGGATCCATCGATCCTCACCGACGTGTGGATGGCCGGGTCAAGCCCGGCCATGACGATCTGATTTGATCGGGCCCTCGCAAAAGCGGGGGCTCTTTCATTTTGAACCGCAGAAAGGCGCAGAAAACGCGGAAGAGGAGCTCCGCCTACTTTCCGCGTTCTTCTGCGTTTTCTGCGGTCTTCTAGTACCGCCGCCTCCGCGTCGGCCGGCTCGCGCCGGCCAGCCCGCCCAGCACGCCGCGGATGAGTTCGCGACCGACCTGGCTGCCGATGGTGCGCAGCATCGACTTGGCGAAGGCCTCGCCCATGCTCTGGCGGTTGGAGGCGCGGGCTCGCGCCGCCGGCTGGCCCGAGGCCTCGTCGCCGGCCCAGGCGCCGCCGCGCGGCCGGGGCTGAGCCGCGGGTTCCGGCTCGGGCTCCGGCTCGACCTTCTTCTGCAGCATCTCGTAGGCGGACTCGCGGTCCACCGCCGTGTCGTAGATCCCACGCACCGGGCTGCCGGCCATCACCGCCGTCCGCTCGGGCGGCAGCAGCGGGCCCAGCCGCGAGGCCGGCGGGCGGATCATGGTCTTCTGGACCACCGTCGGCGCGCCCTTCTCGTCCAGCACGGAGACCAGCGCCTCTCCGACCCCCAGGCCCTGGATCGCCTCGGCGGTGTCGAAGGCGGGATTGGTGCGGAAGCTCTCGGCCGCGGCGCGCAGGCCCTTCTGGTCGGCGGGCGTGTAGGCGCGGAGCGCATGCTGGATGCGGTTGCCCAGCTGGCCCAGCACCGTGTCCGGAATGTCGGCCGGGTTCTGGGTGACGAAATAGACGCCGACGCCCTTGGAGCGGATCAGGCGGACCACCTGCTCCACCTTCTCCAGCAGCGGCTTGGGCGCGTCGCGGAACAGGAGGTGCGCCTCGTCGAAGAAGAAGGCCAGGCGCGGCTTGTCCGGATCGCCGACCTCGGGCAGCTCCTCGAACAGCTCGCTCATCAACCACAGCAGGAAGGTGGCGTAGAGCCGGGGGCTGGCGATCAGCTTGTTCGCCGCCAGGATGTTCACATAGCCGCGCCCGGAGGTGTCGGTGCGCATGATGTCGGCCAGCGCCAGCGCCGGCTCGCCGAAGATGTTCGTGCCGCCCTCGGTCTCCAGCACCAGCAGGTTGCGCTGGATGGTGGCGATGGTGGTGGGCGAGATGTTGCCGTAGCGGGCCGACAGTTCCTTGGCGTTCTGCGAGGCGTAGGTCAGGGCCGCCTGCAGGTCCTTGAGGTCCAGCAGCAGCAGGCCTTCCTCGTCGGCGGCCTTGAAGACCACCATCAGGACGCCCTCCTGGACATCGTTGAGCTCCAGCATCCGGGAGATCAGCAAGGGACCCATCTCGGAGACCGTGGCCCGGATCGGGTGGCCCGACTCGCCGAACAGGTCCCAGAACACCGTCGGCGCGGCGGCGGGGTTCAGCGCCAGGTTCATGCCCTGGGCCCGGGCCAGCATCTTCTCGTTCGGCGCACCCACGGCGGCGATCCCCGACAGGTCGCCCTTCACGTCGGCGGCGAAGACCGGCACGCCGGCGTCCGACAGGCCCTGGGCCAGGATCTGCAGGGTCACCGTCTTGCCCGTGCCCGTCGCGCCGGCGACCAGGCCGTGGCGGTTGGCGCGGTTCAGGAGCAGCTGCTCCGGATGATCCGAAAACCCGATCAGGACCCCGTTGTCGGCCATGGTTCACTCCTTAGCGCTGCACGCCTTCACTAAGCATCAGGCGCGGCCCGCACAAAGGCCGTTGTCGCGCCCGCGCGAGGTCGATCGGTCCGACCCGTGACGAAACAGCGCCGGTCCTTGCCGAAAATCGGCGCAGGGAGGGCAAAATCACTCCCCAACCCCGGTGAAGCGGGGTAGAGCACGCCCGATTTGACGGCGCAGCCGACGCCGCCGACATTGCCCGCCCGAGCCTTTCCCCGAAAGCGCGCATGCCCGCCACCGCCGCCGATCCGGTCTCGCGAAACGCCCTGGTGATCCTGACGACCATCGCGGGCGGAGTCGTCCTCTACCTGCTGTCCGACATCCTGACGCCGCTGGCGCTGGCTCTGTTCCTGGCCGTGATGATCGACGGGTTCGCCCGTGTGCTGCAGAGCCGCCTTCCGGGCGTCGGCGCGCGGGCGGCCGTCCCGCTGGCGGTTGTGCTCTCGGTGGTGATCTTCGGCGGCGCGGCCTTCTTCATCGCCGACAACGCCACCAGCTTCGCGACCCAGCTCATCACCTACACGCCCAAGCTGAACGGGCTGATCGCCCGGATCGCCGGGATGGTCGGCATGGACGTGCCGCCCACCATCACCCAGCTCATCCAGCGCCTGGATCCGGCCAGCCACCTCGGCCAGGTGGCCCGCGGCCTGCAGAGCTTCGCCTCCACCGCCGCCTTCGTACTGGTCTACCTGGGCTTCATCCTGGCCTCGCGCAGAGGGTGGGAGCGCAAGGCCGTGAACCTGTTCGCCAGCCGCGAAGAGCGGCAGGAGGCGGTCGCCGCCTTCCTGCGGATCCGCAACGGCGTCGAGCAGTACCTGTGGGTGCAGACCATCACCGGCCTGATGATCGCGGTGGCGTCCTGGCTCGCCATGGTGGCGATCGGCCTCGACAACGCGCTGTTCTGGGCGATCCTGATCTTCATCGCCTCCTACATCCCCGTCGTCGGCGGGATCGTCGCGGTGGCGCTGCCACCGATCTTCGCCCTCGTGCAGTTCGATACCCTCTGGCAGGCGGTGGTGCTGGGGGCCGTCCTGCAGACCATCGGCATGTTCGTGGGCAATGTGGTCCAGCCCCGCATGCAGGGCCGCAGCCTCAACATGGACCCCATCGCCCTCCTGCTGGCGCTGGCGTTCTGGAGCGTGCTGTGGGGCCTGCCAGGCGCCTTCCTGTCGACGCCCCTGACCACCGTGATGATGGTGATCCTGGTCCAGTTCCAGGGAACCCGGTGGATCGCCGTCCTGTTGTCCGCCGACGGCGACCCGGGCCAGTTGAAACACCATCCGGTCGAGCCTCCATCGACACACGGCCCGGCCAAGCCCGCATCCGAACCGGCCGCAAAACGCCGCTCCAAGAACTTGAGACCTGGGACTTAAACTGTGACTTTGCCCTCCCTATCTACTGTTGGCTGGACGACACATTCGTTCGGCGGGTGCGTCCGTTTCCCAACCCCACGGGCGCAGCGAGCACCCAGCATTCCGTCGCTCCCCCACGACGGAGGCACGCGGCGCCGGACACTCTCCTCCGGCGCCGTTCTCGCGTCCGGCGCGGAGTGGCGGCGATGAGCCGCTCTCCCCGCGCCGGATCAGGGTTGGCCAAAGCCCTCCAGAACGAGCTCAAGGACGACGCCTCGCCGGCTGGCGCCAGGGCGTTCGCCAAGCAGGCGGCCGAGGACGCGCAGCCGGACGAACTGCCCGAGCTGTCGGCGGCCGACCTCGCCAGGAACCTCTCCGACTTCTGGCGCTTCGCCGAGCGCCGCCGCGGGCGGGGCCCTCAGATACGGATCACCCCGACCCTGGGCGCCCAGCTGGACCGGCTGGAGATCGTGCAGGACGACGCGCCGTTCCTGGTGGACAGCATCATGGGCGAGATCGCCGACCAGGGTCTGTCGGTCCGGGCCATGTTCCACCCTATTGTCGAGGTCCGGCGCGACCGCACCGGCCAGCGCGGCGACGCCGGCGGCGCCCGCCGGGAATCGATGATCGAGGTCCTGCTCGAGAATATCGGCCCCGACCGCGAACGCGCGCTGGTGGACGGCGTCAAGGCCACCCTGGCCGACGTCCGGGCCGCGGTGGAGGACTTCCCCGCCATGCTGGCGCTGATGGCCAAGTCGGTGGCGGAGTTGGCGGCCTCCGGCAAGGCCCAGGCGGACGAGGTCGAGTTCCTCAACTGGGTTCACGCCCAGCACTTCGTGTTCCTCGGCGCGCGGGTCTACGAATACCCCCGCCTGAAGAACGGCGAGTACGCCGCCGAAGAACCCGTCTACCAGGCCAAGGACGGCCTGGGCGTCCTGCGCGACCCCGAGCGGACCGTGCTGCGCCGGGCCAACGAGCCCGCCGTGCTGATGAGCGCGGTGAAGGACCGGATCGTCCGCGACCCGGCGATCACCATCGCCAAATCCAACGTCAAGAGCCGGGTCCACCGCCGCGGCTACATGGACTACGTGGGCGTCAAGCGCTACGGCGACGACGGTCGGCCCAGCGGCGAGGTCCGTTTCGTCGGCCTGTTCACCGCGGAGGCCTACGACCAGCCCGCCGGGGTGGTGCCGCTGATCCGGGAGAAGGTCGCGCGCGTGATGAAGCGCGCCGGGGCCGCGCCGGGCAGCTACAACGAGAAGCGCCTCAAGAACATCGTCGAGAACCACCCTCGCGACGAACTGTTCCAGGTCAGCGAGGACGAGCTCCTGGCCATGGCCATGGGCATCCTCCACCTGTCGGACCGTCCGCGCGTGAAGCTGTTCGAGCGCCGCGATCCGTTCGACCGCTTCGCGTCGGTGCTGCTGTTCGTGCCGCGCGACCGCTACGATTCCGACCTGCGCAAGCGGGCCGGCGAACTCCTGACCGAGGCCTATGGCGGTCGGATTTCGGCCTACTACCCAAGCTTCAACGACACGCCCCTGGCGCGGGTCCACTTCATCATCGGTTTCACGCCAGGCCAGCATCGGCGGCCGGACCTGCGTCAGGTGGAGGCCGAGATCGCCGAGGCCGCGCGCACCTGGGAGGATCGCTTCGACGCCGCCGTGCGCGGCAGCGGTCGCGATCCGGATGCTGTCGCGCCGACCGTGACCCGCTACCGCGACGCCTTCCCGGCAGGCTACCGCGACCGTTTCGACGCCGCCGAGGCCCTGGCCGACGTGGCCGAGTTCGAGGCGTTCGGCGTGGGCCAGACCGTCCGCGCCCGGGCCTACCGCACCGCCGCCGACGGGCCGCTGCACTTCCGCTTCAAGCTCTACCGCAAGGGCGAACCCGCGCCGCTGGCCGACGTGCTGCCGATCCTCGAGAGCATGGGCCTGAAGGCCATGGCCGAGGCTGGATTCCAGGTCTCTCCCGACGGACAGGAGTCCATCTGGGTCCACGACTTCGAGATCGAGGACCCGCGCGGCGGCAACCTGGTCTTCGCCGAGATCCGCGACGTCTTCGAGGACACCGTGGTCGCGGTCTGGACCGGCCGCACCGAGAACGACGGCTTCAACCGGCTGGTGATGGAGTTGGCCATCCCCTGGCGCGACGCCGCGCTGGTCCGGGCCCTGGGCCGCTACCGCCAGCAATCCGGCCTGGACCCCTCGCAGCGGGTGCAGGAACAGGCGCTGTCGAACCACCCGGGCGTCACCCGCCTGATCCTCGACCTGTTCCGCATCAAGTTCGACCCGGCCATCAGCGCCGACATCGCCGCCCGCCAGCAGCAGGCCGGCGCGGTCATGGGACAGGTGGTCGAGGCGCTGCAGCTGGTCGAGAGCCTGGACGACGACCGGGTGCTGCGCCGCCTGGCGCTGCTGGTCGGCGCCATCCAGCGCACCAACTTCTACCAGCGCGCCCCAAATGGGGCCGGGGGCGGCTCGGTGAAACCCTACATCTCGTTCAAGGTGGCCTCGGGCCAGCTCGCCGACCTGCCGGCGCCCAAGCCGTTCCGCGAGATCTTCGTCTGGTCGACCCAGGTGGAAGGTGTCCATCTGCGCTTTGGCCCCGTCGCCCGCGGCGGCCTGCGCTGGTCCGACCGGCGCGACGACTTCCGCACCGAGGTGCTGGGGTTGGTGAAGGCCCAACAGGTCAAGAACGCGGTGATCGTGCCCGTGGGCTCCAAGGGCGGCTTCTATCCGAAGCAGCTCCCGAAGGGCCCCCCGGACGCCATCCGCGCCGAGGCGATCGGCGCCTACAAGACCTTTCTGTTCGGCCTGCTGGACCTCACCGACAACCTCGACGCCAAGGGCAAGGTGATCCCGCCCGACGGCGTGGTGGTCCACGACGGCGACGACCCCTATCTGGTCGTGGCCGCCGACAAGGGCACGGCGACGTTCTCGGACATCGCCAACGGCGTGGCCGAATCCTACGGCTTCTGGCTTGGCGACGCCTTCGCCTCCGGCGGCTCGGTCGGCTACGACCACAAGGTCATGGGCATCACCGCCCGCGGCGCCTGGGAAGCGGTGAAGCGCCACTTCCGCGAGATGGGCAAGGACATCCAATCCGAACCCTTCACCGTGGTCGGCTGTGGCGACATGTCGGGCGACGTGTTCGGCAACGGCATGCTGCTGTCGCGGCAGATCCGGCTGCAGGCGGCCTTCGACCACCGCGACATCTTCCTCGATCCCGACCCCGACACGGCCAAGAGCTACGCCGAGCGCGAGCGGATGTTCGCCCTGCCGCGATCGTCCTGGCAGGACTACGACAAGAAGAAGATCAGCAAGGGCGGCGGGGTCTTCCCGCGCAGCCTGAAGTCGATCCCGCTTACCGCCGAGGTTCGCCGCCTGCTCGGGACCGAGGCCGAGGCTCTGTCTCCGGCGGAAGTCATCAACCTGATCCTGAAGGCGCCCGCCGAACTGCTCTACCTCGGCGGCATCGGCACCTATGTGAAGGCGAAGGCCGAGTCCAACATGGAGGCTGGCGACAAGGCCAACGACGCGGTCCGGGTCAACGGCTCGGACCTCCGGGTCAAGGTCGTGGGCGAAGGCGCCAACCTGGGCCTGACCCAGGCCGGCCGCATCGAGTTCGCCGCCCATGGCGGTCGTGTCGAAACCGACGCCATCGACAACTCCGCCGGAGTGGATTCCTCCGACCACGAGGTGAACATCAAGATCACGACGGGGATCCTGGAGCGCCAGGGCAAGCTCACGCGGACCCAGCGCAACAAGCTCCTGCCGTCCATGACCGACGACGTGGCCCGTCACGTTCTGGTCCACAACTACGACCAGACCCTCGCGCTCTCACTGCTGGACATGGATACCGTGGGCGAGCTGGAACCGCACGCGCGCTTCATGTCCGAGCTGGAGCATGCCGGCCGCCTGGACCGCACCGTCGAGGGCCTGCCCGACGCCCTGACCATCCAGGAGCGGCTGAAGGCCGGCCGCGGCCTCTACCGGCCCGAGCTGGCGGTGCTGCTGGCTTACGGCAAGCTGGAGCTGAAGCGGGAGATCGTCGCCAGCCACGCGCCGGACGACCCGTTCTTCGAGGGCCGGCTCGAGGCCTACTTCCCCAAGGGCCTGCGCAAGTACAAGGAGGCGATCCGCCAGCACCGCCTGCGGCCCGAGATCATCGCCACCGTGGTCGCCAACGACATCATCAACCGCTGCGGGCCCAGCTTCCCGTCGCGGACCATGACCTCGGCCGGCTGCGACGTGGTGGCCTTCACCGCGGGCTACGAGGCGGCCAAGCAGGCGCTCGACTTCGACAAGCTTTGGGCCGAGGTCGAGGCGTTGGACCTGAAGGTCCCCGCCGCGGGCCAGATGGCGCTCTTCCGCCGGCTGGTCACCGGCCTGCGCGGAGCTACCTTCTGGCTGGCGCGGCGGGCGGGCCGCGAGGGCCTGAGCGTCGCGGAGCTGACCGCGCGCTATGCGCCCGGCTTCAAGAGCCTGCACGCCCTGATGCCCGACATCCTGTCGAAGGCCGAGCGCGCCGCCGTGGACCAGCGCATCGCCCAGCTCACCGGCGCCGGCGCGCCATCGGCCATCGCGCAGGCCGCCGCGGTCCTGGGGCCGCTGACCAACGCCGCCGACCTGGTGGACCTGGCGGAGGCCTCGAGCTGGCCCCTGCCCAATGTGGCCCGGCTCTACTATGCGACGGGCGCCGCCTTCGCCTTCGACCGCCTGCGGGCGGCGGCGGGCGAGTTCCGGGCCGGCGACATCTTCGAGCGGACGGCGCTGCGCCGGCTGATCGAGGATCTGCTGGCCGAGCAGGCCCAGCTCACCCGCGCCATCATGGCTTTCGCCGGCGGCGCGCAGGCGGGCGAGGATGACGGCCACGCCAGGAACGCGGTCTCGGCCTGGGCGGCGCTCCGGCCCGATCAGGCCCGCGCCGCGACGCGGACGGTGGAGGAGATCGAGGCTGGCGGCGGCGCCTGGACCTTCGCCAAGCTCACCATCGCCAACGCTGCGCTGCGCGAGCTGGCGGCCGAGGCGGCGAGCGGGCGGAAGCGGAAGACCTAGAGCGCGTCAGGCGAAAGTGGATACCGGTTTCGCCGCCCGACGCGCTCTAAAGCTTTGAAGAGCGAGCCTTTTTATCTGGTTCAGGTGATTCCACCTGAACCAGAAAGGCCCTAGCGCCGGTTCCGCCTCCGCCACCCATTGCGACCACCCGTTGGGGCGGGCGTCGCGAGGAGGGGCCGGTCGGGGAACCCGGCCGGTGTGGCGGCGGAGGCGTGTCCGGGGCCGCGGGGAAAGGTGCGGCCGGGGATTTGGCGTCGGCCTCGGTGGATGCCTGAAACGCCCGCGGTCGGCGCGCGCGGTGCGACGGAAGCCGTCAAAGCCGCGACCAACGCCGGACGAGACGCTCCCGCCTAGTTTCCGAGCCGGAACGGCACCGTGCGGCGCTCGTGTTGTGGCACGCTGAGCCGCCGGTCCACCGGCGGGAAGGCGCGCTGGGCGCAGTCGTCGCGCTCGCAGATGCGGCAGCTGACGCCGATCGGCGCGGCGGGCCCCTTCAGGTCCAGGCCCTCGGAATAGACCAGCTCGTGGGCGTGGGCGATCTCGCAGCCGAAGCCCAGGACGTAGCGGCGGTCGGGGGCGAGGTAGCTCTCCGATCGCTTCACCACCGCGCGCGCCACGCAGAGATAGCGGTCCCCGTCCGGCATGGACGCCACCTGCACCAGAAAGCGGTCGGGCGAGGCCACCGCGTCGTGGACGTTCCAGAGCGGACAGGCCCCGCCGAACCGGGCGAACCGGAAACGGGTGGCGCTGTGCCGCTTGGTGATGTTGCCGGCGTAGTCCAGGCGTACGAAGTAGAACGGCACGCCCCGCTGACCCGGCCGCTGCAGGGTGGATAGCCGATGGCAGACCTGCTCCAGGCTGGCCCCGAAGTGGGCGGCGAGTTGTTCCACGTCGTGACGCTGCTCGCGCGCCGCGGCGGCGAAACGGCGATAGGGGGTCAGCAGGGCCCCCGCCGCATAATTGCCCAGGCCGATCCGGCAAACGTCCACCGCCTCCGGGCTCTTGAACCGCGCCTGGTCCAGCTCGGCCTCGACGATGTCGGAGAGGTTGGCCACCGCCACGTGATAGGCCAGCTGGAACGCCCGGGTGGCCGGCGGCTGCGAGGCGTTGAGCCACAGCTCGTGCGAGACGGGGTCGTAGCGGCGCATGACGTCGCCCAACGGCGCGTAGCGCACGCGCACGCCCAGCCGCTCGCGCAGGTACATCTCCAGCAGCATGTCGGCCGACGCCGGCTGGTCCAGCCCGATCTCCTGGGCCAGATCCTCGGCGGCCCGGTCCAGAGCGTCGATGTAGTTGTCCTTGAAGTGGAAGAAGTCACGGACCTCCTCGTAGGGCAGCAGCGAACTGGCCGACATGGCCTCGTCCAGGGCCACCGCTTCCTCCGTCAGCTTCAGGCGCTCGCCCAGCCGGTGGTTGGCGCGGTGCAGGTCCAGGAACCGGCGCGCCAGGCCGGGCGACTGCTGGGTCAGCTGACGCAGCTCGCTGAGCGGGATCGGCGGGTCGGCCGAGCCGCTCTCCGCCACCGCCTCGCGCAGGTCGGCCAGCAGGCGCTGGTCGCTGTCGGCCTCGAAGGTCTCGGCCGGCACGCCGAAGGTCTCGATCAACCCCATCAGCACCCGATCGCTGACCGGCCGCTGGTTCGCTTCGATCTGCGAAAGATAGCTGACCGAGATACCGAGCCTTCGAGCGCAGGCCTCCAGCCGCCACCCCTGCCGGGCGCGCAACGATCGCACCGTGGGACCCACAAAGAGCTTGTATCGCATTTTACAATTTCACAAATGCGGCGCCTGCGAAGGCCAATTCTTCGCACGATGTCATTTGAGCGGCGAGGAAAAATAGCGCGTATTCCCCGGCGAGTGTTCCGGAGCGTCATCCCGCAGGCCCCGTGCAACTTCACTGGCTTGTGTGGATCGGCGATCCCAATGGGATGGAAGCCATGACCAGCATCAGCATGACCAGAGAGAACATCCACCACCTGCCGCGGCTCGGCATGTCGGGCGCCATGCGCCTGTTCGGGCTCACCGCCCGGGCGCTGCGCTTCTATGAGGAGAAGGGACTGGTCGAGGCGCGCCGCGACCGCCTGAACGCCCGCTACTACGACCCCGCCGCCCGCCAGCGGCTGGAATGGATCGCCCGCCTGCGCAAGGCCGGCGTCTCCCTGCCCGACATCGAGGAGGTGCTGGGCGCCGACGAAGACGGCAAGGGCCAGGAATGCGCGCTGCGCAAGCTGGAGCGGCGCCGCGCCGACCTTCAGGCCGAACTGGGCTGCCTGGATGAAGTCCTGGCCGAGCTCAACACCCCCCGCACCGACGGCGCCGCGCGCCGGCTGGGACGGTCCGTCTAATCTCGCTCGTCATGGCCGGGCTTGACCCGGCCATCCATGGCTCCGACCTGCCGTGTGGATCGCCGGGTCAAGCCCGGCGATGACGAGCTGTGGCGTTAGTGTCGGAACACCCGCACGCCGGTGAAGACCATGGCGAGGCCGCGTTCGTCGGCGGCCTCGATCACCTTGTCGTCGCCGATCGAGCCGCCCGGCTGGATCACCGCGGTGCAGCCCGCGTCCGCCGCCTGGATCAGGCCGTCCGGGAACGGGAAGAAGGCTTCCGACGCGCACGCTGACCCCTTCAGGTCCAGGCCGAAATCCGCGGCGCGCAGGGCGGCGATCCGAGCGGAGTCCTTGCGGTTCATCTGGCCGGCGCCCACGCCCAGGGTCTGGCCGTCCCGCGCATAGACGATGGCGTTCGACTTCACGTGCTTGGCCACGGTGAAGGCGAACAGCATGTCGCGGATCTCCGCCTCGGTGGGCGCGCGCTTGGTCACCACCTTCAGGTCGGCGGGCGTCAGGCGCGCGGTGTCGCGGCTCTGGGTCAGGAAACCGCCGGCCACCGACTTGAAGACCGGTCCGGCCATCGCGGGGTCGGGCAGACCGCCGGTGGTCAGCAGGCGGACGTTCTTCTTCTTGGCGAACAGGGCCACGGCGTCTTCGTCGGCGTCGGGTGCGATCACCACCTCGGTGAAGACCTTGAGGATCTCGGTCGCGGTCGCGGCGTCCAGGCGGCGATTGAGGGCGACGATGCCGCCGAAGGCGCTGGTCGGGTCGCAGGCCAGGGCGCGTTCGTAGGCCTCCTTCATCGAGCCGCCGGTCGCCAGCCCGCAGGGATTGGCATGCTTGATGATCGCGCAGGCCGGACCGGCCGCCGGATCGAACTCTGCGATCAGCTCGAAGGCCGCGTCGGTGTCGTTGATGTTGTTGTAGCTGAGCTCCTTGCCCTGCAGCTGCTTGGCCGTCGCCACGCCGGTGCGCGGGTCGGGGAAGCGGTAGAAGGCCGCCGACTGGTGCGGGTTCTCGCCGTAGCGCATGGTCTGGACCAGCTCGCCCGCGAACGACAGGCGCTTCGGCGCGGTCTCGCCCAGCGCGGCGGCGAACCAGGTCGAGATCGCCGCATCATAGGCGGCTGTGCGGCCGTAGGCGCGTGCGGCCAGGGTCTTGCGCAGCTTGATCGAAGTCGCCCCGCCGTCCGCCAGCTCGGCCAGCACCTCGCCCATGTCGGCGATGTCGGTACAGACGGCCACGTAGCCGTGGTTCTTGGCCGCCGAACGGATCATCGCCGGGCCGCCGATGTCGATGTTCTCGACGCAGGTCTCGTAGTCGGCGCCCGAGGCCATGGTCTGCTCGAACGGGTAGAGGTTCACGTAGACGAGGTCGATCGCGCCGATCCCGTGTTCGTCCATCGCCTGCTTGTGCGCCGGGGCGTCGCGAACGCCCAGCAGGCCGCCATGCACCACCGGGTGCAGGGTCTTCACGCGGCCGTCCATCATCTCGGGGAAGCCGGTGAGGTCGGAGATGTCCTTCACGGCCAGGCCGGCGTCGGCGATCGCCTTGCGGGTGCCGCCGGTGGAGACCAGCTCCACGCCCAGCGCGGCGAGCTGCTGGGCGGCCTCGATCAGACCGGTCTTGTCCGAGACCGAGATCAGGGCGCGGCGGACGGCGACCTTGTCGGGGGCGGGGGGGAAGTCAGGGGCTGCGGGCACGGCATTCTCCTCTGAAGTCAAAAGGGAAAATGCCCAGGCGCGCGGCGTGCGCGCAGTCAGCAAAAGTGGAGGCCGGTTTTGCGTCCGACTGCGCGCCACTCTTGATAGCGCGCCGTCCGGGCGGCGAACCGGTACCCACTTCGCCTGACGGCGCGCGGTGGTCCTCGCGCTCCCCGGTGGTCGCCCACCTCAAGTCGCCAGTCACGCGGGATGGCGGGGGATTAGGCCTGCTGCCTCGGCCCGTCAATCTGCTGCTGCGCGGGCGCGAGCTTCCACCGCACCCTGGCGCCCGAATCCGCCCGCCGTTGGCCGCGCAGCACCAGTTGCAGGCCCCGCCCGCCGACCAAGGGCTCGAGCGCGATGTCCAGGGCGTCGTTGCGCAGGATCCAGCCGCCGCCACCGCCGGACGGCCGCAGCAGCACGCTTCGGCGGTCCTGCGAGACCAGAGCCTGGACGCCATGGCAAAGGGAGAAGCGCACCGCGTAGGGCACGAAGTGGCGGCCGTCCGGCCCCTGGGCCTTGGCGGTGGGCGTCAGGCGGTCCTCGCCGCGCAGTTCGCCGGCTTCGAGGTCCAGGTAGAGCCGGCGCTGGTGCATCAGGCCGTAGGGTTTCATCCAACCGTGGTGGGCCAGGTCCAGCCAGACCGCGCCCGGCGCCTCGTGGCGCTGCGCCTCGACCAGCGCGTCGGCGTCCACCAGCCGCGACCCCAGCACCGTGGCGGGGAAGCCGGTGAGCACGCGACCGGACCCGTCTTCCCCCACCTCGACCGTGGAAGCGGCGGCGATCCCGCGCCCGGCGCCGGATTCGATCAGCCGGCGGCCGTTCGCCAGCACCTGGATCGCCAGCGGCTGGTCGCAGGCCCGGACGCTCCACGCGCCCGCGGCCGGCGGCGAGGTGTCGGCCATGACCTGCAGGGCGTGGGCGTCCATCCGCTGGTAGCCGCCGAGGTCCAGGGCCGTGGGGCGGTCGCCGGTCTCGTCCTGGGCCCGGGCGGCGGCGACATACGAGGCCGTGCGCGCCGATCCGCCCTGGAACGCCGCCAGGGCGCCGTCGGCGAGGGTGAAGAAGCGCACGGCGGCGGCCAGGCCGTCGATGGCCCGCTGGACACTATCGGGCGCCGCGAGGCCCCGCTGCACCATCGCCTCGTCCAGGGTCTGCAGGTCGAACAGCAGCTCCAGCGCCAGGTCGGGCCGGCGCGAGGCGTGGCAGCCGTCCACCCCCACGGTCACCGCGAGCGCCCGGCCCAGCCTGCCCAGCGCCCGGTCCAGCAACCGCTTGCCCGCCGGGCCGCGCAGCGAGGCCCCGGCCACGGCCGCGCAGGCAGCCCGCTCGGCCGCCCCCGCCACGCTGCCGGGCCCCAGCAGGTCTCGCGCCTGCCGCGCCAGGACGCCGGCGATCTTCGCGGTCTCGGCCTCCGAGGCGCGCGCCGCCAGCAGCGGCCCGGCGCAGGCCAGGTTGAACACCCGGCGCGCCATGATCTCGGGCGCCCAGGCGAACGCGTTCCAGCGCCCGAACGTGCGGTTCCAGTCCAGCACCAGCCGCAGCGCCTCGGCCGCGCCCTCCGGCCCGGCGGCGATCAGGTCGGGCAGCCAGTCGAACCGGTGCAGCGCCTCGGCGAAGGTCCGGGAGGGGCTGGGCCGGTTCCACGGATCGCCGCGCACGCCGACCACCAGGGTCGACCCCTCCAGCACGAAGGCGCCGGCCAGGGCGGCGCGGCCGACCTCGGCGTTGGTGGGGCGGAAGTCCTTGGGTTGAAGGCCGAAGCCGGTGGGTCGCGGCCGAGCGGTCAGCCAGCGGTAGGGTCCGGCGCTGCGCCACTCCTCGGCCAGCATGCGCCCGGCGCCCACCACCAGCGCCCGGGCCAGATGGCGGCCGGGAAGGCGTGGCGCGCGGAGCCCGGCCACCGGGATCAGCCCCGGAGGGCGGCGATGTTGGCGGCGTAACGCTCCGCCCCGCCGCGGAAGACGGCGGTTCCGGCCACCAGGGCGGTGGCCCCGGCGGCGATGCACAGTTTCGCGGTCTCGGGCGTCACGCCGCCGTCCACCTCGAGGGGGATGTCGCGGCCCTCGGCGTCGATCATCTTCCTCAGGGCCTCGATCTTGCGAAGCTGCGAATGCATGAAGGTCTGGCCGCCGAAGCCCGGGTTGATCGACATGACGAGGATCAGGTCCACCTCGTCCATCATCCACTGGATCACCGAGGGATCGGTGGACGGGTTGAACACCACGCCCGCCTTCGCGCCGAGGTTCCGGATGTGCTTCAGGGTGCGGTTGAGGTGCGGCCCAGCTTCCGGATGGACGCTGACGTAGTCCGCCCCCGCGTTCACGAACGCCTCGATGTACGGGTCCGCCGGGCTGATCATCAGGTGGCAGTCGAAGGGGATCTTGGCGTGCGGGCGCAGGGCTTTCACCACGTCCGGCCCGATGGTGATGTTGGGCACGAAATGGCCGTCCATGACGTCCACGTGCACCCAGTCGGCGCCGGCCGCCTCGATGGCGGCCACCTCCTCGCCCAGGCGCGCGAAGTCCGACGCGAGGATCGAGGGGGCGATGATGGTCCGTCCAGCCATGGTTCCGCTTAGCCTGATGCGGCCCCTACTGCCAATCACGGGTGTCGGTCAGCGCCCTCAGAACCTGTGGGAGTTTGGCGTGACGCCGCCGCAGCCGCATCTCGTCGCGCTCCAGGGCCCCGCACCGAAGTTCGCGCATCGTGCGCGTCACGTCCCGGTCCCGCTGGGAGCGGTCGCCATTGAATTCGCCGGCGAAATGGTTGCAGGCCGTGCGTCGATCGATGAAGGCCGCCACGTCCTTCGGCAGCGGGCCGAAGCGGTCGATCTCCTGTGGATCGTCGGCGAGCGCGAGCTGTGCGGCGAGCATCAGGACGATTGTGATCACTGCGCACCCACAACCTCGTCATGGCCCGGCTTGTCCGGGCCACCCATGATCGCAGGAGGCGCAGATGAATCCCAGCGCCGCCGCTTCGCCAATCCCATCGCGGAGATCATGGGTCGCCCGGACAAGCCGGGGCGATGACGATCAAAGAGGGGGTCTAGGCCTTCCTCATCCGCGCCACATAGAACCCGTCCGTCCCGCCCTCGCGGTGATGCGGCAGGATGCGCAGCGTGCCGTCGGGCCGCAGGCTGGCCTCGGGCGCGCCACCCTCCCCGGCCGCCACGGGCTCCAGGGCGAAGCCCGGCGTGCGGGCCAGGAAGGCGGCGATCTGGTTCTCGCCCTCTTCCCACTCCAGCGAGCAGACGCAGTAGACCAGCTGGCCGCCCGGCGTCACACGGCGCGCGGCCGAGTCGAGGAGCTTCGATTGGACCGCCGCCAGCTTGGGGATATCCGCCGGGCTGGCCACCCACAGCACATCGGGGTGGCGGCGGAAGGTGCCGGTGGCCGAGCAGGGCGCGTCCAGCAGCACGGCGTCGAACGTCCGGCCGTCCTTCCACTCCGCCGCGTCGGCGACCACCATCTCGGCGCCCAGGCCGGTGCGGGCCAGGTTCTCCGACACCCGCTTGATCCGGCCGGCCGAGCGGTCGATCGCCGTGACCTTCGCGCCGCCGGCGGCCAGCTGCAGGGTCTTGCCGCCGGGCGCGGCGCACATGTCGAGCGCGGTCTGGCCGGGCCGAAGGTCCAGCAGGCGGGCCGGGACCGCCGCCGAGGCGTCCTGCACCCACCAGCGGCCGTCGCTGAAGCCGGGCCAGGCTGAAACCTCGCCCTTCAGGCCCACGCGCAGGCTGCCGCCCGGCAGAACCTGGGCCTCCAGCTCGGCGACCAGATCGCCGACGTCGCCCTGCACGGTCAGGTCCGTGGCCGGTTCCGCGCCGATCTGGGCGGCGATGGCGCCGGCGTCGGCCTCGCCATAGGCCGAGCGCCAGCGGGCCTGCAGCCAGGTGGGGGCCATCAGGGAGGGATCATTGAGGTCCGGCGGTTCGCGGTCCAGGCCGCGCAGCACGGCGTTGACCAGGCCCTTGAACGGCAGCCCGCCCTTCTGGGCCGCGGCCAGGTCCACCGTGGCGCCCACGGCGGCGTGGGCCGGGGTCTTCAGCACCAGAAGCTGGGCCGCGCCCAGGCGCAGGACGTGGACGATGTTCTCGGGCGGCGGCTTTTTCAGCCGCGCCTGCAGGGCGGTGTCGATGGGCCCAAGCCAGCGCAGGGTCGCCATCACCAGGGCGCGGGCGAAGGCGCGGTCGCGGGCCGGCAGCGCCGCCAGGGCCGGATGGTTCAGGCCTTCGTCCAGGCCCGCGCGCCGCGACAGGGCGGCGGTCAGCAGGTCCAGGGCGGCGGCGCGGGCCGGCAGGCCGCGGATGTCGTTATTTTCGCCGGTCGAGGGGTCGTTGGAGTTCACGGCGCGCGGCGTGCCCTCTTGGGCGCGGCGGCGCAAGGGATTAGATCAGGGGCATGCCCGATCTCCCTCCCAACGCCGCCCCCGGCAAGGACCTCTCCCCCGCCGCGCTCCGCGCCCTGGAAGAGGCCGCCCAGCGCCACGCCGCCGAGGCGGAAGCCGCCGCCCGGCCGCCAGAGGACGGCGGCCCCAAAGGCCCCGAACCCACCCGCTTCGGCGACTGGGAGCGCAAGGGCATCGCGGTGGATTTCTAGATTCTAGTTGCTCCCCCGCTGGGGGAGCTGTCGGCGAATGCCGACTGAGGGGGCTTCCGCTCAAACCGATCGATCTGAGTGGAAGCCCCCTCCGGCGCTTCGCGCCACCTCCCCCAAGAGGGGAGGAATTAGACTCCCGCCATCTCCGCCGCCACCCGCCTCGCCGCCGCCTGTGGGTCGTTCGCTGCGGTGATCGGGCGGCCGCAGACGATGTGGCTGGCGCCGGCCCTGAGCGCGTCGGACGGCGTGGCGGCGCGGGCCTGGTCGTTCTTGGCGGACCAGTCGGGGCGGACGCCGGGCGTCACCACCAGGAAGTCCTTGCCGCCGAGCTTGCGGGCCAGTTCCGCCTCGTGCGGGCTGGCGATCACGCCGTCGCAGCCGGTGGCGATGGCCTGGTGGATGCGGCGCTCGACCAGGGCGCGGGCGGTCTCGTGGTAGCCGGTCTCGACCAGGTCCTGGTCGGTCAGGCTGGTCAGCACCGTCACCGCCAGGATCTTGAGGTTCGACGCGCCCCTGCCGCGCACCGCGGAGGCCATCACCTGCGGCTCGCCGTGGACGGTGAGGAAATCGCAGCCCGAGCCGGCCAGCACCGCGGCGGCCCGCTGCACCGTGGTGCCGATGTCGTGCAGCTTCCAGTCCAGGAACACCTGCTTGCCGGCGCCCTTGAGCTCTCTGGCCAGCGTCATGCCCTCGCCGCCGGCGAACAGCTCCAGCCCCACCTTGTAGAAGCTGACGGCGTCGCCCAGCGCCTCGACCATCGCCCGCGCCTCGGTCACCGAGGGCAGGTCCAGCGGGATGATTAGGCGCGGATCGGCCTTGATAGCGGGTTGCGCGAGCGCGTCTGCGGCGACCATGGCATGGCTCCGGTTGGGGCGGGCTGTTCCGCCGTCATCGATTTGGGCTAAGACCCTGACATGAGCCAGGCCGAGTTCGCGGTCAACTTCTTCGTCGCGCTGTTCGCGCTCCTCGATCCGGTGGGCAACGTCCCGCTGTTCGCGGCGGCGACCGCTGGCGCGAAATCGCGCGACCGCGCCTGGATCGCGCTCTATATCTCGCTGTTCGTCCTGGGTTTCCTGACCTTCTTCTACTTCACCGGCCTCAGCCTGCTGGAGTTCTTCGGCATCTCGCTGCCGGCGTTCCGGATCGCGGGCGGCATCATCCTGTTCCTGCTGGGGCTCGAGATGGCCCGCGACGACTTCACCGCGACATATGCCGAGGCGGCGGAGGCCCCGGTCGCGTCGGGCCGCGCCTATGTCCGCAAGCGGTTCGAGCGGATGATCGTGCCCTTCGCCATGCCGTTGCTGATCGGGCCGGGCGCGATCTCCAGCGTGGTGATCTACGCCAGCCAGGCGCGGACGTTCGGGTTGCAGGGCGCCTTCATCGGCGTCGCGGTGATCGGCGGCGTCGCGCTTGCCACCCTGCTGTCGTTCCTGGCGACACCGATCATCACCCGGATCCTGGGCCGCATCGGCCTGACCATCGTGGTCCGGGTGCTAGGCCTTATCCTCTGCGCGCTCGCGATCCAGTTCATCCTGGCCGGCTTCGCGGAGAGCACCGTGGGCTTCATCCGCCCCGGCGTGGCGAACCCGTACGGGCACTAAATTCCTCCCCCGTCGGGGGAGGTGGCGCGAAGCGCCGGAGGGGGCTTCCACTCAGATCGATCGTCTTGAGCGGAACCCCCTCAGTCGGCATTCGCCGACAGCTCCCCCGACGGGGGAGCAATTGCAGCGCTACAGCTTCCGGAACTTCGCCCCCTGGCTCGCCATCAACGCCAGCGCCCAGTCATCCGGGATCGCCTTGGCGAAGGCCGCGATCGCCTTGCTGGGGGCGCCGGGGACGCAGACGGCGCGGTTGGCCTCCATGGCCTCGTAGCCGGCGGCGGCCACCTCGTCCGCGCCCAGCCACAGCCAGGCCTGCGTCGACGAACTGGCCAGCGCGCGCGTGCCGTTGACGTCGTGGAACTCGGAATAGGTGAAGCCGGGGCAGAGGGCGGAGACATGCACGCCGTCGCCGGCCACCTCCAGGTGCAGGCTCTGGGAGAACTTCACCAGGAACGCCTTGGACGCCGCATAGAGCGTGTGGCCGGCGGCGGCGGGGATGAGGCCCGCCAGCGAGGCCACATTGACGATCCGCCCGAACTTCCGCTGCCGCATGCCCGCCAGCACCCGGTGCGCCAGTTCGCAGGGCGCCGTGGTCATCACCTGAATGAAGGCCGCCTGCTCCTTCCACTGGGTGTCGCCATAGCCGCCCGGCAGGCCGTAGCCGGCGTTGTTGATCAGGCAGTCCACCGTGCGGCCATGCGCGGTCAGGTGGTCCAGGATGGTCCCGGGGGCCTCGGGCTCGGTGAGGTCGGCGGCCACGGTCAGGGTCTCGACGCCGTAGCGGAGGCGGATTTCCTCGGCCAGCGCGTCCAGCCGCTCGATCCGCCGCGCTGTGAGCGCCAGGTCGTAGCCATGGCTGGCCAGGATGCGGGCGAACGCCGCCCCGATCCCCGCCGAAGCGCCCGTCACCAGCGCCAGTTTTCGATCCATTCGCGATCCCCGAAGCACGGCCTTCGAAACTAGGGCGCATGCTGAACCGTTCAAGGTACAAGCTGGGCTGCGACATCCCCGACCCGCCCCGTGCGATTGTACGGCGTTCGGATTAGGTGTATCGCGCCCGCCGCGACGGCATCGGGCCGGCCATGGGAGCCTCGTTCGGGTTTCCCGGAGATATTGGATGGCTGATCAGGCCGTCGACGCTCAAAAGGCGTCCGAAGACCCGTCGCATTCCCCCCACAAGGAAGGATTCTGGGCGCTCGCCCTGGGATCCATCGGCGTGGTGTTCGGCGATATCGGGACCAGCCCCCTCTACGCTATGCGCGAGGCCCTGGGCCATTCGCGCGGCGGCGGCGGCGGCGAGGAAGCCGTGCTGGGCGTGGTCTCGCTGATCACCTGGGCGCTGATCCTCATCGTGACGATCAAGTACGTCGTCTTCCTGATGCGGGCCGACAACAAGGGCGAGGGCGGCACCCTGGCCCTGATGGCGCTGGCCCAGCGGGTCAGCCCCGGCGGCCGATCGCGGATCATCTTCTTCCTGGGCGTGCTGGGCGCGGCGCTGTTCTACGGCGACGGGATCATCACCCCGGCCGTGTCCGTGATGGGCGCCGTCGAAGGCGTGAAGCTGGCGCCCGGCGTGGGCGCGCGGCTGGACCAGGGCATGGTGCAGGCGATCTCGGCCGGAATCCTGGTCGGGCTGTTCCTGGTGCAGTCCCGTGGCACGGCCATGGTGGCCAAGTTCTTCGGGCCGATCACCGCCCTGTGGTTCCTGGTGCTGGCGGGGCTGGGCCTCTATCACATCGCCGACGACCTCTCGATCCTGCGGGCGCTCTCGCCCCACTTCGGGGTCATCTTCCTGATCGACAACGGTTTCCTGGGCTTCGTCATCCTGGGCAGCGTCTTCCTGGCCGTCACCGGGGCCGAGGCGCTCTATGCCGACATGGGCCATTTCGGGAAGAAGCCGATCCAGGCCGCGTGGCTGGTCCTTTGCCTGCCGTGCCTGTTGTTGAACTACTTCGGCCAGGGCGCCCTGGTGCTCTCCGACCCGACCGCGCGCATCAACCCGTTCTTCCGGATGATCCCGGAGATCGCCTACTGGCCGGTGCTGGGCCTGGCCACCGCGGCCGCGATCATCGCCAGCCAGGCGGTGATCACCGGCGCCTTCTCCATGACCCAGCAGGCGGTGTCGCTGGGCCTGTTCCCGCGCATCGACATCCGTCGGACCTCCGAGACCCAGGCCGGACAGATCTATGTGCCGCAGGTGAACACCTTCCTGCTGATCGGCGTGCTGGTGCTGATCGCCATGTTCCAGAACTCGTCGAACCTGGCGTCAGCGTACGGGATCGCGGTGACCGGCTCGATGTTCGTCGACACGCTGCTGTTCTTCTACATCGTCCGCTACATGTGGAAGCGGCCGGTCTGGCAGGCGGTGGCGGCCTCGACGATCTTCGGCGTCCTGGACGTGGTGTTCATCACCTCGAACCTGCTCAAGTTCTTCAACGGCGCCTGGCTGCCGCTGGCTATGGGCGGTTGCCTGATCGTGGTCATGTGGACCTGGAACCGCGGCGCCCAGATCCTCACCGACAAGACGCGCAGGGACTCCGTCAGCCTCACGGAACTGGCCGACATCCTGAAGGCCCGCGCGCCCCACCGCGCGCCCGGCACGGCGATCTTCCTGACCTCGGACCCCGACACCGCGCCGGTCGCGCTGATGCACAACCTCAAGCACAACAAGGTGCTGCACGAAAAGAACATCATCCTTTCGGTGTCCACCGCCGAGACGCCCCGGGTCAGCGACGAGAGCCGGGTGCGGATCGAGCCGGTGAACGACGACTTCAAGAAGGTGATCATCGGCTACGGCTTCATGGAGAGCCCGAACATCCCCAAGGCCCTGGGCCTGTGCCGCAAGCAGGGCCTGAAGTTCGACATCATGGCCACGTCGTTCTTCCTGGGACGGCGCTCGGTCGTCCCGTCCGCGCAGTCGGGTATGCCGCTCTGGCAGGATAAGCTGTTCATATTCCTGATGAAGAACGCCGCCAACCCCACCGACTTCTACAAGATCCCGCCCGGCCGCGTGGTCGAGATGGGGACTCAGGTCACCGTCTAGATGCTCACCGCCCTGCACTTCCTCGCCGATGGCCTGTGGATCCTGGCCATGTCCCTGATCGCCTCCACCAGCCGCGGTGCGCTGAAACGCGTGCCGGCGGGGGCCAGGATGCCAATGCAGTGGGGCAAGGACGGCAAGCCGACCTGGCGGCTCGCGCGCAACGTGGCGCTGGGCGTCATGTTCGGCGCCCCGCTGGTGCTGGGCCTGGCGCTGTCGGCCATGTCGCGGCTGGCGGTCTTCGACGCCCAGTCCGCCGTGATCATGTTCCTGCTGCGCGCCCTGCTGGCGGGTCTGTTCGCCGTCGTCTGCCTGACCTGGCTGCGAGGCAGTCTGCGCACGCTTGAGGACGAGGGCGTCGTTACCCCTTGAACGCTTCGGCCGGGCGCCCTTTAAGGCGCGCGACTTTTCCTACTCTCGCGCAAGGCTTCCGCACTCATGGCCGACATCAAGAAGGTCGTCCTCGCCTACTCGGGCGGGCTCGACAGCTCCACCATCGTCAAGTGGCTGCAGACCGAGCTGGGCGCCGAGGTGGCGACCTTCACGGCCGACCTGGGCCAGGGCGAGGAGGTGGAACCCGCACGCGCCAAGGCCATCACGCTCGGCGTGAAGCCCGAGAACGCCTTCGTCGAGGACGTGCGCGAGGAGTTCGTGCGCGACTACGTCTTCCCGATGTTCCGCGCCAACACGGTCTATGAGGGCCAGTACCTGCTGGGCACCTCGATCGCCCGGCCGCTGATCGCCAAGAAGCAGATCGAGATCGCCCGGAAGATCGGCGCCGACGCCGTGGCCCATGGCGCCACCGGCAAGGGCAACGACCAGGTCCGCTTCGAGATCGCCTACTACGCCCTGGAGCCCGACATCCACGTCGTGGCGCCCTGGCGCGAGTGGGACTTCAAGAGCCGCGAGGCCCTGCTGGACTTCGCCGAGAAGCACCAGATCCCGATCACCAAGGACAAGCGCGGCGAGGCGCCCTTCAGCGTCGACGCCAACCTGCTGCACTCGTCCTCGGAAGGTAAGGTCCTGGAGGACCCGGACGTCGAGGCGCCCGAGTTCGTCCACATGCGCACGCTGTCGCCCGAGGCCGCGCCGGACAAGCCCACCGTCTTCACCCTGGATTTCGAGCGCGGCGACCCCGTGGCCATCGACGGCGTGGCCATGTCGCCGGCGACCCTGCTGACCAAGCTGAACCAGCTGGGCCACGACAACGGCGTCGGACGCCTGGACCTGGTGGAGAACCGCTACGTCGGCATGAAGTCGCGCGGCGTCTACGAGACCCCCGGCGGCACGATCCTGCTGGCCGCCCACCGGGGCATCGAGTCCATCACGCTGGATCGGGGCGCCATGCACCTGAAGGACGAGCTGATGCCCAAGTACGCGTCGCTCATCTACAACGGCTTCTGGTTCGCCCCCGAGCGCGAGATGCTGCAGGCGGCCATCGATTTCAGCCAAGAGAAGGTGACCGGACAGGTCCGGGTGAAGCTCTACAAGGGCAACGTCACCGTCATCGGCCGCTCCAGCCCCTACTCGCTGTACGACCAGGAGCTGGTCACCTTCGAGGAGGGCAAGGTCGCCTACGACCACCGCGACGCGGCGGGCTTCATCAAGCTCAACGCGCTGCGCCTGCGGGTGGCGGCCAAGCGCGACAAGCGCACCAGCTAGGCCTCCAGCCGATTGTAGGGGTATTGGTCGCGGATCTCGGCCTGGAAGAAGCGGCCCTTGCTGGCCGCGTCCAGGAACGAGCGGCAGACTTCGCCCGGCACGCCGACGTAGACGTAGCGCTCGCCGCTCTGGAAGCGGACGAACAGCTTCTCGTGGTCCGGGTCGTAGTCGACGGCCTGGATGGCGCTGGATTCGACGTCCATGGGCGGGACTCCCCAACAGGTCTCGCCCGCTAGAACGCACAGGCGGATCGTATCGGTTCCCCTGGACCGCGGATGGCGCCACTGTCCCCGCAACGGCGGCGCTTGTTCGCCGGCCGTCGAGGAGGCCCTGGATGCAGTCCCACGCCTATGTCGCCATCGTCACCCTGCTGGCCCTGCTGACCTATTTCTGGATGAGCCTGCAGGTCGCCCGGGCCCGCGCCAAGTGTGGGATCCAGGCGCCCGCCATGACCGGCGACCCGATCCTGGAACGCACCATCCGCGCCCACTACAACACCCTGGAGTGGCTGCCGCTGCTGCTGGCGCCCATGTGGCTGTTCGCCATCTACTGGAGCGACCTGGTCGCGGCGATCCTCGGCCTGGTCTGGATCGTCGGGCGCATCGTCTACCAGCTGGGTTATGTCGCCGATCCCAAGAAGCGCGAGGCCGGATTCCTGATCCAGGCGCTGGCGGTGGCCGTGCTGCTGTTCGGATCGCTGGGCCGGCTGGTCTACGTCCTGACGATAACCCAGATCTGAAGACTGAAACGCCGCAACCACAATTGCGGCGAAGTGTTGTGGAACATACATGATCCCCGGTGGGGGACGTTCGAGTTCGAGATCCGAAAATGTCAAGGAAATCCGCCGCTTTTGCCGTCGCCCTGGTCCTTTCGGCCGGGCTTGCAGCTTGCGCGACACCTACCCCCTACCAGCCCAACATCAAGGGCCAGTCCACCGCGGGCGGCTATTCCGAGGTGCGGCTGGAGCCCAATCGATACCGCGTCAACTTCATGGGCAACTCGCTCACCAGCCGCGAGACCGTGGAGGGCTACCTCCTCTTCCGCGCCGCCGAGCTGACGGTCGAGAGCGGCTACGACTGGTTCGCCATCGTCGACCGCGACACCGACAAGAAGACCCAGACCTACGTCGAGCCCGACCCGTTCTACCGGCCCTGGTACGGATCATACGGCTTCTGGCGCCCGTCCTGGCGCTACTACGGCCGCGGCTTTGGCTGGCGCGGCTGGGACCCCTTCTGGGGCGACCCTTTCTGGGCCGACCGCGTCGACGTCCGCACCGTCGAGCGGTTCGAGGCCTCGGCCGAGATCGTCATGCAGAAGGGCGCCAAGCCCATCGACGACGTGAAGGCCTTCGACGCCCGCGCGGTGATCGAGAACCTGAAGCCACGGGTCCAATACCCGCAACCGAAGTAGCCCTTCATTCAGGCGGCGGCCGCTCCGGCGGCCGCTTCCCCATCCTCGGCCAGGCGCACCGCCTGCGCGATCGTCCCATGGAACTCGCCCGCGTCGATGGTTGGCCAGGCGCGTCCAGCGCCGGCGCCTGCCCGCGGCCGAACGAGCCCGCGCGCCAAGTCCCGGCCGCCGCGGCGCCTCCAATCGCACCCGCCCAACGAATAGATGGAATACGTGGTGAATCCGCGGGCCTGCATGTCGCAAAGCGGTGGTGTTTCAAATTTTTGAGGTAAACTGTGCCGGTTGGGGTGGAGGGTAGCGGTATGCGAGGGGCGTCGTCGTCGCCCGGGGTTGGCCATGGGCCGAGGATGCGCTGGAAGGCCGTCTTCGCCGCCGTCGTGATCAACGTCGCCGTCGCCAACGGGGCCTGGGCCGCCCAGCGCGTCGCCCTGATCGTCGGCGTCTCCAAGTACGACAAGGTGCCCAGCCTGGCGAACCCCGCCAAGGACGCGAAGCTGGTGCAGGCGACCCTGCAGAAGCTGGGCTTCCAGGTGAAGGTGCTGACCGACCCCAACCGCGCCCAGCTCATCGAGGGCCTGGGAGAATTCGAGGAAGCCGCCAAGGGCTCCGAGGCGGCGGTGATCTACTACGCCGGCCACGGCGCGATGATCGACGGCGTGAACTACCTCCTGCCCAAGGACGCCCTCAGCACCAACAAGTCGGCCCTGACCGGCACCTCCGTGGAGTCCGCGCGCCTGGGCCAGTCGATGATGGGCGCCAAGGCCGTGCGCCTGATCATCCTGGACGCCTGCCGCAACAACCCCACCGCCACCCGCAGCATCGGCGGCAACAGCCGCGGCCTGACCCGCGAGACCGGACCCACCAGCGTGGCGGTCGTGACCCTGATGGCCGCCGGCCCCGGCCAGGTGGCGCAGGACGGCGCGAACGGCGCCGTCAACAGCCCCTTCGCCATCGCCCTGACCCAGGGCATGACCCGCCCCGGCGTCACCGTCGGCGAGCTGCCCAGCTATGTGCAGGCCGAGGTCGAGCGGATGACCGAAGGCGAGCAGACCCCCGACCTGCAGGGCATCTGGCCCAACGTCCACTGGTCGTTCGACCCCAACCCACCGGCGAAGATGGCCGCCGCCGCGCCCGGAGCGGACCTGACCAAGATCAAGTGGGAGAAGGACCAGGTCTTCTGGAACACGGTCAAGGACTCGGACGACCCGGCCGACTTCAAGGCCTACATGGACGCCCAGGACCGCGGTGAGATCACCGGCTCGTTCCGCAAGCTGGCGTCCAACCGGATCCGCGCGCTCGAAAAGCTGCCGGCCGGCTCGTTCCAGGTCGCCTCGCGCTCGGCGCAACCGGGCCAGGAACTGGTCGTCTCGGCCCGGGAATCCTTCAGCCGCGGCGACTACGCCGCCGCCGCCCGCGACTGGAACACCGCCGCCAAGGCAGGCAACGGCGCGGCCATGTACAACCTCGGCGTCATGTCGCTCACCGGCAAGGGCGCGCCCAAGGACGTCGCCGCGGCGGCCCGCTGGTTCAAGGCCTCGGCCGACGCCGGCCACTCCGGCGGCATGGTCAACTGGGCGCTCTGCCGCCTGAACGGTTTCGGGACGGCCAAGGACGAGGCCGACGGCTTCCGCTGGCTGCAGAAGGCCGCCGACAAGGGCTCCGCCAACGCCATGGGCATGCTGGCCGAGGCCTATCTGCGCGGCCGCGGTGTCGGGCAGGACGCGCGGCAGGCGGCCGGTTGGCTGCAGAAGGCCGTGGACGCCGGCGACGGCCCCTCGATCGCCCAGCTCGCCGACCTCTACGAGCGCGGCCAGGGCGTCGGCCGCGACCCGCGCCGGTCCTTCACCCTGTACGAGCGCGCGGCCGTGGCCGGCGACACCGACGCCATGGTCCACCTGGGCTACGCCTACGAGGATGGCGAAGCTGTCCGCAAGGACGAGATCCAGGCCGCCACCTGGTACCAGCGCGCCGCCGAGGCGGGGAACAGCGAAGGCATGTCCAGCCTGGCCGTCATGCTGGAGAACGGTACGGGACTACCGCAGGACTATGCGCGTGCAGCAGAATACTATCGGTTGGCCGCAAACGCGGGTGACGCCCGCGGCTACCTTGGCCTAGGCAGCATGACCGCGCGCGGCGCGGGCATGCGGGCCAATCCCGCCGAGGCCGTGCGGCTGTTCCAGGCCGCCGCGGACCGCGGCAGCGCGCTGGCCATGCGCAACCTGGGGATCATGTACGAGACCGGACAAGGCGTGCGCGCCGACCGGAAGAAGGCGATCGACTACTACCGCAAGGCTCTCGCGGCCGGCGACCAGGACGCGCGCGGCGAACTGGATCGGCTGGGGGCCAGCAGCTAGGACGACGGGGGACGACGAGATGGAAACGCTTCGCAACGCACGGCGCCTGAGGATGGCGGTCAGCGCGGTGGCGCTGCTCAGCCTCACGGTTCAGCCGGTGATGGCTCAGGGGAAGGGCGGCAAGGACGCGATCCTCAACGCCTGCGCGCCGCAGCGCGAGCCGCTGCAGAAGCTGGACAAGGAATATACCGACCTCAAGAAGTCGAAGATGAGCGCCGCCATCGGCGAAGGGCTCAAGTCCGGCGCGATGGTGCTGGGCAAGGCCGTCATGAGCGGCGGCCTCGGCCGTGGCGGCGGCGGCGGGTTCGGCGGCGGTGGCCTGGGCGGCATGGGCAGCCTGATGGGCGCGGTCGGCGGCATGGCGATGCAGAGCGCGGCCCAGCAGCAGGCCCAGGCGGGCGGCGCGCCGGCGGCGCCGGCGGCCTCGATGATGTTCGGCCAGGACATGCTGACCGGCGCCATGGGCCTCAACGTGCCCGGCGTCTCGGGCTACGGCGGTTTCGGCGGCGGCGGCGACAACATGAAGGCCTACGCGGCGCTGGCGGTGCTGGTGGCCATCGTCGCCACGGCCGACGCCTACGCCAAGCTCAAGGAGCAGGAGGCCGGCGGCGACCTCAAGAAGGCCTCGTTCAACATCGACCAGGACGCCGGCCGCCAGCTGGCGGTCAGCCGCTCGATCGCCGACAGTGGCGCGGCCCTGGTGGAATGCCGTTCGGCCCAGCTCACCGACATCAACAACCGCCTGGCCACCGCCAGCAACGACAAGGACCGCAAGGCGATCAAGCGTGAGCGGACCGACCTGACCAACGCGCTGAAGAAAGACATCGACCTCACCGGCGGCGTGGTCGACCAGCACACCAACATGGCCAAGACCTTCACCCAGGGCCGCGCCATGACGGACGGATCCTCGGAGGCCGACGTGCTGGGGAACCAGGCTCCGGCGTACGCCACCGCGGCCTCGGTGACCAAGGTGTCCATGCCGAAGTCGGCCGCGCCGGCCCAGGGCCAGGCCCAGGCCTCGGCGCCGGCCGCCGCGCCGCCACCGGCCCTGGTGACCATCCGGGCCGCCGTGGTCCGCTCGGCCCCGGTGGCCTCGGCCGCGCCCGTGAAGAGCCTGCCGGTGGGTAGCGCGCTCCAGGCCAAGGCCGGCGCCGCCGACGGCGGCTGGTGGGAAGTCGAGGTGGGTGGCCAGACGGGCTATGTCCGCGCCGCCGAAGTCGGGCCGCCCGGCTCCGCGCCGGCCGCCCCCGTCCAGACCGCGACCCGGGGCGGCAAGGGCAAGGCCGGCGCCGCCAGGCCGGCGCCGCCTCCGCCCGCGCCGGTCGGCCCGACCAACATCCGCGCCTACAACCAGTCCGTCATCGCCGCGCGCGACAACGGCAAGGGCCGGCTGTCCACCCTGATGACCGACATCCAGGCGGCGCAACGCAAGGAGTCGGTGTTCTACGCCTGGCTCTCGGACCTGCGGCTGGGGTAGGGCCCTCAACCCTCCACTCGTCATGGCCGGGCCTGACCCGGCCATCCATTCCAGAGCATCGGGCAAATGGGCGCGGCCCGTTGGATCCCCGGGTCAAGCCCGGGGATGACGAGCATGTAGGTCAGGCCGCCAGCGCCTGCCGCCGTCTCGCCAGCAGCACCTCCGCGCAGGCGTAGGTGCGGGCGTTGTCGACGTCGATGGCGTGGGCCCCGTCGGCCAGGATCACCGGCTCGACCTTCAGGCGGAACCGCCGCCCCAGCCGCTGGAGCGCGCCGCGCAGCGACAGCCGCTTCATCAGGAGCAGGGCCAGGTTGATCGGACCCAGGGCGACGACCATCCGCAGCGGCTTCTTGGCGAACTGGCCGCCGCTGCGGAAGCTTTCGGCGACCCGCATCGCCGCCGCGCCGCGCAGGGCATAGAGGTTGCAGTTCGAATAGGCGTCGTCCGAGAAGCGGTAGAATCGCCGCTGGCCCTGCGGATGGGCCGCCAGCACGGAGGCCTGGGTGGCGAGCGCCAGCGCGACGTCCGCCCCCGCCGCCAGCGGTCCCAGGGTCGCCAGCACCGCGCCCGGGGTCAGCAGCACATTGTCCGAGGTCGTGATCAGCATCGGCCCGTCGACGCCGGCCGCCGCCGTGTAGACGCTATCGGCCAGATTGTCGGCGGCGGTCACGAAGTCAATCGCCGCGCCCCGGGGCAGCACGGCCTGAATCGCCGCCGCCGTCTCCGGCTCCACTACGATCCGGACGGTGGTCAGCCCCGGCGTGGCCAGGAGCGCGTCCACCACGTGGCGGACCAGCGGCGCGCCGCCGATGGGCGCCAGGCTCTTGTTGGCGACCCCCGCCTCGACGGCGAGCGGGTCGTCCCGGCCCGCCCGCTGGGCGGCCAGGACGATCGCCGTGAACGGCCGGGGATCAGGCGGCGACATCGATCTGGCGGCCCATCAGGCCCTGGCGGCGCAGGCTCTCGGCCAGGATCGTCTCGATCAACTCGCCGTGGCTCCAGCCAATCTGGGCGGCGGCCATGGCGATCGTCTTCCGGGACCAGAGGTTGCAGTTGAGATTCACCTCCAGGAACTGGATGGCGCCGGTGGCCACGTCGATGCGGAACTCGAAGCGTCCGTAGTCGAAGGGCGTGAACTCGCGCATCATCTCCCGCGCCCGCGCTTCGACCACCGCCAGCACCCTGGCGTCGACCAACGGACGGATCTCATAGGCCTGGCCGTCGCAGAGGTTGCGCTTCTCCTGATAGGTGCGCAGCAGGCCCGGATCGGCCTGCTCGACGATCTGGGTCGGCAGCACCAGCGGCGCGTCGTCGACGGTGATCACCGAGACCTCGATGTCGTGCCCAGCGATGAACGGCTCGACGATGGCGTCGTGCCCCTCGTCGTGCAGCCGGATGACCGCCTGGCGCACGCCAGCCCAGTCATGGGCGTCCGAGACCCCCCAGCTCGCCGAGCTGGCGTTGGGCTTGATCACGAAGCGCTCGGCCGTGGGGCAGGCCGCCGCCTCGATCGGCGCGCCCCGCCGGAAGATGGCCCAGGCGGCGGTCGGTACGCCCCGAGCCACGGCCGCGCGCTTGGCCAGGTGCTTGTCGTCGGCCAGGCCGCGCAGGATGGGGCTGGCGCCGAGGTAGGGCAGGTCCAGCCGCTCGCACAGCAGCGGCAGCAGCATCTCGGAGTTCAGGAAGCCGCCCCGGTTCAGCAGCGGGAAGACGAAGTCCACCAGCGGCGCATCGAACAGCACCCGGTAGTCGTCGGCCAGCATCAGGTTCAGGCCGATGCCTTCCAGCACCTGGCGCATCTCGCGGTGATAGACGGCGTGAGTGCCGTCCTCGGGGTGCAGGCCGCCCTCCCAGCGGGCGTGCTTGGCGATGAACAGGATTCGGAGGGCGCGCTTGAGGGCCGCGGGAATAGCCCGCGGTGCGGCGTAACGGCTCATCGGATTCTCCCCAATCCGCCGCCCGGCGCCTCAGTCTGCCGACTCAGGGAGCGACGGGCCTTCGCCCCTTCAGTTACCGGCCGCGCGTGACGCCCACGCTACGCTTTGGTGGCAAGATGATGAGCGAGCAGGACGCCGTAGCGACCGTCACCCAGGCCGCGCCGGGCCGCCCGCTGCGGCATCAGGACCCCCGGCTTGCCGTTGCCTTCGATCAGCAAAGGGCCGTCCGGCGCCATGGCCACGTCCCAGCCGACCAGCGCATAGTCGGCGAAGGCCTGCGCGTGCGCGCGTGCGCAGAGCCCCTTCGCCGCCGCCCAGTCCGGCAGCGCGCGGCCGGCGATCGGCGCGGCCGTCACCGGGTGGACGTGGTGGTCTCCGCCGCCATAGCCGCGGCAGGCGACACCGAGGGTCCCGGCCTCCAGGTCCACGGCCGCGATCAGGCCGCCGGCCTTCATGTTGTCGACCTGGGCGGCGGGGTCGGAGGCGAAACGGAAGGTCGCGCTCACCACCTCCGGCGCCCCCGCCTCGTCCAGCAAGGTCACCACCCGCACCGTGGGCAAGGCCTGCAGGGCCAAGTCGCGCAGCGCCGGGTGGGTCGCGATCCGCGGCTGGACCACCAGCGTGCCGCGAGAGGCCCTGAGCGCACCCGCTAGCCGCGCCGCCAAGTCGTCCGGATCGGCGAAGGCGCCCAGCATGACGAGGCCGTCGCCGCCCTCGCCGTCCGCCGGCTTGGCCACCAGTTCACGGCCCGCGGGATCGGCGCCAGGCGTCAGGCGTCCGGCCTCGACCACCGCCACGGTCTCGGGGTGCGGGAGGCCGGCATCGCGGCAGCGGGCGTAGAAGCGCGCCTTGTCGGCCAGGGCGCAGTCGCGCGTCCAGCCCAGCGGGTTGATCCGCTTGTTCAGCGCCGCGTCCTCGAACCGTCGGACGTAGCCGTCCAGCGCCCCCGCCTCATCGATCCGGAATAGCGCCACGTCCTGCGGGTCGGCGAAACGGGCGCGTGCGATCTCGACGGCCCGGGCGCGCCAGGCGTCGTCCAGGCCGAACTTCCTCTGCACCTTGCGGGCCCGCCAGGGGATCCAGGCCTGGAAGCCCAGGCCCACCAGCGCGTCCAGCGCCGCCCGCAGCGGACCACGCCGCGCGCGCCTCCGGCGGTAGTGGTCGGCCAGGAATCCCGCGCTCACGGGCGCCACGACGCCCGGATAGATCGCGTAGGCCTTCTTCAGGAAATACAGCCGGTCGTACCCCATCGGGTCGCCCTAGCATTCGATTGTTACAATACGGCGGTAGCGCAGAGGATCTTGGCCGGAGCCCGCGATGCGCCACGTCTATCTCTATGTCCACGACCTGCGGTCCAGCGGCGTGGTGCGCAACGCCATCGACTTTGCCCGCCGGCTCGCCGAGGACCATCCGACCACCCTGGTGGCTGGCTATGGCGAGGGTTTCTTCGCCGAGGAGGCGACGCGGGGGCCGTTCGCGCTGAAGGTGCTGGCCGAGAAGGAAGGCCCCTTAGCCCGCGGGACCGCCGCGTTCCGCCTGCGGGCCTGGCTGTCGGGGCAGTCGGCCGGCGCCCTGATGTCGGTGGGCAACATGGGGCACTGGACCCCATTCCTGGCCTGCCAGGGCCTGGGCCACATCGCCCGCATCTACTGCATCAGCAACGAGGTGGCCCGCGACGACGGCCTGAAGAGCCGCGCGCGGCTGGCGTGGATGAAGCTGCTGACCCTGGACGCCGCCCGGATCGTGGTTGTGGGCCGGGCGCTGCGGCGGCTGCCACTGTTCGCAGATGCGATCCAATCGGGCCGGGCGGCCGAGCTGCCGAACGGCGTCGACAACGCGCTGGCCGCGCGGCTGGCCCGGGCGCCCGCCCCGCACCCCTGGCTGGAAGCGCCCGTGCCCGTCGTCATCGGCATCGGCAGGCTGCGCCCGCAGAAGAACTTCGACCTCCTGATCGAGGCCATGGGGCGGGCGCGGGAGACCCGACGCCTTCGCCTGACGATCATCGGCGGCGGGGCGGAGGCCGAGCAGGCGCGGTTGCGGGACCTGGCGCGGGCCGCCGGCCTCGGCGACGACTTCCTGCTGGCGGGCGAGACCGACAATGTTTTCGCCTGGCTGAGCCGCGCAGCGGCCTTCGCCCTGCCCTCGCGCTGGGAGACCTCGTCCCTGGCCCTGCTCGAGGCCCTGGCCGCCGGCACCCCGTGCGTGGCCTCACGCCTGGCGGGCGACGCCGCCCAGGTGCTGGACGAAGGCCGCCACGGCCTGCTGTTCGACGGCCATGACCCCGACGCCCTGGCCCGCGCGCTGCTGGTCCAGGTCGAGGCCCCGGTGCGTCCGGGGGATCGCGCGCTCGCCTACGACCTCAGCTTGACCAACGACGCCTACGCCGCCCTGGTGGCCGACGTCCTGGCGCGTGGCTCCGCCTACTGGCGAGGCGCGCCGCGGCCGGCGCCGGCCACATAGCCCAGCGCGTCCGCCGGGCCCTGGGGCCCGCCGCCGGCGGCTTGGATCTTCAAGGAAAATTGGAGCGGGCGAAGAGATTCGAACTCTCGACCCCAACCTTGGCAAGGTTGTGCTCTACCACTGAGCTACGCCCGCGCTCCGTAGGGGTCCGAAGGCCCCAAATGCGAGAGGCGGCCTTATGGCAGACGGACTTTGCCTTTGCAAGCGGTCCGATCGTCTCGCGTGTCAGCGCGCCATCAGGCGAGGTGGACACCGGTTCGCCGCCTGGATGGCGCGCCCGTTCTGGCCGATGGAGCACCGTCTGGCGGACGGCGCTCTAGCGGAATTTCGGGGCCTTCAAACGGCGCTTGTTCACGTGGCCTTCCGGGTTCGGCGCGTTGGCCTCTTCGGGGAACTCGCCCTTGAAATAGAAGCGCTGCCAGGCCTCCTTGGTGGCCTCCGGATCGCCGCGGAAGATCCGCTGGTTGAACTCCGAGCGGTGCTTCTCCCAGACGTCATACTGGTGGCGCAGCTCGGGGTCGGAATCCATCCGCCGGATCACCGGCTGGATCTCGTGCAGCGTCTTGTCCTGCACCAGGGTGATGAAGCAGAAGGGCTCGCCCTTCTCGAAGCGCACGCGGCCCGGGCGGGTGAACATCCAGTTCATCGTGAAGGGGAACGGCAGCCAATCGGTCTCCACCACCCCGGCCAGCGGCTGGATGCCGTCCTTGACGTGGTTGGGTGGGCCCATGGCCATCATCGACCAGCCCGGGGGCGTCCGGAACAGGTAGCCGGGGTGCAGGGTCAGCACGCCGTGGCTGAAGTGGCTGGTGGCCAGCCGGTGGAAGTCGGGATTCGGATAGTCCGGCTTCAGGGTCAGGTCGGCCTGCATCAGGCCGCCGTTCCACTCTGCCGTGAAGGCCACGGGACACAGGATCTCCCAGCCCGAGCAGTTGGCCATGCTGAGCGGCAGGCAGCGATAGGGGTGGCGGGCGGTGAAGGCGTCCATCCAGGCTCGCTGCGGCCGGCCCGGCACGATCTCCGGCGGCCGCTCGGTGGTCGGGAAGCACTCCAGTTCCATGGGGTCTCACTTGCGCTTAAGGCAACGACCCTTAAGCGCGGGCCCGGCGTCCCGTCCAGTGGACAAGCTCCGGACAAGGAAAAGCCCCGGCCGCTGGCGCGACCGGGGCTGTCCATGGTCCGTGGAGCCCGAGGGCTCCAGCGAGCGTAGCTTAGGCGAGGGCCGCCTTGCGACGACGGAGCATGGCGCCGGCGCCGCCGAAGCCCATGATCATCAGAGCCCAAGTGCCGGGTTCCGGAACGATGCCGGCGAGGCCGTCG
>Ga0255338_1000498_pt1 | contig 121872 bp, 102 predicted proteins | sample MeOH1_35cm_T4_19_FD_203715 | JGI IMG/M metagenome (GOLD analysis project Ga0255338, IMG submission 203715) | Sandy soil microbial communities from University of British Columbia, Vancouver, Canada - MeOH1_35cm_T4_195 | ecosystem: Engineered > Artificial ecosystem > Sand microcosm >... | reverse complement strand
GCCGCGCTGGTGTGCCACGGCGAGAGCGTCCGAGGCCTGGCGCAGCAGGGCCAGGGACTCCTCGAGGCTCAGGGGCTGGCGGGCGAGGCGTTGGGCCAGGTCTTCCCCCTCCAGCCACTCCATGACGAGGAAGGGCCTGCCGTCGTGAGTGGTGCCCTGAGCGATGTAGGAGACAATGCCCGGGTGGCGTAGATCCGCGAGGACGGCGGCCTCGCGCGAGAAGCGCTGGAGGGCCTCTGAGCTGTCGGTGTGGAGCAGCTTGAGGGCGACGGGGTGTCCGGAGAGGGAGTCGGTGGCGCGGTAGATGGTGCCCATGCCGCCCCGGCCCACGAGGGCCTCGAGGGTGAAGCGGCTGGCCAGGACAGTCCCCGATGGGAGAGCAGCCGCCTGGAGCGGAAGAGGGGCGGGCTGGGGCGGTTGGGGCAGGGGTCTCTCCATGCTCCAACAAGGCCTATCGCCGACAGCCTGGACGCGCAATCAGGCGTCTGACCGGCCAGGACCGGAAGGCAGGCAAGCAGACGCGGCATTCAGGCGGTGCGCCACGTCAACCGGGTGATGAGGGCGTCCAGCAAGTCCCGCACGCCGCCCCGATCCGGCAGCGCGAGCAGCGCCCGGCGCCCCGAGCGCGAGGCCCGCTCCACCAGCCGCTCGCACGCGGTCCGGCCCCCGTGCTCCTCCACCAGCGCGCGCGCCCGAGCCAGCGCCGCCGCGTCCTTGGCCTCGGGGGGCAGGGACCAGAGCCGCTCCAGCTCCTCGCGAGCGTCGGCCGGGGCGCGCGTATACGCCGCCAGCACCGGGAAGGTGCGCTTGCCCTGCACGAAGTCCCCGTCCGCGGCCTTGCCCGCTACGCTCGCGTTCCCGAACAGGCCGATCAGATCGTCCCGCAGCTGGAAGGCCAGCCCCACGTGGCGGCCCACGCGCTCCAGCGCCTTGCACAGCTCCGCGTCCGCGCCCGCCAACATGGCTCCGCACACCAGCGGCGCACTGAAGCCGTAGCGCGCCGTCTTCAGGTGGGCCACCCGCAGCGCCTGGAAGAGCGTCACCTCCGAGAGCGGCGCCTGAGACAGCTCCAGGTCCAGGTACTGCCCCGCCGCCGTGTGCCGGCACACGCCCAGGTAGTAGCGCGAGGCCGCCGCGCTCCCTCGCAGCCCCGAGGAGAGCATCGCCTCCATCGAGCGGGAGAACAGGTGGTCTCCCACCACCACGGCCAGATCCTCGCCTGCCCGCCCACGGCCCAGCAGGTGGTGCAACGCCGGCCCCCCTCGGCGCAGCTCCGCCTGATCGGCCACATCGTCATGGATGAGGAGGAAGGTGTGCAGCAGCTCCAGGCCCGCCGCGAAGCGCCACAGCCCCGCCGAGGGGATCGTCAGCGAGCGGCTCGCGAGGCTGTACCCGGCCACCACCAGCGCGGGGCGTACCCGCTTGGCTGGGCGCAGCGCATAGAGGCGCGTGCGCTCCATGGCTCGCGTCCACCGCGCATCGAAGGAGGCCTCATCCGGCAGCTCGAAGAGCTCGGCGAGCGAGGCTTCGACCTGGCGCTGTATCACGTGCAGCCAGGCCTGATCGGGCGGGAGCGGCGGCGGGGGGGCACCCTGGGAACGAGCGGTGATCAGAGAGGCGGAGGTATCCATCGCATCATCCTCGAGGTGGGGAGTGCTCAGCGAGTCGCCGAGCCCCCGCTCCACCAGAGCAACGCGCGTGCCGCCTGCCCGAGATGCGGGGGAGAGCGCCCGCGCCTGGAAGAATGCGGACCTGCGGCATCCGGAGACGGGCTGGCCTGGAGCCCGGAGTGGGGGATGCGTAGCGGGAACACGCAGGAGCGTGGGCGCGACACGCTCTCCGCTCCAGGCGAAGGCTGGGGCAGTCAGCTCAGGGCTGCCAGTCCGTACAGGGCGTCCAGCACCGCCGAGACGATCTGGAAGCGGGGCGTGTACACGTTCTTCGAGATCCAGAGCGCGGGCAGGGACAGCTCCTCCTGGCTCAGCGCCTCGCTCAGGAAGCGGCGGGAGCGCTCGAGGACGTCGCGCAGCCCGGCACGCTCGGCGGCGCTCAGCAGGCCGGAGTCCTGCTTCCACAGGCTCGTCAGCCCCGAGGCGACGTAGGCGGTTTCCTCCAGGGTGGGGGCCTGCTGTCCCCACCCGCCGTTGCGCTCCCGGGCCATGACCTCGGTGTAGATCTTCTTCACCTCGGCCGGATAGGCGGCGCGCACCGAGCGCAGGCTCAGCCACTTCTGTACGCCGTAGGTCCACGTGGCGTGCCACTTGTCATGGTGGATGCGCTCGAAGTCCTGCCCCTCGGGGCGCAGCTGCTCCAGCATGCCGCGCGAGAGGGCCTGGGTGTCCGGGTGCTGCGCGAAGGGCGCGCCGAAGGTCTCCTCGGCCAGCTCCACCGACAGCAGCGAGTGCAGCAGCGAGGAGGGGGAGGGGTGTAGCTCGTGCGGGTAGCAGAAGAAGGTGCCGTCCTTGCGCCGGAAGCGCAGCAGGCCCGACGCCGTCATGGGCCGCAGGTCCTTGAGGCCCATCCGGCGCAGCGCGCAGTAGAGCGCGAAGGCCACCGCGGTGTCGTCCAGGTCCGGAAGGGCCTGGTTGTTCGTGTCCCAGGAGACGCGGCCCTGCTCATCGACGTTCGTCTCCTCGTAGATGCGCACCAGCGAGGCGCGGATGGCCTCGTCCCGGGCGATCTCGAAGAGGTTGCCAGAGAGGAGCCACGAGCGGACGTTCCACAGCCGCCGTGACGTGACGATGGGGTGCAGGTTCGGGAAGCCCTCCTCCCGGTAGTCGGTGAACGTGTCCCGCAGGTACTGGTACAGCGCGCCGGGGACCTCCCGGTGGTGCTCGGTAAGCAGGAGGCACACCGCGGCGGTGGCCGCCGGAGACAGCCCGATGGCGCCATTGGGCAGCATCATCCCCAGCAGCTGATCCACCTCCCCCGGAGCGAGCGGCACGAGGGCCGCGAACTCGGCCGTGTAGCTCAGGGTGCTGCCCGCGTCGAACAGCCCGCCCACCCGCCGCAGGAGGGCCAGCTTCAGGTCGCCCTTGTGGTCCAGCTCCTCGACGAACTCCCGGGCCCGGGCGCTCAGCGGGAAGGAGAGGTGGTGGCGCTCCAGCCACTTGAGCAGCTTGGGCGCCAGCAGCTCGAAGGCCACCGTGTCGTGGTGGGGATAGTCGCGGCAGCGCAGGAGCAGGGCCTCCACGCCGGCCCGCAGCTCCGGGAGCCGGGGCACCGGACGGCCCAGCCGCACCAGCGCCATGGCGGCCGCCAGCGTGTCCACCAGGGCCGAGTGCGGCATGTAGAGCGCGTCGCCCCAGGTGCCATCGGCGCCCTGCCGCTCGAGCATCCGCGCCAGGTGCTTCTGCCGCTCGGCGTGAGGGAAGAAGCCGCAGCAGAGGACCCACGCCATGTCATAGATGGAGTGATTCCAGTCTCCCCTGTCCGTGAGCAGTGCCTGGAGGTGGTGGCGGGTGTGGGGAACGAGCGAGGCTGTGTCCGCGGCTTGCAGAGGGGATGAAGTCATTCAGCAACCTCCTGCAATGCCCGTGCTACTACGTTCAGGAGGGATGGGGATGCCGACGACGATGGAGCTGTTGAGCGCGGCCCGGCGCATCATCCGGAGCCGGACGCGCACCCCGGAGTACTTTCGCGCGGCAGAGCGGCTGACCCGGCTGTGGCTGGGCGGCCCGTTGCGTGCGAGCTCGGCGCTCGCGGTGGCGGCGGGGGCCGACCTCAGCGGCCTCGACTGGCTCTATGACGAGGAGGTGGAGGCGGGCGAGGCCGCTGCCGGGACCCTGGTCAGGCTCACCCGCAGGCTTCAGGAGCGGGTGAGTGGGGAGACGGCCTCCGAGCACATGCGGCGCCTGGAGGAGGAGGGGCTGGGCGCGGAGGCAAGCCTCGAGGAGGCCACCTGCGCCATCCTCGCGCTGCTCACCACGCAGGGCGTGGCCACGCTCACCCAGCGAGGCTCGGCCGGGCTGGCATCGCGCTGGCAGCGGGCCTGGGCTGACTTCGTGGGTCGGCACAACCTCGAGCAGCAGCGCCTCAGCGGGTTGGGCCTGCTGCTCCGGCTGAAGCCCGATGCGCGGCGCCGGTGCATGGAGACCCTGGAGCTGAGCCCGGAGGACCTGGCCCCCCGTGCCACCTCCTTCTCCGAGGGAGTGGAGGAGTTCCTGCACCGCTATGGGGAGACGAGCGCGGGCTCGGTGGCGCTGCTCGGCAGCCTCCCCTTCTCCGAGCTGCCCCTGGAAGAGGTGGAGGGCCTGCTGGAGCTGTGCACGGGGCCCTCGGGCCTGCTGCCCCTCATGGACCGGCTGCTCCGGCTGGCCCAGGATGTGAGCTTCGACCCGGCCGAGGCCCTCAACACCGGGGTGTATGCCACCGCGGCCGAGCAGCGCCGCAGCCTCCTGGCGCTCCTCGAGCAAGGCGGGCTCTCCAAGCCGGAGCTGGACGTCAGGCTGCGCGGCGAGTGGGTGCGCTGCGCCTCCCACATGCGCGACGAGCTGCACTCCCGTGTCTCCTCTCATGGAGGAGGCGCGGGCACGGCCACGGCGGCCACCCTCGTTCAGGCGCTCTTCCAGGTGCTGGACCTCCTGGTGCCCGGCACGTGGAAGCAGGGCTGAGCGGGCCCCCCTGGCCGGCCTCTTCGTCCAGCCGTGCGTGTCGCCACTACGCGGCTGCGTAGTCGCGCTACGCTGAAGGGGAAGTCCGTCGTTGCCGTCCCTGGCCAGTGCGGTAGGGGTGGTCACATTCAGGGTTCCCGTCTTGACGGAGCCCGCGCACCCAAGAGGGGATGATGTCCGAGGAACTCTCAGCCCTGGCGTCCGCATTGCATACCGCCCGGCACTTCGATCAGGCCGCGCTCGTGACGTTGCGGAGCCTGCTGCGGATAGCCGAAGAGGCGCTGCAGGCCAGCCGCTTCGCTGGGAAGGGGAGGTTGTTGCGAGGCGTCGTGCACCTGCGCCCGGCGGATGCCTATCGGCGGCTGGCGGCGCTCGAGCGGGAGGCGTTGGACAGTCCCTCTCCGGAGCAGGAGTCGCTGCTGCTGGACGATAGCCCCCAGGTGTCCCTGCTGGCCTCGGCCTCCGCCTGGCGCGCGGTGGTGGAGCACGGCTGCGCTGTCTCCATCGACGTGGGCCTGGGCTCGATGAGTCCCCACCAGGGGCCCACACGCAGCCTCTCCGCCCCGAGCCGGGTGGCTCCCTTCACCCAGGAGAGCCAGCAGCGGCTGTTGAGCCGGCAGGCCACGCATGTCTGCGTCCTCCCGCTCCGCGTCCCGGGCGAGCGCATCGACGGGATGATTGCGCTGGAGGCCAGCTGCGTGGCCGCGCTCGGCCAGGAGTTCATCTGGCGGGACGCAGGTCCCCAGCTGCAGCTCGTCGTGGACCTGGCTGCTCCCTATCTGTCGGCCCTGCCGCCGCGCCCAGGGGCCACGCCCGAGACGGACGAGTTTCTCCCCGTGATTGGCACCTCCATGGACAGCCTCGTCGCGGTGCTGCGCGTCTTCGCCCAGCAGGACGAGACCATCCTGGTCAGTGGCCCCACCGGCGCGGGCAAGTCCCGGCTGGCCCGCTGGTGCCATGAGCGCTCCGCGCGCCGGCAGAGCCGCTTCGAGAGCCTCGATCTGATGACGGTCCCCGAGGAGCTGCAGATGTCGGAGCTCTTCGGCTGGCGCAAGGGGGCCTTCTCGGGCGCGGTGAAGGACAACCCCGGCTGTCTGGCACGGGCCGAGGGCGGCACGCTGTTCATCGACGAGATCGACAAGCTGTCCCTCAAGGCCCAGGCCGGGCTGCTGCATGTGCTGGAGGACCGCACCTACCGCGCGCTGGGGGATGCCGGGAGCGAGCAGCGGGCCAACGTGCGCTTCATCGTGGGCACCAACGCCAACCTGCTCGACGCGGTTCGCCGGGGCACCTTCCGGGAGGATCTCTACTACCGCATCAACGTCCTGCCCGTGCGGGTGCCGCCGCTGGACGAGCGGCGGGACGAGGTCGGCCCGTGGGCGCGCTACATGCTGGCGCGGCACCACCGGGAGAAGAACCCCGGGGGGGTGGCACGGCTGGCCCCGGACGCCGAGCAGCGGCTGGAGCAGAGCGCCTGGCCCGGCAACCTGCGGCAGCTCGACAACATCATCCGCCGCGCCTACACGCTGGCCATGGTGGAGCTGGGCGGCACCAGCCAGGAGCTGGAGCTGCGCGAGCCCCACATCCGGCAGGCGCTCGCGTACGAGGGTGGGGCGCAGAGCTCCGCGCTGGTGGATGCGCTGAGCCAGGCCGCGCGGGCCTTCGTGCTCGAGGCGCAGCGCCGGCAGGCCCCGCTCGACATCGATCTGGCGGAGAGCTTCCGAGGCTTCGTCCTGGCCGAGGCCGTGCAGCAGGTGGGGCGGGAGGAGGCCTTCCGGCTGGTGGGGCGCGAGTCGCTGGTGAAGAGCCGCAACCACCTCAAGGCGCTGCGGCAGGAGCTGAAGAAGGCGGAGGCGCTGTGCGCCGAGGTGAAGCAGCCGGTCCCTGGCTCGCTGAGCAAGGCCGGAAGCGATGAGGCCTCCTGAGGCAGACCTTAATAAACTGTTATTCATGTAAATCAGGTGTAATGTGTCTGCCCCTCCACGCAGCACCCGTCTGGGCCTGGGGCACCGCATGAGAATCCCGTTGGCATGTGCAGTCGTGTTGGTGGCAGCGTCGGCGCTCGCGCAGGTGGATCCGCAGCGCAACCTCGAGCGCATCGTCGCGGAGAGGCCGGCGTTCCCTCCCGGCACGCGGGTGCTGAGCGTGCAGCTGCGGGACGAGCGTGCGGTGGTGGAGCTCAGCTCCGAAGCCGTCGCGCAAGGGCTCGGTGACGAGCAGGCCGACGAGATGACGCGAGAGCTGCTCGCGGGCCTGGACTTCTTCACCGAGATTCGTGAGGTCGAGGTCCTCGTCGACGGTCAGGCGCTCTGGAAGTACCTCCCGGCGTCCTCGGAGCCCCCCGCCGCCGAGGCGCGCAGCCTCGCCGCCGCGCAGACGCCCGCGGACGCACTCTCGCTGGAACTCCAGGGCAAGAAGATTGCGCTGCACCCGAGCCACGGGAGCTACTGGAACAACACCACCCGGCGCTGGGTGCGTGCGCAGCGCACGCTCACCGGTCCGAACCCCGCGACGCGGATTCCCGCCGGCTGGACGGGCAGCACCTATACCCCCAGCGACGAGTACTTCTGGAGCCGGGGCTTGCAGTGGGGCTCCATCTACGAGGACGACATCACCATCCACGTGATGCGCTTCGTGAAGGAGTACCTCGAGTCCTCCGGCGCGCAGGTGTTCCTCTCTCGCGAGCTCTCGGAGGACGCGGGCCTCTACGACTACAACGGCTTCGGCTATCCGAACGCGTCCTTCCCCCTGCCGAAGAAGCAGGTGGCCTCGAAGTACTACCTCCAGGAGCACGGTGTCCCGCGCTGGGTCTGGGACGAGCCGGGCCTGAGCGCCCAGAGCGACAAGGACATCCGGGCCCGCCCGTACTACGCGAACTACCTGGGGGCGGATCTCTCCCTCAGCCTCCACACCAACGCCTTTGGGGAGGGAGGGGCCCGGGGCACGGAGACCTACTGGTACACGGCGAAGTATCCGCACCTGCAGGAGAGCTCGAAGCGCTTCGCCGCCGCGCTGAACGAGGGCGCGGTGAAGTCCATTCGCGAGTACTTCGACGACAGCTACGGCCGCCAGGCCTACGTGAACCCGTACCCGGCGCTGGGCGTTCCCGAGTGGCCCTACTACGCGCCCTATCCGACGCCCTTCGACTACAGCGGCTATACCCGGTGGAATGACCGGGGGGTGAAGACCTCGAACCTGGGGGAGCTGCGCGAGGCGCAGATGCCAGCGGCGCTCATCGAGCTGGCCTTCCACGACAGCTGGAAGTGGTACCCGGACAACCTCTTCCTCCAGGACCCCATCTTCCAGGCGACGTCGGCCTGGGGCATGTACGAGGGCGTCTGCCGTTACTTTGGCCTCACTCCCAAGCCGCGCCTCGCCGCGAAGCTCGTGGCAGGCCAGGTGCCGGCCCTGGTGGGACCGAACCAGGTGTTCCGCGCGTCGGTGACGTTCCAGAACCAGGGCATGACGTGGAACTGGGGCCGCCGCTGGGCGAGCGGCGTGTACGAGCCCTACACCGTGTGGCAGCTGCGCGTCCTGGAGGGACAGTCGGGGCTCTCCGCGCCGGAGCGCCTCTCCATCGGCCAGGCGGAGATCCTGCACCCGGGGGATACGAAGACGTTCGACGTGCCGCTCGTGTCACCCGCGGTGAGCGGCCTGTACCCCCTGCGGCTGACGATGACGAAGGCGGATGCGCGGGGTGGGGACTTCGGAGAGGCGTTCGCGGCGCTGGTGCGGGTGGATGCGGATCCTCCGGCCGTCTCGGTCGTGTCGCCTCGGCAGGAGGCCTACCCCTACGGCACGCAGCGCCTCGAGTTCAGCGCCGAGGACGCCTGGAGCGGCGTCGCGGAGCTGACGGCCACGCTCGACGGCGAGCCGGTCACCTCCGGTGCGGAGGTCGCCGGGCTGATGCCTGGGGAGCACACCCTGGTTGTCTCCGCCAGGGACGGGCTGGGCAACGCCACCACCTTCACGCGCACCTTCACGGTGGTGAACTCCGCTGGGAGCGTGGTGGGCGGTGGCTGGGCGGGGTTCGCGCGGAAGAAGGCCACCTTCGGCGTGGAGGTGCTGATGGCGCCGGGGGCCTCCCAGCCGGTGGGACACTTCACCTTCCATGACCACGACCTCCAGCTGACGCTGCAGAGCGCGCAACTGCAGGCCTTCGGACTGTCGGGGGGCACCGCCACGGTCTTTGGCACGTGCACCGTGAACCACGAGCCCGGGCACGGGTTCCGGCTCGAGCTGAAGGATGGCAGCACCGGCGAGAGCAGAGCCCTTCAGCTCGTGCTCGACACCGGCTACCGCTTCGACGCGCCGCTGGAAGGCGGCAACGTCACCTGGGTGGAGCTGGAAGAGGCGTCCTGGGGGAGCAGGTAGGCGCCATTCGGGGCCCGTTCCGAGATGACCCCGGCGGGTGGTTCCACGGCCCCCTGCACCGGCGCGGCGCACGGCCTTGCCTGGTCTCACTCCTCGTTGCTGCTGGAGCAGAGGCCGCAGTCCTTCTCGCACCCGGAGTTCTTGCCGGAGCTGCACTTCTCGGAGATCTGGCAGATGTGATCCCCACACTCGTAGATCTCCCTTTTCTGGACCCGGGTCGTCAGAGCCTTGTAGGTGACGCCTTGCCAGGTGCACAGCTCGTAGAAGTCGTCATGCTTGACCCGCTCGCAGAGCTTGTCACAGCGTCCGGCATAGCCAAGGGGAGGGCACTCGTTCGCCACTTCGGGATCATGGCTCGACAGGGCGCAGGCCCGCGAGGAGCTCTCTCTGGCATGCAGCCGAGGTCCATCCACCCCGAAGAAGAGGCCCTCGCCATTGAAGAGGTTGCCGAAGAAGCACCCCTCCCTGCGTGAGTACCGCTTATGCTCCTCGTCCGAGACGGGGATGGGCTGCCCCGTCGCGTCCATCCCCAGCACGGAGATGCTCACCGATACGCCGAACTTGTTGAGGTGGGCGGCCAGGCATGCGGAGACGAGCTGCTGCTCCACGAGGCTCGCCGGCTGCCCGCTGGACCATCCCGGTGCCAGCCCCAGCCCGCCTTGCCAGGTGTAGCTGACCTGCGTCTGCGAGTCCTGGTACGTGCGGGACTGGCTGGCGGGGACGGCGCAGCGCACGATGTACCGCATCACCATGTCGTGCTGGGCGGGATCCTGACTGAACCAGGAGGTGAAGCCGTTGGCGGACAGGCCGTTGGCGGACAGGCCGTTGGCGGACAGGCCGTTGGCGGACAGGCCGTTGGCGGACAGGCCGTTGGCGGACAGGCCGTTGGCCATCAAGCCGTTGTCCGTCTCGAGCTCCTGGCGTCTGGAGATGAAGGAAGGCTCGGCGTCTGGCTCTATGGGGCCGCAGGCGAGGGGGCCCGACGCCAGGATTGCGAAGGAGAGTATCGCCACGAGGCGTGAGGGGCGGTGGGAGAGTTCCTGGCTGCGGAAAGCTTCATGGAGTGGCGCTGGCTTCATGGGAGGTCTCCTTCGGCGGGGGTTCCAGAGACGGTGCGCCAAGTGATCGTTTCTCGAAAGATGCCCGGAGGGACTGGGGGGCTATCAGATGGTTATCGAATGAGCGGAACGGACTCGGTATCGCAGGGGACATGGAGTTGAATGCCCGCCTCTTCGGGCCGCTCGAGTCCTGGAGCAGGCCCGCTTCCCGTCCGGAGAGTCCACCGCCTCGGGGCACGAGGCCCGGCTTCGTCCAGCACACGACGGAGCCCCAGCTACCGAGACAGTAGTCAGCGCCTCCTTCCAGCCCGATCTTCCGCGCAGCATCGGTTGCTGTGCCTACTCGCTTCAGCTGAACACCTTCACCATGTCCCTGCGCCACAAACGAACGAGGTTCGAGGGCTGCGTCGGAGTGTCGGTCTTCCTGTGCTGCCTGGCCGGTATCGCCACGGGCGGGTGCGGGACGGAGGAGCCGACCACCGGCCAGCCATTCCTGTCATCCCTCGAGGAGACGGCTTCCGAGAGCGAGGGAACGGTCCTCAGCGTCGCACGCGAAGAGCTCGCCGGCGACGTGTACCACTACAGCATCCTGCTCAAGGTGGGGGACACGCCCAATGCGCGCCTGCGGCTCCACCGGGTGGTGCGCGAGCGAGCCCCCTGGCGACCCCGGCCCGCGAACCAGGCCATCCTGCTCCTCCACGGCGACTTCTCGACCTTCATGTCCAACTTCGCTCCACTGTTGGCCAGCTCCGCCGGGCAGCCCCGCGGTGGCCTTGCGGTGTACCTGGCCGAGCAGGGGATCGACGTGTGGGGCCTCGATCGCCGATGGACCACAGCTCCCTCGGAGGGCGCCGACCTCTCCGACTTCGCCGAGATGGGGTTCGCCGGCGCGCTCGACGATGTCAGGCGCGCACTGGCCCTCGCGCGAGAGATTCGCGGCAGGACCGGTGCTGGTGGGGACAGGTTGATCCTGGGCGGCTTCAGCCGAGGCGCTCACCTCGCATATGCCTACGCCGCAGCGGAGCCGCAGCGGCCGCGGGCCCAGCGGCACCTCAAGGGCCTGGTCCCCATCGACATCTACGCGGCGATCGGGCCCGACGACGAGGAGCTTCGCCAAGGCGCGTGCGCCCGGCGTGACGAGGAGCGCGCCCAGCTCGAGGCGGGCATGTACGACAGCGACAATGGGTTCTTCATCGAGCTCGGCAGGCTCGCCAGCTCCGCTCCCTCCGATCCGTCGCCGCTCTTCAGCGGCTACACCAACCGCGCAGCTCTCCTGACCTTGGTGGCTCAGACGTACCTGTTCTACGCGCCCAAGCCCGGCTACCACCTGGCAGCCGGCGTGCTCAGGGGGGACGAGGTCATTGCGCTGAAGGACTCGCCCGAGGCGCTGTTCGCTGACTGGCTGGCCAGCGCCCCTCCGCACCAGGCGTTGGCAGAGGTGGCCGACAGCGACGCCCTGTGGTGCGGTGAGGGAGCCTTGCCAGTGAGCGGCAACCTCGGCGACATCCAGGTCCCGCTCTTCTACCTGGGGGCTGCGGGAGGATTCGGCGATCACGGCGTATACACGACCATGCTCATCGGCTCCGCCGACGTCTCCACGCATGTCGTCCGCCTCCTCGAGGCCGAGCGCGAGGCGGAGGACTTCGGCCACGCGGACCTGCTCTTTGCTGCCGACGCGCCCACACTCGCCTGGCAGCCTCTCGCGGAATGGATCCTGCGGCATTGAGCTTCTCCGCACGGCATAGACACGTTCAGAAGCATCCGCGGCTTCACGCGAAATTTCACGTTTGCGCCGAGCTTCGTCTACCTCCCCGACCCCAGGAGACGGAGCAAGGCCTACATGAACATCACCCAGCTGCGCGATGCCCTCAGGATCCAGAACGGGAGCGTCACGCTCCACTCCACCCGCCTGAATTCACCGAAGCTCCAGACCCTGTTCTCGAGCTGCTACGGCAATCAGCCCATCGCGATCACCCAGGCCTCGCCCGGCCCGGGGGACGGACCCGATCAGATCGTCATCCAAGGCACCGCGCCCTACATGCAGGTCAACAACCTGCCCGTGGTGGCGCGCTTCTCGCTGGATGCCCAGGGCGATGTTGTCGCCACACTGGACTACACGCTGATCGGCCTGGCCTCCGCGGCGAACCGGTGGCTGTTCTCCACCAGCTTCCCGGAGCTGCCCATGTCGGTGGACTACAGCCTGCTGCTGGGCAGCCCGCTCCAGGGCTCGGCGCTCGATCGCCTCTCCTTGAGTGACGCGCACTTCATCGTCACGACGGACGCGCAGACCGAGCCGGCTTTCCAGGTCGAGCTGAAGCCCGGGATCAACTTCGTGGGCCGGATGATGCCCACGGCCGTGCTCGGCATCTTCGTGAGCACCTTCCAGGAGGCGCGGCCGCTCGTCGTCCACGGCCAGATCCGCCTTCCCAAGCCCACCGAGGTCACCACCCCGCTGCCCCCCAACACCCTGCCGTGGCAGCTCCCGTCGGTGCCGGGCATCCAGCTCCAGGCGGCGCTCGGGACCGACATCAACCTCGGGCCGATGAAGCTCAAGAACGCCTCCGTCCGGCTCTACAGCCCGACGAAGCAGTCGTGGCTGGACGCGAACCCGGACTACGCGCCGGTCATGGCCTACACCGGCGAGCTCGACATCCCGAGCGCCGGAGTCTCGGTCCAGATGACCGCGAAGCTCCCGCTGGGCCTCAAGAGCGCCACGCTGACGGGCGTGTTCGAGGGCGTGTCCCTGAAGGGCCTGTCCAGCCTCGTGGACGCGGCGGGCGCGGACGATCTGCTCGCGGCCTTGCCGGAGGAGCTCCAGCAGGCCGTGGAGACGCTCAGCCAGCTCGAGCTCCAGCGGATCTCCACATCGATGTCGCTCGTGGGCAGCAACACCCTTCAGATCGGCAGCGTCGAGTTCACGGTCGGCTTGCAGGAGCTCCACTGGACGGTGATTCCCAATGAGCTGGAGGTGCAGGGCCTGTCCGCGCGCTTCACCATCCGCAATCCCTTCGGGCCCGGCCAGCGCTCCGTGTCCGTGGCGCTGATCGGGAAGATGGAGCTGGCGGGGGCTCCGCTGCAGGTCGTCACCAGCTTCCCGGACTTCTCGGTCTTCGCGCGGCTCGAGGAGGGGGCCAGCCTCCCGCTGAACCAGCTGATGAAGGAGGTCCTCCCGGACGTGCCGCCTCCTTCCGAGCTGTCGATCCAGCAGGTGTTGCTGAGCGCGCGGCCGGGGCAGTCCTACAGCTTCTCGGCGACGATGGCCCAGAATCCGCCGTGGAAGGTAGACGTCGGCCCCGCGGGCTTCACCCTCCAGAACGTCGCGCTGTCGCTGAACCATACGTCGGGCGCAGCGGGCCAGCCGAGCTCGACCACCGGCTCCTTCGGCGGCTCCATCGACATGGGAGGCGGCGTCACCCTGGCGGCCAAGTACGACGTGCCCGGCAACTTCGTCATCCGCGGTACCCTGCCGGCCTTCTCGCTCACCCAGCTGCTCGGCATGCTGAGTGACGAACGGCCGAGGCTGCCGGGCGGCTTCGATATCGCCCTGAGCAACTCGTCCGTGCTCATCCAGCAGAAGGCGGGCGCGTGGACCTTCTCGCTGGCGACCGAGGTGGAGGACTTCGGCACGCTGGCGCTCCAGTGCAGCAAGTCGGGCCAGTGGGGGTGCGCCGTCGGACTGAGCCTCACGGACCCTCGCCTGTCGCGGCTTCCCGGACTGGGCGCGCTGGCGGCGCTCGAGAGCGTCTTCCGCCTGCAGAAGCTGACGATGGTCGTGTCGTCGATCGCCGCGCCCGACTTCCGCTTCCCGGACATGGCCGCCTTCAACAACCCGCGCCTGCCGCCCGGCTCGATCACGCTGCCGGGCCAGCCTGGGGGAGGCGTCGTGGCGGGGTTCAACGCCTACGCCGAGATGCGCCTCGGTGGCTCGAAGCACCAGGAGCTCCTGGCCCGGTTCCTCGGGTTCTCGGTGGACGCCACCATCGGCGCCGTCCTGCAGGTGGGCGTCAACCCCGCCAAGGACGCCAAGGTGATGGTGAGCTGCTCGGCGCGCATCAACGACGCTACGTCGCTCACCGGGCAGTTCGGCGCGATGCTCCAGGGAGGCCAGCCGGCGCTGTTTCTCCTGGGCAAGGTGAGCACCCGCCTCCAGGGCCGCCCACTGGACTTCGACTCCAGCATGCTCTTCGTGGCGAACGGCGCGCTGCTCTCGGGGACGATGCGCGGCACGGTCGAGTTCGAGGGCATCACGCTCAGCAACCTGGCCCTGGTGGCGGGCATCAGCTTCGAGGCCATCCCGAGCCTGGGCATCGCCGCGACCATTGACAGCGCGGCCTTCGACAGCTCCGTGGCGCTCTTCTTCGACTCGACCCACCCGGCCAGGAGCATGATGGCGGGCTCGCTGGGGGCGATCACCCTGAGTGACATCACCCAGGTGCTGGGCAAGAGCACGATCCCCGCCGAGCTGCAGGACGTCCTCAAGACGATCAAGCTCACGGGGATCCAGGAGTTCACCGTGCCGGGCACCGTGGCCGACGCGCTGGACAACCTCCAGATCGATCAGGTCAGCGCGGCCTTCCTGCAGTACGGGCGCGTGACGATCCCCAGCGCGCCGGAGCAGGTGCTGCTCGTCGTTCAGAAGGCGAAGAGCGCTTGGCGCCTGACCGATCTGCGGACGATGAAGCACTACTCGATCGACAGGAGCAAGGATCAGCTCCGCGTGGCGCTCCAGCCGCAGGTCTACGTGGCACCGTCCGACACCTATATCGGCCAGCTCCGCTTCCCGCAGGGCTTCCGGGTGGCCGGTGCGGTGGAGCTGCTCGGTGAGAGGGCGGCGGTGCAGGTGGACATCAGCCCGAACCAGGGGATCACCGGCCAGGGCACGCTCACGCCGATCACGATCTACAGCAAGGACTTCTTCACGCTCACGGGCAAGGGGGAGAACGGGGGCGCCATCGTGTCGCTGGCGACGATCAGCCAGCCGGCGCAGACGGATCCGAAGCTCCGCTCGCCGCACGTGCTCGTCTCCGGGAAGGTGGACCTGCTCGGCCTCTCCGCCTGGACGTACCTCGGCCTGACGAAGAATGGCGTCCACTTCAACCTGAACACGACGCTGTCACGGAACGACCGGGTCGACCTCTCGGTGGCCATCGACAGCCTGAACCAGCTCAAGGGTCACGGGGTGGCGAAGCTCGACCTGGACGAGACGATCGACCTGGGCCCTCTCGGCAAGGTCCGGGTCGACACGAGCGTGGATGTCGAGCTCGAGGTGGCCTTCCAGAACGGGATCGCCTCTGCCTTCCTCTCCGGCAGGTTCGAGTTCCAGGACGCGAAGCTGAAGCTGCCGACCCTCCGTCTGGAGCTCGGGAAGGAGGACCTGGCCTCGCTGAAGGACCTGGTCGTCCGGGAGGTGAAGAAGGCCCTCCGCAAGTTCCTGAGCGATGCGCTCCAGTGGCTGGAGTGGGGCCGCAAGGGGATCATGCAGGGGATCGGCGAGGTGAATCAGGTCGCGGCCACGCTCACGAAGGAGTTCGGCCAGGGCGCCCAGGCCGTGGCGAGCTGCCTGAACAAGGGGGCCTACAAGGCGGAGGAGGTGACGAAGGCGCTCCAGACGGTCCTGGGCAAGGGCGGGAACGAGGCCGCGACCTTGTTGAGGGGCGCGGGCTACGCCGCCAAGGACGTGGCCGACAGCCTCAACAAGGCCTACGGCTGGGGCGCCAAACAGAGCACCAAGGCGCTCAAGGCGGCGGGCTACGGCGCCGACGCCATCGCGGATGTGCTCAAGGATGTCTACGACTGGAAGGCCAAGGACGCCGCGGAGTTCATGAAGGACTCCTTGGACTTCGGAGACAAGACCGTCAACAAGGCGCTGAAGGCCGCGGGCTACTCCACCAAGCAGATCGAGGCCGCCATGAAGAGCGTCTTCGATTGGGCCGGCGACAAGCTCAACCCGAACAACTGGTTCTAACGACGCTGACCACGGCAGGAGAAAGCCATGAATCTGATCACCTGGAATATGCAAGGGTCCTTCTCGTACGATGACAGCAAGTGGACCTCGGGCGTGCAGAGCCTGTTCAGGATGGGCGCCGACGTCGTCTGCTTGCAGGAGTGCGGTGCCGTCCCTGGGTCGGCACAGCTCCAGGCCAACCTGGGGGGAGGCATGCAGCGCTATACCTGGGGCCGTGCCCATGGACGCTCGGGCGAGCTGCTGCTGCATATTGTGTTCTATACGCCGAACCACAGCCCCACCGAGCGTTGCAACATGGCCATTGTCTCCCGGGCTCAGCCGGGGAACCCGCAGCTGCTGAGCTCGCTGACACATATCAGCTGGAGATCGGTCGTCGGCGCGTCCTTCGGAAACACGACCGTGTTCAGCATTCACGCCATCAGCCCGGGCGGCGCGGATACTCGTGGGCTGCTGCAGGCGGTGGCCCAAGCCGCCAACAACAACAACAATAACAACAACAACGCCGCGCCATCCTGGGTGGTGGCAGGCGATTTCAACCGCCCTCCCGACGGAACCTTTCCCGGCTTCAGGCCCAATGACGCCGATGCCAACAGATGGGCGCTCTGTCCGCCGAACAGCTTCACCCACGTGGGCGGTCAAGGGCAGAGGACGGAGAAGGACTACGCGGTAATGCCGGCCGCACGCGGTGTCGGCGGATCGGTGGTAACCGATGTGATCATGTCCGACCACATCCCCGTGCTCTTCGTGGTGTGAAGTCCCCGAGCCGGGCGAGGGGAACGCATAGCGGATTGCCAGGCTTCTCGGGATGGAGGCGGCGGGAATCGAACCCGCAGCAAGGCGGAAGCAAAACCCTCAGCAGGTCGCGCTGTTACCGGCTAACGCCTTGATCTCACGTTGGGTCGTTCTCCTGCCCCATCCCGTGCCGTCCCGTCTCGTCCCGTTCGAATCCCCGCTGGAGGGGCACACTGAGGGCACATGCGGCCCAACAGTGTAAATCCGTTCACGGACGCGAGCGGCCACGCCAGACCCCGTGAACGGTGACCCTCGTCAGCCACCGCGCAACTCCTGCTCGTGGTCCTTGATGATTTCCTCGAGGAACAACTGCTGGACCTTGTCACGCGCGCGCAACTCCACCCCCGTTCTTGGGATCAATGCCGAAGGCGCACTGATAAGAGCGATCGCACCGCGCTCCGGGTGTTCGAGAGGAATGACCGCCGATGAGGCCCCGAGTCCGGTGGGCGAGAATCCCAACCGTGTGAAGAACTCGTAGGCCTTGGCCGGAGCCTCGGGATTCGGCCCAAGGTTGTAGTACGGCGTTCGCTGCCCCGGGCCAGTCTCCAAACTGACCCTCGACGCGATCACCGTGCGTAGCCAGTCGGAGAAGGTCGAGAAAGGCTGCTCGGCTGCAACCTTACCGTTTACCAGGTGCTCCTCGTGAATACTGATGATCGCCGTGTCACGTCCGTCTTGTGTCGGACGGGCCAGATCGAAGAAGTCGTCCGGGTGGCGGCCGTCGTAGTCGTCCTCACCAATGGCGAACTTGAGGTAGCGGCGGGGATCGGGCCGCTCTCGTTGCTGAGCCTCCATATCCTCAAGTAGTGCCGAGATCGAGGTCGTGCCCCACACCAGCCTCAAGCCGCCGGTCGATGCGCCCATGGTCGCGAGGAACTCGCGATACACGCGAGGCAGCGCGTCGAGCCCTCCATGTGGCTGGGCCAGGGCGGCGATCTGACTGGCCGTGGCCGGTTCGAAGCCATGAGTGCTCCCGGGCTTCCATCGCTCCATGAACGCGATCAAGCCCATCATCAACAAGGGAGGGGGTGCTTTGAGGAGTTCCGGCCAGGTCATTCGCAACTCTGCTCCTCGATGTCGCACCGGGCCATGAAGAGCGTGTCCTGACACGACTGGCAGGAAAGCACGGTGAGCTCCTTCTTGCGTCGCATCTTACGGCGTACCTCGACACGCTCGCCGCCCTTTCCATCCTTGATGTCGGCGGCGCTCGGCGGCGTCCAAGGCCCCTTCTTCACGACATCATCATCCGGCTTTGGAGCGTACTCGGCGGGGCCGCGATAGAGCACGCTGAACTCCACCGCCTTCTTGTCCTTTGAAAAAGAGAAGTAGATCTCGGTCATCGAGTGCGCGACGTGACCACTCTTGCCGATGAGTTTGGCGCCTGCACAGGTGCCAGGGCGGTTCTTGTACCCGTCCACTTTGGCGATGGACTTCCTCATCGTCGCATCCCACTGTTCGGTCATCTTGTCGATGGCCGCGGCATCTCCTGCGGCGCATCTTGGGTTGATGGCCATAAAGTCCGTCAGCGTGGCGGCCTCCTCAATAACCTTGCAACCGTGATCCTCGGCGATGGCCTTGAACCCGGGGGGCACCTCGTTACCCGATACTGCGGCGAATTTCTTACCTGTGAGACACACCAGGACCCCAAACATGTACGCACCGGAGTCCTTGCGGCGATGGTTCTCCAGCCCATCGCGCGTCCGCGCAAGCGCCTCGATATCCGCTTTCCGCGCATCCAAGGTCGTCTGTTTGGGTCTGGGGGTCTGCTTCTCAAGGCGCTCAAGTTCGGCCATCTTGGGTATGATCGCCTCGTTGGCTTTGGCCCATGCGGCCTCGCGCGCCTTGAGATCCTTGAAGATCTTATTGGCGATGTCGAGGCTCTGTTCCTCTTCCTTAAGCTCAAGCACCGCGTGCTTGTCCGGCATCTTCTGACAGATGGGACATAACCCCTCGAAGTCGTCCCCGTAGGCGAATCCCGTGCCCCCCTGTGACATGAAGCTGGTGTTGAACGAGTTGCCGTTGTGTTGGGTGACGTCCATGAACCGGGCCACCCCCTTACCCTCGAACTTCACGTCGATGCTGGAGGACCCCCAGGTCAGCTTGCCCTTGGTCTTTGACGAGATGAGCCCTCCACCCGCCGTTCCAGGCTCGTCGCCCATGCTCGTGCTCAGGTTGGAACTTGCGAGCGCGACGGAATTGCCCTCGATGTGGACCGTCTTGGACCCCTTGGCCAAATCGCTATCGGATGCCACGTTGACGTAGGGCACGGGAATGGGTCCACCCGGCGACGGCGTCTTACAGACATCGGGTGCCGCTGATGTGTGCTTGAGACCATCTCCGGCGTGGAGGATCGAGCGTCCGTTGGCGAACACCTTTGTCATGGCTCGCATTGAATCATCACCCCAGGCGCGACTCAAAGCATGTCCCTGAATGGCCGGTGCATTGCTGGGCTTCTCGGGATGGAGGCGGCGGGAATCCAACCCGCCGCCTGTCAGGCTTCCTCGTCTGGCAAGAGTGTGAGGAGCAGCACGTCGTCGGGACCGAGCGGGTGCCACCCGGGCGGCGGTGGCGTGGCGAGAAGCGCTGCCATGACCTGCCGGGCGCGTTCCTGATGCGTTGAAGGGGTGTAGCTGATCCACCGGGCGAGGGCGTGGGCGACTTCGAACCGGCTTGTGTCGTCCAGCACGGTGGGCCAGCCGCTGGGGAGTCCTTCGAAGAGCTCACGCACGAGTTGGGCGCGTGTCAGGCGTGTGAGCTGATGGCTTCGCTCCGCCTCGGCTACCAACCCGCTGAACACCTGCACTGCGTTGACGTCGCCCTCACCCAGTTCCTCGGCCAACGCAACCAGGGAGGAGGTGGGGCGCGCCTCGGCGAAGGCGGTGAGTGAATCGTAACCACGCTCGCGGACCCGCTCATACAAGCGAGCCTTCCAGGGACCCTGCCAAGAACGATCCTCACTCATCGCCCTCTCCCGGAGACGAAGTCCATCGGGATTTTGTAGTCCTTCATATACCTCGCGACGACCTTCAGGATCTCACTGCGTGTCAACATCCGGCCCGCTGCGGTCTCCGCGTCGCGCAGCGCCCCCATGATCAGCTGGTTCCACTCGCCGGGCCACAAGCGCCCGAGGCGCCAGTTGCCACCTCCGTGGATAGCCTGATGTTTTGCCGGCTCCAGTTGGACGCAGAACTGGTCAATATCCATGGCGCCGGTGAAGCCGCGCTTCTCGAACCACTCGCGGAACTCATCCGGCAGGACATGGTGCTTCGGCCGCTCAGCCATGCCGGCCCCCGCCTTGCCGGTGGTGCGCATGCCGCGAACCTCGGGCCCGTCGCCCAGCGCGTCGCGCACGCCCTGAGGTAGCTCCTGGTCCGCTTGCGCCATCATCACCTGGCCGGCGTGGATCCAGACAGCGGCACCGACGGCAGGAACGGAGAGGACGCCCGCCTGCACCAGCCGGCGCATCATCTCCACCCACTCGGCGGTGACAACCACCTGTGAGCCCATCATCACGCCGTTGGAGCCCATGACGAGGCCTACACCCAGCGTGGCAGGAGCGGCCGGCGGCAGCCGGGGCAGCGACATCTTCATCATCGATACCAGCGTGAGCATCTCGACGAGCTGCGCCGCCGCCATGAACTGCCCAGCGCGTTCGGTGGCCACGCGCGCACCCTCACGGATGGAGTGGAACTCTTGGGTGAGCTGCCCCATCAGCTCGGGCATCGCAGCCGCTGCTGCCTCCACCTGCTCTGGCTCCAGGGAGGAGAGCGCCCTCAGCGAGGGCTCGATCAGGTGCTGCACGCGGTTCATGTCCATGAACAGCCGCTCGACGCCGTAGGCGGGGCACTGTCGCAGGACAGCCTCGGCGAGGTTCAGGAAGTCGGCCCATGCGGCGAGCACAGTGGCGCCGGACATGGCGGCCTGGAGCTGAGGGCCGGACAGGCGCAAGAGGGCGAGCTCCAACTCCGGCTCATCCACCGCCCAGGTCGCGTTGGCCAGCGTGGTGGCGCCACCGAGTGCCCCCGTGAGCCATTGCATCTGGTGGAAGCCATAGACGATGTGGCGGGTGAACACGCCGTTGGCCCGGCCACCGAGGCCCCTGTTGTCCGCGAGCTGGCGGAGTGCGGCGGCGATGCCAGCCCGAGGGCGCTCCACGTCCTTGAGAGCACCGAGGAGCGCTTGCCGGGTGGATGTCACGAGCTGGCGCTCGGGTTCTGAAGCGGCGAGAGGCGCAGACTCCATGGGAGAGAACGCGTGGACCGCAGGCCCCGCCTCCTGCCGGTAGGAGGTGGTTGCCTCACCGTGGAACTCGAGGCGTCCACCCCCAGCCGCGCAGCTCATGAGCAAGGAGGAGATACATCCCAACCCGATGCCTGTCAGTCTCATGAGTCCGCCTGTCGCAGCGAGGGAGGGCGGGAAGCTACATGAAAACCCCGGGACCGAAGAAACCCAGCAACCCATTGAGGCGGATGAGCTTCCAAGGAGGGAAGCGGCGGGAATCGAACCCGCCGCTTTGCCTGAGAAGGCCCCGCCTCAACCCGGAGTCACGGGTGCGAGCCGGTCCACGATGCGGACCTCGGTGAAGCCCAGCGAGAAGAACAGGGCGCGCAGGGAGCGCTCGGCGGACTGGCGCGCGCGATCCTTCAGCCGCGGATCACTGCTCACTTCGCGCTCAAAGGCGGCGCGGGCCCGCTCCAGCAGGTGCGCCGTCTCCTGGCTGTCCAGGTTGGAGTCGATGACCTCGGTCTCCCCGGGCTTCAGCTCCACCTTCACCTCCAGCGGGGGCAGCACCACGTCGACCTTCGTCCCCGTCACCCGCAGCGAGGAGGTGTCGATGCGCTGGAAGTCGTAGCCCAGGTGCACGTCCGCGAAGACGATGGCCCGGCCTCGTGGCGTGTGCACCTTGGAGGCCGCCCAGTTGATGACGTCCTTCCACAGAGCATCCTCCGCCGTGGGCTCCGGGCTGAACGTCACCTTCTTGTAGAGGGAGACATCCAGCGTCTCCAGCCGCGTCACCTCGCGCATCTGGAGCACCAGGGCGGGTGGGTCGGGCAACGCCCGCGCCTGAGGACGCAGGAAGAAGAAAGCACCCAGCGCCCCGAGTACCACGGCGCCAGCCAGGAGGAGGATGCGCAGGATGAGCCCCATACCCACAAGTCTACCCTGGCTGACAGCGCGAGGGCTCTGAGGCACGTTGCGGGGTGAACACATGGAGCTCAAGGACGACGAGATCGAGGCGCTGGGCACCCAGGGCTTCTTCGTGCGGGACGCCTTCCTGGGCCAGGAGCGAGCACGCGCCACCCACGCGGAGGCCCGGGCCCTCGTGCAGGCAGGCGGCCTGAGGCCCGCGGGCATCCGGCGCGGCGCGGACCGGACCGAGGACACCTCTGTCCGTGGCGACTTCATCACCTGGGTCCAGCCCCAGCCGGAGACGGCGCTCGGGGCCTTGTGGGATGCCTTCGTTCAGCTGGGCGAGGCGCTCTCCGCGGGCGCGTACCTGGGGTTGGGCCGCTTTGATCTGCAGCTCGCCCACTACCCAGGCGGCGGAGCGCGCTACCAGCGCCACCGGGACGCCTTCCCCGGACAGTCGAACCGGCGCGTGACGGCCATCTACTACGCGAACCCGGACTGGCAGCCGGAGCACGGCGGGAAGCTCCGGCTGTACCTGGAGCCCGGGACGCGGGACGTAGAGCCCACCCTGGACCGGCTGGTGGTCTTCCTCAGCGAGCAGCTGGAGCACGAGGTGCTGCCCGCGCATGCGCCAAGGCTCGCGCTGACAGCCTGGTTCTATGGACGAGACGTGGCACGATGAACCCCATGGCCGAGCGCCCTCCTACCTTCGAGAAAGGAACCCTCTGGAACACGATTGTCGAGCGCACCGCCCGGGCGCTCGCCAGCGGAGCCCTCGTGCCCATCCGCACCGAGGTGGAGGTCATCGAGGACGAAGGTGTCCCCTTCCTCGTCCGTGTCGTCTCCAACCTGGAGCGCAAGGCTCGGGCCGCGCCGCCTCCCTCGGACGGGAGGCCTCCGAAGAACCCCTTCATCCCTCCTTATGAAGAGGAGCTCTTCGTCTCGCACGTGCCGCCCGCCCACGCGTGCCTGCTCAACAAGTTCAACGTCTTCGACCACCACGCCCTGCTCATCACCCGGGCCTACGAGGAACAGGACTCCCTCCTCACGCCCGCCGACTTCGAGGCCCTGCTCCACTGCACCGCCGAGGTCGACGCGCTCTCCTTCTATAATGGTGGGCGTGTTGCGGGTGCGAGTCAGCCCCACAAGCACCTTCAGTTCGTCCAGGTGCCGCTGGCTGCCGGGGGGCACCGCACTCCCATGGATGAAGTCATTGGCCGACGCCCGCTGCCCTTCCGCCATGCGCTGGGCCCACCGCTCCAAGAGGCGGAGCAGGCGCACTCCACCTATATGGGGCTGCTGCGCGCCGTGGGCTGCGAACAACCTGGGACGCCCTACAACCTCCTGGCCACACGCGACTGGACCCTGGTGATCCCCCGCACCCAGGAGAGCTTCGACTCCATCTCGCTCAACGCGCTCGCCTTCGCCGGCTCCCTGCTCGTCAAGAACCGCGAGCAGCTCGAGCACGTGCGCGCCGTGGGCCCCATGGCGGTGCTCCGCGCCGTGACGGGCACCTCCGGGGCGTGAGCCCGGCTCACCTCAGAGGGGGTGCCAGCAGGACGACCGAGTAGCCCACCGCGGTCCGATCCCCCGGGTTCTCGTACGAGTGCTTCTGGTCCCCCCGGAACACCACCACGTCCCCCGCCTGGAGCACGAAGCGCTCGCCGCTGGCCACGAGCGCCAGCTGCCCGGACTCGCAGGCCAGGTACTCGCGCGTGCCCGGGGTGTGCGGCACTCCGGTGATGCGCACCCGCGGCGGCAGCTCCATCCGGTCGAACTCCATCCCCGGCAGCGGATCCGGCAACAGCTTTCGCAGAAAGCCCGCGCCCCGCTGCCGCACCGGCAGGCTCTCGCGCGGGTAGTGCCGGGCGCTGGCCCGGGGCCTGGCCACCAGCTCCTCCAGCGTCACCTGAAGTGCGCTCGCCACCCGATGCAGCACGGCGAGCGTCGGGTTGCTCGCCCCGGACTCCAGGTGGGCCCAGGTGGCCCGAGGGATGCCCGCCAGCTTCGACAGCTGGGCCTGCGTCGCCCCGCGCGCCTCCCGGAGCGCCTTGATGTTGCGCGCCAGCCAGCCCGCCAGCTCCTCGTCGCTCATGGAGCAGCATTCTGCCAATCCATTGGCATCCCCGCCAAAGAATCGACCCGGGCCGTGTACTTCTAGAGGCACAGGAGGAGACACGATGAAGCTCGAAGGCAAGGCGGTACTGGTGACAGGGGCAAGCAGGGGACTGGGCGAGGCCCTCATGAAGCGCCTGGCGCGCAAGGGGGCCCGGGTGGTGGGCGTCTCTCGCAACGCCCAGGAGATAGAGGCCGTGGCGGCGGCCCTGCGCGCGGAGGGGCACGTGGCCCACGCGCTCGCGTACGACGTGGGAGACAAGGAGGCCATCTACCCGCTGGTGGGCGCGGCCTCCGCGCTGGTGGGCCCGCTCGACGTCCTGGTGCACAACGCCAGCACCCTGGGACCCACGCCGCTGCCCCTGCTGCTCGACACCCCCTGCGAGGACCTGTCCCAGGTGCTGGAGGTGAACCTCGTGGGTCCCTTCCGGCTCACCAAGGCGGTGGCCGGCGCCATGGCCATGCGCGGCAGTGGCGTGGTGGTGCACATCACCTCGGACGCGGCCGTCTCCGCCTACCCGCGCTGGGGCGCGTACTCCGTCTCGAAGCTGGCCCTGGAGCACCTGGGCCGCATCTGGGCCGCCGAGCTGGAGGGCACTGGCGTCCGCTTCTTCAACGTGGACCCGGGCGAGATGGACACGAAGATGCACGCCGACGCCATCCCGGACGCGGACCGCGCCACGCTCTCGCGCCCGGACGACGTGGCCGCCCGCCTCCTCGGGCTGCTGGAGCGCGCCGAGAACGTTCCCTCGGGCAGCCGCCTGGAAGCGGCCCGCCTGGAGGCCGCATGAACGCCGCGCGCTGGCCTCGTGAGCACCCCGAGGCAAACAGGTTGCTGCACGTCTCCCCGGCCACCGGACGCATCTCCGACAAGCGGGTGGAGCACCTCCCGGAGCTGCTGCGCCCCGGGGATCTGCTGGTGGTGAATGACGCCGCCACCCTCCCGGCCGCCCTGCACGGCCGCACCGAGGAGGGCGCCCCCCTCGAGCTGCGGCTGCTCGCACGGGAGGAGGAGGGCGCCTGGACGGCGGTGCTCTTCGGCGCAGGGGACTGGCGGATGCGCACCGAGGATCGGCCCGCGCCTCCCTCCCTCCCCGTGGGAGCCCGGCTCCTGCTGGGCACGCTGAAGGCGCGCGTGGTGGAGGTGCTCCCGCCTTCGCCGCGCCTGCTCCGCGTGGCCTTCGAGGCCCAGGGCGCCGAGCTGTGGGCCGGGCTCTACCGCTCGGGGAGGCCCGTCCAGTACTCGTACGTGGCGGGCCCGCTCGCGCTCTGGCACCTCCAGACCGCCTACGCCGCCCGGCCCTGGGCAGCCGAGGCCCCCTCCGCCGGACTGCCCCTCACGTGGACGCTGCTGCTCGAGCTCCGGCGCCGCGGCGTGCGCTTCGCCTCGCTCACCCACGCCGCCGGGCTGTCCTCCACCGGAGACGCCGCGCTCGACGCCGCGCTGCCCCGCCCGGAGCGCTTCGACATCCCCGCCTCCACCGTGGAGGCCATCCACGCCACGCGCGCCTCTGGAGGCCGCGTGGTCGCCGTGGGCACCACGGTGGTGCGGGCGCTCGAGGGCCGTGCCGCCCAGGCCGGTGGAGCGCTCACCCCCGGCGAAGGCGTGACGGACCTCCTCATGGGGCCGGGCTTCGTCCCACATGTGGTGAATGGCCTCCTCACGGGCGTACACGAGCCCACGACGAGCCACTACACACTCCTCCAGGCCTTCGCTCCGCTCCCACTGCTCCGCGAGGCGGCCCAGATCGCGGAGAAGCGCGGATACCTGGGGCACGAGTTCGGCGATTCGTGCCTCATTCTGAACGCTTGAAGCGGAATTCCAGCGGCCAGGAACCCGCCTCTCTCACGCAGGGGAGGCTCGTAAGCCTGCGGAAATGCTTACACAGGGAGGCAGGCCGGCCGCCGGGATTGCATGTTTTCTTAAACTGTGAGACTGTAAAAATACAACGGTGCTTGACTGGATTCCGGGTTTCCTGCATAAATACAGGAAATTTCGCGGACGGTTGGAATTCTCTACCCAACCTCCTACATCCCCCCCGGAGTCCTCTCATGAACCGCATCCACCTGAGCAGAGCGTCGCTGTTGATGGTCACGCTGGCTGTCATCGCGTGTGGTCAGGAGTCCACCCTGGAGGCCCAGCAGGAGGGCTCGCCGGCTACCCGCAAGGACGAGATCTCCCAATTCACGGCCCTCATCCTGCGCCGCACGGTGGCGGGTGCCGAGCAGAGCGCCGAGTATCAGGCGGCGACCAAGCTGGGCCTGAGGGTGACGCTGGTTGATGACACGCAGTGGGCGGGGATGACGGCGGCTCAGTTCGCCTCGTACCGGGTCATCATCCTGGGGGATGCCAACTGCGCCAGCATGGACGTGGCGTCCGCGGCGCTGGCCAACCGCCACGTGTGGGGCCCGGTCGTCAACGGCAACATCCTGATCGCGGGCACGGCGCCGGTGGCCAACGGCGCCGCCTCGGTGACGGAGAAGGCCATCAAGTTCACCTCGTACGAGCCGGGCCTGACGGGCCTCTATATGTCCCTGAGCTGCTACTTCCAGAACGCGGCCCCCAACACGCACGTGGCGCTGCTGGAGCCGTTCGGTGAGTTCTCGGTGCAGAGCGGCGCGTGCCACGACTCGGCTCACATCGTCGCCGAGCACCCGGCGCTGAACGACGCGCTGACGGACACCAGCATGTCCAACTGGGCCTGCTCGGTGAACGCGCAGTTCGACAGCTTCCCCATGGCCAACTTCGCGCCCTGGTCCATCGCGATGTTCCCGGACTCGTCGCGCAGCACGGCCCCCGTGCAGGAGTTCGTGGACGGCACGTTCGGCGCTCCTTACATCCTGGCGCGCGGCGTGAACCTGGTGGGCTGCGGCAACTACCAGCAGGAGGTGGGTGAGGAGTGCGACTACGGCTACGAGGCCAACGGCCTGGGGGGCTCGGAGTGCTCCTCGACGTGCCAGCTGCACTGGTGCGGTGACGGCGTGGTGGACCTGGGCGAGGACTGCGACGCGGGCTCGTCGAACGGCCAGGGCTCGTGCCCCCGCTCCTGCCGGATCGGCTCCGCGCCGCCGCCGCCGCCGCCGCCCGCGAACAGCCCCCCGGTGGCGCGCTGCCGCCCCGTGCAGCTGAGCGCCGGCCCCTCCTGCGGCGGCGTGGGTGCCTCCATCAACGACGGCTCCTACGATCCGGACAACAACCTGGTGGGCTGTGTGCAGAGCGCGACGTCCTTCGAGGTGGGCTCCACCCAGGCCACGCTGACGTGCACGGACGCGGCGGGGCTGGTGTCGTCCTGCTCGGCTCCCGTCAACGTGGTGGATGACAGCGCCCCGACGATCTCCTGCCCGGCGCCGAGCTCCTTCGAGTGCGGCACGGCGCAGGCGACGGTGGCCCCCGCCCAGGCGCAGGACAACTGCGTGGCCCCCTTCGTGACGCACACCCTCGAGGGCGACGGCTACACGCTGGGCACGCCGCGCACGGTGAGCTGGCTGGCGAGCGACGGCACCAACGAGACGACGTGCTCCACCACCATCACCATGGTGGACACGCAGTCTCCCAGCCTCTCTCTCCGGGGCGCGGCCCTGCAGCAGCTGGAGTGCGGCGTGGGCAGCTACAGCGAGGAGGGCTTCACGGCGAGCGACACGTGCGCGGGTGACCTGTCGAGCCGCGTGGCCATCTCCAGCACGGTGAACGCGGCGGCAGTGGGCTCCTACGGGGTGAGCTACCGGGTGGTGGATGGCGCGGGCCTGGCGGCCTCGGCGGTGCGCTCGGTGCTGGTGGCGGACACGAAGGCCCCGAGCATCACGCTCAACGGCGCCGGCACGCTGAGCCTGGAGTGCGGCGTGGGCAGCTACAGCGAGGCGGGCGCCTCGGCGAGCGACGCGTGCACCGGTGACGTGAGCAACCGGCTGACCATCAGCGGCACGGTGAACGCGGCGGCCCGCGGCACGTACACGAAGACCTACAGCGTGACGGACGCCTCGGGCAACCTGGCCACGGCGACGCGCACGGTGCAGGTGGCGGACACGCTGGCCCCGAGCATCGCGCTGGTGGGGGCGCAGTCGATGACGCTGGAGTGCGGTGTGGACAGCTTCGTCAACCCCGGCGCCACGGCGGTGGACGCGTGCTCCGGCGCGCTGACGGGTGCCATCACCTACAGCGGCACGGTGAACACGGCAGCGGTGGGCAGCTACGACGTGACCGCCAGTGTGGTGGACGGGGCGGGCCTGGCGGCCACGGCGGTGCGCACGGTGAACGTGAACGACACGCTGGCCCCGACCGTCTCGCTGGTGGGCTCGGCCTCCATGAGCATTCAGGCGGGGAGCGCCTTCGTGGAGCCGGGCGCCTCGGCGACGGACGCCTGCTCCGGTCCCCTGGCCGTCACCCAGACCGGCTCCGTGAACACGGCGGTGCCGGGCACCTACACGCTGACCTACTCGGCGCAGGATGCCGTGGGTCTGCGCTCCTCGGTGGCGCGCACCGTGACGGTGCTGGGCAGCACCTGCAGCACCACGGTGACCGTGAAGCCGACCCAGCAGATCTGGCCGCCGAACCACAACTACCGGACGTTCCGCCTCTCCGACTGCGCCGCGGTGACGAGCACCTGCGGCACCGGCGGTGGCTGCCACGGTGGCGCGGACATCAACCAGATGGGCGAGATCCTCTCCATCTACAGCGATGAGCCCGAGGACGTGACCGGCAACGGTGACGGCAACACGCAGGATGACATCGTGATCACCGGCCCGAGCAGCTTCAAGGTTCGCGCCGAGCGCCAGGGCAAGGGCAACGGCCGCTTCTACGGCGTGCTCTTCCAGGTGACGGACAGCTCCGGCGCGGTGCAGACGGCCACCTGCAAGCTCGTGGTGCCGCACGACCAGTCGGGCCGCGGGGCCATCGACGACGGCGCGGCCGCGGGCTACACGGTGAACGCGCCGACCTGGCCGTAAGCCCAGGACGGTAGCGCGGCCTCCGGGCCGGGTGCCCGGCAATCCTTCCAGGGTTGCCGGGCGCTTCCATGTCTGGGGTCAGGGCGGGCCCGCGGGCCTGGGCCTCAGGTGAGCATGGGGGGCTCGAGCTCCACTTTGAGCCAGCCCGGCTTGCGCAGGTCGAAGTTGCGGTAGGCGTCGATGGCGCTCGTCATTGACTCCACGCGCGAGAGGATGGCCGTGGGGTCCACCTCGCCCGTGCGCACCAGCTCCAGCAGCTTGGGGATGTACTTGCGATGGTTGCAGTTGCCCATCTTCAGGGTGAGGTTCTTGTTCATCGCCTCGCCGATGGGGAAGGTGCGTGCTGTCTGCGGGTAGACGCCGATGATGGACAGCGTGCCCGCCTTGGCCAGGGCCTGCACCGCCCATACCAGCGCCTGCGCCGGCGCGTCCCCGGGCACCCAGTTGCCGCCGTCCGGGTTCGTCTTGGGCGCCACCTCCTTCACCTCGCGCTTGAACTCGGCGGCCTCCTTCTTCGCCTCCTTCGCCGCCGGCCCGTGGTGCGCGTGCATGGCGTCCACTCCCACCGCGTCGATGGCCCGGTCCACGCCGATGCCGTTCGTCAGCCGGCGGATCGTCTCCACCGGATCCTCCTGCTCGAAGTTGATGATCTCGGCGCCCTGGGACCGGGCCATGTCCAGCCGGTCCTCGAAGCAGTCGATGGCGAACACGCGGCCGGCGCCCAGCAGCTTGGCGCTCACGATGGCGAACTGCCCCACCGGCCCGCAGCCGAACACCGCCACGGTGTCTCCGGGTTTGATCTCCGCCAGCTCCGCGGCGAAGTAGCCCGTGGGGAAGATGTCCGACACGAGGATGGCCTGATCGTCCATCACGCCCTCCGGCACGCGCACCAGGCCCACGTGGGCGAACGGCACGCGCACCTTCTCCGCCTGCATGCCGTGGAAGGGCCCGCTCTGCGTCGGGCCTCCGAAGAAGGCGGTGCCCGCCAGGGGACCGTTGGGGTTGGCCTCGTTGCACTGGGCGTAGTAGCCCGCGCGGCAGTACACGCAGCTGCCGCAGGCGATGGTGGAGGGGATGACGACGCGATCTCCCACGGAGAAGTTGCGCACGTCCTCGCCCAGCTCCTCGATGTAGCCCACGCCCTCGTGGCCGAGGATGGTGCCCGGCCTCATGCCCGGCATGGTGCCGCGGATCATGTGCAGGTCCGTGCCGCAGATGGCGCTGGCGCTCAGGCGCACGATGGCGTCCGTGGGCTTCTCGATCCTCGGCTCCTCGACGTCATCGAGCCGGATGTCCCCGATTCCATGGAAAACGACGGCTTTCATCGCGCGCGACCCCTTTCGCGGTAGAGCGTGGCCATCCACGGCGGGCGGGGCAAAGCGCGGAGCCTCCCTCTCTGGAGGGCGGGGAGGGGAGCAGGCGCTAGCGGCTGACGTGAACGGAGAGCCGCTTGCCGAAGACGCTCCGGAAGTTGGCGACCTGCCGCTCCACGTTCCACAGCTCCAGATCCAGCGGGTGCTTGGTCCGCAGGTGCAGCGTCACCCCGTCCCGGCCCTGCGAGGCCTTGAGGTCCTTGATGGCCTGCTGGTGGCTGTGGTCCAGCGCGTTGGCCACGCGCAGCAGGGTGGCGAGCTTGCGCACCGTGCGCGCCTCGGAGGGGAGCAGCCCCTCCAGCCCCGAGTGCTTCAGGTCCGGCGCGCTGCGCCGGTGGTAGCGGGCCACCCGGGCCACCAGCTCGCGCTCACGCTCGGCCAGGCCGGGGATGTCCGCGTGGTGGATGAGGTAGTAGGTGTGCCTGTGGTGGCGCTCGTAGTTCACCGCGAGGCCGATGTCGTGCAGCAGCGCGGCCACCTCCAGGTAGGGCCGGGTGGACAGGGGCAGCTGGTGCAGCGCCGCGAGCTGGTCGAAGAGAGCGAGCGCCAGCCGGGCCACCTGCCGCGCGTGCTTCTCGTCGAAGTAGAAGCGCTGGCCGATGGCGAGCGCCGCGTCCGTCAGGCTGGGATCCTCGCGCGAGGTGTCCTGCCGGTAGAGCAGGTCCACCAGCAGGCCGTCCCGCAGGCCGCGGTTGACGGCCGCCACAGAGTCCACACCCAGGTGCTTCACCACGCCCTCGAGGATGAGGGCCCCGGAGACGATGATGTCCGCGCGCCGGGGATCGAAGCGCTTGCGGCGGCGCTCGGGAGGCATCTCCGCCAGGGCCTCCACGGCGTGGGAGAGCTGCCGCGCGGAGGCATTGCCGGCGCCGTCTCCCGCGGCGAAGGACACCACGGCGTTGATGGTGCCGGAGGAGCCCAGCGCCACGCGGGGCAGCCGGGGGAGCTTCTCCGGGAGCGTCTTGCGCACCACCTCGGCCACGAAGCTGCGCATGAGCCGCAGCTGCTTGGGCGTCACCGACCTGGAGGCGTTGAACACCTCGGTGAGCCGCACCGCGCCGAGCGCCAGGCTCCAGAGGTTGTCGGGCTTCTCGCCCATGGCGGTGGCCACCTCGGTGGAGCCTCCGCCAATGTCCACGAGCAGCGAGCGGGTGCTGGGCGGCTTGCGGTGCAGCACGCCCAGGCAGATGAGGCGCGCCTCCTCCTTGCCGCTCACCACCTCCAGATCCAGCCCGGCCTCCTGGCGCACGCGGCGGACGATCTCGGCGCGGTTGCGGGCCTCGCGCAGCGCGCTGGTGGCCACGGCACGCACGCGGGCCTTGTGGCGGCGGCACAGCGCGGCGTAGCGGCGCAGCGTGGACAGCAGCCGGTCCGCGGTCTCCCGGGGCATGGAGCCGGTGGCGAAGACGCCCTCGCCGGGGCGGATGGGATCTCGCTCCTGGTGGAGCGTCTCGAGCGCCCCGTCAGGATCGGGCCGGGCGAGCTCCAGCCGGACGGCGTTGGTACCCACGTCGATGGCGGCGAGGACGGGCGGAAGGGAGGACGGGGGCATGGACAAGGGGAGCAGTGTAGCGTTTCAGGCCCTGGTGTATGGAATTCATGCCAGGGAGGAGTTCAAGTAGGCGCTGTCGTGACATCCCCGTAACGTGACGTGGGGGGATCGATGTAAGAGTCTGGCACCGTGGATCTCAACGACCCCCAGCTCTTCATCAACCGCGAGCTGTCCTGGCTTGCGTTCAACGCGCGGGTGCTCGCGGACATCAAGGACGCGAGCCTGCCCATCTACGAGCGGCTGAAGTTCTTCGCGATCACCTCCTCGAACCTGGACGAGTTCTTCATGGTGCGGGTGGCGGGCCTGAAGCAGCAGCTGGCCAGCGGGGTGGCGGAGACGGCGGCGGACGGCATGCTACCGGCGGATCAGCTGGCGGCCATCAGCGAGCGCACCCACGCCATGGTGGACGAGATCTACCGGCTGTGGCGGGAGGAGCTGCTGCCGAAGCTGGCCTCGCACGGGGTGGCGGTGCTCACGCGGGACAAGCTGACGGCGGAGCAGAAGTCGGCGGCGAAGACGTACTTCACCTCCTCGGTGTTCCCGGCGCTCACGCCGCTGGCGGTGGATCCGGGGCACCCGTTCCCGCACCTGCGGAACAAGTCGCTGAACGTGGCGGTGCTGCTGCGGCGCGAGGGCCCCAAGCGCAAGCGCAACGTGCGGGAGACGTCGCTGGCGGTGGTGCAGGTGCCCAGCGTGCTCAGCCGCCTGGTGACGCTGCCGGCCTCGCAGGGGACGGTGCTGGCGGTGCTGCCGCTGGAGGAGCTGATCTCGCTGTGTGCGGGGGAGCTCTTTCCCGGGTATGCGGTGGAGCAGACGGCGTCCTTCCGTGTGACGCGCAACTGGGACCTGAACGTGGACGAGGAGGAGAGCGCGGATCTGCTCTCCACGGTCCAGGAGGAGCTGCGGCGGCGGGACAGGGGCGCGGCGGTTCGGCTGGAGCTGGACGCGGCGGCCAGCGCGGAGCTGGAGACGGCGCTCACGGCGGCGCTGAAGCTGGGGACGCTGGACGTGTACCGGTTGCAGGGGCCGCTGCAGCCGTCGGATCTGATGATCCTGACGGATCTGGACGTGCGGCCGGAGCTGCGGGTGGAGCCGTTCGTGCCGGCGGTGCCTCCGGCGCTGCGGGACGAGGAGCCGGTGCTGGGGGTGATCGCCAAGCGGGACATCCTCCTGCACCATCCCTATGACTCGTTCGATCCGGTGGTGCGCTTCCTGGAGGAGGCGGCGGAGGATCCGAACGTCCTGGCCATCAAGCAGACGCTGTACCGGACGAGCGGAGACAGCCCGATTGCGCGGGCGCTGACGCGGGCGGTGGAGAACGGCAAGCAGGTGGCGGTGCTGGTGGAGATCAAGGCGCGGCTGGACGAGGCGAACAACATCGCCTGGGCGCGGCGGATGGAGGAGAGCGGGGTGCACGTCGTCTACGGGCTGATTGGCCTGAAGACGCACTGCAAGGTGGCGCTGGTGGTGCGGCGCGAGGGCAACGGCATCCGGCGGTACGTGCACCTGGGGACAGGGAACTACAACCCGACGACGGCGCGGCAGTACACGGACCTGTCGCTGTTCACGGCGCGGCAGGAGATCGCCGAGGACGTGACGGCGCTCTTCAACATGCTGACGGGGTACTCGACGGCGCCGCAGTGGAAGCGGCTGTCGGTGGCGCCCATGGGGTTGCAGGAGAAGGTGCTGGGGCTGATCAATCGGGAGACGGAGAAGGCGAAGAAGGGCGAGCCGGCGCGGATTGTGGCGAAGATGAACTCGCTGGTGGACGCCAGCGTCATCAAGGCGCTGTACGCGGCGAGCCAGGCGGGGGTGCGGATCGAGCTGCTGGTGCGAGGCGTCTGCTGCCTGCGGCCGGGGGTGCCGGGGGTGAGCGAGAACATCCGGGTGACGAGCGTGGTGGATCGATTCCTGGAGCACAGCCGGGTGTTCGCGTTCGGGGAGGGGGCGCAGACGGAGGTGTGGGCGTCGAGCGCGGACTGGATGCCGCGCAACTTCCTGCGCCGCATCGAGACGATGTTCCCGGTGGAGGATCCGGCGCTGCGCCAGCGGCTGTTGGACGAGGTGCTGGGGGTGGGGCTGAAGGACAACGTGAAGGCGCGGCGGCTGCAGCGGGACGGCTCGTACGTGCCGGTGGCGCAGGAGGGAGCGCCGGTGCGCAGCCAGATGGTGTTGCTGGAGCTGGCGCGGCGGGTGGCGGACCCGAAGCCCATCGAGTCGCTGATCCGGCACGTGGCGGCGCCGGAGCTGCCAGCCGAGGCGCTGCGCCCGCCCACGGCGCCAGTGCCTCCCGCGACGTGATGAAACGGAAATGCAACTCTTCGCGTACACCTATGTGGGCTCACAGGAAATCCGCCGCTCTGTCGCGGCGCATCCTGCCGGTGTTCCCATCTCTGCGATGAGGGACTGCGAGGACTGGCTCGCAGCGCACCCGGAAGCATTGGCCGAGGGAGCCACGTACGTCGTAGATCTCCACGGCCAGTTGCGCCTCGCGCCGCGAAGGTCGGAGCACGTCGCATGTGCTGGAGGCAGTGAGGTGCTGGCCGCGGGAGAGGTTCGCTTCCGGAGAGCAGGGACGCAGCTCACCGTAGCGGAGCTCTCCAATCAGTCCACTGGATACTGTCCGGACACGACGTGTTGGGCTGCTGTGGCCCTGGCCCTCGGAAGAGCAGGCCTCCCTGCGCCTCAGTGCTTCACGTTCGAGGTCGTCTTCCGGCGCTGCACCCGGTGCCGCGAGATCAACCTCGTCAAAGAGGGGTGGTTCGTCTGCGCATTCTGCGAAGCAGACCTGCCGGGTGAGTGGAACGTCGCCCCGCGACGCAGCATCCACGTGGATGACGCCGCGTAGAGCCGACGCATCCTCTGGCCCGCATCTCGTGTTGGCGGCTCCGGCCTGGGGTCTCCCGTATGAAGGAGACCTATAAGGTAGGATGGACAGGTGAGAGTGGTCATCCGTGCCGGAGAACGTCCATGAAGGAGAAAGCACCCTTGGAGGCAGTGGACCCGCTCTGCCTACCAGTGGGAACGCGGATAGGACCGTGGCGCGTGGTGGGCTTCAAAGGGCGGGGCGCCTACGGCACCGTGTACCGGGTGGAGCACGAGAGCCGCGAGCCGAGCGGCCCGTTTGCGCTCAAGCTGGCCATCACTCCGGGGGATGAGCGCTTCGCTCGCGAGGCATGGCTGTTGTCGCGCATCCGCAGTCCCTACGTGCCCCAGTTGTATGCGCAGGGAGTATGGGAGCATCCCTCGGGAGCCTATCCGTACCTCGTGATGCAGTGGGTGGACGGCGAGCCGTTGTACGAATGGGCCGCGCGGCGCAACCCCTCCGAGCGTCAGATCTTCGAACTGGTGACGCAGGTTGCGCGGGCGCTGGAGGCCACGCACGCGGCTGGGGGAGTGCATCGCGACGTGAAGGGAGCCAACGTGCTGGTGAGGCTGGCGGATGGCCGGGCCTTCCTCACGGACTTCGGCGCAGGCCACTACCGCGGCGCGGCCACACTCACCTCGAAGCTTCTACCCCCGGGCACGCCCGCCTACCGAAGTCCAGAAGCGTGGGGCTTTCTCCGCTTGTTCCTGCGCCACCCGACGGTGCACTACCCGGCCAGCGCGAGCGATGACCTGTTCGCGTTGGGCGTGATGGCCTACCGGCTGGTGACTGACGAGTATCCTCCGTCGACCCATCCGGATGAGCCCGGGGCAGAGGTGTGGCGTGAGGGTGGACCTGGGCCTCGGCCACCCCGTGAACTCAACCCGCGCGTGAGCCCAGACCTCGATGCGCTCATCTTGAAGCTGTTGTCCACGGCTCCTGTGGATCGCTTCAACGGCAAGGCCCGGGAAGCGGCAGAGGCACTGGAGCAGGCGGCAAGGGACGCAAAGCCTACGACGGCCAGTCCGCTCTTCTTGTCGGGGCACGTACTTCGTCCCCGGTGGCGCTCTCCGGGAGCCGTACAACGGGCGGAGGAACGGGACGCTGCCGTTCGGGAGGCACTGGGGCGGCGCGAGGAGCGGGAGAGGGATCGAGCAGAGCCCGCGAGCCAGCAGGTGGCGCTTCAAACGCGGGTATCTCTCTGGGGAGCGGAGGTGGCGGTGGCTGCAGCGGGGCTGCTGCTCGCTTGTCTCATGGTGGCGTGGCTGTACCGAGCGCCAGAGGCGGCCCAGACCGCTGCGAAGAGGGACGCCAGCGAGGAGCGCATCGTTGCAATGGGCGACAACGCCAGCGCCATTTCCACGACTTCTGCGCCCGTTCGTATGGAGGGCACGAAGCCGACAGTGGGGCTGCCCATGCCCGAGAAGTCTCTACCGGGCCAGCGCAACCCTCCGTGCAACAGGACCGGCGAGGTGGAACTCCGCGGAAGTTGCTGGTTCCCGCTGCGCGATATCAAGCCGCCGTGCAAGGAGGAGGGGAAAGAGGACGCATATGACTGGAAGGGGGCTTGTTACAGCCCCTCGTATCCTGCTCAGCGTCAGCCCACCTCGGATCCACCATGAACTGAGCGCCGCGATGTTCGTGCAAGGCAGAGGGCGCTCTGGGTAGCATCCCACCATGGCGACTGTTCTTCCACCGCTGACCGCATTGATCGACCAGGGCGCTGCTGGGGGGCATGAGTTCGAGCGACTCATGCACCAACTCCTCATCCAGGATGGCAAGGCGCGGGGGTACTCCTACGAGCCCGTGAGCGGAGCTGGCGGCGACGGCGGGATCGATGGATGGGTGGCCCAGGGGTTACCAGAATTCAAGGGAGCAGTGGCCTTCCAATTCAAGTGGTTGTGGGAGGACATCCACAAAGGGTCGAAGAAGGCGCAGATCCAGGACTCGCTTCAGCGTGCGGCCAGTCACTCGCGTGGGCCCGCACAGTGGGTGCTCGTGACGCCTTGGGATCTGAAGCAGTCCGAGCGGGACTGGCTCGCAGGGCTGGGGGCTTCCTCCGGTCTCCAGGTCCATCACTGGGGACGAGCCCACATCGAAAACCTGCTGAGAGGTTTCCCAGCGCTATTCGCCCGCTACTACCCGCACGAGGCGCAGGCGCTTCCCGGAGGGCAGGGAAGTGTTCAGTTCAAGGAGTTCGCTGGCAGATACCGTCAGAAGATGGAGCTAGCCTACCGCCACCTCCGGTTGCTGGGACTCCCGCCTGAAACCCTCCGCGAGCGCGATTCACGCAAAGACGTTCCGCTGCGTGACCTCTTCGTCCCCTTGAAGTTCGTGAGGCAGGAGGGAGGGGATGAGAGTGTCCAGTCTCTCCAGGAGATGCTCAGGAGTGGCAGGTCCACCGTGGTGCTGGGGGATCCCGGGACGGGGAAGACCACACTGCTCTCGTTCATCTCCCTGCTGTTGTTGGGGAAAGCAGACCTCCCAGAGTACAGCGCTCACACCGGAGCCGTGCCGCTCCTCATCCCACTCCGGCAGTTCATGCGCGCGGGAGGGCAGAGGGCTGGCTTCTCCTTCATCGACTATCTGGTCGCTCAGGCTCGGAGCGACCACGCTCTCAAGAGCGCCCACCCGTTCTTCTTCGAGGCCGCGCTGAGGATGGAAGAGGCATTTGTCCTCTTCGATGGGCTTGATGAAGTGGGCAGCGCGTCCACCCGTCGGCGCATCGCAGGGATGATCAATGCCTTCCGCGCTGAGTACCCTGGGTGTCCCATATGGGTCACGTCGCGCATCTATGGGTACACGCCCGATGTCCGGCTGCCCGAGGGTGATTTTCAACATGCGCGTCTGGGAAGGCTCGATGACTCGCAGGTTACGGAATTCATCCGCCGCTGGTATGCGCTCCAGCTTTCGGACAACGAGCGCGAGCGGCAGGATGCGACGGAGTCGTTGCTCAAGGCCGTGCAACACACGCCGAGCGTATACGGGCTCGCGCGCAACCCGCTCCTGCTGACCCTGATGGCGTTCATCCACCAGGGGCTCCGGAAGCTCCCGCAGGACCGAGGCGAGCTGTACGAGAAGTGCGTGGAGATGCTCCTCAAGACTTGGCAGGAGGCTCGGAACGATGGGGAGGCGGTTGCGCACATGTTCGCCAGGCTCGGCCTCCACATCCAGACCCAGAAGGACTACCTCGCCCATCTCGCCTTGCAGGTCCAGGAGAAGAACCAGGAGGGCTCGGACGAAGAGAGCCGAGGCCTCATCTCGCGGCGGGACGCGCTGGAGATCCTGACGGCGCGCCACCTCGTCTTGGGTCGGCGCGAGCGCCCCGGCATGACCGTGGGAGAGGCTCGAGAGGAGATGGGGGCCTTTCTGGACTACATCAGCGACCAGACGGGGCTGCTCATTGATCGAGGCGGGGGGCAACTCTCGTTCATCCACCTCTCGTTCCAAGAGTACTTGGCGGCCTGGGTCTTTACCTGTCAGCCGAAAGAGCATGACAACCTGAAGTTCTTCTCCATCTATATGGGGCGCCCGGCCTGGGAGGAGGTGCTGCTGCTGCGCCTCTACATCATCCTGTGCACGCCGGGAGGTGGCGGTGCCCAGGACTTCGATGCCATCGTCGCGGAGATCCGGCGCAAACTCGAGCAGAGCGGCTCCCCGCTGGGCTGGCTCACGCTCATCCGGGCCCTGCGTGACAACCTCAAATTCTCCCCAACCGATCGAGATGCGATCCTTGAAAAAGGGATCGAGACTTGGAGCGAATCCCCAGCGGATGCGGAGATATGGTTCACAGCCATGGAGGAGGTGAAACTCTTCTCCAGTGGCGCGAAGGAGCGGCTACAGGAATTGCTGGACGACGCTTGCCAGCAGGAGCGGCCCGTGCGCGCTATTGCCTGTCTGCATCTTCGCACGCGACTCTTCGGCTGGCCCGAGGATGGAGTCTCCAGGCTTCGCCGCAACCCTTGGCTTTTGGAGATGCTCCCAGATCTAGTGGCGTTCCTAGACGAGTCCGGCGTCAAGGGGTTGCTCGACAAGCAGGCCGTGGCTGCGGACTGGTATGCGGCGTTAGCCGGTCTGGAGGGCAGGCGCTCCTACTTTCTCACCCTTGATTGGGCCATGGGGTTCCACTCGCCTGATGAGTCGGCCTTGCGCGCGGCGGTGGCCAAAGTGGGCAGCAAGGTGATCGAGGATCTGAAGTCGCGTAAGGACTTCGCAGCTAGTCACTCCCATAGCGATGCTTCCTGTCTCTTTAAGCAGCCTGGAAGCATTCTTGCGGTGTGGGACTTCTATGCCGTTGCGTCCCCGCTCTCGGGGGTACAGTCAGGAACAGCAGTGCCCTCTTTAGCCAGGATAACAGCTCGGGCTCTGTGTCACCCGATGCTTTCTCACAGTCGGTTCGAAGAGAGGATGTGGCCCGCTCCTGCTGCGGAGGCCGCTTTGAGCCGTTGGGCTGATAAGCAAATAAGTGCCTTATTGAGGCCTTTTCACTCGCCGAGCGCAGACATTCAGAGTCTCGCGGACACGTTTATCCGCACCTTCGTTCGCCCCTTCGGCAATAACTTCGTCCGCAACTTTATCCGTGTCTTCCATGGCCCCGTCGTCCGCGCCTTCGTCCGCGATTACGGCCGCGATTACGGTCGTGACTTTGTCCGCGCTTTTGTCCGCGCATACGGCCGCGACTACGGTCGCGACTATAGTCGCGGCCGTGTTTTTGAATTCATCGGGGACTTCATGCGAGACTTCGGTTACGACCACGCTCTCGATTACGGTCGCGATTACGTCCGCGCCCTCGTTCACCGCTGGAGCAGCTTTGAACTCCGTATAATAGTAGGCATTGATCCACATACGCCAGACGGGAATCAGAATTGGGATCAGGCGCTCGCTGACAAAGAGACACTTGCAACGGTCTTACGAAGCGACAGCTTTTGGTTTAAATCCTCATCCTCGGGGGCGAACTTTGACGTGGATCTGGAACCGGGGAAAAGGACTACGGAGCTCAAGAATCCGTTCGCTCTTCCACTCCTTATGGCGGATACCTTTGGAACCGGACTGGTGAACTACCTGTATTCACTGGGGCGCCATCTCGCTGTCGTATCGCCTGGCGATGCGGAGTGGGCGCAGGCGGCGGAAGAGTGGATCCGTCAAAATCCACTTGATGTTTATGCGGTCGCCTTCGCCTGGGAGGAGTGTGCCCAGTTGTTCCAGTCCCAGCGAGGGCGCTTGGCAGGTGCAGCGGGAGCACTGATGCTCACCCATGCTGCCTATGCCAGACTGATGACCGGTCTGCCCTGTGAAGGGCCCGTGTGGACATGGCTGGTCGAGGCTCGAGATCAGGAGGACTCTCTTATCCAGGCCGCTTATCTCTTGCATGAGATTGCTCACTTTCGTGACGTGGAGAAGAACGTTCAGGCCTGGGAATCGCTCTCGGTAAAGATTCTGCCCGATGTCCCGTCTCGTTCCGCTCAGACTTTGAGGGGCTCTTCGGAGCTTGAGGGGGCCTCAAGTCCCACCCAGTCTGCCGCAGCAGCCCACACGCCTGGACGCGGGCCTGCGCGGGAGCCCGAGCCGCTGTTCGCGTGGGTACACCTCTCGGACATCCACATGGGCCATGGCGGGGCTGGCCATCGTGCGGACCAGCAACTCGTTCTCTCGTCACTCGAACGGGATCTCTCCGCGCAACGCACCCGTGTCCTCCCTCGCGTCGATGCCCTGCTGGTGACAGGTGACATTGCCTTCAGCGGAGAGCCAGCACAGTACGCGGAGGCGGGAAGCTGGCTGCTGCGGCTGGCGGAAGGAATGGGGCTTGGAGCGCGCGACGTCTACACCGTTCCTGGGAACCATGACGTGCGGCGTGCTGTGGACAAGGAGCGCCAAATCGCGCGGATGGTGCGAGCGCTGCGCGAGGGGACGGAGAGCCTGGATGAAGTGCTTGCTCATGACGAGGACCGGGCCCTGCTCGCGCGGAGGATGGCGGACTACCTCGCCTTCGCCGCTCGGTTCGCCCCAGCGGGACTGCCAGGACGTGACCACTCCCTGCTCGCCTCGTGGGGGCATCGCCTGACGGCGCGTGCAGGACTGAGCGTGAGGCTGGTGGGCCTCAATACGGCACTCCTGGCTGCCGACAGCCAGGACAAGGGTAGGCTGCGGCTGGGACAACGGGCCATCGCGAGCACCCTAAGTACGAACCTCGAGGATAACGAGCTTGTCTTGGTGCTCTCCCACCATCCTTTACGCAGTGACTGGCTGCACGATGGGCGCGAGGCCGACAGGTGGTTGAAAGGGCGCGCCCATATCCATCTCTTTGGCCATGTCCATGAGCCGGACCTTGAGGAGTCTCGTGCTGGCTCGGGCCAGCAGTTGGCCCGCATCGCGGCCGGAGCTGTTCACGGAGAGAAACCGCAGGAGGGGGTGCCAGGCGATCACGGCTACAGCCTCGCGGCCATCTATCCACACAAGGACCGGGAGATCCTCCTCCGGGTGTGGCCGCGCAGGTGGTCCGGACAGAACACGGACTTCCGTGCCGACGTCCACAATCTCCCGAAGGAGCGCGACTGCGCCGAGCATGTGATTGCGGGCATCAAGCTCACTACCCCTGCCTGAACTCCGGGTGTAGCGCCCACGATGGAAGCGGGAGGCCTGTTGTCGTCAGACGCCCTCTCTATGGTGCCGCGCCATGGCTTCCATGCTGCACGAAGGCCTGCTGGCCCTGTTCAGAAATCGCCCCGCCCTGGCGCCCGAGCTGCTGCAAGACGCGCTCGGCCTTGAGCTGCCAGCTTGGTCGGAGGCCCGGGTGGAGTCTGCCGAATTCACCCAGGTGGTGCCTACCGAGTACCGGGCGGACCTGGTGGTCCTCCTCTTGGACGGCCAGCCCATCTTCGCCATTGTCGTGGAGGTGCAGCTGTCTCGGGATGAGGACAAGCGGAAGACTTGGCCTCTGTACCTCACCAGCCTGCGCGCGCGAGTGGGATGCCCCACCGCACTGCTCGTGGTGGCGCCGGATGCGGCGGTGGCCCGCTGGTGCGCTCAGCCCATTGAGCTGGGTCATCCAGGCTTCAGGCTCCAGCCCCTGGTGGCCGGACCTGACGCCATTCCCATCGTCAGGGACGAGCAGGCAGCCCGCCAGGATATGGAGCTGGCGGTGCTGTCAGCCATGGCACACGGGCACAAGGAGGAGGTGGGCGCCGCCATCGTCCAGGCCGTTATGAATGCGGCCAGGGGGGTTGAAGACGAACGCTTCAGCTTCTACGTTGACTTGGCTGTCTCCTCGCTCGGCGAGGCGGCCCGCAGAGCCCTGGAGGCGCTGATGAAGCCTGATGGCTACGAGTACCAGACCGATTTCATCCGGAAGTGGGTGTTCGAGGGACGTCGCGAGGGCGAGATGGCGGCCCTCTTCGAGGTGCTCGATGCCCGGGGCCTGGAGGTGGATGACGCGGCCCGGCAGCAGATCATGGCTTGCACGGATCTCGCGCAGCTCAAGGGCTGGCTCCGCAAAGCCGTTACCGCTCGCTCCATCCAGGAGCTCTTCGTGGACCGCCCCGCCGAAGCTGAGCGCCCATAGACCCCAGCCCTAACGCGGCTGGCGCCGCCGCCCGATGAAGTTCGCGAAGCCCTCGGCGAGGCGCGCCCCGGCCAGCCCCAGGATGTCCAACAGCCACGCCTGTAGCCCCGTGCGCGCGCAGTGCTCCAGCAAGATGGGCCGCGACGCCTTCACGTGCTTGTCCAGCCACGCCGTCGCCTGTGCCGCAATCCCCTCGTCCTCCACGTCCACCAACGTCTCCAGGTTCACCATCGACAGCGGATCCAGGTTGAAGCTGCCCATCAGCAGCCGCTTCCCGTCCACCACCGCCGCCTTCACGTGCAGCGTGGAGGCCGTCCACTCGTGGATGTGCACGCCGCCTCGCAGGAAGTACCGGTACAGCCGCATCGTCGCCGCCCGCGCGAACGCTACGTCGCTGCGCCCCGCCAGCAGCAGGTGCACCGACACGCCCCGCTTCGCCGTCTGCGTCAGCGCCCGCATGAACGCCCGGTCCGGCAGGAAGTACGCATGCGCCAGCACCACCTCGTGCTTCGCGTGCTTCAGCGCCCGCAGGTAGCGCTTCCGCAGCCGCCCCCCACCGCCGAAGCCCGACAGCAGCACCCGCACCGGCCCCGACGTCAGCTCCACCCGCCCCGCTTGCAGCTTCGCCCCCAGCTGCGCGCAGATGTCCCCCCGCAGCTCCAGCACCAGGTCCGCCCACCCCGGCTCTCCATCCGCGCCCCGGTACTCGTCGCCGATGTTCACCCCGCCGATGAACGCCACCCGCTCGTCCACCAGCAGGATCTTCCGGTGGTTGCGCCACGCCCGGCCCGTGAAGAGCGACGTGAGCGGGTTGTAGATCTGCACCTTCGCCCCCGCCGCCTGCAGCGTCGCCCTCAACGGCCCGCTCTCGCCCATGCTCCCCCAGCCATCGACGATGACCTTCACCTCCACGCCCCGCGCCGCCGCCGCCGCGAGCGCCACCACGAAGCTCGAGCCCACCCCCTCGCGCTCGAAGGTGTAGACCTCCAGGTGCACCCGCCGCGTGGCCGACTCGATGGCCTCCAGCATGCGCGGAAAGGCCTCGGCCCCACCGTCCAGCAGCGTCACCTGCGCCCCAGCGCCCTCCGGCATCGGAGCAGGCGCTGGCGCGGCTGCGAACGTGGATTCAGGACTCAAGGCTGTTGAACCTGGAACTTTTCTCTCAGGACAGAACGCGGAGCGCGTCAGCTGTCGTGCTTACGCGCGCCCTTGCCCTGGCCCTTGTGGCGGCACTGCGAGCCATCCCAGTACTGGCTGGGGTGGCACTCCTTGCGGGCCTTGGCCGGCTTCACGAGGGTGGTGTGGTCCCGAACGACGATGCAGCCCGGGAGCGAGAGCGAGAACAGGGCGACGACAGGCAGGAGCAGTCGAAGGGTCATGGCGCGCAGCCTACCCAGACTCGGGCCGGATGTGAGGGGCTGCTCGCTTCACCAGCAAGAAGGCGTGCACGGCTGTCGACGGTCCGCGCACAAGTCGCTACCGTGCGGGCCGTGGCTGCTCCGGACAAGGACAAGGTGTTGGACAAGGCGCCGACTCGGCACAAGAAGATTGGCGCCTACCGCGTACTCGGCGAGCTGGGACGCGGAGGCATGGCCCAGGTGTACAAGGGCCTTCACGAACAACTCCAGCGCGAGGTGGCGCTCAAGGAGCTGCTCCCGGACGCCCAGAAGGACAAGGAGTCCCTCTCCCGCTTCCACCGCGAGGCGCTCGCGCTGGCCGCGTTCCGGCACCAGAACATCGTCACCCTCTACGATTTGGTGGAGAAGGGCGACAGCCTCTTCATGGTGATGGAGTACGTGGACGGGCCCACGCTCCATGATCTCATCAAGGACGGGCCGCTGCCCGCGGATGTGGCCGCCGTCATCGGCGCGCGCATCGCCAGCGCGCTGGACCACGCGCACTTCCGCCACATCATCCACCGCGACCTCAAGCCGGGCAACGTCATGCTCACCAAGGCCGGTGAGGTGAAGCTGATGGACTTCGGCATCGCCAAGGACGTGGACCTGGTGGCGCTCACCCAGCAGGGCATGGCGGTGGGTACGCCGGCCTACATGTCTCCAGAGCAGGTGACGGGCGCGCAGCTGGATCCGCGCACGGACCTCTTCTCGCTCGGGGTGCTGCTCTACGAGGCGGTCACCGGCGCGCGCCCCTTCCAGGGCAAGACGGCTGGAGAGATCTTCGCGAAGATCCGCGACGGCAAGTACACGCCGCTCCACAAGGCGGCGCCTCACGTGCCCGCGCCGCTGTCCAATGTCGTGAAGCGGGCGCTCGAGGTGAAGCCGGAGAAGCGCTTCCCGGACGCGGCGGCCATGCGGCGCGAGCTGGACCTGTTCCTCGCGCACGAGGTGAAGGTGTCCCACCCGGCGCTGCTGGTGGGCTTCCTGCGCCAGCGGCAGAAGCTCACGGAGACCGAGGCCCTGGCGCACCTGACGCACGCGGAGCTGGGCGTGCTCGAGGCTCATGCGGCCGAGCAGCGCTCCCGCTCGGCCCGCAGCAAGCTCAAGTGGGTGGCCGCCATGGTGCTGCTGAGCCTGGCCACCGCCACCGGCGTCTACCTCACCCAGGACAAGTGGGCCCCGCTCGTGGAGAAGAAGGGCGCCGAGCCGCCCGCGCCCGCTCCCGCGACGCCCACCCGTACTCCCGGGAGGAAGTGAGGCCCGCGTGAGGGCCGGGGGCCGCGCCGCACTCCGGCGAGCCCCCGCGCTGCCCGCCGCTCAGTAGACGTTGTACTTCACGCGCAGCGCCTCGTGCTCCTCGGCGTTGCGCGAGGGGTGCAGCTTCTTCTCCGCGTCGTGCAGGTAGTACCAGTACTCGCTCGCGGTGGGGCGCAGCGCCGCGACGAGCGAGTCCACGGTCGGAGCGCCGATGGGGCCCGGCGGCAGGCCCACGCGCGTGCGGGTGTTGTACGCATCCGTGTTGTCGCGCAGCTTCTTCAGGAACTCCTTGCGATCGTTCCAGTCCGCCAGCTCGTAGCGGCTCGTGGCGTCCACGCCGAGCGGGAAGCCCTTGTCGATCCGCTTCCAGAGGATGCCCGCGACGAGCGGGCGCTGGGCGGGCTCGGGCTCCTCGCGCTCGAGCATGGAGGCCATCACGATGATGTCATGCAGGCTGCGCTTGCCCTTCTCGAGCTCGGCCTTGTGGGCGTCGAAGAAGCGCGCGCTGAACGTGTCGAGCTGCCGTTGGATGAAGGCCTCCACGCTGAAGCCGTCCGGCACGACGGCGTAGGTCTCCGGGTAGAGGTAGCCCTCGAGGCTGCGCGTGGGCAGCGGGAACGCGGCCTTGAAGCGCTCGGGGCGCTTCGCGGCGGCGATGTACTCGCCCGGCTTGATGAGCCCCTTGGCGGCCAGGGCCTCGTCCGTGTCGCGCAGCCGCCAGCCCTCGATCATGACGAAGGGGACGTCCTCGGGGAGCGGTGAGCCCTCGAGCGTCTTCGCGAGCTCCGCGATGGACATGGAGGCGCTGAGCTTGAAGCGGCCCGCCTTCAGCGCCAGCCCGCCGCGCCGCCAGAGGTGGAAGCGCCACAGCCGCGGGTCGTCGATGAGCCCCTCTGACTGGAGCTCCGGGCCGAGCGTGCGCGCCGTCGTGCCCTTCTTCACGACGATGATGACCTCCGGCGCACCCGCGGTGGCCTTCGGCGTCGTCGTGCCCTTCTCCGCCCACATGAAGATTCCACCGACGGCGGCGCCAGCCAGCACGGCGAGGACCAGGACCCCAATGAGCAACTTCTTCATGCGCGGGAAGCTACCAAAGCTTCGCCGCACTGGGGCGGGAGGAAGCACGGGCCGGTCGCACAGTGAGCAGCCGTGCCGCCAGGGGGCTGGCCTTGTGTCACGGGAGCAGCAAAAGGACTGTGAAGTGCTGGAGGGGGAGGGGAGGATGGAGCGCGTGCTGACCCCCGGCATCTATCTGGCTCACAAGCCCGTGGGCGAGACGAGCTTCTCGGTGGTGCGCGCCTTCATGGAGGAGCTCCAGGCCGCGCGTCCCGGCAAGCGCGTCCCGGTCTGCCACGGCGGCACGCTGGACCCGTTCGCCGAGGGGCTCCTGCTGCTGCTGGTGGGCCAGGCCACGCGGCTGATGGACCTGCACCACGCCATCCCGAAGCGCTATGTGGCGGAGGTCATCTGGGGCGTGGAGACGGACAACGGCGATCTGCTGGGCCGCGTCGTCCACCAGGGGGATGCCTCCCACCTCACACCGGAGGCGCTGGACGCGGCGCTCGCGCCCTTCCGGGGCTGGCATGACCAGGTGCCTCCGGCCACCAGCGCCAAGAAGGTGGGCGGAGAGCCCGCGTACCGGAAGGCCCACCGCGGCGAGGAGGTGGTGCTGCCGCCCTCGCGCGTCTATCTCCATGAGGCGCGCTGGCTCAGCCATGACCTGCCGCGCTCCAGCCGCCTGGAGCTGACGTGCCGCGGCGGCTTCTACGTGCGCTCGCTGGCGAGGGAGCTCGGGCGGGCGCTCGGCTGCGGGGCGCACCTGTCCCGGCTGCACCGCGCGGCCATTGGTCCGTGGGAAGACCCGGGCCCGGGGAAGCGCGTGGGGCTGCACGGACGCGAGCTGTTGCCATGGTGCGCCACCCGCGAGCTCTCGGACGCGGAGCTGGGCGACCTGCGGCGAGAGCGGTCCGTTCCCCAAGGCCGGCTCCTCCCGCCCGACTGGCGCCTGCCCCCGGGGTTCCCGGATCCCGAGGCCCCCGTGCGCGGCTTCCACCAGGGGCGCCTGGTGATGCTCCTGCGCGCGAGAGAGGGGCAGCTCGAGGCCCTCTCGGAGCTGCGCGGCGGGCTCTAGCCCTCTTCATTCCCAAGACTCGCGAGCCCCGCTGTCCCAGCGGCGGTACAGATTTGGAACATTTCATTAACAATCTTTGAGAACCCACCTGTCCCAGGCGTGAGACAGAGGCGAAAAAGAGCCTGTTGGCGCGCAAAAAGCCCGCCTTCCGGAAACAAACAAATTGCTCGATACGAGAAATGGAGTGTCGAAGCACTACTTCCGAGGAACGCTCCCATGAGAGTCGGCGACAGCAGTCGGTCTTCCCAGACGCACAAGGCTGAGGAGAAGAAGGAGATCAAGCAGGACAGCCCCGCGCGTCAGGAATCCAAGACGACGACGCAGAGCAAGTCCACCGTGTCGCTGCACCAGCGGGACAGCTTTGAGTCCAAGTCCCTGACGACGAAGGCGAGTCTGGGGACGAAGGTGGCGGACGCGGCGAAGACGCTCGCGGCGAGCCTGGGCTCCTCGGCGAGCGCGGCCAAGTCCACGTCGGGCACGGTGAACGCGCTGGCGGCGAAGTCGACGGCGGCGGCGAAGTCGACGGCGGCGGCGAACTCGACGGCCGCGACGACGTCGGCGGATGCCCAGGCCATCCTCGACAAGGCCAAGAACAACCCCGCCGAGGCCACGCACGACCTGGCCGAGAAGCTGCGCGATCCCAAGACCACCCAGGAGCAGCGCGAGGCCCTGGTCACCTCCATCATCGAGAAGGACCCCAAGACCGCCGCGCAGATCCTCAACGAGGCGGGCAAGACCTTTGACCTCCAGGGCAAGGTCACCGACGCGGACCGCCAGCTGATCAGCCAGACGGTGGGCCAGGCCTGGGAGCACTCGAACCCCGCGGGCCAGACGCCTCCGGTGGGCGTCTCGGGCAAGCTGGATGCGGCGGACCTGCGGGCCGTGCTCTCGCCCAACAACATGAACGCGTTCCCCGAGCATGGCGCCCAGGCGCACAACCTCGGTAACGTGTTTGGTGCCAGCGGCTCGCCGTCGCTCCAGCACTCCGCCGCCACGCAGATGTACAACATCGGCAAGGAGATCGCGGCGGGCAACCCGGTGGACGGCGGCGCGCCGGATTACACGTTCAAGGACACGATCGCCGACAGCTACATGGCGGGCGCGGCCCTGGCAGCCTCTGGCAGCCCCCAGGCGGCTCAGGCGCTGATGAACCACGTGTCGCGCTCCGGCGGCGCGACGGCCGTCAATGACTTCGTCGAGCGCACCAGCCCCGCCAAGCTGGCCACCACGTATGGCCCGGATGCGGAGAACGCGCTCGGCAAGCTGATGCAGGCAGTGGGCAACCAGCCGGCCACCCCCGCGGCGGACCAGTTCTTCGATGCGGCCGTCCATGAGGCCTCCGCCTACGCGGGCAACGGTCTGCGGAACATAGGGGCCGAGGAGAGCGTCCAGGAACTGCAGAAGGGCCTGTCGCAGTACTTCCAGACCAACATCCAGCACACCACCGACCGGTGGGCCTCCTCGTCGGCCCTGGAGGACCGGGCTTCGTACGCGGCCTTCACGTCCAACGTGGTCTTCGGCGACTCGTTCGAGGGGCAGGACGGGCTGCGCAAGGCCCTGGCCGACAACATCGGCCAGCGTGCGGCGGCGCTGCAAGACGTGCCCTACGGCAGCGAGCAGGCCGACATCCAGGCCCAGCGGCTCGGCTTCCTCATTGGCGGCGCGGAGGTGGGCTTCCAGCGTGCGCTGGGACGGGTCGAGGAGACCAACAAGGCCCGTGCGGCCATGGCCGACTTCGTCATCGACATCGCCGTGGCCGCGGGAGGGGCGGCTGCCGGTGGCAAGCTCCCGAACATCCAGTTCGGTCCGATTAACCTCCAGGACACCATCACCGACGCGCTCAAGGACAAGGTCCACGAGTGGGTGAGCGAGAAGAAGCCGGACGCCAGCGAGCTGACCCGGCCGCTGCGCGAGATGGGGCTCTCCATCGAGGAGAGCTACCGCAGCGACATGGATAGCGCCCGCGACGGCTTCCACACCGACGAGGTCGAGAAGTACCTGGACGAAGAGGCCAACTGAGTCCGCTCGTCAGGGCTGAGGCCGTGAGCGCGCGCTGGGCCCGAGAGGCTCGGCGCGCGCCCGGCCAGAGCAGGCCCGGCGCGCGCTGTGCGTTGTGGGCCGCTCCAGGGGCTGCTCACAGCGGCGCCAGGGCCTGAAGGATGTGCGTGAGCACCAGCTTGATCTTGGGAATCTCGGAGAGCGCCTCGGGCACGCTGACGCGGAGCGCGCGCTCACGCCCCACCACGCCGGGCAGCACGGGCACCAGCAGGTCCTCGGGAATGCCGGGATCGGCCAGCGCGACGCTGGGGACCAGGCCAATCCCCATGCCCGCGATGCAGCAGGAGCGGATCAGGTGGATGTCCGCGGTGGTGAGCGCCGGCTCGACCGTGAACGCGACCCCCCCGAGTGTGGGCCAGGCGCGCGCGTCGTCCCCTGGAGCCTCCCAGGAGAACAGCTCGTGGCCTTGCAACTCCTCCAGCGAGCGGGGGACGCCTCGCCGCTGCAGGTACTCCTTGCTGGCGATCAGCCCCTCGTGCACGCGCATCACCACATGGGAGAGCCACGGCCCCCGGGGGGTGTCCTCCCCGAAGTGGACCGCTATGTCCACGCCGTCCAGCGGCTCGCCCAGGGGGTTGTCGCTGAAGCGGGCGTGGACGCTGAGCAGCGGATAGTGGGTCCGCAACAGCCCGAAGAGCGGAGTGAGGAGGTGCGGTGGCAGCCCCACGGGCATCACCATCCGGAGTATCCCCGAGGGCTCGTGGCCCACCTCGCGGATGGAGGCCAGCAGGGCGCTCGTCTCCTGCATCATGATCCGTCCCCGCTGGGCGAGCACCTCACCGGCCTCGGTCAAGAGGATGCCCTGACGCGTGCTCTTGAGGAGCGGCACGCCGGCGCGCGCCTCGAGCGCCTCGACGCGGCGCCTCAAGGTCGTGCGTGACACCCCCAGGGACTCGGCGGCGGCCAGGAATGAGCCCGTCTCCACGACGTCGAGAAAGGCGCGTAACTCTTCCAGGTCCATGCTCTTGCCTCCACTGCGCAGCGAGTGGCCACCGCATGTCCGTCTTTGGCCATCCGGCCACGCCCCACAAGGGCTACGAAGGAGTCCCCAAACCCGAGGAGGAATGCATCATGCGCACGCCCACGGCCCTTGCCCTCAGTCTCACCCTGTTCTCCCTGCCCGCCCTGGCCAAGGATCCTGCCCTCGGCGCGACGACCTTCACCGTCTACGAAGCCTACATGAGCCCCGCCCAGCAGCCGGGTGAGGAGTCGGAGGTCCCCAAGGCGCTGGAGAAGAGCCTCGGGGCCACCGCGCCCTCGGTGCCTCGCGAGAGCCGCAAGTCCAGGGGCTATGGGCAGCTGCGGTTCACCAAGGATCTGACCAAGGCCTATGTCGACGTCGAGATCACGGGCGTGAACCCCGCCGACATCCTCATGTTCCACATCCACTGCGGCCCTCCCGGAGTCCTCGGCCCCATCATCGTGGACTTCGGCGACTCCGAGAGCCCAGCGAAGAAGCTCGCCAACGGCAAGTTCTCCCTGGAGCTCACGAACAAGAACGTGGTCTTCGTCAAGGACATGCCCAAGGGCATCAAGGGCACCACGCTGCCGGAGAGCTGCCCCGCGGAGCTGGGCTTCCTGGCCCAGGCCAAGACGCTGGCCAGCCTCGAGTACCTGGCGAAGAAGGGGGTGCTCTATTTCAACCTCCACACCAAGGCGCACACCTACTACGGAGAGATGCGCGGTCAGATCTACCCCGCCAAGGAGTAGGCGGCGCGCGTGCGGGTGGAGGGGGCTGGGCCTGCTTAGCCCTTCTTCTTCTCGTGCGTCACGGTGATGACGGTGCCGATGCCGCCGCGCACGAAGAAGTCTCCCTCCACCGTGAGCTTGCGGGGCTGGATGGCCCGGATGATGTCGTCCGCGATGGTGTTGGTGACCTTCTCGTGGAAGGCCCCCTCGTTGCGGTACGCCCACATGTAGAGCTTGAGGCTCTTCAGCTCCACGCAGAGCTGGTCCGGCACGTAGCGGATCTTGAAGCGCGCGAAGTCCGGCTGCCCGGTCAGCGGGCACAGGCACGTGAACTCCGGGACATCGAACGCGATCTCGTAGTCCCGATCGGCGGCCGGATTGGGGAAGGTCTGCAGTTCCTTGGAAGGCTGTGAGGGCATGGCGGCCTGTCGTCTAACACACAGAATTCCAGATGCATGCGTTCCGTGCAGGATGCCCCCTCACCGGGCAGGCGCAGGCAGGTGTTGAAACCCGGAGAGATCGCCGGGCGACAGTGTCTCCCCCCTAACGGCCCAGGTGTTGGACACCGCTGAAATGCCGGGGGGTGGGGTTGTCGCTCCTGGCAGGGGCCCCTTATCTCGGTGGTGGCCCCATGCTGCCTCCTGACTTCGAGAATGTGCTCGCACACCTCCCCCAGGCCACGCTGCGCGTGGGGCCTGATCTCAAGGTCCAGTGGCTGGAGGCGGACTTCTCCCGAAAGGTAGGGGTGGCGCCCACCCCAGGACGAGGGCTGCTGGAGATCCTGGAGTATGGCCGGAGCCGGGACGCGCTGGAGCGGGCCGTGCGCGAGGGCCGCGAGCACGAGGGCCACGTCATCACCAGCACGATGCGGCAGGTGCGCGTGCAGGTGCGGCAGCCGAGGCAGGGCGAGCCTGCCGGGGCGTGGATCCTCTTCGAGCCCTCGGGGCTGGACGACGAGGGCGCTTTCTCGCAGGTGGTGCAGGACGTGGCGCGCGCGGTGGGCGAGACGCTGGAGGTCGACAGCGTGTGCTCCGCGGCGGTGACGGCCCTGGTGCGCTGTGCCCGGGTACGGCGCGCGGAGGTGTTCCTCTGCGAAGCGGAGGGCCAGGGGACGCTGCGCCGCGCCGCGGTGTCGGACCTGGCGGACTGTGAATCTCCCGAGGATGCGTTCGATCCGTCCGCGGATCCCTTCGTCCAGGCGCTGGGCACGCGCCAGGCGCAGATTGGCATCCAGCGCGGCTATGGCGATTCAATGGGCTCCATCTTCGCCGCCGTGCCGCTGTGCGCGCCGAAGCGCACGGTGGGGTTGCTGCTCCTCTATAAGGAGCAGGGCGCCTCGTTCTCGGCGCGCGAGCTGGATCTATGGACGGCGGCGGCCGGGCAGCTCGCGGTGGCGGTGGAGAACGCGCGGCTGCTGAGAGAGGCGCAGGCGGCGCTGCGGGTGCGCGAGGAGTTCATGTCCATCGCCTCGCACGAGCTGAAGACGCCGCTCACCCCGCTCAAGCTGAGCCTCTTCACGATGGAGCGGCGGCTCGCCACCGGGCAGCAGGTGGAGCTCTCCAGCATCCTCAAGTCCAAGCGGCAGGTGGACCGGCTGGTGGGGCTGGTGGATGACCTGCTGGACGCCTCGCGGCTGGAGCTGGGCAAGCTGGACGTGAACCGCGCGCCGCTGGAGATGGGGCAGCTGGTGGCGGAGGTGGTGGACCAGTTCCGCCACGCCTTTGACCGGCCCTTCATGGTGGACGTGCCGCGCCAGCGCGTGTGGGTGCAGGGAGACCGGGATCGGCTGGAGCAGGTGCTGGTGAACCTGCTGGAGAACGCGCACAAGTACAGCGCCGCGGGCGAGCTCATCAACGTGGAGGTGGAGGAGGTGGGCGACGAGGTCCGCATCCACGTGAAGGATCGCGGCATCGGCATCCCCGGGGCGGATCAGTCGCAGGTGTTCCAGCGCTTCTACCGGGCGCGCAACGTCTCCCACCGCAACTTCGGAGGGCTGGGGCTGGGGCTCTTCATCAGCCACTCCATCTGCAAGCTGCACGGCGGCAACCTGAGCCTGTCGAGCGCCGAGGGGGAGGGCTCCACCTTCACGGTGGCGATGCCGCGCATGTCCCAGCGCGAGGTGCGGGAGCTGCCCCCGCGCGTGCTGCTGCTGGACGAGGATCGCGAGCACGAGGCCGAGGCCGAGCGCGTGCTGCGCTCCGAGGGCTTCGAGGTGCTCACCGTGCGCACGGGTGACGAGGCGCTGCGCAACGCGGCGGCGCTGCCGGTGGACATCATCCTCCTGTCCGCGAGCGCCTCGCAGCAGGAGGTGGGCATCTTCCTGGAGACGTTCGCCACGCTGCCACGGGCCCGGCCGGTGCCGATCCTGTTGGCGGGAGCGCGGCGGCCGCCCTGGGCCTGGGAGGGCACGGTGCTGTGCTCGAGGCCCTACCGGGCGGACGAGCTGATCGCCCGGGTGCGCAACACGCTGGCGCTGACGCCCGAGCCCGGCTGGCCCGTGGCGGAAGAGGCTACCGCCCGGATGTGAGGGCGCCGAAGCCCGTGGGGGTGAGCCCCGCGCGGGCCAGCGCCTCTCGTGCCCGAGGGTGGAGGAAGGTGGCCAGCTCCACCTCGCGCTGGGCGGAGTAGCCGCTCTTCACCGCCTCGGGGGTGTAGCCGGGGTGGCACATCAGCTCGATGACGCCGGAGGCGGGCAGCGCTGCCACCGCGGCCTCGAAGCGCTCCAGCGTCCAGTAGGCCTCCGCTCCCGCATCCCCGATGAAGTGCGCATTGGTGGCGACGCCCTGGGCCTGGAGCTCGCGGCGCATGGGCTCGTCGATGGAGCGCACCGGGAGGCCGAGGGCGCGGGCGGCCCGGGCCAGCCCGGCGAGCACGTTCGGGTGGCGGTGCAGGTGCTTGTGCACGTCCACGTGGGTGGCGGGGCGGCCCAGCAGTGTGGCCAGCCGCTCCAGCTGGGCGCGGGTCTCATGCTCCACGGCCTCGGCGGGCAGCGTGGGGGCGCGGGGCTCGGAGAAGGCGCCGCCCTCCAGGAAGTCCCGAGGGAAGCCTGGCCACACGGGCTCGCCGCGGGCCAGGTTGAGGTGCAGGCCGAGGTGGAGGCCGTGGGCCTCGCGCGCGGCGGCCTCGGAGTAGGGCGTGTTCACCATGAAGGTGGCCGAGGAGACGACGCCCTCGCGCATCGAGCGGAGGATGCCGCGGGTGACGGCCGGGTCGTACCCGAGGTCATCGGCGTTGATGATGAGGGCGCGGGCGCTCATGGGGGCTCTCAGGGGCGGGGGTGGGTCTCGAAGAAGCGCCACATCTGGCGCGTGGCGTCCAGATCCTTCGTGGTGTAGCCGTACTCGGGAGGCATGAGGCCGCCGGGCCAGGTGTGGCCTCCGTTCTGGATGGTGCAGAGCGTGACGGGGGAGGTGCAGCCGGACTGCGTGCTGCAGCTGCTGTCCCCCACGCGGTACGTCTCCAGGAGTGGGCCGGTGCAGCCGTTGCGCTCGATCCACCTGGCCACCGTGTCGGGCGCGGAGGGGTAGGGGCGGCCCAGGGGGATGGTGCCTCCGTCGTAGGGGATGGTGGTATCGGCCGTGCCGTGGAAGTGCATCACCGCCACAGGGCGTGTCGGGGTGCAGGGGATGACGTTCTCACTGCCCGCGACGGGGGCGATGGCGGCGAAGCGCGCGGCACGCTCGCAGGCGAGGCGGTAGGAGAAGAAGGCCCCATTGGACAGGCCGGTGGCGTAGGTGCGGCGGGTGTCCACGCAGACGCGCTTGTCCAGGTCCGCGAAGAGCGCCTCGATGAAGTCCACGTCGTTCACGCCGTAGATCTGCGCGGGGCCGCAGCACCCGCCCGCGTTCCAGCTGCGTGTGTCGTCGTAGCCCCCGTCCGAGGCGGTGCGCAGCGCCTCGGGGTAGTTCACGCCGCGCGGGTAGATGGCGATGAAGCCCTCCTCGTCGGCTACCTGGGACATGCGGCTGAGGCCCTCCTGCTCCAGCTCGTCCGAGGAGAAGCCGTGGAAGGCCACCACGACGGGCGTGGGCTTCGTCGCCACATAGGTGGGGGGGACGTGGATCCGGTAGGTGCGGTCACGGTCCTGGTGGCGAAGCACGAAGGTATAGGTCCCCGTCCCCAGGGTGAGCCCGGAGCAGGAGGTGCGATCCACGATGGGCGGATAGGGATCGATGGGAGTGGTGCCAGCATCCGGAGACAGCGGAGGCGGGTCATCGACGCAGCCCGTGACGCCGGCGAGCAGCAGGAGGGCACCGGCACACAGCAGGCGGAAGGTGAGTGGCATGGGACGGAGGATTTACTCAAACCCGCCCAGGGTTCCCAGCCGCCGGAGCGTGCTTTGAGGCCACACGCCTGGAATGTCGGATTCAGGTATCTCCTTGGGCAGAGAGCTGCCTGCGCGTACCAGCCCAAGCTCGGGGACCCGGAGCCCTACCGCTTTCGGTCAATCGCTCGCGGTGCACTGGGCCGCCAGCGCCTCGGCCCGGTCCGGGAAGCGAGAGGCCAGCTCGCGCTTCACCTCGGCCACGGTGGTCTCGTTGCCCTGGCGGGCGTACATCTGGCAGCGGGCGGCGAGCGCTCGCGGATCATCCGGCGCCAGCTGGTCCGCCTCGCGGTAGGCCCGCTCGGCACCCGCCGAGTCTCCCTGCCGGAAGAGGACCGCGCCCAGGTAGTAGTGGGCCACGGCCAGCTTGGGAGACTTCTTCAGGGCGCGCTTGAGCAGGGCCGCCGCGTCCTCCACGCGCTCCTGGCGGTAGCGCACGAAGGCCAGCTCGGCCAGGGACTCCGCATCCGTGTGGTCTCGCGTCCAGGCGCCGAGCACCTCGGAGGCCTCGTCCAGCTTCCCGCTGTGGGAGAGCAGCCGCCCGTAGCGCGGCGCGACCTGGGCGTCCTTCGGGCGCTTCTCGTAGGCCTTGGCCAACGCGGCCAACGCCCCGGGCACATCCCCCTGCCGCTCGCGCAGCTCGGCCAGCGCGAGCAGGGGACGCACATCCCCGGGTGCCAGCGCCGTGGCATCGTCGATGGCACGCTCGGCGCGCTTGCCCTTCCGGAGCTCGGTGGCGGCCCGTGCAGCCAGCAGGTGCGCCTCCACGTTCTTGGGGAAGCGCTGCGCAAAGGCCTCGGCGAGGTCGAGCGCCGCGTCGTGCTCGCCCGCCTCCAGCAGCAGCGCGCCGGCCCGAGCCAGCTCCTGGGCGGTGGCGCGCTCGTCCTGCTCGAGCCCCTTCAGCGCGGACCTCCGCTCCTTGCCGGTAGGCAGGGCCTCGGCGGCGGCGATCCGCTCGGCCGGCAACACGGTGGGGCGCATCAGCCACCAGGCCACGCCCGCGCCGCCCGCGAGCAGGACCAGCACCACCACGCCCACGGTCCGCAGTAGGCCTCGGGGCTTGGGCGCCGAGGCGGTGGCGGGCAGCGTGGCCGGCTCGGGCGGGAGCATGGCGGGCCCGGGAGGCAAGGTCTTCGCCGAGGCCTCTGCCGGCTTCGCACGGGGGGGCGAGCTCTTCGTGGAAGGGGGCGGCGTCTTCCCGGTGCGCGCGGGGACCGAGGGACCCTGAGGAGGAGGCGTGGAGCTCCGGCTCCTGCCCGGGTTCGAGGGAGAAGAGGAGGGCCGGGCCAGGTCGTCGGGTGCCCGGGGCCCCTGCGAGCCGGAGTCGGAAGGATCCGCGGAGCGGGCGCGCTGCAGCGCCTGGCGCTTGGGGTCGCTGTCCAGCGGGAAGAGGTGCTCCACGTAGGCGGCCACCTGCTCGCGGCTGGCGACCTCGGCCTGGCCGCCCACGCTCTCGATGGCCTCGGTGAACACCTCGAGCGACTCGAAGCGCGACTCCGGATCCCGGTCGAGCGCCGTGAGGCAGATGTGCTCCAGGGCGTTGGGCACGGCCGGATCGAACGCGGTGGGCGGCTTGGGGCGGCCCTCGGCGATGCGCGTCAGCACCTCCTCGGGGTTGAGCCCGGTGAAGGGGCGTCGGCCGCAGAGCTGCTCGTAGAGCATCACCCCTGCCGCGAAGATGTCGGCGCGGTGATCCACCGGCTTGCCGACGATCATCTCCGGCGACATGTAGAAGAACTTGCCCTTGAGGGTGCCCGGCTCGGTGCCCGAGCCCAGCGTCTCCGCCTTGGCGATCCCGAAGTCGATCACCTTGATGGAGCCGTTCACGCCGACGTGGATGTTGTCCGGGGTGAAGTCGCGGTGGACGATGCGCAGGGGGCGGCCCGCCTCGTCCACGGCGCGGTGGGCGGCGTCCAGGCCGCGGCATGCGTCCACCAGGACGCGCAGCGTCACGCCAATGGGGACGCGCTGGCCCCGCTCGGCGGCCTCGGCGCGCAGCTCCGCGAACGAGCGCCCCTCCAGCAGCTCCATGGCGATGAAGGGCTCGGTGTCCGCCAGGCCCAGCTCGAGGATGCTGACGACGTTGGGGTGGTGCACCTGCGCGGTGATGCGCGCCTCGTTGAGGAACATCTGGACGATGCGCCGGTCCGACACCAGGTGCGGCAGCAGCCGCTTCACCGCCACCGCCGGGCCGCGCTGGCCGTCCTCGTCGATGCGGCGGCCCAGGTACACCTCCGCCATGCCGCCTGTCGCGATGCGCGCGCTCAGGCGGTAGCGACCCAGCCAATACGGGTTCTGTTCGGGTGCGCCCACGGCGGGTCCAGTCTACGTAGCGGCGTGCCCGCCTCCTACTGCCCTCTGGCGTTTTGCCGCCCGGCGGGTGGGCTGGAAGGCCGGAAGGCCGGAAATTTGCCCCCCGGTGTTTCCCGGCCCACGCTACCGGTCCGCGGTAACGGAGGGTGAAGCGCATGGCTGGTCGGCTGGGTTTGCTGCTGGGAGTCGTCGTGGCACTCGGTGGGTGCACGACGGTGGACGTGGCGCGGCCACCGGAGACGGGGCGGGGGCGCGACGTGTTCGTCTCCACCAGCGATCTGCCGGGCCCCTACACGAGCCTCGGGGTGGTGCAGGCGACGCGGCGCGGGGTGCTCCTGTTCGGCTTCGCGGATCCGGCGGGCACGGACCTCCAGGGGGACCTGGACGAGCAGCTGCTGCCCCAGGTCCGCATGATGGGAGGCGACGGCATCATCAACGTGCGCTTCCAGCAGACGCAGTACGCGCTGGCCACCCGCCTCCTCTTCGCAATCCTGTTCTTCGTCCCCCTGCCGAGCGAGGCCACCATCACCGGTGAGGTGGTGAAGCTCGAGGCCGGCGCCCCGTCCCCGGGGATGGGTGCGAGCGCCACGGCCCCGGCCCGCTGAAACCTGCCTTCCTTCCTGGAGAGACCCTGGTGAGACTCCTGCTCCTCCTTCCCCTGGTGGCACTGGCCACGGGCTGCGGCGCCACGGTGCGCGGCTCGCCGCTGTCGAACCGCCCGCAGAATAATGATCAGGCGCGCGGCATCTTCCTGAGCACGGGCACAGCCCCGCGCCCGTACCGCACGGTCGGCTTCGCCCAGGTGACGGGCTACGGCGCCACCGTGGCGGGCTTCTCGGACGTGGGCGAGGCGGGCCTGGACAGCACCATCCGCGGCACGCTCTCCCAGGTGGCCGCCCGCATGGGCGGTGACGGCGTCATCAACATCGAGTTCCTCGACGAGAACCCGCCCACCGAGGTGGAGCGCGTCTCGGACCTCGCGAACACCGTGTCCAGCGCGGCCCACGGCAAGGGTGAAGTGAAGACCCGCAACCGCTCGGTCATCGTCACCGGCGAAGTCATCCAGTTCCTCTCCGCTCCATGAGGCTCACCTCCATGCGTCTGCTGCTCGCCCTCAGTCTGGCGGCCCTGACGGGCTGCACCGTCATCAACACCGCCTCTGTGCCCTCGGACCGGAGCGGCCAGGACGTCTTCGTCTCCGCGGGGGACATCCCCGAGCCCTACGAGTCGCTCGGCATGGTGCAGGCCACGCGCTCCGGCGTGCTGCTGTTCGGCTTCATCGACGTGGTGGGCACGGACATCCAGGCCGGCCTGGCGGAAGTGCTCATCCCCCAGGTGCGGGAGATGGGGGGGGACGGCGCCATCAACGTGCGCTTCCGGCAGACGCAGTACCTGCCCGTCCAGCAGGTGCTGGGCGCCATCTTCTTCTTCGCGCCCCTGCCCAGCAGTGTGACGGTGACGGCCGAGGTGGTGAAGCTGCGGCGCGGCAGCGCGGAGCGGCCTGAGCAGCCCCCTGCACCGCCAGTGGCGGCTCGCTGAGGGGACTGGGTCCTACCTTGTCCCCCTGCTTGCTCGCGCGATGAAGGGGGCGGGGTGGTAACGTCCGGGAGAGTCTTTCCTTTGCCGTTTCCGAGGTGGGAGCGACGTTGGGTATCGTCCTCAAAGGTGGGAATGTCGTCGAGCTCGAGCCGGCCACCGTCGAGCGGGTGGATCTGCGCATCGAGGACGCGCGCGTGGTGGCCCGCGGGCCCGATCTGCAGCCACAGCCGGGTGACGAGGTGGTGGCGCTGTCGGGCAAGCTCGTCTTCCCGGGGCTGGTGAGCGCGCACCACCGGCTGCACATGTCTCTGGGCCGCGGCATGCCCGAGCCCAAGCTGGAGAGCTACCAGGAGGCGCTGGAGCAGGTGCGCTGGAAGTACGAGAGCGCGCTGGATCTGGACGCCGTCCAGGTGGCGGCCACCGCGGGCGGGCTGGAGGCGCTGCAGTGCGGCACCACCACCGTGTTTGATCTGCACTCGTCTCCGAAGGAGGTCCTCGGCTCGCTGACGCGGGTGGCGCGCGGGCTCCACGAGGTGGGCGTGCGCGGGGTGCTCTCCTACGCGGTGACGGACCGGGCGGGGGCGGTGGGGCGTGAGGAGGGGCTGGAGGAGACGGTCACCTTCACCCAGAAGGCGAAGGGGCGCTTCCGGGGGCAGATCGGCGCGGGGCAGACGTTCACCCTGGGCAGCGACGCGCTCGAGGGGCTGAAGCAGGCGGTGAGCTCCACCCGCACGGGGCTGCACGTGCCGCTGGCGGAGGATCCGCTGGACGAGAAGCTCTCGGTGGAGCGGCATGGCAGCGCTCCGGTGGCGCGGCTGATGGAGGCCGGGCTGCTGTCTCCGCAGAGCCTGGTGGCGCACGCGGGGCACCTGGCCTGGGGCGATCTGGCGCAGGTGATCAGCACGGGCACGTGGCTGGTGCACACGCCGCGCTCCAACCAGCGGCTCGAGGTGGGCTATGCGCCCGCGCTGAAGTTCGGCGCACGGGCGACGCTGGGGGCGGACGGCCTGTCCGCGGATCTCTTCGCGGAGGCCCAGGCAGCGTACCTGCGCTCGCGCGAGGCGGGGCAGCCCATCGACGTGCTGCGCTACCTGGCCAACGGGCAACGGCTGGTCGCCCAGACGTTCGGCCTGCAGGTGGGGCCCCTGCGCGAGGGGGCTCTGGCGGATCTGCTTATCCTGGACTACCTGCCGGCCACGCCGCTCACGGGGGAGAACCTGGCATGGCACGTGGTGTTCGGGCTGGGCGCTCGGCACGTGGAGGCGGTGATGGTGGATGGCATCTGGCGCATCTGGGCGCGCCGCCCGCTGTCGGTGAACCCCATGGTGGTGGCGGACCAGGCGCGCGAGGCCGCCGGGGCCGTGTGGGCGCGGATGGCGGGGAAGTAACACAGGCTGCCTGGGGGCTTGCTTTCCAGGCGGGCAGGCCAGTAAGACCCAGGCCATGCTCCTACCCATCCTGGTGACGGGCTTCTTCTCGAGTGCCGTCCCTCAAGTGGGTGACACGGCGCCGGACTTCACGGTCAAGGACACCGACGGCAAGCAGCACACGCTGTCCGAGCTGGTGAAGCAGGGCCCGGTCATCCTCGCGTTCTTCCCCAAGGCGTTCACACCTGGTTGAACCCGCGAGCTCTCGGCGTACCGGGATCGGTACGCGGACATCGAGAAGCTCAACGGCCAGGTCCTGGCCGTCTCCATGGATGACGCGGCGACGTTGAAGAAGTTCAAGGAAGCGCTGAAGGCCCCGTTCGCCTTCATCCCCGACCCCGAGGGGAAGGTGGTGAAGGACTACGACGTGAAGACACCGGTGGTGTCCTTCGCGCAGCGCTACACCTTCGTGATTGGCGAGGGGCGGAAGATCCTCAAGGTGGAGACGGGCAAGGACGCCATCGATCCCTCGGGAGCGGTGGAGGCGTGCCCGCTGCGCAAGCCCGGCTCGAAGCCGGACGCGGGGACGCCACCGGACGCGGGAACCCGCTGAGCCCTGGCAGAGCGTGCGCCGGGCCCCGGCGATGGGGGAAATGCCGGGGCGTTTCCGAGCTTCCGAGCTGGGGAGTGGCAAGGTGTCTGCCCACTGGGCAACGTCCCTGAGCGTTCCTACCTCTTCACGGAGGAGGCGCATCATGAGCGGACCGAGCCTTGTGTCGAGATGGCCCACCAAGGGCCCGCAGCTCCAGAGCGTGCTGCGCATCGTCGCGGCCTTCATCTTCATGCTGTCGGGGACGATGAAGCTCTTCGCGTTCCCCGCGGGGGTTCCTCCGAATGGAGGCACCGTCAAGCTGGTGTCCCAGATGGGGCTCGGCGGCTCCCTCGAAGTCTTCGGTGGGCTGCTGCTGCTGGTGGGCCTGCTCACCCGCCCGGTCGCCTTCGTGCTGGCGGGCGAGATGGCGGTGGCCTACTTCCAGTTCCACTTTCCGCAGGGCTTCTGGCCCGTCATGAACAATGGCGTCGCCGCGGCGCTCTACTGCTTCGTGTGGCTCTTCTTCTCGGCCGCTGGGCCGGGACCGTGGAGCGTGGATGCGTGGCTGAAGAGCCGCAAGGAGAAGAGGCCCCGCGTCCTGCGGCCGGAGCGGCGCCCGGTGGAGGTGGGGCCCGGTCGCGGCGGCAGGCTGCCTGCTTGAGCGCTTCCTCAGGCGGAGGGAGGGGAAGGCGGCAGGTCGCTCGGCTTCCGAGGTAGCACCACCGTGAACGTGGCTCCCTGCCCGAGCGTGCTCTCGACCTGGATGCTCCCACCCATCGCCTCGACGATGGTGCGGGTGATGTAGAGGCCCAGGCCCAGGCCTCCGTAGTGACGGTCGGACACCGCGCGCTCGAAACGCTCGAAGATGCGCGACAGCTTCTCCTGCGCAATGCCAATCCCCTCGTCCCTCACGCGCAGGAGCGCCCGGCTCGCCTCCGCCTCGAGCTGGATGTGGATGGGCTTCCCGGCACCGTACTTGATGGCGTTGTCCACCAGGTTGGTGAGGACCTGCTCCAGGCGGAGCCGGTCCCAGTACCCAGCCACGGACTCCTTCGCCTCCAGCACGAGCGTCGAGCCGGCCCGCACTGCCTCGGGCTCGTAGCGTGTCACGACCTCCCGCGCGAGCGTGCCCAGGTCCATCTCCTCGAGCTCCAGGCGGAGCCGCCCGCCAGCAATGCGGGCCACGTCGAGCAGATCGCCCACCAGCTCGGACAGCTTCTTCACCTGCCGCGACCCGATGACGATGTAGTCCTCCACGAATTTGCGGAAGGGAGACTCAGGCTGTCGCTGGGCCTCGCGCGCGAGCATCTGCAGCTTCAGGTTCAGTGGGGTGAGCGGCGTCTTCAGCTCGTGGCTGGCGATGGAGAGGAACTCGTCGCGCAGGCGGATGGCCTCCTGGGCCTCGCGGTACAGCCGCGCGTTCTCGACGGAGAGGGCCGCGCGCCGCGCCAGATCCTCCAGCAAGGACAGCTCCGCCAGCGTGTAGCGCCGGCCGGAGTGCGAGGTGAAGAAGTGGAGGGCCCCGACCGCGTGCCCTCGCACCATCATGGGCACCGCGATGTAGGAGATCGCACGCAGGGCTGCGAGCAATCGTGCATGCTCCTCGCTCTGGGCTATCTGTTGGAGGTGCTCGGGAGTGACGCTCTCGATCAGGAGCGCCTTGCCCTTCGAGACCACCATGGAGGCTGGGGAGCGCGGGTCGGCCGACGAGGTGCCCCCGAACTGGTGCACCTGCCGCACCAGCTCGGCATCCTCGGGCGAGGAGCTCACGGTCTCCACCCGCTTGAACGTCCCATCCGGCTGCGCCAGGTCGACCACGCACCAGTCCGCGAGCGTGGGGACGGCGAGCCGGGCCACGTTCCGCAAGGTGGACTCGTAGTCCAGGGACGAGGCCAGCACGGCGCTCGCCTCGGAGAGGAAGCGCGCGTGAGACTCCGCGCGCTTGAGCTCCTCCTCGGCATGGCGCTGCTCCGTCACGTCCCGCTGCGAGCCCCAGGCCCCGAGGAAGTGACCGTGCTCGATGATCCCCACCAGGTTGTTGAGGAAGATCCGGGAGGTGCCGTCACGGGCCAGCTCGTGGGACTCCAGATCCACGCGCCGGTAGTCACTCTGGATGAAGGCCCGCAGGGCCTCGAAGTTGCTCGGGTCGTCCTGCGCGAGGAACTTATCCATCCGGGCGCCCAGGAACACCGCCGCGTTGTCGAAGCCGTACATCCGAGCCATGGCGTCGTTGCACTCCACGATGTACGCGTCGTGGAGCATGGTCCGGATCTGCTCCTCCACGGGCAGGGTGATGGGGAAGGGGTGGGTGGCGTCGACGCGGAAGATGCCCTCGGTGCTCTGGTTGACGAAGCTCACGTAGCGCTCCTCGGTGAGCTTGAGCTGGGCGGTCAGGGCCTCCGCCTTCTGGCGCGAGAGGACGAAGTCCGTGACATCGAAACCAAAGGTGGCCACGCCGTTGATGCGTCCCTGGGCATCCCGCGTGGGTTGGCAGACGAAGTTGATGAAGTGCTCCCGCTCCGCTCCGTCGGCGTGGAGGACCTTCAAGGGCATCTCCTGAGCCGAGAAGGGCTCACCGGTCGCGTACACGCGATCGAGGAACGCGACGAGCCCATAGCGCTCCGCCTCGGGCGCGGCCTCGCGAATCGGCTTGCCCAGCACCTGCCGATGCCCCAGCGCCTCGTCGTTCAGGGGATTGGACAGGATGTAGACATGCTCCGGCCCTTGGAACAGGGCCACGGCGGCAGGCGCCTGCATGAACAGCTCGTGCAGTTGAGCCCGCTCGATCTCCGTCTCACGCCGGGCCAGGCGCTCGCGCGCCAGCAGCTCGGCCCGCTCGGCGCTCGTCCGTCTCAACGCCACGTTCAAGTGGGTCATCCCGGCGCAGATGAGGCCGAAGAGGCCGAGCGAGATCTCGCTGCCAGGTTGGATCTCGAGCGAGTGGAACGGAGGGAGGAAGTAGTAGGTGACCGCCAGCAAGGACAGCCCAATGGAGAGCACTCCAGGTCCCCCGCCTCCCCCCCATCCCGACACCATCACCGCGCCGAAGAACAACAGGAACGGTGTGGGGTAGATGAAACGGCCGAGCGCCTTCTGGAGGAGCAGCGCCAGCGCGGTGCTCAGGACGGCAAGGCCATAGCGCCCGAGCGGAGAGCTCGCGAGCTGGCGGAGCCTCGCGAGACGGGTTCTCGATGACTGAGAGGGAATGGGGCTTGGGGGTTCACGTGTCGGCACGGCACGTCCCTCCTCCTGAGGGCATAACACCTCCACCTTGCTGCCAAGGGTTCATTTTGCCCAGGCTACCGATTCTCAACGACTGCCAGGGTGGCTCCTTCCTCAGCAGGAGGACGCATCCGGCCAGCTCCCGGGCGCCACGCGCATGGGCTGCGCTCGGCCGTAGGTGAGCGAGCGCCACAGCCACTCGGCCGGGCCGAAGCGGAAGCGCGACAGCCACCCGTGGCTGAAGAGCACCTGGAGCGCGAAGAGGGCCAGCGTGAGCGCCACGCAGCGCGACGGCGGCAGCTTGCCCACGAGCCCCAGCCCCCACCCATCGTAGATGCAGAGACTCACCACCGACTCCAGCAGGTAGTTGGTGAGCGCCATGCGCCCTACCGGTGCCAGCACCTGCATTCCCCTGCGCCACCGCTCGCGCTGGAAGAGCAGGGCGAAGCCAGCCACGTACACCGCGGCCAGCCCCAGATAGCCCAGCTCCTGGATAACGGGCATGGCCACCATCCAGGCGTCCTTCGCCGGGTCCACCAGCCCCGCGAGGCGCAGGCGCTGCACCACGACCCACGTGCCATTGCCCAGCACGCCCAGCACCAGCCCCCAGGCGAGCAGCCGGCGGTGCCAGGGGCGGTTGCGCTCCACCTCCTGCAGCAGCAGGTGCCGCCCCGCGAGCAGGCCCAGCAGGAAGCGGCCCAGGATGACATTCATCCAGTGCAGGCGGCTGGCCTGCAGGAGCATGCCCGTGAGGAAGTAGCGCGCGTTCTCCCGATGGGCCGTCCAGAAGGAGTCGCTGGAACGGCCCGCGAGGAACCGTGCCCGCAGCTGGGCGGCGTGCTCCTCGGTGGCCTTCGCCGCCTCGGCTGCGGCCTGCGCGCCGTGCAGCAGGATGGGACCGAAGCGCTGGAGGAGGGGGAACAGCAGCGGCACCGCCACCAGCAGCACCAGCACCCAGGCCAGCACCGTCCGGTCCGAGCGCTGACGGAAGAGCAGCAACACGAAGCCCACCACCGCGTAGCTGGAGAGGACGTCGCCGGCCCACAGGCCGAAGAGGTGCGTCACGCCGATGCCCAGCAACACCAGCAGCCGCCGTGAGTACAGCGGGACGATGGGACTTCCCCGGGCCTTGGCGCGCGCGAGCTGGATGGAGAAGCCCAGCCCGAAGAGGAAGGAGAAGAGGGTGACGAACTTCTGGTTCACGAAGAAGTTGTAGAGGGCACTGACGGCGACCTCGAGTGGCGGTGCCGCGAGCGCCTGGGCCTGCTCGCGCGGCAGGATGTGGCGGCCGCTGAACCAGGAGAAGCTGTTGGAGACGAAGACGCCGCACAGCGCGAAGCCGCGCAGCACGTCCAGCAGGGCTACCCGCTCGGAGACTTCCACCGGGCGAGCCTGGGCCTCGGGAGCCGGCGCGGGAGCAGTGGGTTCGGACATGCCTTTAGCAGACGCCCGTATTCTCCCCGCGTCCACTCACCCTCCGTGTCACCCTCGCGGCTCAGGTGAGGACGAGGCCCGGAATCTTCTCAGGCTCTTGGAGTTCACGCAGGCTCACGGGTCGGTCTCGGCCTCCTCATCGCTCTCGAGGACGAAGCGCCCCTCGCCGGCGTTCACGCGCACAATGAGGGGCTCGTTGGAGGGCTCGTCGGAGTCCTTCTCGGGAGCCTGCGGAGACACGAGCGTGTAGCCGGGCTTGTCGAGCTCCAGCTCGTAGGCCATGCGCGTGAGGTGGTGGAAGCTGAAGCGCCCGTCTGGCCCCGAGAGGACACTCACGAGGGGCGTGGCCCACTCCCGCGCGCTCTCCAGTGCTTCGTCGCCACGGCCCGCAGTCCCCTGGCTGAGCGTCACGGTGACGCCCATGAGCGGGCGGCCCAGCGTGTCCTCCACCCGGCCCGTCCAGCTGCGCCCGGGCTCGAAGCGCAGCTGGACGGGGGTGGACGGGCTCCGGCGCACCTCCACGCGGGCGGACACCTCGCGCAGGGCCCCGTCCCCCTCGAGCCAGCCATAGAGCAGGTAGCGGCCCTCGGAGAGCGCGGTGAGGAGGAAGTGGCCCTCCTCATCCGTCCCCACCTGGCTCCCTGTCCCATAGGGAGGCTCTGCGTCCACGGAGAGGACCTGGGCGCCCGCGACAGGCTTACCCGCCTCGTCCACCAGCACGCCCTCGAGGCTGATGCCCCGGTCGACGACGAGGCGGACATCCCGGGCTGGCGCGGCGACAGTCTTCGACGCGAACAGGACCCTGGGGCTGCGCGTGGTGAGCTCGTACACCCCCGGCGCCGGGGTGGAGAGCACGAAGGCGCCTTGCTCATCCGTCTCCGTGCTCTTCACGGGCATCGATGGGTAGGCGTGGTGTCCGATGCTGCGCACGCGACCCCGCTCCCCTGGCCTCCACAGCTGGAGCGGGAGGTGAGGGATGGGCTTGCCCTCGGTATCCTCGACGACTCCCACGACAGGGACGCTCTTCGTCAGGGTGAAGTCCAGCGACGCCACTCCCCCCTCGAGGTTCTGCTTGGCAGAGCGGCCCACGTAGGAATCGGCATCGACCATGACCAGATAGGAGCCCGAGGCCAGCGGCCCGAGCCGGTAGCGCCCGCGCTCGTCCGTCGACCCGCTGCCCGCGGGGCTCGTCCAGGGAGCCAGGGCGTCGACCTCGGCGCTCACCACCGGCCGTCCGGCCTCGTCATACACTCCCCCTTCGATGAAGCCGGAGGGGGAGAGCACCAGGGTGAAGTCTTTGGGCAGTGCTCCGATGAGCGAGACGCTCTCCAGCGCCATCTCCGTCTCCTTCTCGGCGAGCACCACGTACTGGCCCTCGCGGAGGCCCTCGAAGGAGAAGCCGCCCTGCGCGTCCGTGAGGGTGTCCCACTGCAGGCCAGCGTCGCTGAGCCGCACCCTGGCTCTCGCGGCGGGGGCGCCTCCCTGGAGGACGCGTCCAGAGAACCCAAGCGGGCGCTTGAGCCTCGTCTGCCCCTGGTTCTTCTGGAGCTCCTCGAGTGAACGGAGCTCGGGGAGCCACCCCTGCTTCGTGAAGACGAGCAGGTAATCCCCCGGGGGGAGTGGTTCGAAGCGGAACATCCCCTTCTCATCCGTGACCGCGTCGAAGAACCGGCCCAGGGAGGTGTGGACGGCGGTAACGAGCACGGCCTGCAGGGGGCCCTCGTCGTCTCCCGCCACCAGCCCGTCAGCGCGGCGCCCCGGTGCCAACACCAGCCCGACATCCTGCCGGCCCGCGGGCACATTCTGGAGCACCGCTGCGCCCCGTGGGCTGTCTGCCCAGAGGGTGAAGGCGCCCGGGGCCAGCCCCTCGAGGAGGAACGAGCCATCCGCGGCCGAGGTCGTCCGCGCGAGGACGAGGACATCCCCTTCGCGCGCGGAGACATGCCGCATGAACAGCAACAAGTCCGCGTCGTACCAGCTCCTGACCTGGGGCAGTGAGAGTCCGCGCGCCCCGCCCTTCCCGGAGGGCAGCTCCGAGAGCGTCTCCTGGGGATCCACGGCCGTGGCCAGCACCACCGCGCCCGCGACAGGCCCCTGCGCATCCCGCACCACGCCGCGGAGGCTCAGGTCCCCTGAGGCAGGCCGCGTGGCAGGGGAGGGGGACGGGCCCGGTGGTGGAGCCTCGCGCGAAGCCGGGAGCGACGGCTCGCGCAGGGCCTCGGACACGGACGCGGAGGGCCTCCCCTGACAGAGGAGGCCCAGCGCCAGGCCCAGGAGCACGAGCCCCAGGCCGATGGAAGCTCCGCGTCTCACCGGGTGTTTCACTCAGGAGCTGGGCGTCGGGCCTCAGTCCTTCGGGCGGAACGCACCCTCCACCATCTCGGCCTCGAAGCCGTGGCTGAGGTCGCCCTCGGCGGCGTAGCGGTACAGCGCCGCGGTGTAGATGCCCGAGAGCGTCGCGTTCACCAGCGACAGCAGCAGCAGCGAGACGATGAAGCCGCCGACGACCAGCCCGATGATCAAGCCCGACTTGGCGGCGAAGGCCAGGAACAGCAGGGGAATGAAGACCAGGATGAGCAGGAACGTGGCCAGCCCGGTGATCGCGCCGAGCGAGAAGCCGCCGATGACCTGCTCGCCCCACGTCTTCTTGAGCAGCGTCATGCTGCGCTTCACCGCGTCCACCGGGTTGACGTCCTCCACGACGAGCACGGGCACCACGAGGAACGTGGCCAGGTTCCAGGCCATGCCGATGAGGCCGATGATGATCTTGCCGATGAACCCCGCGCGCTCCTGGAGCGCTCGCAGGACCATACCCACTGTCGCCGCGATGAGCGCGTAGCCGAAGATGGTGCCGATCTTGCCCCCGGCGATGCGGAAGCCATCCGCCACGGTGGGGTCGCCCCCGCGCAGCCGGATCATCGCCGCGCCCACCAGCGCCGAGTTGCAGAAGAAGATGACGAAGTAGGAGACCAGGTAGAACAGGAACCCGATGACGTACGAGCCAGCGCCCTCCAGCTTCCCCGCGGCGTTCTCCGTCAGGAAGATGGGCAGGGCGAACGCCACGGTGACCAGCACCAGCATCACGGCCGACAGCGCCGGGAAGACCATCAATTCCTTGTCAGCGCTCAGCACCCTCGCGCTTGCCTTGGCGAGCTTCCAGCTATTCGAGATTCGTTGGAACACGTAGGACCCCCGGTTTTGTCCGGACAATACCCTGTCACAGGGGGCCAGCGCATCAGGGGCCTGTGCCCTCCGCTCGAAGGCCCGAATGCCCGGGAGGCGTGCACCCCTTGTGGAAGTTCCTGGCGAGGGGTGCGGTTCGAGGGGGAATGTTCGCCCGCCGTCTCCTTCCCTTCCTCTCCGCCCTCTCCCTGGTGCTGGGGAGCCTGCACCCTGACCCGGCATTCGCACGGGGGACGCGGCAGCCGGTGCCTGGCGCCGCGACGGCCCGCAGCGCATCGAGCGAGACGTGCGGCCCGGTGCGCGATCCGGACTGGCTGCGAGGGGCCGTGGTCTACGGCGTCATTCCCCCGCTCTTCGGGGAGCGCCCGCTCCAGGCCGTCACCCAGAAGCTGGACTCCCTGAAGGAGCTCGGCATCGACGCCCTGTGGCTCTCGCCCGTGAACGAGACGCTCCCGGGGGACTTCGGCTACGCCGTCACGGACTACTTCGACGTGCGTCCGGACTACGGCACACCGGCCGAGTTCAAGGAGCTGGTCCGGCAGGCGCACGCCCGCGGCATCAAGGTGCTGATGGACTTCGTGCCGAACCACACCTCGGCGGAGCACCCGTACTACCGGGACGTGCTCGCGCGCGGGAAGGAGTCTCCTTACTACGACTTCTACGATCGCGACCGGGGCGGCCAGGTGACGCACTACTTCGACTGGGCGCACCTGCCGAACCTCAACTACGGCAACCCGAAGGTCGCCGAGATGATGACGCAGGCGTTCCTGCACTGGGTGGGCGAGTACGACGTGGACGGGTTCCGGGTGGACGTGGCGTGGGGGGTGAAGGAGCGCCGGCCGGAGTTCTGGTGCCAGCTCTCCACGGCGCTGCGCGGGGTGAAGCCGGACGTGTTCCTGCTGGCGGAGGCGAGCGCGCACGACCCGTACTTCGTGGAGCACGGCTTCAACGCGGCCTATGACTGGTCTCCGGAGCTGGGACACTGGGCGTGGGAGAAGGCCTTCGAGGACCGGAGCCAGGTGGCGCCCAGGCTCTACGCCGCGCTCACGGCGGGGAAGACGCCCGTGGAGCGGGTGGCCCGGTTCATCAACAACAACGACACCGCGAAGCGCTTCATCGATCGGTATGGGGTAGGGACGACGCGGGTAGCGGCGGCGCTGCTGCTCACGCTGCCGGGGCTGCCCATCGTCTACACGGGCGATGAGGTGGGCGCCGCGTACGAGCCCTATCAGGAGCCGCCGCCCCTCTCGTGGGAGGATCCGCACGGGCTCCGGGAGCACTACCGGAAGCTCATCCACCTGCGCGAGTCACTCCCGGCCCTGGCCTCGGGGAGCTGGACGCCGCTCAAGGTGCAGGGGGCCCGCTCGGTGATGGCGTACGTGCGGCACGAGGAGGAGGCGCCGGAGCAGGCTCCGGTGCTGGTCGTGCTGAACTTCGGCCGGACGGCGAAGGTGCGGCTGCAGCTCCCCGCGAAGTTCGAGGGGCTGGCCGCCGGAGACACCCTGAGCGACGCGCTGACGGACTCGGACGTCCGGGTCTCGCGGCGGGGCCGCCAGCTCGAGGTGGCCGTGCCCGGGTCCGGCGCGCTGCTGCTCACCCCGCCGCGGACTCGGTGAACTCCGCACGGCGCGCCGGGGTGTGCACCTCGAGCACCTGGCGGAACCACGCGAGCGTCTCCTCGAGCCCCTCCTCCAGGGAGACGCGCGGCTCCCAGCCCAGCAGCGTGCGGGCCCGGGTGATGTCCGGGCGGCGCTGCTTGGGATCATCCTTGGGCAGCGGCTGGAAGAGGATGCGCCCGCCTCCGCCAGCCGCGCCGCGGACGGCCTCGGCGAACTCGAGGATGGTCATCTCCCGAGGGTTGCCGATGTTCACCGGCTGGGTGACGTCGGACAGGGCCAGCCGCACCAGCCCGTCGATGAGATCCCTCACGTAGCAGAACGAGCGCGTCTGAGAGCCGTCCCCGAACACCGTGAAGTCCTCGCCGCGGAGCGCCTGGCCCACGAAGGCGGGCACCACGCGGCCGTCATTCAGGCGCATGCGCGGCCCGTAGGTGTTGAAGATGCGGGCGATGCGCGTGCGCAGCCCGTACGCGCGGTGGTAGGCCATGATGATGGCCTCGCCGTAGCGCTTGGCCTCGTCGTAGCAGGAGCGTGGCCCGATGGGATTCGCGTTGCCCCAGTAGTCCTCCTGCTGCGGGTGGACGAGCGGGTCGCCGTAGATCTCCGAGGTGGAGGCCTGGAGGAACACGGCGCCCTTCTCGCGCGCCAGCCGCAGGCCGTTCTCGGTGCCGAGCGAGCCCACCCGCAGCGTCTCGATGGGGAGCTGCGCATAGTCGATGGGCGAGGCCGGGGAGGCCAGGTTGAAGACGCAGTGTACCGGGCCCTCGATGCGGATGGGCTCGGTGACGTCATGGCGCACGGACAGGAAGTCCCCCAGCGCTGGCAGGCCGGCCACGTTGCGCTCGTCGCCGGTGACGAAGTTGTCCAGGCTGATGACCTCGCCAGCGCCGTCGCGGAGCAACCGCTCGCACAGGTGGGAGCCGAGAAAACCCGCGCCGCCGAGGACCACGATCCGCTTGCCATGGAAGTCGTTCATGCGCAGCAATCTCAAGCGCGTTCCGCGGCGTGAGAAGCGGCCTTGAACCCAGGTACGACGCCGCGGTCCACCCTCGGACGCACGCCCTCCGGACACGTCATCCATTGGTCGGTGTAGCGGTTCTCCGCCGCACGGTGCGGCGGTGGCGCCTTGTGGCCTCCAGTCCTCGGAACTAGCCCTGTGGCCCCTTTCGAAGCCGGAGGCGACTGGAATGGAAGTCAGGTCGAGGATGAAGGCCGCGGTGATTGCTGCGCCCAAGGGTGCTCGCGTGGAGAACGTGCTGAAGCCTGAGCCGGGGCCGGGCCAGCTCCGCGTCAAGCTCGAGGGCTGCGGCGTGTGCGGCTCGAACCTGCCCACGTGGGAGGGGCGCGAGTGGTTCAAGTACCCGCTGACGCCGGGCGCGCCGGGCCATGAGGGCTGGGGCGTGGTGGACGCGGTGGGCCCCGGCGTCCAGGGCTTCCGGCTGGGAGACCGGGTGGCCACGCTCTCCAGCAGCGCCTATGCCGAGTACGACGTGGTGAACGTGGACTCGGCGGTGGTGCTGCCGCCGGCGCTCCACGGCAAGCCCTTCCCTGGCGAGCCGCTGGGGTGCGCGATGAACATCTTCCGGCGCAGCGACATCCAGCCGGGGCAGACGGTGGCCATCATCGGCATCGGCTTCCTGGGGGCGCTGGTGACGCGGCTGGCGGCCAACGCGGGGGCGCGGGTCATCGCCATCACCCGGCGGCCGTTCGCGCTGGAGCTGGCGCGGAAGTTCGGCGCCTCCGAGTGCATCCCGATGGATGACCACTGGAAGATCATCGACCGGGTGAAGCAGCTCACGGGCGGCCAGCTCTGCGAGCGCGTCATCGAGGTGGTGGGCGAGCAGTGGCCGCTGGATCTGGCGGCGGAGCTCACGCGCGAGCGGGGCAGGCTGATCATCGCCGGCTACCACCAGGACGGTCCCCGGCAGGTGAACATGCAGCTGTGGAACTGGCGTGGGCTGGACGTGATCAACGCGCACGAGCGCGATCCCAAGGTCTACCTGGAGGGCATCCGGCTGGCGGTGGACGCGGTGGCCTCGGGGAAGCTGGATCCCAGCCCGCTCTACACGCACACCTTCAAGCTGGACGAGCTGAACCAGGCGTTCGAGGCGATGAAGAAGCGCCCGGACGGGTTCCTCAAGGCCCTCATCACCCTCTGAGCCCAGGAGCGCACGACGATGATGCAAGGAATCGCGGCGAAGAAGCAGGTGAACCGTCCGAGGCTCGGCTTCCTCGGGGTGGGGTGGATCGGCCGGCACCGGATGGAGGCCATCGTCCAGAGCGGGGTGGCCGAGGTGGCGGCGGTGGTGGACCCGTCCCCGGCGGCGATGACGGAGGCGGAGAAGGCGGCGCCGGGCTGCCAGCGGGCGGGCTCGTTCGAGGAGCTGCTCTCCGCGCCGCTGGATGGGATTGTCATCGCCACGCCGAGCGCCGTGCACGCGGAGCAGTCCATCCGCGCGCTGGAGCGGGGCCTGGCGGTGTTCTGCCAGAAGCCGCTGGGCCGCAACGCCCAGGAGGTGCGGCGCGTGGTGGACGCCGCCCGCGCGGCCAACCGGCTGCTGGGGGTGGATCTCTCCTACCGCTTCACCACGGCCATGCGGCAGCTGCGCGAGCGCATCCGCGGCGGAGAGCTGGGGGACGTGTTCGCGATGAACCTCGTCTTCCACAACGCCTACGGGCCGGACAAGCCGTGGTTCTACGATCCGAAGCTCTCGGGTGGCGGCTGCGTGATGGACCTGGGCATCCACCTGGTCGATCTGGCGCTGTGGGTGCTGGACTTCCCCGAGGTGTCGCGGGTGTCCAGCAACCTCTACGCGGGCGGCAAGCCGCTGACGAACCCGGGCTCCGCGGTGGAGGACTACGCGGTGGCGCAGCTCGAGCTGAAGACGGGGACGGCGGTGCAGCTGGCGTGCTCGTGGAAGGTGAGCGCCGGGTGTGACGCGGTCATCGAGGCGTCCTTCTATGGCTCGAAGGGTGGCGCCTCGTTCCGCAACGTGAACGGCTCGTTCTATGATTTCACGGCGGACCTCTTCCACGGCACGTCGCGTCAGCGCCTGAGCGACCCGCCCGATGCATGGGGCGGCCGCGCGGCGGTGGACTGGGCCACGCGCCTGTCCCAGGGCGCGACGTTTGATGCCGAGGCCGAGCGCCTGGTGACGGTGGCCGAGGCGCTGGACCGCATCTACAAGCCGAGACCCTAGGGTAGGGTTAGAAGGACTCCCCGCAGACGTGCGGAAAGGCTGCCGTAGCCGTAGACGGCGGCCTCTCCGCTGTCCTTGAATCCGGGGCATGGCGCGCAAACTGGGAGAGCAGCTGGTCTCGGAGGGAGTCCTGAAGCCGGACATGCTGGCGCGAGCGCTCGAGCGGCAGCAGGCGACGGGGCAGAAGCTCGGGGAGTGCCTGGTGCGGCTGGGGTTGGACGAGACCCCGGTGCTGCGCGTGCTCGCCCAGGAGCTCAAGACGCGCTTCGTGTCCACCGTGAAGCTCGCGCAGGCGAAGATCGAGCCCTCGCTGATCGAGAAGATCCCAGTGCGGCTGGCAGAGGGGTTCGACTTCGTCCCACTGCGCCTGGATGAGGCGGGGGTGCTGTACGTGGCCATCGCCGAGCCTCAGCGGCAGCGGGCCATCGAGGAGATCGCCCGGACGGTGGGCGTGAAGCAGGTGTTGCCCTTCGTGGCGGTGCGGCGCTCGATCCGGGCGGCGATCCGCAAGCACTACTACGCGGACCATCAAGCCTTCGAGCACATGTCGGACGACGAGGCATGCCCCCACTGTGGGGCGCCCGTCGGGGAAGATGACTTCCAGTGTGCTCGCTGCGAGCTGCTCCTCATCCGCAGCCCGGACGAGCTGCAGCAGCGGGACAATGTGTCCCTGGTGCGGGCGCTGATCACGGCGCCGGAGCGGAAGATCACCGCGGAGGTGCCTGCGTCTCCGCACCTGGACAAGACGCGGGCCTCCGGGTACGCGCACGATCCGTCGAGGGCCAAGCTGGTGCCGATCATCACCGGCGGCTTGCTGGGCTTCGTGGAGAAGCCGCTCAACCCGTTCGAGGCCTACGTGCTCTCCTTCGTGGATGGCCGGACCGCGCTCTCGGACATCGCACGGGTCACCAACCTGGCCGACGTGGAGCTGCACGCCATCTTCGAGTCCTTGTGCGAGCGGGAGATCACCCAGCTCATGAGCGGCCCGGAGAAGCCAGCTCTGAAGCCCGTGGCCAAGGCCGCCAGTACTCCGGCTCCGGCGAAGAGTCAGCCGCCGCCACCACCGATGCCCACGGCTCCCCCTGTGCCCGAGGCAGCTCCGCCCATTGCGAAGAGCGCGGATCCATCCGACGGCGTCATCCAGCGTGCCGTGCAGCTGGAGCGGAGCGGGAAGGTCGAGGAGGCCATCGAGGTGCTCGAGCAGGGCATCTCCAAGCTCCCGCAGCCGGCACCGCTGTACAACCGGCTCGGGATGGTCCTGCTGAACCAGCGCAAGGACTACACGCGTGCCTCGAAGCTCTTCCAGAAGGCAGCGGATCTCGATCCGGACAACAACACGTACATGATGAACCTCTACACCGTGCTCAGCCTCACGGCGGACGCGACGAACCCGGGCAAGAAGCCGAAGCGGAAGTGACGGCCCTCACGGGGCCCTCTCCGTGGCTATAGAGCCCCTGTGGGCGAACAGGTATGAAGGCGGCATGCGCTCTCTCCTCCTGGTTGCCTGTCTGTCGCTGGCTGGCTGTGCCCACTCGCCCCAGCCCGAGTCTTCTCCTTCTCCCGCTGCGATCTCGGCTGCCGCCGCGCAGGCCATCATCCAGGCTCCGGACCGGACCGAGGCTGATCGGGCCCTCGATGAGGGGCGTCACCCGGCGGCCCTGCTCGAGTTCGTGGGCGTCGGCTCCGGCATGAAGGTGGCCGAGCTGATGGCGGGTGGCGGGTACACCACCGAGCTGCTCGCCCGCGCGGTGGGGCCCACGGGGGTGGTCTATGGCCACAACCCGAAGTTCGTCCTCGAGCGCTTCGCCGAGAAGCCCTGGAGCGAGCGGCTCGCCCGTCCGGTGAACGCCCAGGTGGTGCGGGTGGATCGCGAGTTCGATGAGCCGCTGCCGCCCGAGGCGGCGAACCTGGACGCGGTGGTGAGCAACATCATCTACCACGACACCGTGTGGCTGAAGGCGGACCGCACGAAGATGAACGCGGCGGTCTTCCAGGCCCTCAAGCCGGGCGGCGTCTACGTGGTCCTCGACTCGAGCGCGAAGGCCGGCACGGGCGTGAACGATGCCCAGACGCTGCACCGCATCGACGAGCAGGTGGTCCGGGACGAGGTGCTCGCCGCGGGCTTCCAGCTGGCGGGCCAGAGTGACGTGTGGCGCAACCCGCAGGATGCGCGCGACTGGAACTCCAGCCCCGTCGCGGCGGGCGAGCGCCGCGGCACGAGCGATCGCTTCGCGCTGAAGTTCATCAAGCCGAAGTGACCCGGGCCTGCGAGCCGGAGCTCAGAAGCGGCCGGCGAGCCCGAGCACGCCTGTCCCCGAGGGGGTGACCCCGGCGGTGGGAAGGACCTGCACGCCACTCGCCGCCGCGCTTCGCCTCCTGTGGCTCACGAACGAGTGGGACACCTCATAGCCGATGATGGAGCCCACGAGCGGAGAGACCACCAGGGCCAGGACTCCCACGGGAGTGACCGGGTGGCTTATCGCCGCGAGGGTCAAGGCGGTCAGTCCTCCGCTGGCCAGGGAGCCCGCCAAGGTAGGCAGGAACAGTCCTGCTCCCTCCGCAAAGTGCCCCGCGAGGTACACGCCGATGGGAGCCGTGAGCGCCATTCCCGCCACCATGCCCGCTCCCACGTAGCCGAGGCCGTCCAGGCAGTCATCCACCCCGCACGTGACGGACTCCGCTATCGCAATGCCGACGAGCCCGCCTCCGAGCAGTCCTGGAGCGACGGGCCATGTGTCCGTGGGCCACCGGACACTCAGGCGATCACACCCCCCGGTTGTCGAAGACCTGCGCGGGCTCTCCGTGGAGCAGCGTCTGCTCGAACCTTCCACCGGTGTACTCCGAGATCACGCGGTGCCAGAACGCGATGGCGGCCCGGTTCCCGCGGAGCTGGGCCACCTCCCACACGCCTCGGAATCGATTGAAGACGTCGAGGGCCGCTTGCTGGCCCAGGCCGTGGCGGCGCTGGGAGCGGAGGATGAAGAACTCGCTCAGCTGGTAGTCGCGGCCCGGCGTCATATAGGTGAAGGGGGCCTGGGCGACGAAGGCGAAGCCCACCGGCCGCTCGTCGAGCCGGAAGAGGAGCGGATGTACCTGCTCGCTCTCGGAGAGCCACGTGGGCAGGTAGTCGGGCTGCCAGACCCCTTGCGGATCGAGCGTGTAGCCGTCTCCGAACTCGCTCAGGTCATGGAGGTAGAGCGGATAGAGGTTCCGGAGGATCGGGTACTCGGTGGGCGAGGCGCGGGAGATCTGGAGGGACATGGGGGGCCTCGGGTTGGCCGGCTGACGCCAGCGTACACGGATGCCCACGCCCCGAGAGGTGAAGGGCGCCGCCTGAGCGCCTGGCTCCTTGCTGGCCTCAGGGGAGCTCGCCGTGGACCGCCTCGAGGAGCGCCTGGACGATGCGGCGCATCTTCTCCGCCGAGTGGACGAGCGTCTCCGCGGCGGAGATCTCGACGAGATCCCCATTCTCCTCCCGGAGCTGCTCCGCGAGCCCCTCCGCGGACAGCTTGAGCAGCTCTAGAGGCGTCTGCAGCTCGGCCGCGATGATCTCGACCGAGTCTTCCCAATACGGCTCCTCGGGGAGGCAGACGCCTCCCATGGCTCTCACTTCCATCGCTCTCCACCCCCCCAGCCCAGGCCGGCCCATGCGGGCCCGCCCGTGCATGGATGTGTCACGAGTTCCTGCCAGCTCGCAGTATCCGGGGAGCGGGCCCGGAGGCGTTAGGCCCTGCGGGGCATGTCGCAGAGGCGCTCACTCGTGGGAGGAGGGGAGGACCCTCAGCTGGCCCGAGCCTGCGGGAGGATCGGGGCTCTCGGCAGGCTGCGGAGAGGCGGGCGGAGGCCCGCGCGGCAGGCGAGCACGGCCAGCTCGGTCCGGTTCTCCGCGCTGAAGAGGGAGAGCAGCGCGGACACGTGGGCCTTCACGGCCCGCTCGGAGATGCCGAGGTTCGCGGCGATCTTCAGGTTGTCCGAGCCAGTGGCCAGGTAGCCCAGGACGTCCCGCTGCCGGGGCGTCATCATCGCCCAGAGCCGCTGCTGGTTCAGCGCCTCGGCCGAGGGCTGCAGCGGGGCGCCCGTCTCCTGGGACGCCCGTGCGAGGCTCACCGCGGCGCGCAGCACCTGCGCATCCGCGTCCGGCAGCTCCACCAGCGCATCGGCGGCGCCCTGGGCCGCTCCGCCCTGCTGGGCCGTCCCCATGATCACCACCGTCGCGCGAGGCGCGCGGCCGCGCAGCTCCCGCAGCAGCGCGAAGGGATCATCCGCGCGGTGATCCATGTCGATCAGCACCAGCTGCGGTGGGGTGTCCTGGAGCGCCTGCTGGAGCTCCACGGCCGAGCGGTACTCCCTGACATGGTGGAATCCCTGCGACCGGAGGAGCTGGACGATGCCCTCTCGAAACAGGTTCTGATCCGACAGAATGACAATGCTGGGCTCGTTCACGGTGGGTTCCCTTTCGGACCGTGGGTATTGCAAGCCCTGTTCCCAAGTGAACATGGGGGGTTGGGGGCCCAGGACGCGCAGTTCCTGCGTCCACGCCCTGTCCTCCGCAGATCCTGCGTCTCCCCCGGATCAACGTCGCGCTGCGCTGCGCCCGGGGAGCTGGCCTGCCTGCTCTCCCTCTGAGGGAGGGGGCACTGCCGCGTTCCAGACGCTGGAGGGGAGCGGCTTGGGGCGACTTCGGACGCCTGGCGGCCAGCCGTGCTAGGACCCGAGCCTTCCGGAGCAGCAGTGAACCAGGAGGCGCGGCGGGGCTCCGGACGCAGCGCGCGGAGGAGGCTCCATGCTCAAGCCAGGAGACGTGGCCCCTGACTTCACGGTCAAGGACCACACCGGCCGGACGCATACGCTGTCCGAGTACCGGGGAAAGTCGGTGGTGCTCTGGTTCTACCCGAAGGCGGACACCCCGGGTTGAACGGCCGAGGGTTGCGGGTTCCGCGACCAAAGAGCGCAGTACCAGCAGAAGAACGCAGAGATTCTGGGCATCAGCTTCGATACAGCCGAGGAGAACAAGGGCTTCGCCGAGAAGTTCGGGTTCAACTTCCCGCTGCTGTGCGACACCGACCGCAAGGTGGGGTTCGCCTATGGCGCGTGTGATGACACCCAGGCCGCCAATGCGCGCCGGGTGGGCGTCATCATCGGGCCGGACGGGAAGGTGAAGGCGTACTACCCGAAGGTGGACGCGCGAGCGTTCCCCCAGCAGGCCCTCGCGGAGCTCTAGTCCTCCGCGGCTCCATGTACCCGCGGGCGCGTCCGGTCTTGCCCTCTGGACGCGCCCTGCACCCTCTCCTTCGAGGCCAGCTCCTCAGCTCACGGCGCGTAGCTGCGCGTGGGCATGCGCGCGCGCAGGAAGAGCGCCACCCCCGCCAGCAGCAGCCAGGGCACCAGGTGGCCCAGCATCAGGTGCCCCGCCGTGCCATCCGGGCAGTGCAGGTGCAGGACGAAGAGGCTCACGCCCGCCGCGGACAGCCCGGCGGCGAAGGCGCGCACGGGCTGGAAGGCGGAGCGGCACAGCAGCACGAGCGCCAGGGCCAGGGGCGGAATGGACAGCAGCACCTCGGTCGTCATGCACCCCATCACCCCGGAGAGGAAGCCCCGCGCCATCGCGTAGCCCGAGCCCCCCACCACCTGCAGGATCGCCACGGCCGCGGCTCCCGCGGCCACGAGCACCCAGGGCACATGGCGGCGCATCGGAGCCAGCGCCAGGTACGCGCCGCTGCCCACCAGCAGGAGGATGACGAGCGCCAGCCCCGCCACCACCGCCGGCGAGGCCGTGTTGAGCACCATCCCCTTGCGGCCCAGGAAGAGCAGGCCCCCCACCATCACCGCCGCGTACGTCGCCAGCAGCACCAGGAGCTCGCGCCACCACGGCGTGGCCCGGGGCTTGGCGGCCAGCTCCTCCAGCGTCTTCTGGCGCGCGGCCTCCAGCCCCGGTGTCGACTGGGGCGTGGGGATGGGCGGCAGGGCCTCGAGCGCCCCAAAGCCCGAGGTGAGGGCCTTGCAGTCCTCACACGTGGCGGCATGACGCGCCAGCTCCGGCGGCAGCTCCCCTCCCGCTCCCAGGGCCTCCAGCACGCGGTCACACTCGGGCGTCATCCACTCGACTCCTCTCGCAGCTCCGCCAGCAGCTCGCGCAGCCGCGCGTAGCCCCGGTGGGCGCGCACCTTCACCGCCGACTCCGTCAGGCCCATGGATTCCGCAATCTCCGCGAAGCTCATCCCCTCGAAGCGGTGCAGCATGATGGGGATGCGCTGGCCCTCGGGCAGCATCTCCAGGGCCCGCTGCACCGTGCGCTCCAGCCCCGTGTCCCGGGGGCCGGGCGTGTCCGCGGCGACCGTCGCGGGCAGCTCGCCCTCGGCGGTGAGCTCCTCCGGCCGCCGGTTGCGCCGCTGGTGGTCCCGCGCTGCGTTGGTGGCGATGGCGTACAGCCACGGCTTCACCCGCGCTCCCGCCTGGAAGCGCCCGCGCGCTCTCACCACGGACAGGAACGTCAGCTGGACCAGGTCCTCGGCCGCCGAGGGGCTGCCCGTCAGCCGGGTCAGGTAGCCATGCACAGGGCGCGAGTAGCGCTGGAAGAGCGCATCGAACGCCGGGGCTTCTCCCTGACAGAACCGGGCCATCAACTCCTCGTCGGACTCCCCGGCGGCGGGGCTCGACGGGGTCGTTCCTGTACGCAGGAGGCCCGATTCAGGTTTCAGCGGGGGAGGTGACACAGGCCCGTACACTCTACCCCGGGGCGAGCGCCCCAGGGCACGGCCGTTTCATCGGAGGGCTGCCAGCCTACTTCCGCTTGAGCATGGCCTGCGGTGTGGGCGCAGAGGTGGGCAGGTGGTCCGCCGCGGCCGCGATGGCCTCGCGCACCTTGTCCCCCGCCGTCTTCTTCTGGGCCGCCACCGCGCCCCAGAAGGGGGTGGGGGCGTTCAGCTCCGCCTGCTGCTCCGGCGTGTACTTCTTGTAGGCGTACTTGATGGAGTCGGACGGGGTGCGCAGGTCGCTGACGATGCGCAGCCACGAGAGCACCTTCAGCGAGTAGTAGCTGAGGTCCACCTCCCACCAGAACCAGCCCTGGTTGGCGGTGTTCTGGTGGTAGTGGTGGTTGTTGTGCCAGCCCTCGCCCAGGGTGATGAGCGCCAGCACGAAGTTGTTCTTGCTGGTGTCCGTCGTCTTGTAGCGGCGCTTACCGAAGATGTGGCTCAGCGAGTTGATGGTGAAGGTGCCGTGCCACAGCAGCGTGGTGCTCACGAAGAAGCCCCACACCAGCATCGAGAAGCCGCCGATGAAGTACAGCGCCACGGCCAGGGCAATCGGGGGCAGCAGGTAGAAGCGGTTGAGGAAGCGCAGCTCCGGGAAGCGCGCGAAGTCCTTGATGGCCTCGAACTTCGTCTCGCTGTACTTGTCGCAGAGGATCCAGTTCATGTGGCTCCACCAGAAGCCCTTCTGGATCGGCGAGTGGATGTCCTTCTCCGTGTCCGACTCGCGGTGGTGGTGCCGGTGGTGCGCCGCCCACCAGAGCACGCCCTTCTGCGTCGCCGTCGTGCCCACGAAGGCGAGGATGAACTGGAAGACGCGGTTCGTCTTGTAGGCGCGGTGGCTGAAGTAGCGGTGGTAGCCCGCGGTGACGCCCCACATGCGCACCACGTACAGCCCGAGGCACACCAGCACGTTCACCAGGCTCGCCCCTGTGTAGAAGACCCAGAGGCACATCAGGTGGACGCCGAAGTAGGGGATGGACGAGAGCCAGTTGATCTTCTCGTCGGGAGCCAGGACTGGGGTGTTGTTTCTCAAGGGGTGCCTCGGCGGGATGCAGACCGAGCAGGAAGCTGCGCAGTCTCACCCCCCATCAACACCCCCCTTTGTCATGGCTCTGTCAGGACGGCGCAGATTGGCGCAGATCCGTAAGCCACGCCTCGAAGCCCGGGTGGCCATGGAGGGGGGCCAGGTCCTCGTCCGAGGCGGCATAGGACCCATCCCGGAAGCCCAGCTCCTTGGCGCGCTGCAGCAGGCGCACCGCGTCAGTCACGTTCTGTGCACGGGCGAATGCACACGCCGCGTCATAGGCGATGGAGGGGCTGGGCACGTGCGCCAGGGCCCGCTCCCCCATGGCCGCGGCCTCCGAGTAGGCGCCGCGGATGAAGAGCACCCGCTCCGCGCAGGAGAAGGCCGCCGCGGGATCCACCTGGGGCAGCCGCAGCGCCTGGGCCTCCTTGCCCGCTCGGATGAGGCTGCCGGCGTACTCGTGCATCACGGTGCGGTCGCCGGTGTCACGCCAGGCCATCTCCCAGAGGGAGAGGGCGCGCCCCTCGTCGCCGATCAGGGAGAAGGCCGCCGCCAGCGCGTGCGGCTCCACGGGCTGGCCCTGCACCTGGGAGAAGTGATCGAGCGCCGTGCGCCCCTGGCCCTTCTTGAGGGCCACCCACCCCAGCGCGGAGTGCGCGCGGCTGGCCAGCTCCGGAGTGAGCGCCGCGCCCGAGTCCAGGACGGAGGCGGCCAGCTGCCGCGCGTCCTCGAGCTGGTTCTTCGCGAGCGCCTCCTGGGCCTGCTGGAGCGAGTGCAGGAGGGGGGAGTGCGCCTCGTTCACCTGCTCCGGCCCCTTCATCGCCGCGTAGGCGGCGCGCAGGGCCTGGAACCCGAACATGGCGAAGAAGACGGCCAGGAACATCTGGCGGCTGTCGACGCTCCACAACACCAGGCCGATGGAGGTGACCACCGCCAGCATCTGGGCCCCCAGGAAGCCCCGCTCCCTTCCGAAGAGCCGCATGGCCAGCACGCTGGTGATGCGCCCTCCATCCAGCGGGAGCACGGGGGCCATGTTGAGCCCGGACCAGAAGAAGTTGGCCAGGGCGCCCACGCCCAGGAGGTAGGCGAGCACCTCGGACTGGCGCCCCACGTAGCGCCCCCCCACATAGCAGGCGATCCCCAGCAGCAGCCCGAAGAGGGGCCCCGCCAGGGTCAGCAGCACGTCCCGGTCCCAGGGGATAGGGCCCGGGGCGTTGGGCCGGGTATGCCCGCCCATCCACTCCAGGGTGATGCTCGGCTGGTAGCCGAACGCCCGGCTGGCCAGGGCGTGGCCCAGCTCGTGGATGAGCACGGAGATGAAGACGATGAGCATCCAGGAGACCACCTGGAAACCCATCGAGCCGATGAGGCCTGGCCGGTTGCCGGGCGCGAAGCTGAGGGCAAGCACCGCCGATGTGATCAGGTGGCTGGCCTGGACCTCGACAGGGATGCTTCCGAGGCGAAAGCGGAACATGGGGAACCACCTTAACCGTTAGGGTACGACCGCGCAGGCCATTGCTCGGGCACTGCTTTATGGTAGCCAGTCCGCCAGGTCCCCCTCCGCCCATGTTGCAGATCGGTCCTTATACCCTCCCGAACCCGTACATCCTGGCGCCCATGGCAGGGGTGAGCGAGAGGCCATACCGCGTCATCGCCTTCCGGATGGGCGCGGCCCTCTGTCCCACCGAGCTGGTGAGCTCCCAGGGGCTGATGCACGCCAACCAGCGCACGCTCAAGTACCTGCGCTTCGATCCCGAGGTGGAGCGGCCCTACTCGCTGCAGATCTTCGGCGGCGATCCCGAGGCCATGGCCCGCGCCTCGGTCATGGGCAGGGAGTACGGCGCCCAGATCATCGACATCAACATGGGCTGCCCGGTGAAGAAGGTGACGAAGAACGGCGCGGGCAGCGCCCTGCTGTGCGAGCCCCCGCGCGCCGCGGAGATCGTCCGGCGCATCCGCGAGGCCTCGGGGCTGCCCGTCACCTGCAAGATCCGCTCGGGCTGGGACGACAAGAGCCGCAACTACCTCCAGCTGGCCGGCCAGCTGTTCGACGCTGGCTGCGCGGCGCTCGCCATCCACCCGCGCACCCGGGAGCAGGGCTACTCGGGGAAGGCGGACTGGGGTGTCATCGCTGACCTCAAGCGCCACTTCCCGGACCGGACGATCATCGGCAACGGGGACGTGAAGACGCCCGCGGACGCTCAGCGCATGCTGGAGACCACGGGGTGTGACTTCGTGATGATTGGCCGGGCGGCGCTGGGCAACCCGTGGATCTTCCGCGAGCTGACGGGAGGCGAGCCTCCCTCGCCGGAGGAGCGCTGCGAGGGGGTGCTGGCCCACTTCCGTGCCCACGTGGAGTTCGTGGGTGATGCGCTCGGGGCGGTGCGCAGCTTCCGCCGCCACATGGCCTGGTACGCGCACGGGCTGCACGGCGCCGCGGCCTTCCGCGCGGAGGTGAACGTGCTGGACACCCCCGAGGCGGTGGAGGCCTCGGTGCGCCGCTTCTTCGTGTCCGCATCGCAGGACCTGTCAGGTCCCTCGGAGGAGCAGGACGTGGACTATCGGGCGGCGCTGGGCTGAGGCGCGGGCGTCTCGGGCGGGACGAGCTTCCGCCCCAGGGCCACCGTGCGGAAGTACGCGCAGGCCGGAGTGGGGCGGCGCTCCAGCGTGTCGAAGTCCACGTGGTAGAGCCCGAAGCGGGGGCCCCAGCCCTCCAGCCACTCGAAGTTGTCCAGCAGGCTCCAGTACAGGTACCCGCGCACGTCCACGCCCTGCGCGCGCGCGTCCAGCACCTGCGCCAGGTGCGAGTGGATGTAGTGGGGCCGCCGCTGCCCGCCCCGGTCGTCGATTCCGTTCTCCGTCACCCAGACGGGCAGCCCGTAGCGCTTCACCTCGCGGAGGATCTGCCCGAAGCCCTCGGGGTAGTCCTCCCAGCCGATGTCCGTGAGGCCGCGGCCGAGCTTGTCCCGGAACTTGAACTCGATGAAGGGCGGGCGAGGCGTGAAGCGCAGGTGGGCGCGCGAGTAGTAGTTGACCCCGATGAACTCGCACGAGCCGCGCGCCTCGGGGATGTCCACTCGGGTAGAGGCCACCCCCGGCATCGTCACGCGCAGCTTCCCGGTGACGAGCGCCTCGTGGAAGGCGTGGTTGTAGGCGTGGGCGCCGAGCCGGACGAGGGCGCGGTCCAGCGGGTGCCACCACCGGTCCGGCGCGAAGCAGAGCATGTTCTGCGAGATGCCCAGCTCCACCTTGCCCAGCACGGCCGCCAGTTCCTGGCGCGCGGCCGCATGTGCCCGCACCATGTTCTCCATCGCCCGCATCGTCTTGGGTCCATCGGCGATGCCCGGAGGAAGCAGCCCCTGCAGATAGCCACCCAGCAGCACCACCATGGGCTCGTTGAGGGTGATGAGGAGCACATCCAGGCCCTTCAGCACGGGCGCGCACGCGCGGGCATAGGCGCGGAAGGCCTCCACGCTGGCCGGCGTGTGCCAGGGCGTCTCGCGGTGGAACCACGTGGGGTGGGTGAAGTGGTGGAGCGTCACCACGGGCCTCAGGCCCCGCGCCTTCATCCGCAGCAGCCGCTCCCGGTAGGCCTCGAGCGCCGCCCCGTCGTACCGGCCACGCTCCGGCTCGATGCGCGCCCACTCCAGCGAGACGCGGAAGGCGGCCGCCCCCGCCTCCAGGGCGAGCCCATAGTCCTCCTCGTAACGGTTCCAGTGGTCCACCGCGCGGCCGCAGCGCATGTGCGGGTCCTTCAGCTTCCCGGCGCGCTCCCACTCGGCCCAGTCATTCTCGATGCCACCCTCCACCTGGTAGGCGGAGGTGGCGACCCCGAAGGTGAAGTCCTCGGGAAACGTCTTCTCTTCGGCACTCATCGCGGGCGGCACCCTAGATGCCGGCACCCATGGGCGGAAGCGCGGCGTTACCTGCTCGCTCTGCGGGCCAGCGGACACTCACGCGCGGCGGCGCCCCGTCGCGTCCGGAGCCGATTTACCGGCCTCCGCGCGGATCGCTTCCCGAGCCGAATTCTAGGCCTCGGAGCACGCTCGCCTGCTGCTCCACGGCCCCGTTTTTCGCCCGCGAAGTGCGCGGAGGCCTAAAATTCGGCCCCTGCCACGCAGTGCAATACGTCACCATGCGTTGACACACACGCCTATCGCCTCTACCATTCACCACAAGCACTCAGTCACAGTGTGTCCGAGTGCAGGGCCCCACCCCCATTGGGTGTGGGCACCCAACTCAACGGAGGGTTTGCATGGCCGCGAAGAAGAAGACCGCGAAGAAGACCACGAAGAAGTCTGCCGCCCCGAAGAAGAAGACGGCGGCTGCGAAGAAGGGCGGGGCGCGTAAGACTGCCCGCAAGACGTCCTCCCGCAAGAAGGCGGCTGCGGCTCCTGCCCCGACTGCCTAGCGCGGTCTCCACGGGCAGCTGAACACCTACAGATGCCCGTGAACGGCTCGGCGGACTCCGCCGAGCCGTTTTCGTTTGTGCGCTGGACGGAGCAGCCGATCCACAATCGGCGGCACCATGACTGTCCCTCCCGCTTCGTCTGGTGCCAGAGCGCTGAAGTCCCTGCCAGGTCCTCGCCCGCTGCCTCTGCTGGGCAACCTGTTGAAGCTGGGGCCTCCGACGCTCCACCTCCAGCTGGAGGAGTGGGCGCGGAGCTACGGTGAGGCCTTCTGCTGCTACTTCGGCCTCCGTCCCGCGCTCGTCATCTCCAACCCGGAGGTGATCCGCAAGGCCCTGCTGGACCGGCCGGCCACCTTCCGCCGCCCGAAGAACCTGGCGAAGGCGACGGAGAGCCTGCAGATGAACGGCGTCTTCACCGCCGAGGGCGAGGACTGGCGCCGCCAGCGCAAGCTGCTCAACCTCGGCTTCTCTCCTCCCAACCTGGAGACCTTCTTCCCCTCGCTGGCCACCATCACCCAGAGGCTGGCCGGGGTGCTGGAGCGCGACGGGCGGCAGGGCGCGGCGGTGGACATCCTCTCGGTGCTGATGCGCTACACCGTGGACGTCACCTCCATCGTCAGCTTCGGCATGGACCTGAACACCTTGGAGCAGGGCTCCCACCCACTGCAGAAGTACATCGAGCAGTTCCTGCCCGCGCTCCACCAGCGCCTGCTGGCGCCCTTCCCGTACTGGAAGCTCCTGCCGAGCGCTCGGAGGATGGACCACGCGGTGGCGGAGACCCGCAAGGCGATCCAGGAGCTCGTCGACACCACCCGCCGCACCCTGGAGCGCGAGCCCGAGCGAGCCGCCAGGCCCCGCAACATGCTGGAGGCCATGCTGGTCGCCCGGGACGAGGAGGGGGGAGGGGCCCGCTTCACGGACGATGAGATCTTCGCCAACGTCCTGACGCTGCTGGTGGGGGGCGAGGACACCACCGCCAACACCCTCTCGTGGATGCTGTACTACATGGCCGCGATGCCGGCGGTGCAGGCCCGGGCTCGCCAGGAGGTGGACGCGGTGGTGAGCCCGGAGCTCGTCCCGACGCTGGCGCAGCTCCGGCAGCTGCCCTACCTGGCCGGCGTGGCTCAGGAGGCGCTGCGGCTGCGCTCGACCGTTCCGCTCCTCTTCTTGGAGACGCTGGAGGACACCGTTGTCGGGGACGTGGCGGTGACGAAGGGGACGATGGTGCTGGGCCTCACGCGGCTGCCGTGCCTGGAGGACGCCCACTTCGGAGACGCGAAGAGCTTCCGGCCGGAGCGCTGGCTGCCCGAGCCGCCCTCGGACACCCAGCCCCACTCTCCCCGGCAGATGTTGCAGTTCGGGTCCGGAGGGAGGGTGTGCCCGGGGCGCAACCTGGCCCTCATGGAGTGCGCGCTCGCCCCGTGCGCGGTGCTGCGCCACCTCGAGGTGGAGGTGGCGGACCCGGACGCTCCGATACAGGAGATCAACGCCTTCAGTGTCGGGCCCGTGGGCATGCGCCTGCGTTTCAAGCCGCGCGCCTCGGCCTGAGCCGGTCAGGCCGAGGCACTCGAACTTCGTCTCCTGCCTTCCTTGTGCCTCGTGGCGGGGGTAGGAAGGTTCCGGCTGAACCTCCTGCACTCGAGGCCGATCTTCCTGAGGAGAGGCGGAATGTCACTGCGTCCCACGGAGCTGGAGCAGGTCGTGGCGGAGGTGGGCTCGCGCCTGGCGGGGGCGGTGCTGCAGAAGGCGTGGTGCCCGCTGCCGCGGCTGGCGTACCTGGAGCTGCGGCTGCCCGGGCGCTCCTTCCTGCTGTGCCTATGCGCGGAAGGGGAGCTCGCCCGGCTCTCGGTGGCCGCCGAGCGCTTCCCCACGCCCGGCGAGCCCGCGCCCTTCCAGCGCTGGCTGCGGCAGGAGCTGACGGGCTTCAAGTTGAAGGGCGCCACCTGGCGGGAGGCCGAACGCGTCGTGGTGCTGGACCTCCATAAAGAGGAGGAGGGCGCGCGGCGGCTGGTGCTGGAGCTGGCCGCGCCGGGCGGGCTGGTGCTGCTGAGCGAGAGCGGCCGGGTGCTGATGCTCAGTGGAGAGGGGCTCGCGCAGCGGCGGGGCTTGCACCCGGGCGCGGAGTGGAGGCCGCCGGAGCCGCTGACGCCCGAGGCGCTGGAGAAGGCCCGGAGCACGCCGTCTCGCCTGCAGCCGGTGGCGGGAGACTTCGCGCCGTACGCGGAGGCAGCCGAGAAGCTGCTGGGAGAGCGCGATCGAAAGAGCCGCGCGGAGACCATCCGTCGGCGCCTCACGCAGCCATACCGGGCCCGGCTCAAGCGCTCGGGGCGGACGCTGGAGAAGGTGCGAGCCGAGGCAGCGCGAGGCCCGGATGCGGAGGAGCACCGCCGCGTGGGCGAGCTGCTCACCCAGAACCTCCACCGCCTGCGCCGGGGGACCGCCGAGGTGACGCTGACGGCGTACACGGAGACGGGGATGGAGGAGGTGAAGGTGAAGCTGGACCCGAAGCGGACGCCCAAGGAGGAGGTGGACTGGCACTTCCACCAGTACAAGCGGCTGATGCGAGGGGTGGAGCAGGCCCGCCGCCGCGAGGCGGAGCTGGCGCGCGAGGTGGCGCAGGCTCAGGCCGCGCTGGAGCAGCTGGAGCGGATGGACGAGGCGGCGCTGCTGGCCCAGGTGGAGGTGCTGCAGGTGCCCGCGGGCGAGGAGGGGCCCCAGGAGGGGCGTCCTTATAAGGAGTATGTGGGGCACGGCGGGCAGCGCATCTGGGTGGGGCGGGGCTCGGAGGACAACGACATGCTCACCTTCAAGGTGGCGCGGCCGTACCACCTCTGGCTGCACGCCCGGGGGCAGCCGGGCAGCCACGTGGTGGTCCCCCTGGAGAAGGGCATGGAGGTGGCGCAGGAGGTGTTGCTGGATGCCGCGCACCTGGCGCTCCACCACTCGGGAGCCAAGGGGGAGCCGCGCGGCGAGGTGAGCTACGTGCCGGTGAAGTTCGTCCGCAAGGTGAAGGGTGGAGCGCCGGGCCAGGTGCTCTACAGCCGGGAGAAGACGTTCCTGGTGCGCATGGAGCCCGAGCGGCTCGAGCGCCTGCTGAAGACGCGCCACACGGAGCCTCCCGTCGCATGAGAGCACCTGTGAGCCCGGCCTGCGCGCGCTGCGCGAAGGCGCTGGGAAAGTCGTGCTGCGAGCCCCGCGGGACGGAGCACCTGGCCATGGTGACCCGGGCGGACATCGACCGCATCCGCACGCACACCGGCCTGCACGCGCGCCGCTTCACCGAGGAGCAGCCCGTCAGCGAGGAGGGGGCCGCGGACTTCGAGGCCCGCTGGCCGCTCTACCGGGGCTATTTCCTTCGGGGGCCCGTGCGCACCGTGCTGCTGGCTCGGGACGGGGCCTGCGTGTTCTTCGACCGCACGTCCGGGTGCACCCTGCCCTCAGACGTCCGTCCGATTGCCTGCCAGCTCTATCCCTTTGATCAATGGGCGGATGGGAGCTGGAGCCTGGCGGTGGGGCGCTATGGCGATCTCGCGGCGGCGCGCGAGGGGGGCGGCGCGTGCCTCGCGGTGGAGGAGGCCCATTCGATGGAGGACGTCTTCGCCGCGTTCGGTACCACGCGCGAGACGGTGGAGGCGCTGGGCGCGCAGCTGGCGAAGGAGGTGCGGAGCCATGGGCGCGGTTGACGGCCTGACGGAGTGCGGGCAGCCAGCCTCCAGCGGCCTTGAGTCCGTGGGGGTGGCGGGTACGATGCTGGGCGAGAGATGACTCCGTACCCCCGTCAGATGTCCCTCTTCACGCTGTCCGGCAGTCCGGCGGCCTCGCTGCGGCCTTCGCCGCCGCTCCCCCTGTCCGAGCCACCGCAGCAGCCCCCCGTCCGCAACCGGGTGGTGGAGGAGGCCCCGCGCATCGTCTCCGAGCGCGACGAGCTGTTCTCGCGAGCGGAGTCCCTGGCGTGGCGGCTCTCGGCGGACCTGGGCATCCCCGTGCGGCTGGCGGTGACGGACAACCGCTCGACGATGGTGTCCTTCCGGCGAGGGGGCAACGTGCTGCAGCTGCGGCTGCACCACATGTTCCTGGACGCGCCCGAGCCCGTGCTGCGCGCGGTGGCGGACTACGCGGGCCGCGGGCACCGGGGCGCGGGCAACCTGCTGGACGAGTACATCCGCGGCCAGCAGCCGCGCATCCGCCAGTACCGCCGCGAGACGGACGCGGATCTCAACCCCGTGGGCCGCTGCTTCGATCTGCAGGCCCTCTTCGAGTTGGTGAACCGCACCTACTTCCAGGACGGCATCCAGGCGCGGATTGGCTGGGGGCGCATGCCGCCCCGCCGCCGGCGCAAGTCCATCCGCCTGGGCGTGTACGATCACCAGACGCGGGAGATCCGCATCCACCCGGCGCTGGATCGGCCCGAGGTGCCCGCCTTCTTCGTGGAGTTCATCGTCTTCCACGAGATGCTGCACCAGCTCTTCCCGAGCACGGGGCGGGGCGGCCGCCGGGTGCACCACCCGCGGGCGTTCCGGGACCGGGAGAAGGCCTTCCCGCACTACGTGGCGGCGCTGCGCTGGGAGCGGGAGAACCTGGGCGTGCTCCTGCGCGGCTGAGCGCTCTGCGACCTGGCAGCCGTTTTACCGTTTTACCGAGCGGCGGGTCCGCTTTGCATTCTTGACCCCGCTCGACGCTCCCCCCATCCTCCGGACCCCTATGCGACGAGCGAAGATTGTCTGCACCCTCGGCCCTGCGAGCCAGAGCCAGGAGATGCTGGAGGCCCTGCTGGATGCCGGGATGGATGTGGCCCGGCTGAACTTCTCCCACGGCAGCCATGAGCAGCACGCGGAGAACATCGCCAAGCTGCGCGCCGCCTCCCTGAAGGTCCGCAAGGCGGTGGGCATCCTGGGCGACCTGCAGGGCCCGAAGATCCGCACCGGCCGCTTCATCACCGGCAGCACGGAGCTGAAGGAAGGCGCCACCTTCTCCATCACCACCGACGAGAGCGTGAAGGGGAACGATGAGATCGTCTCCACCACGTACCCGCTCCTGGCGCAGGACGTGAACCCGGGGGACCGCATCCTGCTGGATGACGGCCTGTTGGAGCTCAAGGTCCTCGAGACGGACAAGAAGCAGCTGCTGCGCACCCAGGTGGTGGTGGGCGGCATCCTTAAGAACAACAAGGGCATCAACCTGCCGGGCGTGGCGGTGCGCGCGGACGCGCTCACGCCGAAGGACCGCGAGGACCTCATCTTCGGCATCAAGGCGGGCGTGGACTTCATCGCGCTGTCCTTCGTGCGCCAGCCGTCGGACCTGGACATGGCGCGGCAGGCCATGGCCGAGGTGGGCCGCACGGTGCCCATCATCGCCAAGCTCGAGAAGCCGGAGGCCATCGCTCGGCTGGACGCCATCCTGGACAAGACGGACGGCGTGATGGTGGCGCGTGGCGACCTCGGCGTGGAGATTCCGCCCGAGGAGGTGCCGGCGGTGCAGAAGGACATCGTCCGGCGTGCCAACGCGCGCGGCCTGCCCGTCATCGTGGCCACGCAGATGCTGAACTCGATGATCGACAACCCGCGGCCCACGCGCGCGGAGGCCAGCGACGTGGCCAACGCGGTGTTCGACGGGGCGGACGCGGTGATGCTGTCCGGCGAGACGGCGAGCGGCAAGTACCCCATCGAGTCGGTGCAGATGATGGACCGCATCGTCCTGGCGGCCGAGTCGGCGACGCGGGCGCAGCACCTCAAGCGGGTCATCGAGGCCCCGCTGGGGCTGCCGTCGCACTTCCCGGACGTGATTGCCCGGGCGGCGTGCCAGGCGGCGGAGGCGAGCGGCGCGTCGCTCATCGCGGCCTTCACGCTGTCGGGCGTGACGGCGCGGCTGCTGGCGCACTACCGGCCGCCGGTGCCCATCGTCGCCTTCAGCCCGAACCAGGAGGTCCGCCGCCGGCTGGCGCTCGTGTGGGGCGTGGTGCCGCGGGTGCTGGAGCCCATCCAGGACACGGAGGCGATGGTGCAGCGCGTGGAGGAGGAGCTGCTGACGCGCGGGCTGGCTCGCACGGGCGATCGCGTCGTCATCGTCTTCGGTGCGCCGGTGGGGCAGCCGGGCAAGATCAACAGCCTGCGCCTGCACACCATCCAGGGCTCCTGAGCCCGGGGCCTGGGCTCAAGCCAGGCCTTCACTCCCCAGCGTGCGCCGGAACAGCTCTCCCCAGTTGTCCGGCGCATCCACGGGGTTGAGCAGGGCCTCGAGCACGTGGCCGGCCGCCTCGGCGAAGGTGGCCGCCGCGAGCGCGGGGGCGCGCTGGAGCGCGCGATCGAGGAACACCGTGCCGAACTCGGCGTAGTACGCGCCGCGTGTGCCCTCGAGGATGTCCGAATCCACCCACCTCACGGGCGGCAGCCAGCCGAAGTCACCGGCGAGCGCCCGCTGCCGGTAGCGCTCGGCGGTGCGGACGTCGTACCCCTGACCGAAGCTGCCGCGCATCACCTCGTGGAAGCGCTGCTTGGCGGCCGCGAGCGCGCCGAACTGCCGCTGGAACGAAGCGTGGACCTGGGCCTCAAGGGAGGAGGCGAGGGGCGAGCGGGGCTGAGAGTCGAAGGTGAGCCGCGAGGACGAGGACAGCGGCAGATCATGGATCCGCATGACCTGATCATTGTGCCTGTCCGGGAAATCGCGGCTTTCAGCGGAGCGCCAAAGGCTTGCGAGAGGACGCCAGCCCTGGACGTGACGCGGAGCGTCTACTTCACGGAGCCCAGGGCCTTCTTGGGGACTTCGGCCTCGATGAAGACGGTGAGCAGCTCGCCATCGAGCTGGCCGGCGCTGGCCTCCTTCTTGAGGATGTCGAGCGCGAGGGTGTAGGGCACGGCCTTCTTGTAGGGCCGGTCGGAGGCGGTGAGCGCGTCGTAGATGTCCGAGATGGCCATCATCTTGGACTGCACGGGGATGGTCTTCGCGGGGATGGCGCGGGGGTAGCCGGAGCCGTCGAGCTTCTCGTGGTGGGCGTAGGCGATCTCGGGGACGCGGCGCAGGGTGCGCGTCCAGGGGATCTGCGAGAGGAAGCGGTAGGTGTGCTCGACGTGGCTCTCGATCTCCTTGCGCTCCTCGGGCGAGAGCGTGCCGCGGGCGATGGAGAGCGAGCGGATCTCATTCTCGAGCAGCAGAGGCTGCACCTGGTCGCGCGAGTCGGCGAAGGTGAGCTTGCGCATCTCGCTGAGGCGCTCGAAGCCGCCCTGGGCGAGCACGGTGGGGCGGTTGCACGTGAGGACGAACTCGAACACCTCGTCCAGGCGCTTGAGCTCCTCGGCGAGCTGGGCATCCTCCTCGCCGTCGATCTCGGCCATCGCCTTGTCGCCGCGCACCTTCACGGCGGCCAGCCGGCGCTTGTAGCTCTGGAGCTGCAGATCCTTGCGCGCGATCTGGAAGCGGGCGCGCAGCATCTCCATCTCGTGGGGGTAGAGCTTCTCGGCCTTGACGAGCACGGGCTCGCGCACGCCCACCTTGCCGAAGTCGTGGAGCAGCGAGGCGTAGCGCAGCTCCTGGATCTCCACGGGGGTGAAGCGCGTCATGGCGTAGCTGCCGTTGGAGACGTGCTCCAGCGCCTGGGCGAGCCCCACGGTGAGGTCCGCCACGCGGCCGGAGTGACCGGCGGTGGTCGGGTCTCTGGCTTCGATGGCGACCACGGAGGCGGAGACGAAGCCCTCGAAGAGCCGGTTGATCTCCTCGTGGAGCAGGGCGTTCTCGATGGCGCCGGCGGCCTGGGCACCCAGGGCGAGCAGCAGCTCCTCGTCCTCGGCGTCGAAGATGCGGCCGCCGCGCTTGTTGAGGGCCTGGATGACGCCCGTCACCTCGCCGGTGGCGTCGCGCATGGGCACGCAGAGGATGGTCTGCGTGCGGTAGCCGCTGGAGGTGTCGAACGAGCGGTTGAAGCGATCATCCGCGTAGGCATCCGGGATGTTGATGGTGGTGCCCGTGGCGGCCACCTGGCCGGCGATGCCGCTGCCTACGGGGAGACGGATCTCTTTCTTGGCGCCCTGGGCGACCTTGCTCCACAGCTCGTTGCGCTCGCGATCCAGGATGAAGAGCGAGCAGCGGTCGGCCTCGACGACCTTGGAGGCCTCGAAGAGGATGAGCGGAAGCAGGAGGTCGAGATCGCGCTCGGCGCTCATCGCCTTCGTCACGTCCAAAATGGACGTGAGCTTCTGGAGACGGCGGGTTAGCGCGGTTTCGTCGGACGTATAAAGCACCGGGGAGAGGCTCCGGAGTGATGGGCTGGACCTGAAAGACGCTTCGTTCTAGCACGATGAGTGAGGAACCGGCCTGCCTGGCTGCCTCCCAGGTTGGATAGCAGGGGGTCTACCGTTCTGCATCGCGGGAATGTCTGGTACCGCTGGAAACCCGGAGCGGCTATGAAGCGGGCCCACCATGAGCCGCCGCGTCCTCATCTCTCCGTCGCTCCTGTCCTGTGATTTCGGTCGTCTGGCGGAGGAGGTCCGCGCCGTGGAGGCCGCGGGAGCCGACTGGATTCACGTGGATGTCATGGATGGCCGGTTCGTACCGAACATCACCATCGGTCCGGTGGTGGTGGAGGCCATCAAGCGGGTGGCGACGCGGCCGCTGGACGTGCACCTGATGATCGTCGAGCCGGAGCGGTACCTGGAGGCGTTCGCGAAGGCGGGGGCGGACGTGCTGACGGTGCACGTGGAGGCGAGCCCGCACCTGCACCGGACGCTGCAGCACATCCGCCAGCTGGGGGCGAAGCCGTCGGTGGTGCTCAACCCGTCGACGCCGCTGTCGGCGGTGGAGGAGGTGCTGGGCGAGGTGGAGCTGGTGCTGCTGATGAGCGTGAACCCGGGCTTCGGGGGGCAGAGCTTCATCGAGACGACGGTGGAGAAGGTGCGCCGGCTGCGGGCGATGCTGGACGCGCGCGGGCTGGACGTGGACATCGAGGTGGACGGCGGTATCAACGCGCAGACGTCGAAGCGGGTGGTGGAGGCGGGGGCCACGGTGCTGGTGGCGGGCTCGTACGTGTTCGGCGCGAAGGACTACGCGCAGGCCATCCGCTCGCTGCGCCCGGAGGGCCAGGGTGGGTGAAGGGCTTGCGGGACAGGGGCTCAGATGGCGGCGGCCTGCTGGGTGAGGGAGGTGGCGAGCCGGGCGATGCGGGGCATGAAGGTGGCGGCGAAGGGCTTCACCTCGTAGGCATCGGCGCCGAGCTGGAAGCACTGGTGGCGCATCTGCTGGTCCTCGATGGCGCTGAGGATGATGACCTTGCAGTCGCGAGTGGCGGGATCCTGCTTGAGCTGGGCGAGGAGATCCCGTCCATCGAGGCGCTGGAAGATGTCGAGGATGATGACGGCGGGGTGGTGTTGGCGGGCCAGCTCGAGGACATTCTCGGCGGTGGTGTCGGTGATGCAGGTCAGTCCTGATCGGCGTCCTTCGCGGGCGAGGGCGGACACGAGCAGGGGCTCATCGTCGGAGATCAGGATGGTGGGCATGGCCATGGGGGAGAGACAGAGCAAGGCGCGTTCCCACCGGGGGTCCCAGTAACGGCAAGGGGTTGGAGGCAGAGGGGGCGGGGTAGCGGCGCCTCATGAGTCTGTCCAGACACCGGGCTCTCAGAGATTGAGAGGGGGACGAAAAGCCGATCCTGAGGCGTTGACTCAGCCGGGCGGGTCGGGTACATCGCCCGCACCTTCGTTCCGGTCCCGAGGCGTACACCGGCGGAGGGGCAGACATATCGGGGAGTGGCTCAGCCTGGTAGAGCACTTGGTTCGGGACCAAGGGGTCGCAGGTTCAAATCCTGTCTCCCCGACCATCTAAGTAGTCGGAATCATTTGGTTACGGGCTGGAGATCTTCGTGGTCTCCAGCCCGTCTCCATTTTGAACCTCCTGCGTCGTTCCCTCCAGCATCCGGATGGCCGCTGACTTGGCCGCCGGGCTCAGGTGCATGTACCGCTGGGTAGTGGAGAGGTGCTGGTGCCCGGCCAGCTCCTGAACGGCCTTCGCCGGGGCTCCCGCCATCGCCAGCCGGGAGCAGAAGGTGTGGCGGAGGATGTGGATGCCCCCCGTCACCTTCAGCCCGGCCAGCCGCTGGATGCGGCTCATCCACTTGTTCAGCAGCACCTGGGACACCTTCTCGTAGCCATCGGTGCGCCCTCTATTTCCGGCGGCGCCGACCCAGGAGGGAGCGCTGCGCTTCGGTCCGACACCTCCTGCACCAGGACTGCGGACGTACATAACGACGAGCCATGAGGCGATAACCGAAGTCTCGCTCAATGGGGCCGTGGTGCTTGCAGCGCGGGCAGTTCTTCATGTCGGTGCTCATTGGGCACACCTCTCCTGTGCGGGACTATCCGTTTAGGTAGTCCCGTGATCGTGGGTTGAGTTTGTGCGGGAGGCACCCGGGGAGAGCGGTACCGGCCCTTTAGGCGGTTACTTGTTTGAGCGCGACCCCCGAAAGAGGAAATCGGCGCGCTGTACTGCCGTCAGCTGAAACTGGGTCGCAGCGTCAACTGACCCACATAGAAGTACACTTCTTGAGGGTCTTTGTCAATGGGCGCCATCATGAAGTGCGTGTGTGCGTCAAGGCGCTTATGAGCTAGCGCTGGCTCGAAATGATTGTCGTCCTGATTGCCTCGATGGGGTCTTCTGCTTCCTCTTTTTCCTCTGGCACATGGCGTGGAAAGAGCCGACTCGGCCAGCCGTCCTCCTAACTGGCCACGTACTTCGCCAGGGCTTCCTTCAAGAGTGCTGGGACGGCGTTTCCAAGCGCAACGACGCCAACGCGCTCTGTGCGCTGGAACGCATCCTCAGAAAGCCATGTTGCAGCACTGTCAGCAGGTAGCAGCAGCAGTGCGAACTGTGGCCGGCTGCTGTGCCATCTCAGGGAGTCGCGGTAGATGTGCGCGACCGCCATCTCCTCGAGGATGGCACGACGGCCGCGTCGGTACTTTGCGTCTAGGACGATGAATCCACGCTCTTCTTTCGTCTCGAAGGTGATGACGATGTCGGGGCAGCGCTCGCGGGAGATCGACTGAAAGCCCCAACAGGCGGGTTGATCCCAACTGCGGAACACCGGCTGAAGGAGGAGGTGCAGTGAGAGTGACGGGCCCATTCCAGCCCAGGTTACGTCGGCACCGGACGGATGCTTTCCAGGCCCCCACCTCTGCCAATTGAGCCCAGGAAGGAATTCCCGGAGCAACGCTCCTATCCGAACGAAGCACCACCGCTCGAACAACTCCCAGGTGGGACTTAGCCACAGACGGTCCTCTGCGGAGTCACCCCCGGCGCCCATGCGCAATGCGCGCCAAGCCATCTGGTAGACGCGGGCGTACGAGGGATCCGCGGCTAGCGCGATCAATCCGGCCGCGGTGATCTCGGGACGAGTCACCTGCTGCCAAGGCTCGTTCCGGAGCAAGCGTCCCAACTCCGCATCCAGCCGCTCCAGGACAGCAAGGCGGGCAGGCATCCGGGCGGACAGGGGGGTGCGGGTGGCTGACTCCTCATCAGGCCGGAGCCGCTGAAGCAACCCATGGAGGGTCCGGATGCGGCGCCTGACTGAGTGCATGAGCGCCACCACACTGCGGTTTGCCGCGCCATCCACATGAAGTTCGGCAATCGGCACGTCAATGTGAACGGGCTCCCGTGGACGGAACTCCTCCGAGGAGTCTCCGCCTATGGAGGCAGCCCATGCGGCGCTTCTCGTGAGCGTGCGTAGCGAGCCACCATCTACTCTCCGGACTCGGTGCGGCGGCTCCACTCCCCGGCGGCGCCGGAGGGTCATTCGAGGGTGCCGTGCCGCTTCGTGAAGCGCGTGAACGAACCGTGGCCCATAGACGCGGACTCTGGAGAAGCCGAGGAGCGCCGAGAGCGGATCGTCGAACCGCGCCTCATTCCCTGAGAGGAGGGTCGCCGGTTCATCGCCTACGGCCAGGAACGGATCCTCGGCGAGGACTTCCTTGAGCATGTCCTCGAAACGAGCTCGCCCGAGTTTCTCCGAGTCGGGAGCGACGTCCAGCAGGTACTCTGCGGCGAGCCGGCCATCACCGGTCAGTAGTTGGGCCGTGACCTCTCCCGCGTAGAAGCCGGGCTGCCATCGCCACACGCCCGCGTCGAGCGTGATCGTCTCGTCGTCGATTCGAAGCTCCCAGGGTCCTCCTGGTGGTGGAAGGATGATGGCTTCGGTCTGCTCCTCGAAGCCCACATTGGACGCGGGCACGGGGTAGAGCAGCCAGCGGATGCCAGCCTCCCCCACTGCGCTCATGGCGGAGAGGAGCATGGCCGCTACCGCCAGAACCTGGCGCTGCCTGTGGATTCCAGGTCGCGGCAGAGGTCCATGACCTTTGCCTCCGATCGTTTCAGCCCATGCAGTGAAAGCTCCTGGCGGCAAGCTTCGAGCGCTTCCCGGAACTGTTTGGAGTCATACCCCCGCAGCTTCGGCACGATCTTCGAATAGATGATCCAATCGAGCGCAAGGGTTGGTTCCAGAGCGGCGTCTTCGCCGGTGCGTTTCATGAAGTCCAAGACATCGTCCACGACTCTCCAGCCGAAGTGCAGGCGAACCGGCGACAGCACTCGGAGGAGAGCGCCCAGGACAACGCGCACGTGCTGCTCGAGCGGAGCAGCGAGCCCTCGTGTACCCCACCGCGGATAGTGGTCGAGATCAATATCCCAGAATTCGATGGTGATGGCGCGGTCCAGCACCTTGTCGGAGAGCCCGTGGGTGGTCTCATCCATGTTCACGGTGCCAATAAGCACCAGGTTCGCAGGGTATCGCTCCAGCCGGGCTGGTACGCCGTCCAGATCTCCTTCTTCCCCGTGGAACACGAGCGCTTCGTCCTCGACTTCCATGCCGGAGAGAAGCGGCGCGAGGTACTGCTCGGGGTGGGAGAGATTCATCTCGTCCAGGACGGCGACGTGGACCTTCGAGGGGTGCGAGGCGCACGAGATGAGGAGGCGGAGGAACGGCGTCGTCACGTACTCGCTGGGCCGTAGGGGATTCACGTAACCGAGCAGCGAGGAGGGGTCCGTCCAGCCAGGAGCGACGGGAATCGTGAGGAGTCGCCGGGGAACCTCTTCCGGCCCCGAGGTGAGTGCAATCAGGGCCTTCGCGTAAGCCCTGGCGAGGGACGTCTTGCCGGAGCCGGAGAGGCCAGTGAGAATCGCGAAGTGGCGGCGTGGATGAGCCCAGAGTCCCGCATGCAGCGCGGCGATCTGAGCCTTCGCGAAGCGGAATCCATCGGGGAGGAGTTCCAGGATGTCCTTGAACGCCGGAAGAGCGACGCTCGTTTCTTCCGGTGGGAGAGATATGTCCGAACCGATGGGTTCGGTGCCTTCTACCGCCTCCGCCGGGTCGAGTGACTCCGGCTTCCAATGGATCATTCCAGCCCAGTCCTTGCCGCGGGATGTGAGCTGGAGCCGGCCGTCCGAGGCGATCTCCGTCACTCCGAGTGTGCGAAGCCACGCAAGCACGGCTTGGGGGGTGAATCCGGTCGTCCAGCCGGGATTCACGCGCTGAAGGCGCTCGATGAGTTCTCGTTGGGGCAGCCCCCCTTCATCCCGGAGGTCAGCAATGACGTGATCGGCACCGAGGATCCGCGTCAGGAGCCATGGTGCGAGTGTAGACGGATCGCCGGTCTCCACCAGCCGGCGGCCCACTTTGCTGGGGACGAAGAGATCTCCGTCCCGATCGAGGACGCCCAGCTCGCTTCGCATGATGTTCACGTTCACCGCGATCGAAGTATCCTTCAGTGCGGGATTCTCCTGCTTGATGAAGGCGAAGAGATCGTCTCGTGCCACTCCCTCCCCAACGAAGTCGAGTACCCGGAGGACCCAGTTGTAGTTCCCCTTGATCGCCGTCATTCCACGTCTGCGCCGCGCCGCTGGTAAGGGCGTCAGCTGCGACTCGGGCGCCATCGTTTCCTGATCCTTGGATCCCGACTGCAACAAGAACCACGGTAGGGTCATGCGCTGAACCCAGCCCGAGAGCTCCTGGGGGGCAGGGCCAAGCACCTCATCGAGGCGGCGCAGGACGTTGTGGTGGCGCTCGATTTCGTCAGCCTTTCGTCCGCTCAGCATCTTACGGTGGAGGGTCGCGAGACGGCCGATGTCCGCGATCGTCGTGAAGTGACGGGGGTAGAAGCTGGCCAGGACGCGGAAGATCTTCAGGCGCGGCATGTTCCCGCCGAAAACCGCCAACCTCTTCTGGAGGTCGCGGTAGAAGCCTCGCAGGGATTCAAGCGCTTGAGCGTCATCCGCCGGGAGCGGTAGGAGGGAGCGCTCGGCAAGCCACTCTCGGAATCCGGAGTCCGAGAGTGCGGCCTCGATGGGAACATGTCCTCGGCCGGTGGACGCGATGATCTCCTTATCCCAGAGCATCTTCTGGAACTCGTGCGAGGCCCGCTCCGTCGCGGAAGCGGCACCGACTGCGGAGAGATGCACAACAAGGTTCTCGCACCAACCGCGATACTCTCGATTCGGGTCCCTCAAGGCCGCAGCATAGTCCAGCGAGAGACTCTGGATGGTCTCTGCGGAGGCGAGAGTGTCTGTCATCGCGCGTGTCCCCTCCGGACGGATCTCTGCCCTGCGGCCGAGAGCGCGGGCACTCTACTCGTCGGAGTACGGAGGGTCGATCTGATTGTCCCGAGCAGGTGCTCGCACTCTCAGATTCAGAGCAGGGTGGTGTCCGTTTTGAGCCCGCGCATCATGCTACCGATGAACTCCAGCGTTGGGGGCGCAACCATGGCTTGCTGGGCAGTGGTGTGCACGCCGCGGAAGCAGAACTGAAGCGAACTGGTACAGAACACAGAGGTGGCTTCAGGCGGCTTCGTTGGTGGGCATCGGTCTCGGCAATAGCCTGCTGCACCGCGGATTGGGTGGCCAGCTGACTATGACCCCATCTCGCTCTGGAGTGTGGGCGGTAGCATCCTGGCTCCCCTCTTCAACGGCGGCCGCATCCGCGCGCAGGCGGACGCAGCGGCCGCCCGGCGCGAGCAGGCGGCCTGGGCGTACCGGGGCGTGGCCCTGACGGCCTTCGCCGAGGTGGAGAACGGCCTGGAGTCCGTGCAGCAGCTCGAGGAGCAGGGCGAGCGCGCCCGCGCCCAGCGTGACGCACTGGCGCGCAGCCTGCGGCTGGCGCACAACCGCTACAGCGCTGGCTACGCCTCCTACCTGGAACGAGCTCGACGCCCAGCGCGGCTTGCTGGCGACGGAACTCGGGGTAATCCAACTTGCCGAGTCGCAGCTGAACGCGGCGGTCAGCCTGTACCAGGCCCTGGGTGGCGGCTGGATACGGCCGCAGTAGCGCGACGCACCCTCATCTGCCCGGGCAGGTAGAGCCGGGCCTGGACTTCTCACCATGTCCCTACCTCATCGGATTCGAGGCTTCAGAGGTCAGTGCAAAGCCAGTTTCAGCAGGACGACGACACCGCCGAACACCGCGGCCAGGAGCGCCGCCCCGAGGGTTCCGGCGACCGACATGCCGGCCCGGCGTGCGGCCACGCCACCGAGTATGGCCAGCGACCCGGCCGCGACGACGAGGCCCGCCGTCACGGCTGCGGAGACCGACGCGCCCAACGCTCCAGCGACCATGACCACCAGGAGGGGAATGAAGGTCGCCTCCACCATGGCGAATCGTCCGCGTAGCGTGTGGGCGATGTCCGCCCGGGTGATGCGTCCGATGAGGGCACGCCGTGCCAATGCTCCTGCGTATTGCTCGGCCACCCAGTAGACAAGGACCGTCGTCAGCCCGCTGACGATGACCCCGCGCAACGACAGTCCCTCCGCTCCAACCATCGTAGAAGCCAGGACGACGGTGCCATAGATGCCCGCGGTCAATCCCTCGACGCCCCCTCTCCGGCGACCTCGATGCCGCGCCCCTGGCGTTGCCGCCGCATGCATCCGGTTCGTGGTGGTGTCGTCCATCATCACGACGCTCCCATGGCAACAGCGGGTTGCAGTGCTCCCCCGTCGCGCTCCGGCCGCCGCCCCGTCACCTGGCGCGAGCGCGACAGATCCACTAGCCAGCGCTCCTCGAAGTCCGCCGCGAACGCGAGGTCGTCCACGACGAGAGCACCTTCCTCCATGTCTTCCACTTACCCGAGGCTGCGAGCGGCCCCAGGCCTCGCCGCTCACCGAGAACAACGAGCAAGCCTCCATCCCATGTGTGCGCCTGTCTGTCCGCTCGCCACGGGTCGCAGCCCGCCACCCCGGTCCATTGTCCCCCAGCCCGCGCGGCCGCAGCTTGAGCCATGGGGGCCACGTGCGGTCGGTGTCGATGCTCTCGGTACGCATCGGCTCGCGGGCGCTGTGCGGTCGAGTCCACAACCCCAGGAGGCACGGGATGACGAAGGTGGGAATCATCGGCAAGGGCAACGTAGGCAGTGCCATCCAGCGGGGCCTCGCCCGTGTGGGCTACGAGGTGCGGGTGGCGGGTAGGGACCCCGGCGCCGTGCGGGACACGGGCGCGTGGGCCGGGCTGGTGGTACTCGCGGTCCCCTTCGGGGCGCTGGATGATGCGCTGCGGGAGCTGGGGGACACGGTGGAGGGCAAGGTGCTGGTGGACGTGACGAACGCCCTGGGGCCCAACATGGAGCTCGTGCTTGGGTGCACGACGAGCGGCGCCGAGGAGCTGCAGAAGAAGGCCCGCGGGGCGAAGGTGGTGAAGGCCTTCAACACCGTCTTCGCGCAGCACATGGACACGGGGAAGGTGAAGGGCGAGAAGCTCAGCCTCCTCGTTGCGGGGGACGACGCGGGTGCCAAGGAGCGGGTGCTCGCCCTGGGGCGCGACATCGGCTTCGACGCGGTGGACGCAGGCCCCTTGCGCAACGCGCGCTGGCTGGAGACGCTGGGCTACCTCAACATTCAGCTCGGCTTCGTCCAGAAGATGGGGACGGAGCAGGGCTTCCGGCTCATCCGCTGATGGGACGCCCGGTGGGCTGCGGCGCTCCCGTCCTGGCGTCCCCTTCCACGGCCCTGGAAGGCCGCTGGCGGGGTGCCGTCACCAGAGGCCTGGCGGGCGCCAGCTCCGGCTCGTGAGCGGCCGGAAGGCGATCAGCGCCCAGGGCTTGGCCAGGAGCTTGATGACCCGGGGAGTGAGCGGGCCAGGAGCCGAAGCGCTTCCTCTCCGCTCACCCGCGCGCTGCTCTCGCTGCCAAGGTCGTGGGATTTTCCGTCGCCAGCTGTGCGAGCGGGTCGGGCGTCATCCTCAGCTCGCCCGCGCCGCATCGCATTCTTCGCAGCCCGCGCCCGCCGGGTGGAGGAACAGGAGCGGGTCGCGCGCCAGCCGCTCGACGGCGATCCGCACGACGTCCTGCGCGCGCGCCAGTCGGGCCTGAGCGTGACCGACCAGACCTTCCGCCTGCAGCCCCGCTGCCCGCAGCCACCCGTCCATCTGCGCGAAACCCGCGCAGCAATGGTCGTTCTCGCCATAGTCGATCCGGACCGGCCGCCCGTCCTCGAGCACCGTGTAATGGTGCGGGACCCGATAGGGCGCGCCGCCGAGGATCTCGGCCAGGTGCAGCATGGTGCTGCAGTCATGGCCCACGCCGAGCAACAGCACCTGCCCGTCGAGCTCATGGATGACGCTGATCGGGCTTCCGGGCGAGGACGGGGGCAGGGTGAGCGGTGCGGAGACGATCTCGGCCGCCCGCGGCCCGATTGCCGCGAAGCCGTCGAAGTGGCTGCTGCGAAGCACTCCCGGCTGACGCCAGAACAGCTCGGGCAGGATGCCAAGGTCGGCCCGCGCGGGTGTAGTCCGGGGATCAAACGGTGCGTCGTCGTCGCCGGTGCCCGAGGGCAGGACCAGCGTGCCCTCCGGCCCGAGCGCATCGCGCAGCGCGGCGATCAGCCCGAGCGGCCCCCCCTCCACGGGACGCACCGCGCGGAAGGACGTATGCACCAGCAGCACGCCGCCTTCGCGGACGCCCAGCCCGCGGAGCTGCTCGGCGACCTGGGCCCTGCTGAGCTCGGGCCGCGCTCTCTCGCTTGCGCTCATTCCCACCTCTTGCTGACTGCGCCAGTGTATCGCCTCCGCTCCCCGCGAGAGCTGGAACACGGCGGGTGTGGCACGACGCCGCGGATTTCTAAGGCACGGCCAACCCTACAAGCTCCACCACGTCTTCATGGGCCTGGAGTACGTCAACGTGCAGGGCGGTGCGGATCTCCACGTCAGTGGGCCGCGTGGCTGGGGCCCTTCGTCATGCTCACGGTGCGCAAGTACGCGAACGCCAATGACGACGCGTTCCACTTCTGGCTGATCGGTGGAGTGAGGCTGCAAGTGCGGCTCTGAGGCAGCGGCCCATCCGCCAGGGAAGAGTGTTGCCGCTTTGACGAAGCGTCTCGGAGCCGAAATACTCCCGCCCTCTCTTTTTCAGGAGTCCAAAGATGATGAACCGTCCGATTTGGCGCGTGGGCATCGCCCTCGCCATAGCACTGGGAATCGTCGCCGCGTGTGGCGGCGGTGAGAAGCCACCCTCCGAAACGCCCGAGCTATTCATCTCCGCCACCCCGCGGCAGATCAATGATCAGGGGCAGATCTCGCAGATCGATGTCACCGCGACGAACGCGGACGGCACGAAGGGGACGGGCACCGTCACCCTGAAGGCCACGGCCGGTACGTTCTCCTCGGGGGCCACGGAGGAGACCCTGACCCTGGACAGCGCCGGCAAGGCGCAGGCCAGCTTCCTGTGCAACAAGGGCGCGGACGCCAAGTGCGCGGGCAACGTGCGCATCGACGGCACGTGGGGCACCACGACGGCGAGCGTCACGCTGGTGGTCGGCTCGACCGTGCCCGCCAAGGACGGTGGCACGGATGGCGGGACCAACCCCAAGCCGGACGGCGGTACCCCGGATGGAGGCGGCGGCACCACCGGCACCTTCACCACCGTGGTCCAGACGTCCAAGCCCCTCCTGGTGGCCAATACGGGCGATCAGTCCATCATCACCGCCACGGTGACCCGCACCGCCGGCGGTGCCGCGGAGGCGAATGCTCAGGTCACCTTCAACACCACGCTGGGCTCGTTCACCCCCGCGTTGGGAACCCAGACCACCCAGGCGACCACGGACGCCACGGGCAAGGCCCAGGTCTCGCTCTACGTCGCCAACTCGGCGCCGGGGACGGCGCGGATCTCCGCCACCCATGGGGACGGCACGGGCATCAAGGACATCCCCTTCTCGTCCATCTCCTCCATCGTGTACGTGACCGGCTCCGCCAAGGCCCTGCTCGGCCTCGAGAGCTCCGGGCGTGAGACGACCAGCCCCGTCTCCTTCAAGGTCACCAACGCCAACCAGCAAGCCGTCCCGGACGTGGAGGTGAGCTTCGAGGTGTCCGGCGCGGCCGGCGCGTCCGTCACCCCGAGCGCGACCACCAACGTCCAGGGTATTGCCACCACCACGCTGCGCTCGGGCAACTCCGTGGGCGTCGCCATCGTCAAGGCCACCGTCACCGCCACGAAGGCCTCGACGCCGGACGTCTCCGCCAACCACCCGGGAACGCCCATCGTGGGTGGCAAGCCGTCCGACACGGGCCTGTCGGTGGACTGCACCCTCAAGAACCTGGGCGCGCTCCACGCCCTGCCGCCCCCTCGCACCGTGACCACCTCTTGCAAGGCCAAGCTGGTGGATCGCTTCAGCAACCCGGTGGGGCTGAGCACCCCCGTCCAGTGGTACTCGGAGGCGGGCTCCATCAACAGCCCGGTCGACTCCAAGGCGCAGCAGGGCGCCTCGCCCGCCTCGGACACCGGAGACGCCGTGACCGTCTTCAGCTCCAACGGCGCCTTCCCCCCCTACGCCGTCACGCCCCTTCCGGGCGAGAAGTTCGAGGGCAGCCAGACCGACCCCAACGGCCGCAACCCTCGCGACATGACGGTGACGGTGATCGCGGTGGTCGCGGGCGAGGAGGAGTTCATCGATGGCTCCGGCAGTGGTGCGACCGCGGGGCAGGTCAACGGCCGCTGGGATCCGGGCGAGTGGTTCACCGACCTGGGCGAGCCGCTGGTGGATCGCAATGACAACGGCGTCTGGGATCCGGGCGAGTCCTTCATCGACACCGAGCGCATCGACTGTGCCAACCCGAACTCGCCCCCGGCGAAGAACAACCGTTGGGACGGCCCCAATGGGTGCTGGGACAGCAACACGCAGATCTGGCGCGCCATCCACCTCATCTACAGCGGCCCGCTCTACACGGGGTCTCAGCTGAGCGAGTACCTCACGTACACCCCGCCGCAGCCGGCGGGAGGGTATAGCGTGCCCGTGAACGGGATTGTCGACGTCGGCTTCCGCTGGGCGGACCCCTACTTCAACCGGATGTCCCCGGACTCGGCCGGCTTCAGCGTCGTGAAGACGGGCAGCCGAGGCGGTGTCGCCGTGACCAGCGACGCGAACGCGTTTGCCTATGGTGGGTTCACCATCAGCTACGTGAAGCGGGAGGGAACCACTCAGCCGGATGGGTCCATTCTGCTGGGAGGACTGTGCGACACGGGTAAGCCCACGCCTCCGAACTCCTCCACCTCACCGGTGGCCACTCGGTGCGTGCGGTCGGCGGAGTTCAACTTCCTGCTGGGCGGAAACACCGGCAACGTCCGGCTCACGGGAGCGACGGCTGTCGGCCCGCCCGTCTTCTCCACCATCGACCTCAAGGCCAACCACAGCTTCTCCACTTCGCCGGTCGTTCAGTTCAACGCCACCTACGAGTAGCGGCTGAGCAAGCCTGAAGTCCCGAGCCACCGCGCCTGTCTGGGCGGTGGCTCTCTTCATTTCTGGCAAGGAGCTCCGTCACCCTCGAGGTTTCGTCACATGCGCGCCCGGCGCCCTCCATTCCTTGGCAGCACCGACGCGGTGCCTCGTGAGAGGGCCGCACTACCCAGGAGGCAGCGCCATGAAGAAGCAGACGAGCCAGCGAACCCACCTCTCGATGGATACTCTCGTGGAGAGCCGGAAGCGGCTGGGCGAGCGTGAGCTGGACGAGGTTGAGCTCAAGGTCATCTCGGGCGGTCTGATGACCCGGACCCAGGGCGGCACGTGTTCCGACACGTGCGACTGCGACCAGTAGCCGCAAGCCCCTCAGAGACCCTGCGGAGATCCTCGCCCGGAGCTGGCCAGCCACTCGTGCTGCCTTCCGGGCGGGGAGCTCCGCTCCTTTTATTCCCTCCCGGCGGAGCAGGCGATGATCCTCATCCTGACAGAGCCCGAAGACCCCCACGCGGACGTGGTGGAGGCCGAGCTGCGCCGCCGAGGTGCCAGCGTGTGCCGCTTCGACTGGGCCGAGTTCCCTCGCAGCGCGGCGCTGTCCATCGCCTGGCGCGGCGGCCACAAGCGCGTCCAGCTCACGCGAGGGCGCCAGGTGCTCGACGTCTCTGAATGCACGGCCGGGTGGCTGCGCCGGCCGAACAAGCCGCGGGTCTCTCCGCGGATCTCCGAGCCCCGGCTCCGGGCCTATGCCGAGGAGGAGTGCTTCCAGGTCATCCAGGACACCTGGAATGCGCTGGAGCTCCCCTGGCTGCCGGGGCCGATCCACGCCGTGCGGCGCGCGGACAACAAGCAGCTCCAGCTCCAGCTCGCGGCGGCGCTCGGGCTGGAGCTTCCGCCCACGCTCATCACCAACGATCCGGATGCGTTCCTGGAGTTCTACCGCGAGCACGAGGGGCGGCTGATCGACAAGCTCCCCAGCATCGTCTTCGCGGCGAGCCAGCGCACAGGCCGGGAGCTGATGCGCTACACGCAGCCGGTCACCACGCGGGACGTGGGGTACGCGCGGCGCCTGCGCCACAGCCCGGTGCTGTTCCAGGCCGAGGTGCCCAAGAAGTTCGAGCTGCGCATCACCGTCGTGGGCGAGGAGGTGCTCGCAGCGGAGATCCACTCGCAGTCCACGCGGCGCACCCAGCTCGACTGGCGGCACTATGACGTGGGCCATACGCCGCACCGGGTGCACGCCCTGCCGGACGCGCTTCGCCGGACCTGCCTGGAGCTGGTGGCGCGCCTGGGGCTGCGGTTCGGCGCCATCGACATGATCGTCACTCCGGACGATCGCTACGTCTTTCTGGAGATCAACCCCAACGGCCAGTGGCTGTGGATCGAGGAGGAGACGGGCCTGCCGATCCGCGACGCGATCTGCACGGCGCTCATGAGCCCCGCGAGCCCCCGCCACACCACACAGGAGGCCTGTCCATGAGTGAGACCTTTCTCAACGCCCTTCGTGACGCGGTGGAGCTGCTGGCGAAGCTGCGCGAGGAGCGCACCGAGCCCGAGGCCGCGCAGGCGTCGGTCCAGGCCCTGAAGGCCCGGCACCCGGACTATTGGATGAACCTCATCTGGGAGCAGGAGGGCTATCAGGGCACGATCCACTACGATCTCCTGGTGGGGGATGAGGCGGGCACGTACTCCCTGAGCTACTGCGCGGATGAGGAGCTGCCCTGGCCGGTCCGGGGGCTCCAGCGCGTGGACGAGTCACTGGTGGTGCGCGTCAATAACGCGCAGGTGCGCATCGGGCACGCCATGACCAGCCTGGACTATGCGTGGCACACCCTGCACGTGGGTCGGCACCTCATCCACATGAGCCTGATCGATCAGGAGCTCCACGCCCGTGGCATCGAAGTCTCGGAGGAGGAGCTCGCCGAGGTGCTGCTCCGGTTCCGGCGGAAGCGGCGGCTGCTCACGAGGGAGCAGGTGGAGCGGTGGATGCTCGAGCACGGCACCACCGAGGCGCAGCTCGAAGGCCACCTGCGCGACGAGCGGGCCCGGGAGAAGCTGAGGCAGCAGGTGGTCGCGGGACGTGAGGAGGCCTACTTCCAGAGCCACCGGGTGGACTTCGACCGCGCCCAGGTCGCGCGGCTCTACGTACCGGACCGGGCCGAGGCCTTGCGGCTCCACGGCCGGCTTCGAGGCACGCCGGAGCAGCTCCTGTCCGTGGCGCGGGCGCGCTTCCTGGAGACGGGGGAGACAGGAGAGCTGCTCGCCACGCTGGAGCGAGGCGAGCTGGATCCGGAGCAGGCCGCCCTCGTGTTCGCGGCGGAGCCCGGCCAGCTGGCCGAGCCCGTACCCAGCGGGGAGGGCTACGAGCTGGTGTGGGTGATGCAGTTCCTCCCCGGACGCTTCGATGAGGCCACGCGCCGGAAGATCGCGGACCGCCTGTTCGACGCCTGGCTGGAGGAGAAGCGGCGGAGCGCAAGGGTGGAGTGGTTCTGGGGAGCCGCCGAGGCCGCTCCGCTGCCGGCCATGTCCTTGTGAGCCAGCGGCCCTGGGCAGCGAGAAATGCCCTGTCAGGTTCCCTGGGCCGCCGCGTCCTGGGAGGCTGAGGCGAGACGGTGACAGCAGCACGCTGCGCAGCTCGCGAACGCTTTGGAAGCGCCCGGCCGAAGAGGCCATACAAGCACTTGGGAACTCGATGTCGCCGGTTCGAATCCGGCTCTCCCGACCATGCCGGGAGATAGCTCAGCGGTAGAGCGCGGGTCTAAAAACAAGGCTTCTTCACTCGGGCGCATCCTTCTTCCTCCCCCGCTGCAGCAGAAAGGGTCGCGCGCCAGGCCGTGTTCAGGGAGACTGCCCGCCCGGAGGACCCCCTTGAACACCCCGCGCAACCCGCCGCTGCTCCCGGAGGCCCACCTCACGCCCGCGGGCACCGTGGCCAAGAGCGCCACCGCATAGGAGATGGGCTTGGACTACCGGAAGTTCCTGGGCAAGGAGGAGGAGAGGGTGCTGCCGTACCTCGGCGGTGCTTTCCTCCATGCCGCCGACAGGCGGCTGCGGCTCGCCACCGAGCCTGCCGTCCCAGGGTGGTACCGGTTCCGCATCAAGGGGCGTGAGGCCACGCCACTCGGGCCCGCGGAGCCTGAAGCCCTGGATCTGCTCCCCTCCGTGCGAGGACACCTCGTCGGGGAGCGGCTCGTGCGGGAGGGCGCCATCGCCGAGCGCGTCCACTTCCTCCCCGAGGAGGAACCTCCACAGCTCTCTCCCTGCCGGGCCCGGCGTTGGCACTCGGGAGAGCTGCTGTTCGAGACGCTCGACTTCGAGAGTGAGGCGGAGGAGGCAGTGCGGCGCGCGCTCGAAGAGGACGCCGCGCTGGCGCAGGTCAAGGGCGTGCCCGCCACCCTGCGCTCTGCCTTCGCCTATGCCGTGCTGGAGGAGGAGTCTCGCCGGCTCGGCATTCCGGCCGCGCCCGCGGAGCTGCGTCCCCACCTGGGCCAGGTCGCCGAGCAGGGACGCACCGAGGCGGAGCGCGCCCTGCGTGCCCTCGCCGCCGAGCGGGTGCTGGCCCAGCGCGAGATGATGGAGCTGAACCAGCGCCGTCAGGTGGTCGCTCTGGCACAGCAGGCCGTCGAGGCGCAGGAGCGGCTCGCGGTCCAGGGCGGCCGGCAGAGGAGGGGAGGGGAGGCGGACGCGGTGGCGCGTGCCGAGCTGGCGCTGGAGGCCGCGGGGGCGCGGATGCGCAGCGCCCGTGGGCTCGGCAACGGCAACCTGGAGGTCATCTTCACCTTCATGAACGAGCGCTTCATCTCCGTGGTGAACATGGCCACGCTCCAGGTGGTGGACTCCGGCATCTGTCTGGGCCACCCGCCGCGTGACGAGCTCGTGACGCTCGAGAGCCTGCCGTCCGTCATCAAGGAGGCGATCGACACGGACCGCCTCGTCATCCTCCGGCATGCGTGAGGAGCCCGATGCGACGCGAGGTGTGCTTCCTCATCGATGGTGAAGGGCGGCTCCTCTGGAGCGATGCCTCCACCAGCTCCGTGGCCCTCCCCGACTCGCGGGCGCGCTGGGAGGCCATCTGGCGTCACCGCTCGCAGCTCGTGGAGATCTCCCACAGCCACCCCGTGGGGCCGCTGGCCTTCTCTCAGGAAGATGAGACCACCATGGAGGCGCTCATCCTGGCGCTCGGCACCCGGCCCCGGTTCTCCGTCGTCGCTCCGGACGGCATGCTCGTCCGGAACCGGGAGGGCCAGGAGGCTCGCGCCGCCGAGGAGCCGTGGTGGACCCACCTGCTCCGGCTCGCCTCCGGCATGATCCAGGGCGCTGGCGCTGTCACTCTCCCCGAGGTTCCGCCCGCATAGAGGAGAGGGGCGGCTTGCCCGTGAGCGCCTCCCAGAGCGCGCTCAGCGCCGCCTCCAACCTCCCCGGCTCCAAGCCCTTCTCCACCAGCGCGATGCCTCGGGCGCCTCGCAGCAGCTTCGGCGGTCGCGCCGTGTGGAGCACGCACGCCACCCGCGGGTACTGCGCCTGCACCCGCTCCAGCAGGCTCAACCCGTCCCCCTCGGGAAGGCTGTAGCCGCTCACCAGCACCTCGGGCTCGTGCGCCCGGACCAGCCCCAGCGCCTCCTCCGCACTCTGCGCGAAGTGCTTGGGACCTGGCAGGTCCCTACTCGCACGCCGCAGCGCAGACAGCCAGCAGGGGTCCTGATCCACGAAGAGAAACGACGCCATCTGAAGCCGAACCATACCAACCACACCTCCGCGAGCCATGTGACCTACCTGGTTGCCTCGAACCAAGCCTACCCGGGGAGTTCTTGGAAGCCAACCCTGCAAGTCATATCGACATAGGCGAACCCGTTGGGTTAACGAACATGGAAAAGACCCTCGCATCCAGGCTCGGTGGGGCAGCACGCCTCGCTCGACAGCGCCTCAATCTCACGCAGGCCGACGTCGCCGAGCGCATAGGCATTGCGAGCGAAGTCTATGGCCGACTGGAGCGCGGCCACATGCTGCCGAGCATCCAGACCTTTCGACGCCTCTGCGTCGTCCTCTCCATCTCCGCGGACGAGGCCCTCGGCCTCAAGCCCTCGGGTGACCTGAAGTGGGTCGCCGAGCCGCCCTCGGACCACGGCGAGCCCGCCGAGCTGCGGCGGCTCATGCGCCGCGCCCGTCAGCTCGACCGCAGCTCCATCCGGCTGCTCAGCGTCCTGGCCTCGAACTTCCGCCCCGGTCGAGGCGGCAACAACAACAGCTGACCCGCTCCTGAGCCTCGCTCAGGTGCCCGCGGGCGCCGGCTCCGAGAGGAGCCGGGCCAGGCGCTCGCGCAACCTGCGTGCGGAGGGAAAGCCGTTGAAGAGCACCACCTGAGGGTGGTGCTCCAGCGCCTCCCGCTCCTCGCCTCGGGCCAGGGCCCGGTCCACCCCGAGCAACAGCCCCACGTCCGGCCGCGAGCGCAGCTCTCCGAGCCTCCGCGCCAGCGCCCCCGCGTGCCACGCGTGGAAGAGCTCCAGCGCCACCTCGCGCCGCGTCTCCTTGTGGCGGAAGGTGAGGTCCGGCACGCACAGCCCGGCGGCCCCCATGTGACGCGGCAGCGGCGTGAGGTCCAGCTCCCACTCCGCGTCCTCGAAGGCCTCGGCCAGGGTGGCCACCTCCGCGGGGATGTGGCCGAGCGCGGCCGGCAGCGGCGAGACCAGCGGATCCCGGTGGTCCAGCACCAGCACGGCTCTCCGGCGGGCGCTCGCCTCCACCTCCGCCATCAGCTCCCAGCGCTCCAGCACCGGCACCACCGAGAGGAAGCTGGCCAGCTGCAGGCCGTACTTCTTCTGCAGCGAGAGCAGCGCTCCTGGGCCCTCCACCTCCAGCGCCCAGTCCTCCCCGTCCCGCCGCACCTCCGCCACCAGCCTGCAGAACTTCAGCCACCGCAGCAGCTTCCGCACCCGCAGCAGCTCCGGCGCCCGCGCACGCAGGGTCAGGCGCCGCGCCCCCAGCAGCGGACCCTGCGCGAGCGCCAGGTTGTAGCGGTCCAGCAGGTCGGCCGGGGTGAGCGCCTCCCAGCCCAGCAACCGCCGGTGGCCGGGCAGGTCCACGTAGAGCGCCTCGCGGACCTCGGGCAGCGGCGCGGGCAGCGCCTCCGCGAGCCGGGCCTCGTATGCCTCCAACGTCGCGCCCGGAGGCAGCTCCCGCAGCACCCGCGCCGCCAGCTGGAAGCGCTCCCAGCGGGTCTCCGCCACGCCCTCGGTGGCTTCGTCGAACAGGGCCCGGTCCACCAGCAGCTTCACCAGCCCCCGCGCGATGCGTGGCCGTGAGAAGGCGCCGGCTCGCAAGGAGAGGGCCTCCTCGAGGTCGTCCCGCGTCTGTCCGTTCCCGCCCTCCAGCTCCGCGATCAGCTCCTTGGCTATCGCCAGCAGCTCCGGATCCTCTCGCTTGATGAACGAAGGACGCAGCCTCCCCTCCCGGACTCGGAAGAGGAGCAGGTCGCGCGTCAGCACTACGCGCCCTCCTGGTAGGCGCTGTGCTGCCGCCGCCGCTCGCTGATGCCGCTCTCCGCCGTCTGCGCCGAGCACACCTCGTACAGCATCGCGCGCTTGCCCGGGCGCTGGCGGAGGATGCGCCCCAGCCGCTGCACGTGCTCGCGCACGCTCCCGTTGCCGCTGAGGATGACCCCCACGCGCGCATCCGGCACGTCCACGCCCTCGTTGAGCACCTTCGAGGTGAGCAGCACCGGCAGCTCTCCGCTCGCGAAGGCGGCGAGCAGCCGCTTCCGCTCGGGGACCGGCGTGTGGTGCGTGATGACCGGGAGCAGCAGGCGCCGCGCCAGGGCGTACACCGTCTCGTTGTCCTCCGTGAAGACCAGCACCCGGTCCCCCTGGTGCTCCAGCAGGATGCGCCACAGCACGTCCACCTTCGCACTCGAGGTCAGCGCGATGCGCTTCTGCTCGCGGTAGCCCCGGTAGGCCGCCCGCCCCTCGTCGCTGCGCTGGCTCTGCGCCAGGAACCGCGCCCAGCCCTCCGGCGCCGACAGGGAGATTCCGTTCTTCCGCAGGAAGCCCACGTAGCGCGCCCGTGCCTCGTCGTAGCGCGCCTTCTCCTCGGGCGGCAGCTGCACCTCGATGCGCCGCACCTCGTACGGCGCCAGGTAGCGCCCCTGCAGCTCGCGGATCTCCGCCCGGTACACCCGAGGCCCCAGCAGCTCCTCGCAGACGCGCTCGCCCCCGTCCGTGCGCTCCAGCGTCGCCGACAGCCCCAGCCGGTACGGCGCCAGCGAGCCCTCCGCGATGAAGCGGTAGCTCGGCGCGGGCAGGTGGTGGCACTCGTCGCAGATGAGCAGCCCGAAGCAGTTGCCGTGGAACTCCGTCTGCGCCGTCGCCGAGTCGTACGTCGTCACCGTCACCGGCTGCCGATCGTTCACCCCGCCTCCCAGCAGCCCCACCTCCACCCCAAGGTGTTTCCCGAGCACCATCTGCCACTGCGCCATCAGGTCCAGCGTGGGCACCACCACCAGCGTGGGCCGCTGGATATGGGCGATGGCCAGCACCGCCAGCAGCGTCTTGCCCGCTCCCGTCGGCAGTTCCACCAGCCCCCGGCCCTTGGCCTGCGTCCACGCCTCCAACGCCTCGCGCTGGTGGGGGAAGGGCTCGATGGGCACCTTCAGCTCCAGCGCCAGAGGCTCGAAGCGCCTGGCCCGATCCTCATACGGCTCCCCCAGCTCCCGCAGCCGCAGCACCACCTCGCGGTAGCGCCAGGCCTCCGTTCGGTACACCCCCGTACGGGCGTCTTTCTGGAAGAGCGCCCGCAACCGGGCATCATCCGGGAGTGTGGGCGCGACCAGCGTGCCGCAGTCGAAGTGGAGCTCCGTCGCCATCCAACCTGGTGAGTAGCCTTTTCCTCGTCTTAGCGCCACTGCGCTCTAACGGCCCTGGCCCTCTATGGCCCTCGTCATCGCCCTCGCCCTGCTGACCGCCGGATGCCTGCTCGGAGCCGGCCTGACGTGGCTGCTCCTCCAGGGGCGCCTCCAACACGCGACCCGGCTGGTCCAGGCAGAGGGAGAGGCCGAGCGCGCCACCCTCGCCGAGCGCCTCCGGGGCCGGGAAGCCGAGGCCCAGGAGCTGCGCCGCGCCCTGGATGCCGAGCGCCTGCATGCCCGCCAGCTCCAGGAGGAGTGCACCGGACTGGAGGTCCGCCTGTCCTCGCACATGGCCACCGCCGCCGAGGAGCGCCGCGCCATGGAGGAGAAGCTGGAGCTGCTCACCGACGCCCGGGACGAGCTCGCCCAGTCCTTCAAGGCGCTCTCCGCGGACGCGCTGCGGATGAACAGCCAGTCCTTCCTGGAGCTGGCACAGCTCCAGCTCTCCCGCTTCCAGGAGGGCGCCCGCGCGGACCTCACCCAGCGCGAGCGCTCCATCGAGCAGCTCGTGAAGCCCCTGCGCGAGTCCCTGGAGAAGGTGGACGCCCAGGTGGGCCAGCTCGAGCAGGCTCGCGCCCAGGCCTATGGCAGCCTCGCGCAGCAGCTCCAGTCGCTCGCCACCACCCAGGAGTCCCTGCGCGCCGAGACGGCCAGCCTCGTGGGCGCCCTGCGTGCCCCCACCGTGCGCGGCCGGTGGGGAGAGATTCAGCTCCGGCGCGTGGTGGAGATGGCCGGCATGGTGGAGTGCTGCGACTTCGTCCAGCAGGAGACCGTCACCGGCGAGCGCGGGCGGCTGCGGCCGGATCTCGTGGTTCGCCTCCCCGGCGGCAAGAGCGTGGTGGTGGACTCCAAGGCGCCCCTCCAGGCGTACCTCGAGGCCCTGGAGGCCAAGGACGAGGGTACCCGCGTGGCCAAGCTGCGAGAGCATGCCGCTCAGACGCGCGCCCACCTCAAGGCCCTCGGCGACAAGGCCTACTGGGAGCAGTTCCCCTCCGCCCCCGAGTTCGTCGTCATGTTCCTGCCCGGCGAGACGTTCTTCAGCGCCGCCCTGGAGCAGGACCCGGCCCTCATCGAGGCCGGGGTGGAGCGGCAGGTCATCCTCGCCACCCCCACCACCCTTATCGCCCTGCTGCGCGCGGTGGCCTATGGCTGGCGCCAGGAGAACGTGGCCCGCAATGCCCAGGAGATCCGCGACCTGGGACGCACCCTCTATGATCGGATCCGGACACTTGCCCGGCACTTCGGCGAGCTCGGCAGGAACCTGGACCGGGCCGTGGACTCCTACAACACCACCGTCGGCTCCCTGGAGGTGAGGGTGCTGCCCGGGGCCCGGCGCTTCAAGGAGCTGGGCGCTGCCTCGGGCGAGGACATTCCGGCCCTCCCCACGCTCAATTCCGGCCCCCGCACCCTGCGCGCCCCGGAGCTGGACCCTCTCCTCGCCGAGCAGGCAGGACTCCCCGAAAGCTGAGCCGAGGGCTTGCCCGGAGGCAGAGGCTGCGGTTACCTGACTGGAAGCATGCGTCACGTCCTCATCGTCAGCCCGCACCGCGCCTCGCGCGAGCTGCTCCTTCGCTTCCTCGCGGAGCCGGAGGTCCAGATCCGTGCGGCCGAGGATGCTGACGCCGCGCTCTCCTCCATCGCCTCCACGCCCCCCGCCGTCGTCGTCGTCGACCTGCGCCGGCCCGATGAGGATCACCCGCTGTTCCTCGCCCTGCTGCGCAAGCGCCACCCCGCCCAGCCCGTCATCGCGCTCGTGCCGGGGAGCCTGCGCGTCTTCGATGGCGCCCAGGAGCGCGTGCGCGACATGCGCGACTGCCAGGCCGAGTCCGCCGAGGGGCTCCACCATCTCCTCTATGCGCTGAAGGAGTCCCTGGAGGAGGTGCTCGCCCAGCTCCTGCTCCGCGTCTTCCGCCCTCCCGTGGGGCAGGCCTGAGCCGCTGACGGGCCTCGCCTGTCCATGAATGGACACCTCCCCGTCCGGGGAAGTCCTGATGTGCGGGACCACTGAACTTTTCAGGCCGGAATCGGCTCGTGCCCTGCGCTGGTCCGTGCCGTCAGTGGACCTGCATCGTGAAGGATTTATCCGCGGAGCTCAGGGCGCCATCCGCCACGTGGAGGGTGAAGGTGTAGGAGGCGGCGGCGTTGGCGTTAGGCGTCCCCGAGAGGACCCCCGTCTGGGTGTCGAGCCCGACGCCGGGGGGCAGCGTGCCGGCCTTGAGGCTCCAGGTGACCGTGGAGCTGGGCGCGATCCTCAGGGCGTATTGATACGGGGTGCCCTTGCGCCCATCGGGCACGGACTCCGTCGAGATCGTCAGGAGCAGAGGCGCTCCGGTGATGGCGAGAGACAGCTGCTCCTCCGCTGTCTGCGGTTGCTCGGGATCCGAGTCCGTCACCCGGACCCGGAAGCTGTAGCTCCCGCTGGACGAGGGCGTTCCCTGCACGGTTCCGTCCTGCGAGAACGTCAGGGTCTGGGGGAGGTTGCCGCTCACGTATGCAAAGGCGTAGGGCGGCACGCCCCCCACGGCGGACACCTTCTCCGTGTAGTAGTTCCCCGTGTAGCCATCCACGAGCGTCCTTGGCCCGGCGACCCTCAGCTTGGGGCGAACGCGCAGGTCATACGCCGCGCTCACGAGGGCCGGGGGGACGTCCGAGTCCGAGGCCTCCACCTCCACGGCGTAGGTGCCCGGAGTGTCGAGCTGGCCCGAGAGAACGCCGGCGTCGAGCATGAGGCCTTGAGGCAGGGGCTGCTTGGGACGGAACCCGTAAGGAGGGGTGCCTCCCTGCGCCAGCAGCTCCACCGAGTAGGAGGTGCTCTCGACCGCTGGCGCGAGCTTCTGCGTCACCAGGGAGAAGGGCAGGCCCGCGTCGACGCCCGCATCCGTGCCCGCATCCGCGCCTCCGTCCACGTCCATCCCTCCGTCCGTGGACGCGTCAGGAGGCTCGGGGGGGGCACAGCGGGCCTGCTCGCTGCAGTCGGGGAGGCAGCGCTGCGCCTCCGCGAGGCACGTATAGCCCGCGGGGCAGGTGCCATCCTCGGCACAGGGCTCGAAGCGGGAGAGATCCGGTTCGAAGCGGCAGGAGAAGACCAGCGCCACCGCGCACAGCAGTGCCCCGCTCAGCTTGATCAGCCGCGCGTTCATGGCAGCTCCCACACGAGGAGCAGGGTGCCCCCCGCGCCCAGCAGGGCCCCCGCGCCCAGCAGGCCATTGGCGGCGAGGCTCTGCCGCTCTCCCCGGCGCAGCCCGTCCGCGAAGCAGCGGCGGAAGGTTTCTCCCTCGCCCTCGCAGCCCCCATTGCCCTCGGAGAGGCGCTTCTCCGTCGCGCGTGCAGCCATGCCGAAGCCCACGCCCGCCACGAGCGCGGCGGCTCCCGTGCCCAGGAGCACCATCGGCAAGGGCCGCAGCGTCTTCTCCGCCGCCTCCCGCTGAGGCCCTCGGCCCTGCCACAGCGAGCCAAAGGCCTTCGCCGCGGCCTCCTCGGCTCCCGCCTCCAGCGTCGGCACCGAGAAGGTGCTCCGCGCCTCGTGCCCGTCTGCCCCCACCAGCGTCAACGCCACGGTGCGCTGGCCTCCCAGCCCCAGCACCCGTCCGTGGAGGAGCCACTTCGTGCCGTACGCCTTCAGCTCCTCCGCCCGGCAGGCATCATCCGCGCACGCGCGTTGCTTCCCGCCCAGCGCGACCAGCCGCTCCACCGTCTCCTTCCGGGGCTCCAAGCAGATGCCGGGGGTTCTCGCCACGGCCCGCCGGACAGCCTCCTCCGTGTGGCGCCCCTCGGGACGTGGCAGCGCCACCGAGTCGAAAGGCACGAGCACCAGGCGCTCGCCCACACACACGGCTCCCGGCGGCATGGCGCCGAGGCTGAGCATCAGCGCGAGGGGCAGGAGCATCACGGCGAGAGGTCAGGCCCTTCATCCATGGCGACGGGAGGCTCCCCCAGGCTCGCCACGTAGCCACTGTAGAAGCTGGGGCCGAACGCCACGCCGAAGAGCTTGTCCCGGAAGGCCTCCTCCATGGCGCCGCGGCTGGCCACCACCGAGGTGCTCCAGGCCAGGCCGCCCGCATCCACCACCGCTCCCGCACGGGCCACCTTCAGGCGTGCCTCCCGGCCCTCCGTGCGCAGGTAGTAGCTGCGGTCAGGAGGCAGGGCCAGCACCAGCGGGCGCTCGCGCTCCTTGTGGAAGTCCGCCACGCGGACGCCCCGCGTGTCCTCGACCCACATCCGTCCGCCGAGCCCCTCCGGCACCAGCAGGTAGCCCAGCCCGGTGCTCCGGCCCAGGTCGCTCAGGGGGGCGCTCCGGTCCAGCGGAGGCGGCCGAGCGAAGATGTCCAGCTTGCCGCGCACGTCCTCCACACCCTGGCTCGCGGCGGCGATGAAGGCGGTGAGCTCCGAGTACTCCACCCGCCCATCCCGGTTCACGTCCGCCGCGCCCGCCAGCGCCGAGCGCACCTGGTGGCTGAAGACGCCCGCGGAGATCGTGCTCCACTCGTGGCTCTCCCGGGCGCTCGAGGTGGACAGCACCACGCCCACCTGCGGGTAGCGGTCCAGCTCGCGCGAGGCCAGGTGTTGCGTCACCGCCGCCGTCTGCGCCGGGCCGATGGGCAGCGAGCCCCGCGCGTTCACGAAGAAGTACGAGTCACACGCGTCCACGATGAGGTGGATGAAGCTGGCGGGGCTGGGGGTGATGACCTGCGAATAGAGATCGCTCCGGTTGAAGGGGCCGTCCAGCAGGCTCACCGTCCCTTCTCCCGCGGGCCCGCGCTGCCCGTGGCCCGTGAAGATGAAGTAGAGCACCGGCGCCCGCCCGGCCTTCCGGTCCTCCGCCATCTTCGTGTTGAGCCGCGCCAGGGACTCCTTCAGCGCCGCGCGGGTGGGAGGCTGGGTGCGGGCGGCCAGGCCCGGGTGGCGCGCCTGCGTCTCCGCGTCCAGCACGCTCAGCAGCACCGTGTCGCGCGCCTGGGGAGCGAACAGCTCGAAGTAGCGCGCCCCGTCATCGTCCGCGTAACGCAGCGCAGCTTGCTTCGGGTCCAGGCTGGCGTTGTTGGCGATGATGAGGGCGTAGGAGACCCGCTCGGGCTCCGCGGCCTGGACAGGTCGGGCGGCAGTGAGCCCGAGCAGGAGCAGGGACGGCCAGGGAGAGAGTCGGGCGGGAGAGCGGGGTGAAGGCATGGTGGGCCAAGCACGCACGGCGCGAAATTGAGCGGCAGCGTGCCATTTTAATGGGAGGCGATCCACTCGGCCTGGCCAGCGACAAGGGAGAGTGACGGCGGCTGAACGCCGCTGCTATGTGGCGTGAATGGCGTGGGAGTGGGACCAGGAACGATTGCGGCGCTTCCGGGAAGGCGCACCGGAGGTGTTGGGAGAGGTGTATCGAGCGCACGCCGAGCCGCTGGCCCGGGCGCTGCGTTCGGTGGCCTTTCGTGGGCGCGGCTTCGCCCACCTTCAGGGAGCGCTCGAGGTGGAGAACACGGTGCTGGAGACGTTCGCTCGAGCCTTCGAACCCCGGACGCGGCTGGCTTACGACGGGGTGCGCCCCTACGCCCAGTTCCTCATGGGCATCGCGCGCAACGTGGTGCTCGAGCAGTCGCGCTCGCGCGAGGTGGTGGCGGGGCTGGGGCCGCAGGACGAGGGCTCCACGGTGGACTGGGAGCTGGGCGCCGCCGCAGGCCGTGGAGAGAGCCTGGAGCAGCAGCTCGAGGATCAGGAGGTGGAGGCGCTCCTGGTGAACTTCAAGCAGGGCCTCTCGCCGGAGGAGCGCGAGCTGTTCGAGCTGCGCTTCACCGAGGGGCTGGCGCAGGAGAGCGCGGCCGAGCGGGTCGGCCTCACGCGCATCCAGGTGCGGCGGCGGGAGAAGGGCCTCAAGCAGCGGTTGCTCGACTTCCTGCAGGCGCGTGGCTACCTGCAGAACATTCAGGCGCAGGGGTGGGGGTTTCTGAAGGGGAGGGGTGAGGCATGACGTGCACGAACTCGGAGATGAAGGCCGCGCTGCAGGCGCTGTTCCTCGGGGAGCTGAAGCCCGAGGGCCATGCCCGGCTGCGCGAGCACGCGAAGACCTGCGCCGAGTGCCGTGAGGGGTACGAGCGGCTCTCGCGCGTGGAGTCCGCGCTGGAGAAGCGGGTGCTGCCCAAGGGCCGGGAGGCGCTGCTCGAGGCGCAGCTCATGGAGCGGGTGCGTGCCTCGCAGCAGGCCGCCGCGCCGGAGCGCCGCTCGTTCTGGGACTGGTGGAAGGTGGCGCTCCCGGCGGCCGCGGTCGCCGCGGTGGCCCTGCTGGTGGTCCTCCCGCGAGGGCGGGGGACCGGGCCGGCGGAGGGTGAGTGGCAGGCACGCAAGGGCTCGACGGACAGCGCGTTCGGCGTGCGAGCCTTCTGCGTGTCCTCGGAGGGCAAGGTGCGGGGCGAGGCGCTGCCGGGCGGGAAGCTGGAGTGCCCGGAGGGCGCGGCCGTGCAGTTCAGCTACACGGCGCCGCAGAGCGCGCGGCTGTCGGTGGCGGCGAAGTCGTCCTCGGGCGAGGTGCTCCAGTTCTTCCCGCGCGAGGGCGCGCCGGCCCCGGTGACGCCGGGGGTGGACGTGCCGCTCTCGTACAGCACGCCGGTGCAGGGCGGCTGGCTCTCCGCGCCGATGGAGGTGCGGGCCCGCTTCACGGACGACAAGGGCCAGGTGCTGGGTGAGACACAGGTGACACTCACCCCGGCGAAGTAGGCCCCGCCTCCGGCAATGCAGGGGAGCGCGGCCTCAGTGCAGGAAGGCGCGGTCCGCGGACTGCTCCGCTCCCTCCTCCACCTTGAGGGGCATGAGCCGCTCCAGCCGCTCCTGGGCCACGATGGTGCCGGTGGTGGGGAAGTGGAGGCCCGCTGAGGTCCACTCGGGGACGAAGAGGATGGGCTCGGCCGTGCCGTTGTAGCCGAGCTGGACCAGCAGCTCCTCCTCGAAGGTCCGGCAGCGCTTGTCGCAGCAGGTGAAGGCCTCGCGGACGCGGTAGAGACCCTCGGCGAGGAGCGGCTCGAGGTGCTCGGCCCACTGCGGCTCGGGGATCGGAGTGCCGTGAGCGTGCCAGCGCGCGCGGTTCGCGCTCCAGCCGCTCGGCAGGTACAGGCCCGGGCCCGGATCGCCGTGGTTGTGGAAGTACACGAGGCGTCCCTCGGGGATGGTGGTGCCGAGGGCTCGCCGGGTCCGGTACAGCCCGCAAGGGGGGAGGCTGGGCGACATGGTGGGCGTGTTCTAGCCCGCTCGGCTGGCGCTGCGGCGCCTCCTCTTTTCAGGGCTCCGGAGAGGGCCGGAAGTTTTTCCAGCCTCCGGCGGGAACGGGCACCCTGTACTGCAGGGCAATCCGGCGTAAATCCTTGAAACCACAGGTGGCGAGACCGGGACGGGCGTCGGCATGCCCGATGCTAAGGACAGGGGCGTGGGCAGTCAGCGGTACGGGCGGGACGGGTGGTGCAGGGCGGCGGGTGGG
>Ga0255338_1000497_pt1 | contig 122048 bp, 131 predicted proteins | sample MeOH1_35cm_T4_19_FD_203715 | JGI IMG/M metagenome (GOLD analysis project Ga0255338, IMG submission 203715) | Sandy soil microbial communities from University of British Columbia, Vancouver, Canada - MeOH1_35cm_T4_195 | ecosystem: Engineered > Artificial ecosystem > Sand microcosm >... | reverse complement strand
GACCACCACGGAGGTCCTCAACACCCTTAAATCGCTTCCATCCCTACAATCAACCCCGCGCAACCCAGCGCCCGACCGAAATCGGTCACGTTCCCGGAATCACCGGTCACGTTCGCCGAAATACGCAGCTGGGCAGCGCGGTGATCTTCACGGACGACACGACGCTGGCGCTGAAGGGGCGGCGCGGCGAGGGCCGCGGCAAGACCATCACGGCGCGGCTGTGGGTGTACCTGGCCGGCGGCTGGCTGCCAGATGACCAGCAGGGCTGGCGCCGGGTGGCGCCGGCGGCGCTGTACGACTTCACCTGCGATCGCTCGGGCGAGCACGCGCGGCGCATGCTGGGCGACTGGCGCGGCTTCCTGCAGGCTGACGACTACGCCGGCTATGGGCAGTCGTTTCGCTCGGGTATCACCCACGCGGCTTGCCTGGTTCATGCAAGGCGCCGGTTTGCCAAGATCGTCAAGGACGCTCCCAAGGGCTCACCGCCCGGGCTGGCGCACGAGGCGTTGCGATACTTCGCCGAGATCTACCGCATCGAAGCGGAGATTCGTGAGGCTGATCCGGATCGGCGGCTTGAAGTGCGGCAGGCGCAGACCCGGCCGGTGATGCAGGGTCTGCACGAGTGGCTGGCGGCCCATGCGCCGACACTGCTGCCGAAGTCGCCGCTGGGCGAGGCGTTCGGCTATGCCCTGAGCAACTGGGCGGCGCTGAACACCTTTGTGGAACACGGCATCCTCGAAGCGGACAACAACATCAGCGAACGCGCAATGAAACCGGTCGCCCTGTCGAGGAAGAATTGGCTCTTCGCGGGCTCGCAGCGTGGTGGGCAGGCTGCGGCGGTGGCCTTCAGTCTCATCGAGACCGCGAAACTCAACGGCATCGAGCCGTACGCATACCTGCGCGATGTGCTCCAGCGCATCAACGGCCATCGGCAGGACCGGCTGCAGGAGCTGCTGCCGATGTACTGGAAGCCGGCATGACAGCGCGCACGCCGCCGATGCAGGACGCGGCGCTGATAGAGGCACTGAACAACGCGACCAGCCTGGAGCTGTACCAGATGGCTGCGCTCATCGAGCGGCTGGTGACCGATCCGCGGCGCGTCATGGCGATCCGAAAGGACCTGCATATGGGGCAGGTCGTGCGTTTCTATGACGCGCGGCGCGACACGATGCGCCTGGGCCGGGTGGTGGAGATGCGCGACGCGCAGCTGACGCTGCACGGCACCGAGGTGCATGGCGAATGGAAGCTGCCCTACGCCGCCATCGAGCCGCCGTTGCCCGGCGGCGCAAAGCCGCAGGCGCCCCCGGTGGCCGCGCCGAGCGCGCCCAGGCCCACGCGCGCGGACTTCCGGCGCGGCGAGAAGGTCTCGTTCACTGACCGACACCTGCAGGTCCACGTCGGCGTCATCACCCGTTGCAACCCCAAGACAGCGAGCATCGACACCAGCGACGATACGGGATGGAGCGTGCCCTACGGCGCGCTCAGGCACGTGCTGGACGTCTGAGAAAACTCCTTCCCGTCAAGAGACGGGGATGCTCGGACAGACACGCCTGGCGTGCCTGGGCACGGAAAGGCGCCCTGACGCAGGGCACTAGCCCGGATATTTCATGAGCGGGGTGCTGTATGCCGTTGGCAGCGGCTTTTCGCTGTTGATGGCGGTGCGGTCGGTCGTTTCGGGGTCATTGCATCCTTGGCCGTTGCCAATGGGCTCGCGCAGCGCGTAGTGACCCCCACCCTGGCTTGGGTTGCAGGCTTTTTTGTTGTCGACGCGCGAGCCAGGCACTGGATGGATTTTTATGGGGCCAGCGCCTGAGCCGCGGTGAGGAACACGTGCTTGAGCGGATGGTTTGAAGCCAGCAGGAGGCGCACGCGCCGGGTATTGCGAACGATGGCCGCGCCGATCTTGAGCAGTTTCGTGCGGATGGTGTCCGTGCAGGCGCGCTCCAGCTCGGTGCCCTTGAGGGCCAGGCGGCGCAGGTTGATCATCAGCGTGTAGGCCAGCGCCGCCAGCAGCAAACGCAACTGGTTGGCTGCGAACTTGTGGCAACTTGCGCGCCGCCCGAACAGGTCGATCTGGGCCTCCTTGATGCGGTTCTCCGCTTCGCCTCGGGCGCAATAAAGCTGCTCGTACAACGCTTGGGCATCGCCTTGCAAGCTGGTGACGATGAAGCGCGGGTTGGCCCCTCGCTCGTCGTGTTCGAGCCTGGCAATGACGCGCCGCTCCCGCTTCCAGCTGCGCGCCGCATAGGTGAACTCGCCAATCAGGCGTTGCTTGCCGCCCACCTGCTGGTGTTGCTCGGTCAGCGCGAGCTGGGCCAAGGCGACGCGATCGAGCAGCGCCGCATTCTTGGCCAGCCCGATGATGTAGTGCACGCCCCACCGCTCAAAGCGGCGCAGCGCCCGGGGCCGGCAGAACCCCGAGTCGGCCCGCACGATCAGCCGCACATCCGGCCACGCCTGGCGCAGCTTGGCGGCCAGCAGCTTGACCAGCGCGCTGAGCACACTGGCCGGGTCCCGGCTGCTGGGGCGCAGCACGCACGCCAGCAGGTCCTGGCCCGCAAAGACGTACAGCGGCAGGTAGCAGTAGTTGTCATAGTGGTAGTGGAAGTGCGCCCGCTCCTGCGCGCCATGCAGCGGCACATGGGTCGCGTCAATGTCCAGCACCAGTTCCCTGGGCGGCTGGGCTTGGCTGGCAATGAAGGCGTCCACCAGCACCGCGTTCAGCGCACCGGCCAGCGCCGGGGTGGCGGCCGTCTCCAGCCGGCTGAGCGTGGGGCCGGAGGCAAGTTCTTCGGCGCGCCCCACCGCGGTCTGCAGCACCACATCGCCGCGCAGCTCGTTGTGGTCGCTCACGTCTTCCCAGCCGCAGCACATCGCATACACGCGCTGCGCAACCATGTCATGCACACTGTGCTGCACGCTGGCTGCGCGCCGGTGGTCGCTGAACGCGCCCGCCGCCGCCTTTGTCAGACCCAGGCGCCGGTCCACTTCGCGCACCAGCATCACCCCGCCGTCGCTGACGATGTCGCCTCCGTCAAACGCCGCCTGCACGACGCGGCGCCCAACTTTGCCGAAACTCACAATTCCATCGGTACACTTTGGCACTGGCAGCCCCCGGTTGTAATTGACGTTAAGCACCAATGACAACGCGCCTCGGCAGGGGGCTGCCGACTCCTACTCATGAAATATCCGGGCTAGCGCACGGGCCACGAGAGTCACAGGTGGTGGCCGGGGCCACTTTCGCCGACTTGGTCGAAAGCTGCTCCCGGCCAGGAGCGGGCGTTCACCTGACGAAACTCAGACCCGGCGCGAGGCAGCCGGTTACGGCTTCGGAGCATCGCCCGCGAGCATCTTCCGCATGTGCGATGCAAGATCTTCCCCGTCCCCGCCCGAGGCATGTCCGCATCGGCCATGAAGGTGCCTGTCGCGTCAGAGCTTGAGCGCGTAGCGCGTGGAGCAAATGACGAACTGACGTGTCTCGGCACCGACTTTCACCTCGTACTGCATGACGCGATGCAGGAAGGTGTTGCCACCGCCCGCACCGACCGTGTGCCAGCATTCGCGAAGCTCGCCGCCCGCCGCGAGGTTGGCCGCCAGGAACGAGGCCTTTTCCGTGGTGGCGGCTTGCTTCAGCAGGTAACCCACGAGCGTCTTCACCGCCATCGTCGCGGCACTCGCGAGCCAGCCCGCGGGCAATCCGATCTTCATCCCGATGCCGACGGCGGACGCGAAGTAGCCAACTCCCGCATCGCCGTACGTGTCGAGCACGGTCGCGCGGACAAGTGGGTGTGCCGATCGGATCGGTCGGATTTGCGACCCAATGCGCCGATGGGCCCTCTTGCACTGCTGCGTTCAGCGGGAATTTGACTTCTCGCCCTGATGTAGTTCTTTGCCGCTTTGACCCTGCTAGAGCGTCGAATTCGTAGTTCTTTGCGACACGGGAAATCGACGGGAGAGCCCCGAAGAGCGCTTGAGTGCTTGAGCGAATCGTAGTTCTTTAATTGGCAACCTCATCGCAGCTGAACACAGCCGCTCCGCTCGACTTTGAACCTGACCGGGTGTGGATGACGTCCAACCGTCATGGGTTGGAGCGCCTGTTCCACGCGGCCATGGCCCCCGTTCGGGCGCCTACCAGGAGGGAGTTCTTTGAAGTGAAGGCCGGCGTCCAGTACCACACCGAGGTCGACGAGGTGACGGGCGAGGAGTACGAGGTGCGCACGTGCCCGTCGGAGGAGGTCGCCGACTTCTTGGAAAGCGTGGCCTTCCAGGAAGGCTTCGATCTGGAGGAGGTCCTGATCGAGGATCCAGCCAGGGCCCGCCGCCGCGCCTAGGCGCGGCGGCGGGCTCGTCCGTATCAGCGCGGGCGATGCACTCTTCATTCCTAGCTTCCCCCAGGCGCTGGCTCGGCGGAGTCCGCCCTATCACGGTAGAGCCCTCTCCGTCCTCGGCTCGCGCGGCACGCGTTGGCGCACTGCCGGATCCGAGGAGGTCGCCTTAAGGGAGCGGGCCGGATTCGCCCGCAGGTAGCCTTCGGCATGCCAGCAACCGTACAGCAGCTTTACCACGTCGAGCACTTGGCGCACCGCTTTCTCGGCCAAAGGGCCTCGCAGGGGCCGCCACTCATCGCACGCGCGCAGCACGCGCGCCGTGGAGCACCAGTGGGCGGGCGGCTGGTAAAGGAATTCGCGGAACGCCACCAAGTCTTCCAACAACATCGACGACAGCGCCTTCTTGCGCTCGAGCACGGCCCACAAGACGAAGCGCTCGATGGCGCCGCGATACGCCCGCACGGTGGCTGGCGATTTGTTGGCCACCTCATTGCGTAACCACCACTGCAAGGCGTCGCGGTCATCGCGCGCCGGCACGCCGTCGACTCTCATCAGGTTCGGTTCACGCGAACGCAGGCCGCCCTCGGCGCCAGTCAGCGTGCCTGGCCAAATCAACTGCTCTAAGGGCACCAGCGCCTTGCCTTCGCCGCTGAGCGGCACCTGCTGCGGTTTCGCGTCCGGGTGGTGCTTGGCTGCCAAGGCCCGTAGCGAGCTTCGCATCGCCACCCCTGTTAGCGCTTCACGCTGGACAAGCCACGCGAGCAGGCGCAACGCCCGCTCGCGCCCCAGCCCGGGTACGCCGGCGTAATATTGGCTGCCCTTCGCGTTGACCCACCTGGCCAGCTGCCCCAGTGTAGTCAAGCCGTGGCCATTCTGCAGCGATCCGGCCAGGCGGGGCTCAAGCCAATCAAAGAGCGGAGCCTCGGGAGTGACCGGGAGCGCGAGACGCGATGCCAGCCATTCCAGGATCTCGATACGGCGGTCGACCGCGATCTGCAAGCGCGGTGCGGCGCCGGACGGCACCTGATACGCCGCGGTGGACTCGATAGGAGAGGTGCTGCCCGGTGGCGCGGCAACTTCCGGACGCGCCTCGCCGAACTCCTCCTCATAAAGCTCGATCAGTTCCGCCTCGGAATACATGCCATCGTCAAAGCGGGCTGCGAATTCAGTCAAGCTCGGAGCGTCTGCCGCCACCGGAAGCTGGACCGGGGCAGCCGGCGGTGCGATGGCCGCTGCCCGCGGCTGCTCACCCGCGCCCTGGTCCACGGGTTGCCCGACGTCGATCACGCGCTCGCGGCCCAGCGCTGCCTGCAGGCGCCGCTGCAGCTCCGCCACCAGAGTGACGGCGGTGCCTCGCTCCGGGTGCTCCTGGGCGCGGGCCTCCAGACGGGCCAGCAGCTGGCGCGCGTAACCGTGGGCGCTGCGTCCATCGTTGTGAAGGTTGTGCGATAGATAGGTACGCGCAGCCTGTCGCGGATCCACGCCTTGGCAGAACGCGGAGAGAAAGCGCATGTCGTCGGCCGTGACCGGCCGGTCGTCGGCCACGAGGGTGGCTCGGGTCCCGCGCGGACGGCCGCGGCGGCGCTTGGCATTTCCCGTGTCTTCCGCCTGCTCATCGACATCGAAAACAGTCGTCGAGCCCGGCCCCCGGTGCATGGCAGCCAACGCGGAAGGCTCCCGAAGTGTTTGCGTCGTCATCGAGCGCCGCCCGTAGAGTAGGTTGCCCCGGCTCCCGGGTGGCTGCGGGCCAGTCGGTTCTGCAAGAGGAACCAGCACATGTTGAGGGCAAACGTCCGCCCAAGCCGGGTCATCTGTTCCTGCGGCACGCCCACCGGGCGGTGCGCGCCGGGGCTGACGAACCCATACACTCCGGCGAGCCCGCGCCCCTCTTCCTGAGAGATCTCGCCTCGAGCCTTCAGGAACCCGACCACCTCGCCCCACTTGCCTGCGTTGTAGGGGGCGGCCTCACCTTGGGCGAGCAGGGCAGCAGCGACGCCCCGCGCCATCGTTTCCAGCGCCACCCGGGCATTGGTGAGCGCGGCGTTGTAGTCGGGCGGCACGTTGCGGAACGCCTGAGCCGAGTCCTGGACCTTTCGCACAATCTCCTCGCGGCTCGGCGCGGCGCTGGTCAGGAGTGCCGCAATCAGGTCGTCCTCTACCGACGGCGCGCCGGCTAGGCTCGGGTCCGTGCGGCGTAAGGCCCGGTCCACGACCGCATAGCCGTCCAGCAGCAGGCAGCGCTCAAGGTCAGCGAAGCGCTCGTCGAACGGCTCTTTCGGGCTGATCGGTTGGCGCAGCGCGCTGCGGGTGGCCACCGCCTCGGCCGCCAGCGCGAGCGCCTGTTCGGCGGGCAGCGCCTGTACCACTTCTCGCAGGCCTTCGGCGAAGAAGCTGCCCCGGTGCGGCATGTCCGCACCATACTTGGCCAGCAAGGTCGCCACGGCGGCCTCCGCCTGCTGGGCGAGCAGTTGGACGAGCGACAGGCGGGTGCGGTGGGTGATCACGTCTGTGGCGTCTTCGGGCCGCCACGAAGCAGGTCTTGGGCCCATTCCGGACCGCCCCGCTGTCCGAGAATGTCGGCCAGGTCCGACCCCTTGTTGCGCCAGAGCATGAAGGAGTCGTCGAACTCAAGCTCGGTGGTCGCGGGCATGATGCCCTTGGGCTGGTAGATGTTCAACCAGTCTTCGTGCTGGTGGAACTTGGCCAGGGCCGCCTCCCGTGTCATGTCCAGGTAGCAGTAGTCGGTGTTCGGGTCAGGGGACACGATCACAATGCGGTGTTTCAAGGCGGCCCCTTCTGTTCTGAGATTCTCAATCGAGCCCAAGAAGAGCGAAGGCCACCACGATGGCGACGATGCTGCCTAACATTGCAAGTTCCCAGCACTTGAGCCGCGGAAGGACCCATGACTGTCCCCGCGCCGTCTGGGGCGCCATCGCGAGTGCGACCACGAGGCAGGTCAGCGTGAAGAAGAGCAGCCACCAAGCCTGGTGGAGTATCGCGAGGATGGCTCCAGCTGCCGGCAGGCCCCCCGACACCGCATCGAGCATGAATGCCCTGAGGTCGGCGACCGTCGATGGTTTCCGCTGTTGTTCGTTGCTGTTCATCGTCCGTCCCCTCTGTTGTTGAATGTGGCGACCCCCGGCCGGCCGCTCGTGCGTTTGAGCGCTCAGCTTCGTGAATTATGCCAAGATCGACTAATTGGTGATAGGTGTTTTTGTCACGGGGAACGAAAAAATGAAAGGGCGCATGGGCGCCAATCGTTTTTGCAAGACAGCCAGTGCGCAAACCACCTTCCGGCATGCGCCTGCGTCCGTTGCCGCGCGGTGCCCGGCCCCGCCTCGGGCGCCCGCGATCTCCAGGGCCCGCGCCAGCGACGGCCAGCGGCCATGGTTCAGTGCCGTGAGCAGCCACATCGTGCAGCCCCACTCGGCCGGTCCGTCGAGCACCGGCAGCCCCTGCGCTTGGCAGGTCTGCGCCAGCATCTGCCAATCGAAATCGGCGTTGTGGGCAATGACCAGGCGGCCAGCCAGCAGCACCTGAAGGCGCGGCAGCACAACGACCCAGTGTGGAGCGGCCGCGAGTTGCTCGAGCGAGATCCCGTGGACCGCCGCTGCGCCCGGGTGAATCGGCACCGTGGGTTGCACCAGCGTGTCCAGCAGCACCGCCCCGTCGGCGTCGACCACGGCTACCTCAATCACCTGGTCGGCGGCTTCCAGGCCCGTGGTCTCGGTGTCCAGGAACAGCGGATCACGTGTCAGCCAGTCGGCCGCGTGCGCCGCGGCGTCGTCTCGCAGGCCCTGCCGCTCGCGCTTCTCGGCTTCGTACGCTTCCTGCCGCCTAAGGAGTTCCCCGTCGATGCGGGCCTGCTCGGCGCGCGCCCTACCCTCCTCCATGGCCTGCAGTTGCGCGAGCGTGGCCGGGCGCCAGGCGCGCATGGGCACGCACTGTGTGCAGTCATAGGCCGTGACGAAGCCCTGCCCTTGCCAGTATCGCAGGGATGGCGTGGCGGGGCCGGGCTTCAGGCGCTGCGCGCGCAGGGCGGTCTTGTCGAAAAACCCTCGCTGGGCCGCCTCTTGTTTCGTGGGGAACCCTCTGGCCACAAGCGCTCTGCGAATTTAGGTGTTGTCGACGGACGCCTGAAGGGTCACGCGTGTTGTGCGGTTCTCGAGGTGCTCGCGCATGCCCTCGGCGAGCTCGGCTCCGTCGGCACGGATCCGTTCCGCGCCCAGGCTCTTGAAGCGGCCGTGCGCGGCGCCCCGCTTCGCGTAGTGAGCAGCACTGGGGGAGTCCGGCGCGACGTGTCCCATGAGCGCAGAGGTCTTGTTCGGCCCGTGCTGGGCGCGCGCGTTGGCGGAGAACTGGCCGCGGGCGCTGTACAGGGAGTACATCTTCTGGCCGCTCCAGACACGCAGGCAGGCGTGGCGGATCGTTGATCGGCTGGCGTTGTAGTAGGCCGCGTAGCCGTCTTCGATCTGTTGCTCGGTGAGCTGTTCGAAAGGCGTGATCTTGGCCGAGGCCAGGTCGTCCTTGCGCGGTCGCCCCCGCGGCCGGGCCTCTTGTTGGTCGGGCCAGGTGCTGAGCCAGCTGCGCAGGTTTTGCAGGTGGGTGTCGACAGCTTCCCGGTCGAAGGCGCGTTCTATCAGGATCTGGCGCGTGGGCCGATCGGACGATTCCAGGCCCAGGCGCTGGCGCTCCGCCCGTTCGCGGTCCATCTGCGCCCGGATGAACGCCGGCTCGCAGAGCTTGGCCTTGCCGTTGACGACCTCCAGGATGCCGGCCTCGGTGTTGGCCCATGCCGCGCTGGGCCACTCCCCTGGGCGCACACCGGTGAGGACGCCGGCCATGAGCCAGGCCTGGGCCCGCGAGGCCCACAGTGATCCGGCGATCGCGCGCTCCCCGAGTTCGGCCAGCAGCAGGTGGTAGTCGGCTTCAGGGATGGAATCGGGGGTGTCTTTCTCGCGCGGGCGGCCGACCACCTGGCGGACTGCCTCGAGCATCGGGACCACATCGGCGGCCTCTCGCGCGACGGCTGCGTCGGGGGAGCTTGTGGCCAGAGTGCGCGAATGCCAAAGGAGCGCGGCTCTATACAGCTTGATGGTCTTGGGGGTGAGGTCCTTGCGACCGAGCAGGTCCTCAGCCAGATCCCGCAGCGTAACGGGCACCACCTCGGTCTCATCTTGATCTTCCCGGCGCCGGCTTTCCGAGAAGTTCGTCATGAACTTGATGCTTGCCCGATAGAGCTGTTCGGTCTTCGGCTTGATCGGAAAGGGGCTTTGCAGCGCGGTGGGTTCTTCATGTGCCCTGCCCTCTTGGGCGTCTTGGTCGCTTTCGAGCAGATCCGTCTCGACAGTGCTGGAGCCGGTGCCTTCGGGGGCGGTGAACCTTGAGGCGACGCCTTGTGGGGGCTGGATCTGCACAGTGGTCGTCATCGGCTGGAGTGTTTCGGGCTGGAGCTGGCTTCGACTAGAGGGGGTTTCGGAGGTTCCGGGCTTCGACAGGGTAAATAGGTGCGAATTAACTCCACTCGCCATAACGCATTCTGGATTTTCTGCTGGGGGTTGTCCACACTTCAATTAACCAATTCGCCTGCGCCGAGCCCCTCTGGCACCAGTTATGAGTTAGGTTGGCAGCGGAAATGCGTTAGGTGGAAACGCCATCCAGTAGTCGGCCGCGAAAGGTTGCGTCGGCGGTGCCTCGGACCGCCCGATGTGCTCGGACTGCCCTCCCCCCGCTTGCTCGGCTCGACCTGGCCGGTGATCCGGCGCCTCGATGGGGCTGGGGCTGATTTCGATTGCCATTCCAAATTGGAACGAGATTTGAAATCAAGGGGGCCTCGGTCTTCAAAGGCTCGTGTACGCCGAGGGACCGAGCCTGCCGCGCCCGTTCGCGCCTGAATCGGCCCCCGCAGAAGCACCTAACGGGTTTTCGACGAGCACCTAACGCATTTCGGCGCCCCAAAGTGGGCAAGAGTTGACGTCAACTGACGTCAGTTGATGCGGTTGACGTCAGTTGACGCCGCGAAATTCGGTGCGTAATATGCGGTTCGCAACGCCTGTGATTGCGAAACTGAAAGGACAAAGCGAAATGGGAATTGGAATTGACGTAGGGCGCAGTGGTACCAAGGTTGCCTTCAAGGCGCCCTCCCCCGGCGGCGGTTTGGAGATCGCCACCTTCCTGATTCCGTCGGCCTTCGCGCCGGCGAGCCTGATCAGTGACGAGGCGGCATCTCGCGCCGCTGCGGCCGATACGGTCGAAGTCGGCGGCCGCAGCTACTGGGTCGGCGATACCGCGCTGTTGCAAGGCCGAGACGAAATGGTCGCCGGGCTGGACGACAAGTGGGTCACGGGCGCCAAGCACGAGGCCCTCCTGCGAGCGGCCCTGAAGCGCCTGGTCGCGGCCGGCGTCCAGCTGGAAGGCCAGACCGTGGTGGTTGGGCTGCCGTCCCGCGGCTTTGCCGAGAACCGCATGAAGTACCAGGCCCGGGCGATGGAGATCTCGCCCAAGACGAAGATCAAGGTCGTGCCCCAATCGATGGGCCCCTACTACAGCGCCCTGTTCGACGACCAGGGCAACGAGCAACCGGGCGTCGCGAAGCAGTCGGTGGCCGTGATCGAGGTCGGCCAATTCACGACCGACCTGGCGCGCGTGGACGCCACGGTTCCCGTTGAATCGGCCCTGGATTCCACGGACGGGATGCGGGTCGCAGCGGAGGCGCTGATTCGCGCCGTTCTCCGTGACCACGAGATCACGCTCGACATGGCCGAGGCCACGACGGCGCTGGTCACCGGCCGGATCAAGAATTTCGGCAAAGAGGTCGACGTCTCGCAGCTGGTGCAGTTGGCTGTGCAGCCGGTCGCCGAGCGGGTCGCCGACAAGGTGCTGCAGGTTTTCGGATCGTCGCTGCGCACCGTCGATCGGATCATCGTGGCCGGCGGCGGCGCTCCCCTGCTTCGCGCTCCGCTCCTGGCGCGTCTGCCGACGGCCGAGATCGCGGACGATGCTCGGTTCTGTGTGGCCCGAGGATTCCTGAGATTTGCCGCGGCACTGGAACGTGCGATTGCGCGGCCGGCGGCAGAGCCTGTTGACCTCGCCGCGTAAGGGGGCGTGGCCGTGCCAAAGGGAGTCAGCCTCCAGAAGCGGGTCACTTTGCGGTACCGGGCTGACGATCCGCGTGGCGGGGGCTTGATTGAGCGCTTGCGCGAGGTATTCCCTCGAGGAGGATTCAACGATGCTCTGGTTCAGGCGGTGCTCCTTGGGGCGCCGCTGGTTCTGAAGCAACACCAGGCTGCGCTCGCCCAGGTGTACGGAACTGCTGTGGAGCCAGCTCCTGCACGAGCAAATTCGGCCACCCCGACGCGCGTCGTGGACGACGCACACGAGGGGGCGCCAACCTCGGCGGGCGACGTCACGCCGCCGGTGGCTCAACTCCACGAGGCGCGTTCGATAGATAGAGGGCGCGGGGACGACGGCGCCGCTGTCAGCGAGGATTTCTCGCCTGGGGTGCGCCGACTGCTGGACCACTACTAGGGAGTGGTGAACCGTTCACCACCTGGTAGCCATGCTTGGGGGGTAGTCTGAGACTACCCCCCAAGATTGAGAGACAGGCCCCGACTGCGCGCGCCGGAATTTCGCTCACACTGCCCCACGCACGGGCAAAAAGAGAGGGGGTAGTCTCAGACTACCCCCTCTCTTCGTCGATGTTGCCCGGTTGCTCAGGTCATGAACTTCCTGAGCAGCGCCTCCAGCTCGATCCGCCGTTTTGGCTCGATGCCCGTCAAGCTGACGCTCGCGCCGTTCTTCGTGAAGCTGACCTTCGCTACCTGGTTGCCTGTGCCCTTGATGACAATCGGCTTCGCCGGTGTGGCGTCTCGCGAGCCCGCTGCGCAAGACGCCACGAGCGTGGCGAGCACAACCTTGCCGGATGGCCTTTCCTCCAGCGACTTTATCTGTTCGGCGGCTGCCAGCACCGCGTCGGGATTCTTTTGGAGCGCGTCGTTCAGCATTGGGCCCCATGCATACTGGATTTCAAGGGGGCTCGCGAACGCCTCGAGGACTGCTGAAGGAAGTCGCGCGATCGCCAGCAAGCGTCCGAGGCTGGTCAGATCGATCTGCAAGTCCGTGGCCATCTTCTTCGCGGACGGGTAGACCTTTTCGTCGAGCGCCTTCAAATAGAGGACGCCCTGCTCGTATGGCCGCAAATTCTTGCGGTGGCGGTTCTCCCGCTCCATCCGCGCGAATAGTCCGGCATCATCCATTTCTTCGATCGTGGCCAGGACTGGCAAGGCCTCCTCAAGGCACGCCTGACGCCGGCGGGAGCCGAAACTCAACTCATACTTCCCCGGCTGACCTGGCAGAGGCCGCACACCGATGGCTTGTGTGTTGCCCCCGGCCGCCCGGATCTCCTCCCGCAGGTCCTTGAACTCCTTGTCCTGGTAGGAGTGCGGGTGACGATTGGCGAACTTGCTCAGGACAATGTCGTTCGGGTCTAGCAAGCGAGTCGGCAAGGCGCCTTCGTGTTGCTGGAGGGCCTCCTTCAGGCGCTCGTTTTCGTCCGCAATTTCTTTGTCCCGATATAGGGCATCGACGTGAGTGCCCATGGCGGTTCGCGGCCGATGTGTCGGTGGCGTCACTCCGGGCTGCGCGGCGGTCCCTGCTGCCGTCAGGTGATCGAAGCGGATCGCCGAGGCTTTCTCTGAGAATTTGCTGGCCATGTTCAGACTCCTACTGCGGCGACCGAGGGCTGCGGTTGCTGTGTGTCGCTGGCGGCCCCGATCTGCTGCCGCAACCAAGCCGCCTGAACTTGTTCCTCGACCAGATTCACCACGCGTTCGTAGGCGTCGAATGCCCGCCGGTACGTTCGCGGATTGGCAGCGGCTGTTACGACGTCATAGACTGTGCCGAACTCGGCGCTCGCCGTTGCCGTAAGCGTGGTTTTCGGAACCTCCACCGGCAAGACCATCTTCCCATATCCGGCAGTTATCCATTCGCGAACGTGGCTCGCCGCGGAGTCGCTCGAATCAACCCGCGCGAGCAGCACGTCGACGAAGTCGAAACGCTTGTGCGCGCCGCGCGCGGTAACCAGTTGCTCGGTGAGGTCGGTGAAAAGATCCCAGAACTGCGAGCTGGATGCAAAGTCCAGAGCGCTCGGCGGCAAGGGCATGATGATGCCGTCGCTTGCCAAGAATGCATTGATCGTCGTGTAGGACAGAGAAGGGGGTGTGTCCAGGATGATGACGTCGTACTTGGGTCGCACTGGATCGATCCCGTAGTGCAGGACGTTCCAGAACTCGAACTTTCGATCAGCGGTTTGCCGGGCTGGCAATGCAAACTCCGCTGAGAAGAGGAGGGGGGCGCCGGCAACCAGGTCGATCCCAGGCCAGTAGGTTTCGCGGATTGAAGGTTCGATCGTGTCGGTCTCGCCCAGGCACAACGGGAGGATGGTCTGGTCGGACTCAACCTCGGTGTCTGGTAGGACGCCGAAGAGTGTTGTCATCGACCCCTGGGGATCGCAGTCGACCACTAAGACGTTGTGACCACGCAGGCTCAACCCCTGGGCAAGAGTCACGGCCGTAGTCGTCTTGCTCACGCCGCCCTTGAAGTTGCCGACCGAAATCGTCACCGCCTCGCAGCCTTCCGGCCGCAGTTTGCCCGCGCGCAGCGAGCGTGCCCAAGTGCGCGTCTCGGCGAGCGTGAAGCGTCGGCGACCGTCGCTCACGGTGCCTGGTGGCAGAACCTCCTTCTTGATCTGATAATCCAGCTTGCCCTTGTCCAGCTCGCAGATCGCAGCAAGCTGCATGGAAGAGAAGGTTGGGGCCGACTTTCGGGCCAAGGGTGGCAGCATCGCGACCCGCACCTGCTCGACCACGCCTTTCACTCGGGCAGCGACGGCAGCGATTTCGGCCAAAGTAACGTAAGGTGGTGGAATCTTGATGGCGGTTTTCATGACAGTCGCGTGTTCTGTTGAAAACGCGGATTTGTTGAAGTGACGCGTATTCTGCGTCTTGTTCGCCGCAAAGTGAAGAGCTTTGCCAGGAGGGCGGTCTTTTCTCCCCAACTTATCCTCAATACCCCAGCTCTCTTTACAGATGAGTTTAAGGGTTTTAATACCTTTACGGTCGAATTTCCTTAATTAAATCAATGGCTTACGCTTCATCAGGTGAGCGGTATTCCGGGAAGTGTGAGGGATACCCCGGGGGGTGTGAGCCAAAGCCCGGCTTCAGGTGAGAGGAACTTCCGGCCACCCAGAGCAGGTGCTCGGTAGAGCCTTTTGCCATAAAGGAACCCCGGTGTGAGCGAAATTCCGGCCTGTCGTGTCCTTGCGCCAGTCAATTGTGAGCGAAATTCCACCCGACTGAGCTGTGCGGCGGTGGCGAGTGTGAGTGAAATTCCGGTTGCCGAGCTAACACGGAGGCCCAAATGTGAGCGAAATTCCGGCCTTGTGTGAACTCGACGGGTTCACACATAATCACCAGCATGGCCAAGCCTCAGCCGCCCGACCTCGGCAACCTCCTCAAACCCGTCAGTGCGCTGGCGATCGTGCCCAAGTCGTCGCAGATCACGCGCGTCGGACGCCAGGCTTACAACGCAATGCTTGTTCTAGCCCAAGGCCAAGGGGAGGGCGCTGAATTCTTCGAGGCGCCACTCAGCAGGATTCTCACGGGCTTTTCGGCGGCCAAGGACACCGCTCGCGAGGTGAAGCGCCATCTGCGCTCCATGATGACGACGTTGGTCGAATGGCAGTCACCGAGCCCAGCCGAAACCACGCCCTGGAAGGCCTGCGTGCTTCTCGCGGAGGCTCACCTGGATATGGTGAACGGAGAAACCTGGGTCCGGTGGGCGTATCCGCCGACCATTCGCAGCGAGTTGCTGAACCCTCAGCGCTACGCTCAGATCAAGATGCAAACCGTGGCCCAGCTGCGCACGCATGCGGCAGTTGCGCTGTATGAGATTTGCGCGCGCTACCGCGACAACCCCTCCGGCGTCACAAGCCGGCAGCATTGGACGTGGTGGCTTCCAGTCCTCACAGGCGCGCCGGCGGAAAGTCGCAAGACCGAGTACCGCTTCTTCAAACGCGATTACATCCGCCCAGCGATCGACGACATCAACGAGATCAGCGATCTGCACATAGAGGTTATCGAACACAAGCTGGGGCGCTCGATCGATCAGATCCAGTTTCGAGTGACCAAGAAGCCGTCAACGTCTTCGGTGGCCGCCGGCACGCCGGCGAGCGAGCCGATGGACGTGGGCCAGATCGTGCGGGCCCAGGCGCTTGGCATCGCTTCAGGCTTTGCTGAGGACATGCACTTCCGCTTCGGCATCGCGGCGCTGCGCGGCGCGCTCGACGCGCTCGAAAAGCGAATGGCTTTGAAGGGGCAGGCCCCCATCGCCGATCCCGCGGCCTACGTGCGCGCTGTACTGAACGGAACCCGCGCGAAAAAGGCGGTGATCGGACCACCCGCCCAGCAGCCCGAAGCCGCCGTAACCGTTGTCGACCGAAGCCCGGCCGCGCCGGCGATGCCGGTGCACCAGGCCAACCTACCCGGTGATGCGCAGGTCGCCTGGGAGCAGCAGCGCTTCGGGCAGTTGAAGGCGGAGGTGGAGTCGCTTGACGACGAACCGCGCTCGCTCTATCTCCAGGGTCTTCGCGCCGAACTCCTGGCCCGCGGCGGTTTCCAATCGTTGACCCGCCGAATCGACGCTGGCAATTGGAAGTCGCCCCTTGTTCTTACCGAACTCGTCGCCTTCTATGGACGCAGCGTGTATGGGCAGGACTGGAAGCTGCCGGCGGCTGCAGACGCGCCCTCCCACTAGGCCATTGCGCCGTCCGCGCGCGACGGTCCCTCGAGCGGACCGGGCCTAGGCCGGCAATCCGGCCAAGCCACCAACCCACGCCCCGCTTTGCTGCCCGTCCGCTGCCTTGGGCGGAAATGTGGTTCGTAAACTCGTCGCCCGCGAGCCTGCCAGAAGGCAGTAGAACTACGGCCAGTGTCAAGGACTACGGACTTCCGCGGTCATCGTAGTCGGGCAGCAGAGTAGGGCGGCAATGTGGACCCACGACCCCCGCCGCCACAGGTGAGGAGCCGGATCCACGTGGTGTCGTGAACGTTCAGGCATACCCTTCAATCGCGTATTTGCTGAGGGACACCTGTCAATGTTGACGGTTCGGCCGCACAAAAAAACTTTGCCTTTTTCCGTTTCGATTCACATAATGGCGGCAAATCACAAATCGACACATACCAACCGATGCGCGCAGGCCTCACACCCACCTCGCTTTCCCGGGCCTTGGCCGTCTGCACCGCGGCGCTACTCGCCGCGTGTGCTGGCCCCGTCAAGCCCCCCGAGGCTCAGCCCGATCCCGCCGCAGTGCGCCTGCGCAGCCTGCTGGCCAGCGCCGACGCGCTGAGCCCCAGCAGCGCGTCGGCGAACGCGGCCGAAGCCAGCGCCAAACCGGGGGTGAAAGAAAAGGGGATGTCAACGGCCCGCCTGAGCCTCACGTTCGCGGGCAGCGCACCCGAATTGCTCCGACCACTTGCCGCCGCGCGCGGCCTGACGCTTCGCGTGCTAGGCCCGCAGCCCCACCTCCCGCTTTTCGTTGTGGTCGACCAGAAGGACGCCACCTTTGAGGACGTCCTCAAGGACGTCGCAGCGCAGTTCGGTCAGCGCGCCCAACTCGCGTTGACCGATCGGACCATCGAGATCCGCTACCGCAGCACCCAGCAGTGATGACGACCAATCCAATCCTGCGTTTCACGCGCAGCTGCGCGGCAGGCCTGCTGGCTGCGTTGGCGCTCACAGGGCCGGCAGCGCATGCGCAGGCAGCGGCCAGCGGATTCGATGCCGTGCGGGACGCGCTCAAGGCGCCGGCCGCAGGGCCAGCCATCCCATTCGTCCGCAAGTCCGTCCTGGCCGAGTCGGCGCTGCTGGTCGGTGCCCGCTCCGGTCTCAGCACGCGCAGTTGCCAGCTGCTCAGGGTCATTGCCGAGGATCGCGCATCGCTCGATCGCAAGTACCGCTTCTCCGACCTCATGATGGGCGCCGGCGTGCTGCCGCCGGTGATCGACGAGGCGCGGGACAACGTCGCCCTGGATGCCGTGGTCATGCGGGTCGCAGCTCGTGTCTACCGGATCAGCGAAGCGGCCAGGCTGGTGGATGTTCCGCCCACCTGGCGCGACTGGCTCATGGTGGGCCTGCCGCCGGACGCCTGCGAGTTTCGGGCGGCTGATGCTACCGCCAGCCAGGCGGCCGAGGTGCTGCCCACGAACGAGTCCGAGCGCGCGTACTGGCTCGCCGAGTCGCGCAAGGCCTACGACGCCGGCGTGGCGCAAGCCAACGACGTGTACGAAGGCAACCTGGCCCGTCTGGACCGCGCCTACAAAGGCATGCGTCGCTACTTCGATCTCTACTCCGCAGGCATGGTTTCCGCGCCGGTGATCGTCTCGTCGACGGACGTGGTGATGCGCGAGGATCCGAACACGCTGGTGGTCGGCAACACCATCATCCGCATCACGGTCCCCACCGACTTCGTCGAGAAGACGGAACGGTGGAGGCCTCTCGTCCAATGACCGCGAGCCAATTCGCAGCTGGCGCGACGCCGCATATTGACCTCGATGCGGGCCTTGGCTTCGTCGAGGCGGTTGAGGCGGGCATTGGCCGTCTGTTCGAGGCTCGCGCCAGCGACGTCACGCTGCAGACCGACGACTACATGTGGGCGTACCTCGATCGGCGCTGGTTGCCGGTGACGCGTCGGCGCATCGAGCACGGGCAGATCGAGCAATTGGTAGCGCGGTTTTGCGGGGCCGCCGGCATCGCGACGCTGGCTTCGGGAAAGCCACTCGACTACGAGGTCGAAATCATGCCGGAGCCGGGAAATCCGCGCAACGTCGTCCGCGCGCGCTGCAACGCGCATCGCGCGCGCGTCTCCGGCAATGGCGACGGCGTGGCGATCACCCTCAGAACCATCCCCGGTCTGCCGCCCAAGCTGGATGCGCTCAACATCGAGCGCGAGATCCGGGAAGCGGTCCTGTTTTCGCAGGGGCTCGGTTTGATCGTGGGCATCACCGGATCCGGGAAGTCCACGCTTCTGGCCTCGGTGTTGCGCGAACGCCAGGAGGGGACGCGGCCTGAGAAGATCGTGACGATTGAGGCGCCGATCGAATTCGTCTATACCCGGCTGCCCGTCAATAAGGGTTGGCCGAAGGTGGGCGGCGCGCCGGCACGCATGCCTGAGGTGTCACAGGTGCAGATCGGTAAGCACTTGAATGCTTGGGAGATGGCGGTCCCCAACGTGCTTCGCATCAAAGCGGACGTGTGCGTGATGGGTGAGATGCGCGATTTCAAGAGCGTGGAAGCCGGTGTGCTGCTCGCCGATACCGGACACGCCACCTATGCCACGGCTCACACCAGGACGCCCGCCGAGTGCATGCAGCGCCTGATTGCCGAATTCCCAGAATCGCAGCAGCCGGCCGCAGCAGCCCGCCTACTGTCGAACCTGCGCATCATCGTCGCTCAGAAGATCGAACCGACCGTCGCCGGACCCGGTATGGCGTTCCGCTCCTGGGTCGTCTTCGACGCCGAACTGAAGCGCCGCCTGGGCGCGGTGCCCCATCAGCAGTGGGCCCAGATGCTCACGGAACACATGGAAGCGAACGGGGCAACCTTCGCACAGCAAGCGCTGCCCGCGCTGCGCGACGGAATGATCGACGACATAGGGTTCGAGCGTTTGGCGGACTTCATCCCGCGCGAGCGGCGTGAGTTCGTCGCCAAGCACATGGGGGAGGGCTGGATCAGCCCCGCGGCCCGCGCTGAGGCCGAGCGCGAACTCGCAACGGTGGAGGCCTGACGACTATGGCGCTTTCCGCATGGAGCCAGGCCCCGAGGAAGGTTCACTTCTTCTGGCTGCCAATTCCCGCTTACGCATTCCTGCCGTTCGCCTTCACGCTCTTCCACCTGCGCCTCTGGACAGTCTCGCTGACGTTGCTCGTGGTCGCGGTGCTGGGGTACCTGGCTTGGAAGGGGCGGTCCGTGCCTTGGATTCTCCGGCGCGCGCTTCTGAAGGTGCGCGCAAACGGGATGCAGGCTCGGCCGATTTGGTATCGACGCCGCACGCAGACTCTCCAATCCTTGGACGTCGTCAAGCTGCCCCAGCTGGACGATCTCATGAACATCGTGGCCCTTCCACCCGCACCGGCGCATGCGACGGGCCACTCGCATATCACCACAAAGGCAAGTTGATGAACTCGACACCTCCAACTCCGGTCCGTCGCGCGCTGCCCTTCGCGTTGACGGCATTCGTTTTCATGAGCGCCGCGCAACTTGCACAAGCTCAATTCGTCGACGAGCGCACCCCCGCACCGAACGCTGCTGAACAACGGGCAGGGCAGGGCGCCAACTCCCTGCCGTTGACGCCCGCGAAACGAGAACCGGTGCCTCCGCCGGTTCCGGTCGCCGCACCGGTGCCCACCTGGGAGATCAAGGCTACGGATGTTCGCCTCGACCGTGTGATGGATAGGTGGGCGAAGGATGCTGGCTGGAGGGTTCAGTGGGATGCAAATCGCCACGTGGAGCTCTCTGGCCCGAACATCTTCAAGGGGAGTTTTCAGGAGGTCGTCGGGCAGGTGCTCGCTACACCGGGAATACTGCTGTCCGATTACCCGCTTGAGGGCTGCGTTTATCCGAACACACCGCCTATGGTGCGCATCACCCGAATGGGTGACCAGGTCAATGAATGTCCCGAGGAGTACAAGCAATGAAGCGCAATACAGCTCAGGTAACAGTGGTGGCGCTCATTGCCGCAATCGTGTCTGGCTGCGCCAGCCCACCGCTGATGAAAACCGTTGCAGGAGATGCTGCCAACACCGCTGCGGCCGCCAGGATCATGGAAGGACGTCTTCTGACCCAGGCTGTCGATCCAACCACGGTTCGAGGCAGCGCAGCTCACGCTGAGCGGTTGGCAGCCGACCAGCGGCAGCGCCCGGTCCTGCGCATGGCTCGATCGCCGTGGATCGGCGGGCGCATGGTTCCCGCCACCAACGACGATAAGCTGCCCAACGTCTTTCGTGAGCACTACGACCTCAACTTCAGCGAAGGCGCCTCGAAGGTTGGCATCGAGCAGGTCGCGGCACGACTGACAAAACTCACTTCAGTGCCTGTGCGGGTGCAACCCGACGTGTTCAAGATCCCGGGGGACAACGCCCCCATGCTCCTGCCGCCAGGCTCGTCAATCTCGAGGAACGCGCCGCTCCCTTCGCCGCTCCCAGGCCAGGCGCTGCTGGTGCCTGGCGGCGACTCCACGCTGGGGGGCACCAGCACACGCCAGCAGGCGGAGCCCGCCGGCGTCTCGAACGCTCAGACGATTTCGGTTGACGCTGTGGACACGCGTTGGAAGGGAAGCCTCCAGGGTTTTCTTAATCACGTGACTGACCGGCTTGGCCTCGCGTGGGAGTACAGGGACAACACCATCGTGATCATGAGGTATGTGACTGCATATCACGAGATTTCGACTTTTCCTGGGATGACCGATTTCGAGATGTCCTCCGGCGGGTCGGCCACTGGCGGCAGCTCCGGAGGGGGTACGCAGCAGAACAGTACCGCCAACCTGGCTGTGAAGGAGTCTGGCAAGCTCGACGCTGCCGCCACCATTGAGCGCGCCGTGACGCAGATGGTCAAGGCCGTGCCCGGATCCGAGGTGATCCGCTCCGATGGTTCCGGTCGCCTGATCGTGAAGACGACCAAGGAGATGCAGGCGCAGGTCCGCGACTTCATCCGCGCAGAGAACTCCGCCATGCTGCGGCAGGTCCAAGTCCAGTTCGATATCTACTCAGTCCGCTCGAGCGACGTGGACGAGGCCGGAATCAACTGGAACATCGTGTTCCAGAGCCTGACAAACGGTGTCAATGCAACACTGAACGGTCCGGCGCTACTCACGGGTACTCTGTCCGGAAACGTGGGCGTGAATATCCTCAACGCCGCCGCGGCCGGCGCGAATGCTTCTGACACGAACAGGCGCTTCGGCGACTCGAGCGCAGTCCTCAACCTCCTGCGCCAAGGTGGTATGTCCGCCCAGCACCGCCCGGTGAGCTTGCTTGCGCTGAATCGTCAGTGGGCGCGGAAGGCCAAGCTCAATACGGAGGGCTATCTGTCTGAGACGACGCCCGGAACCGCCACCGCAAACGGAGTGGGCATCCCCGGCCTGAAGACCGACCGCATCACCACTGGGGACAGCTATGTGGCCATGCCGCACATTCTGGACAACAACACGGTTCTGCTGAAGTTCGGCGTCAACCTTTCCGACCTGCTCGGGCTGTTTGACGTGACATCCGGCACGGGAGCTGCGATGCAAAAGGTCCAGGTTCCTCGTGTTAGCGCCGTGTCCGATCAATACACGGTGGCATTGCGAACCGGCGAGGTGATGGCGATTACGGGCCTGTCGCGCCTCGTGAGCACTAGCGACTCGCGCACCCTGACCGAAAACGCGCCAATGGCGCTCGGCGGCTCGCGGCGAGCCGAAATCGCGCGCGAACATTTTCTGATCCTGGTGCGTCCTGTCCTGCTGTAACTCATTATGAGCATCGTCATCCCCGTCGGGAAGATCGGTCTAGCCGTTGGTATGGACTGGCGGCTGCTTCCTGCCGCGTCCAAGCAGGCGTCGACCGAACAGCTCATCCGAGAGCTGGCCAGCGACAACGACGCCCAGCGCGTGACGATCGCTACTCGTCAATCGGATAGTCAGAAATCGGCCGGTCTGTTCATGCGGCCTGACCCCGAAGACGTGGGACCCGGAGGCGCCCCTGGAAAGCTCTACGCCGCGGCTGCGGTTCTAGCAGCCATGGCGGGCGAAACGCAAAACGTGATCGCCGCGGTGGCGTTCAAGGACGCCGCGAACCGGGAGCGAGTCGCGGTCCTCGTCGTCGAAGGAGGGCTACCAGTTTCCGACGCAGTGCAGGCGCCGGAAAAAGCGATCGACACCGTACGAACCATCAGGGCCGGGGAGCACGGGTTTGCAGGGCATCGACTGTTCTCGAACTCGCCGGAAATATTCGGCGGTCTCGCGGAGGTGGAAAACCTTTCTGTAGAGGATCTGGCGCATGCAGCCCACGCGGAAGCGCGTCTTGGCCGCATCCCGGCGAACGTGCGGGCGTTTGTGGGCGCGTTCCTCGCCCTCGCAATTCTTCTCGGTGGAGCCGCCGGCGGAACCCTTTCGTGGCAATCGCACCAGGCCAAGCAGCGCGCGGCCGAGGCTCGAGCCCGCGACCCACTACCGAAGTACGAGGCAGCACTCGCGGAGGAGATCCGCAGACTGGGGATTGCCAGGGCGTCGATGCTTGATCTTGTTTCAAGCCTTGAGAGCTACGCGGTCTGGGCGGATGGCTGGGAGCTGAAGCAGATTGCATGCACCACGAAAAACTGCAGAAGCACTTGGGAAAGGCGCGGTGGCACGACGAAGGGCTTGCTGGCGAGTCGACCGGGAGAGACGCTTGAGACCGCCGAGAGTTCAGCGGACAAGCACGTTCTGTCGTGGCAGCCCAAAGGCATGACTCTCGATGGCTGGACCGGTGTGAGCCAGGCTCCTCGGTTGGCGGACGCGCATGCGGCAAATCAGTCGCTGTACCAGGTGTGGGCCAACGCTGGCATCCGGCTGCAGCAGAGCGGCGCCTACGCCGTGTGGCCCGATATCGGAATGGAAGTGCCGGCGGAAGTTGCGATCAAAGCGCAACCCATTGAGGTGAGGCTTCCGTGGCCGCTGGCAATGGAAGCCATCACACAAGCTCCCCGAGAGGTTTTTTGGAAGCAGCTGTCAGTGGCCGTCGATATCGGCTCGACAACGCAGCCGCTGCTCATCGTCCTAACAGGAACATCGTATGTCCGTTAACAGCTCAGGTACCCAGATCGCAGTTCTGGCCTCGCTTCTTATCGTCTACACGGCTGCTCTCGCGCAACCGACGGCAGCTCCCACCACCGAAGTGGCGCCGCCACCTACCGTGCCGCTCTCGAGTCTGAATGGCCTGACCATCGGCAGACTTGCCACAGTGCAGAGCCTTGCACTGGCCGCAGACGCGGCGAAGCGAGTTGCCGCCCTCGCCGGTACCAGCCCGGCACCTCCTGCAACCAGCCCTCCCGTGCTGGATCCGGCCGCAAATGTGAAGCCGGTCGCTCGCGTTCGCGGGGCCCGATTGGTCGCAATCGTGGCCAAGCAAGGGCAAGTGCTGTTCACCGAGTGGGAGGAAGACGGCGGCGTCTTTCAGCGCAATGTGGGCGAACCAGTGCTCGGCTGGTCCTTGATCGAAGCGGATCCTGCAGGCGTCCAAGTGAGGCGGGGCTCCGAGTCTCGGAGCTTGTCAGTCGGCGCAAAGTTGAAACACACACTCAAGGGTGGCACTGGAGGCAAGCAGTAATGGGGCTCTTCACCAGGCAAGGCGCCCGTGCCGAACTGCCACCGAGAAGCCGCCATTTGCCGGCGGCAGGGGCGGGCCATGTTGCTGCACGCGAACGACTGCCGGAACGGGCGCCGGCGCCGCACGCGCATGGGTCCTCCGGATCGAGTGCTCCCGAGCTGGTCTTGGCCACGCCCGCTGCGGCGAACGCCGTGATCGACAGCCTAGACAACGTCCCCCAGCATTCCGCTGTTCTGACTGCCGGTGACTCGCGCAGCGTCATGAGGCTGCCACGCGAGATCGAGCGATTCCTCTGTGCGCTGGAGCTCGGTGCCCAGCGGGCGCTGATCTTGTTCGCCCCGACCGGCCCGGCGGAGGTCAGGACGCACCTGCAAAACCTTCGCGCCAAACTGCTCGCCGCCGGTTTCACGATGGATCGCTTGGAACGTCCGGCGACCAGCGAAGTAATCCAGCTGATTCAGGAAAACTACACCGCGCGACAAGCGGGCGCCGACGGGCGCGCGAGCACTGTGTCCCCGAGCCGGGCAAAGGCGCTGTTCGAAGGCTGGATTGACTTCGCGGCTACCAACGGGGCGACCGACGTGCACATCGTCATTCACCAGAGCCAGGCGCGCACCTATGTGCGCATCCATGGGGAGCTGGAGCTCATAAAGGATGAGCATGGCGGCACGTATACGGCCCACATGGCGGAAAGCGCTTGCGGATGGGCATTCAACAACGCCTCGGGCGCCGGAACAAACTCGGAAAGCCAGTTCGGCGCAAGCGACAACGCCTACTGCATGATCACGCCCCGCCACATCGGGACTCAGCAGATCGCGCTCCGTTACCAGTCGCTTCGTGGTCAGCATGGTCCGAAGGTGGTCTGTCGGCTGTTGAACGTCGACCTCGAGCAGCCGACGCGGACATACGAGGAGCTGGGGTACTCCGAAAGCCACTGCGACTTGCTGCGGCACGCGGCACATATCCCTGCAGGCTTTCTGCTGTTCGCGGGTATCACTGGGTCCGGTAAAACGACCACCCTCAAGACGTACATCGAAACACATCCTCAGAATGGCTCGGCTGCGTTCTATTCGATCGAGGATCCGGTGGAGTACCCGTTGCGCGGCGTCCATCAGATCAACCTCCAGCGTGACCTGATAGATCGCGCAGGTAGCGCCGCAAAGTACGCCGAAGTCGTGGCGGGCCTCATGCGCGCGGACCCGGACGGGGTGTTGATGGGAGAGATTCGCGACCCCGCGTCTGCCATCTCGGGCCAGCAGATCGTGGAGACCGGGCACATGGCCGCGGGGACGGTCCATGCGCACCTTATCAGCTCCATCATTCCTCGCCTGACGAATGACGAGATCGGGATGAGTCGCCAGACGCTGACGAACCCGAATATGTTGACGCTGCTGTGCTATCAGGCGCTCGTGCCAGTGCTATGTCCTCACTGCAGGACTAGCGCGTCGAGGTTGCCCAAAGCAGATCCTGAGTTCGGGCATGTGAGCTCGATCATGGGTGCGATCGAGGAGCGATTCAAACTCGACGCCAATCGCTTCTTTCTGCGCAATCCCACGGGTTGTGCCAAGTGCAACCATCGCGGAACAGTTGGCCTGACGGTGGTGGCCGAAATGCTCATGCCAGATCGGAAGTGGCTGCAGTTAACGCGAGACATGCAGGACTACGAGGCAGTACTGCACTACAGGTCGTTCAGCGACGGCGACCTGACGTCACCCGACATGACCGGCAAGACGGTGTTCGAGCATGCGCTGTACAAGGCATTGAACGGCGAGATAGACCCCCGCCAGTGTGAACGCTTCGACAGCTTCCGCCGCTACGAGATCCTCCCATGTTTGACGAACTGAGTCGCTCGATCAAGCTTCGGCCCTTTCAAGCAGAAAGGGCCGACTTCTACGACCACCTGGCCCGCGCGATAAGGCAGAAGGAGCTGCTTCGTTCCTATCTGGAAGAAGAGCTGCGTATTGCCAGGGCTCGCAACACTGCCGACAAGTCAAAGGCCTTCGCGTTGCATGAGATGCTGCGCCGTGTCATGAAGGCCGACGACGTGGCGCTCAGCCGGGTGGTGGGCGGGTCTATGCCGGCCGCGGACCGAATGATGCTTGCCGCGGTGGACGAGAGCAAGGACAAGCCGCAAACTCTTGAGGACGTCGCGGCCGCTATCCGCGAGCAGCAGCAGGCTCGCAAGGTGCTGGTGACCGCGATGCTCACGCCCCTCATCTTGGTCCCCGGAATTCTGGTGTTTTCGTATGTGCTGGGCGCGATGGTGATACCCGCGATCAGCAAGGTGGCACCGCCGCACATCTGGACACCTTACCTGAGCCTGGTTCGCGGCGTGGCAAACGCAATCGCACAGTACTTCCTGGTGGCGGCCGTGGTCGCGGCCGTAGCGGTAGCGGCGTTCGTTTGGGCGCTTCCGCGTTGGACGGGCCTTTGGCGCCAGCGTCTGGAGCGCATCAACTCTAAGACGGCGACTCTCTTATTCCCTGTCGCGCCGTTTTTACTGCCTCTCGCCCTGTACCGGGACTTCACCGCGGGGCAGGTGCTCACCACCCTTGCTGTGTTGCTCAACGGAGGGGCCACATTGACAGGCGCCCTGAAGACTGTCGCAAAGAACGGAACTCCATATACGCGGTGGCACATGCGCAGGATGCTCTCCCACCTTGATCAGTTCTCAACAGACTACGTGGCAGCTTTTGCCCGCGGCTTGTTGAGCCCTCGTTTGCTGGCACTGCTTGCCTCCCGAATCCGAAACGCTCCCAAATTCGATGCGGTTTTGGTTGACATCGGTACGAAGGGGGGCGCGGTGATCCGCGAAGAGGTGAAGCGCTCCGCCGTGTCCATCAACGCGATGCTCATCTTGGGAGGCGCCGGCTTGGTGATCTTTTTGTACAGCGGCCAGATGCTGATCGCGGACGCGGTCGCCGAGGCCATGGACCCGATGAAGAAGACTGCGCGGAAGTAATTCCCCCCCCAGAGCGGCTGGCCACCGCTCTGGGGGGTTCTGAAAGCGGCCTTTTTATTTTCCAAACAAGGTGTATCCCATGAATAGGCTCCAAAAAAATCTCGCGAGAAAAAACCAGCGCGGCTTCGCGCTTCTGGAATTGACGGTCGCGATCATCCTCGTGTCCTTGCTCGGTGCCGCAGCGATCTACGCTTACCAAGCGAACCAGCGGCGCACCGAAGTGAAGGAGAACGTTACTCAGGTTATCGAGACCTCTGCCGAGTTGCAAAAGAAATTCGGCATCAACAACCAATATGGAGCCGTGACGACCGCGATCGCAGTGCAATCGCGGGCTGTTCCGTCCAACCTGCGGGTGACCGGCACGAACACGGCCCAGAACAGCTACGGCGGTGCGATTACAGCTGCTCCTCTTACCCTTACAAGCGCCGACGACTCAATCGCTTTGACCTGGTCGAACGTTCCGCAGAGCCAGTGCATCGACCTGGTCCAGTCGGGTCACCAAGTGGCGCGTCGGGTGCGAGTTGCGGCAACGGTGGTGAAGGTGCTGGATACGGCGGCTCCGGTTGTGGCCACGTTGGCGACGCAGTGCGAGTCGGCAGACCGTGTTGACGTCATCTTCGACATCGGCCGTACGCCGAACGTCTGATAGGTAGGGGCCAGGATCATGATGACAGCAAGAAGATTCCGTACCAGCAGACAGCGTGGCTTTTTGCTGCTCGAAGTGTCACTCGCGTTGATCATCGTGGCCCTGGCTGGCCTAGGTGCGACCCGTGCGCTACTCCGCACGCAGACCATCGACTTCGCAAACGTTCAGGCCGATGTGCTGATGACGGCACAGCGGGCGCTGAACTCGTATATATTTCAGAACTACATCGCGCTCCAGAACGACCAGGTCGTTACCATCAACAGTGTGACCCTGGCGAACGGGGCCGCCGACGGGCAATCTCGTCGGCCTACGGTCGCGAATTTGCGAGCCATGGGATACCTGCCGACGGCGTTTTCCACGACGGCGGTGCTGAACACTGGGACCTACCGGTTTTCAGTTTCCAAGGGACCTACCGGCTGCGTTACTTCCGCCTGTCAGATCGACGGGCTTGTCTGGATCGACCAGCCGATCCGCGCCCAGGGGTCCACCGAACCTGATGGGGTATCCGTGGGAACGATGCAGATGCGCATCGGGGGCAATTCCGCAGCAAGCGACCTGACAGGCCCAACGGTGCTCAACGGGACTGGGGGCGGTTTCACCGTACCCAACCCAGTGACCGGCACACCAGCGGGAGTCATCGGCGTCCGGGTCGGCTTCAATGCAGAAGTTGAAGCCGCGTACGTGCGCATCGGCGATACACGCGATCCGCTCCTGGCCGGGCCCCTCACGGTTGCCGGGCTCACCACGATCAACAACACTCTCCGGGTAAGCAACAACGCGTCGGTTACCGGCACGTTTACAGTGACATCTTCGATCACCGCCGGCGCCACCATCACCAGCGCGACTCGGGTAGGCGCTACGGACTCTGCGTCGTGCTTGCGCTCGTCGCTCGAGAGCGATGGCCGCGTGATTGTGCGGAGGACCGATTGCGCGATCGGCGGCCAGATCGATTCAACGGGCGCGCTCAGCCTCTTTGACTCTGCCAATGCCGAGCGCTTGAGAGCTGAAGCCGCTACCGGCTCTCTCACCGCAAGCACGGCAGCCGGGGTGCGCCAGGTTGACATCCAATCCACCTCCGGCCAGGTCCGGGCATGGAACGCTGCCGGCACAGTGGCCACCGTCGACATTCACGGAACGAACGGCCGCGTCTCCGCGCAGCGAAGCCGGTTAACGACGACGGCCACGGCGGGCGCGAGCTGCGCCACGGCGCTGGAGGGAGACGTGGTCCTGGACGCCGAGACGACCGGCGGCACGGTGACGTGCCGCAGCAACTTGTGGCGGCGCACCGGACTTCAGCCGGCGGTCGCCGGCGCCGCGTGCACTCAGGATGGTTCTCTCGGACAGAGCACCGGAGGTATTGCCTACATTTGCCGCAGCGGCACCTGGACCTCGCTCACCGACCGCGTAAGCCGCTCGGTTCTCATGGCCCGCTACCTGGTGACGGAAGGGACAGTCATCCCTCACCCGACTTGTGCGACTGGAGCAGTTCCTACCGTGGTTCTGACGCCGGTTGAAACTGCCATAGACGACACGGGCTCACCATCGCGCAACCGTTACGCGGCTTACGTGGTAAGCGGAGCGGGCTCATGGACCGCCCGAATTCGCTTGTACAACGCCGCGGGCACCGGCTTTACTTCGAGCTTTTCCGGCGCCGCATACAACTTGCGTTCCATAGCGCAAACCTACTGTGACTTTGCAACTTGAGGAGACGGAAAAATGCATCTTCTGAACCCCGCACCCGCACCTGCACCCGTACAACGGCGCTCCGACCACAGGCAGGGTCGGGCGTATCGCCTGGCCTCCGTGCTAATTGCGCCACCGGCCTGCACTCGTGACGGCGGCTTGCTCGCGGGGCCCCAAGGGGCAGCCAGCAGATTGGCAGCACTTTTCGCCGCCACCGCACTTTTCGGTTTGGCATCCGGCCCGGCAAGTGCGCAACTGATAGGGCCCGACAGCACGCTATCAAGCTCGCCGGGGACTATCCGCGGCTTCGATTGCCCCTCTGGTTCGACCTGGGTGAACGGAGGATGTAGCTCTGCGCCTGCGCCCGCTCCGGCGCCCGCGCCTGCACCGGCTCCGGCTCCGGCTCCCGCACCGGCACCGGCTCCGGCACCAGTAAGCTGTGCCACCACCACGGTCAACTGGAACCAGGCGCAGGCCGCCTGGCTAGGCAACACGAATCTGGCAGGGACATACTCGTGCTCGGGTTCGGCAACCTCGACCACGAGCGGGGGTACGAGAAGTGTCAGCAACTCATTGACGAACCGAACCGGGAGCGCGACATTCTCTTGCACCAACGGTGTTTGGAGCATTTCGAGCGGGACGTGCAATGGCACAACACAGGCTGTCGCGAACACACAGTACTTCACGCATGCCGATACCTACACACACTACATCCTGACGCAGTGCTTCCATAGGACTAGCTATACCGCGCGCGGCATGAATGTGTCGGAGTTGGACTACTACTGGAACAGGGCCAATAACGTCGGTGTGCCGGTGAGTACGATTTGCAATGACATCTACGGGTCGCAGGAGGCTGCGACGGTTCGTTCGGGCGGCGGGCACCTCACTGTCGCTGCGGAAAACAACATCTGCGGCTCTCCGAACTTCGGATATCCGTGGACTCTTACGTCGCAGGGGCAACAGTGCAAGGCGAGGCCGAATTTCTAGACGGCGCCCGTCGATCGCGACCCCGCAAAAAAGCCCCGAGGAAGTCAGCCTCGGGGCTTTTTGCTATGGATGAGTAGTGGTCCTTGCTCAGATCGTGAGGTCGGAAGGCAAGAGGTTGGCGCCGACCAGTTGCACAACGGCGTCGTTAGCGGGATCAAAGGATCCGTTCTTGTCGACATCGATATACAGCCAAGAGTCGTTGCCGGTATGGCCAATGACCACCTTCGCCGCCGAGAAGTAGCTCCCTGCGGCCACAGTCTGGATCGGTGCGTTCTGAATCACGACCACGGATGTGTTTGGTAGGTCAAAGCTCGACAGATCGAGTGTGTCGCCTGCAAACCCGATGATCTTGTCGACCTTGCCCGCATTGGAGAGAGGGCTCAGTACCACGATGTCGTGCGCGCCTGCACTGGTGAGCGTGATGATGTCGCCGGCGGAGCCCGTTGTCACCGTTGCCGCGGCACCGATTGTCTTGAACACACCGGCGCGATCGCTATCTGCCTGGGCAACGGTTCCGGGAGCCTCTGTCACATTGGCGAGCAGCTCACGCGCCTCGGCGGCCGACTGTTCGCCGTTGTAGGCGTTCACCTTGTCCCAGGTGTCGAACGTGTTCGTGAATTCGAGAGCCACAGTCACACGATTGTTCACCACCACCGCATCCGAGTTCTGGGCGCCCACCAGAATGCTGATCGCGATGTTGTTGATGGTGAAGGTGCCGTTGTCGAGGCGACTTCCCCAGTACTCCAGCCCGTCCGGCTCGGCCGAGCGATTGAAAAGGTTCAGGTATATGGCGTTGATACGCTGCGCCGTGGTCAGCCCTGCATATGTCTCCAGGTACTCCGGGGAAAAGCCAAACCCCGAGGTCATCTGCATGATGTCACCGCCTGAGTTGTTCATCTTCTCGGCGTAGTAGTTGAAGCCAGTTCCGTCGGCGGGGCGCAGGAAAAAGGCGATGTATGCCTTCTGGATCCACTCTGCATGGACGGTCGGTGTCAAGGCGAAGTCGATGGCTGCGTCAGCAGTGGGCAAGCTCGGGTCGATGGTGAGAAGCGCAGCGGCGCTGGCGATAGAGGCAACCGTGCTGGAGACCCAGGCATTGCCAATCGCTTCAGCGGGTGAAGTACCAGCTGCGACCGACCAGGGGTAGCCGGTGGTGGGGTGTGCGTTGGAATCGATGAACGAACTGGGCTTGGTCAGCACCTCGCGGACGGTCATCACCAGGCCCGTAACGTCCGGAGCAAGGACGGTGCCTTCCTGATCGGCGGTCAACGTAGTCGGCAGCAACTCAGCCTGGAAGGCCCAAGGCCGAATCAACGAGGCGTGCATGTCCCCATAGAAGGTAAGGGCCTTCTCCAAGGTCGTATAGCCCTGTTCGATGGCCAGGCGAAGTGCGGCGATCTTCTGGGGATTCAACACGCCAGTGTGCGGGCCGTCGATATCGTACCGACCCCAAAAATCGACCTCGATATCGTTGGCCAACTCCCGCGCAGCCGCGTCCGCCGCAGGCGCGGTCATGATCGACGTTTCCGATGAGATGCTCTTTACGAACAAACTACCGTTCCACGTGTAGACATACCCGCCCATCCCGATCGAGCCGTCGGCATGGATGATCGCGGTGGACGAGGCGTAAGACGTTCTGATTGGCATGATTGAGTCCCTGTTTAGTACCGGTTGAACTGTAATGAATCTTGGCACGGCCTCGTTCTTCGGCGCCGAGTCGTGATGTTCTTCATTTGGTCTTCCTTTTCGAAACAGGGACCTTGCCCTGAGGGTTGCTGTTGGAACTCGTTTTGGGCACGGAGTCCTGGGGCGTGTGGTAACGCTCGGGAAATACGCTGCGATGCAGCAGACGAAGGGCCATCTGCACCAACGTATTGATTGGCAGGCCACCGTAGTGCGCCTTCAACTCGTCGAGCTCGTCGCGGCCGAAGGATGCTTCTCCTCGTGCCTGCGGCGGCAGCCTCACCGGGATCACCGGGAGTTTGTCCTTGGTCTTGTCCATGGCTTAACTATGGCGTGCTATCAAGGTGATGTCAAGGTGATGTCAAGGTGATGGCATCCAAAAAAGCGTGAACAGTTGCACACAACCGGATAAGTATTGCACAAAGGGGGAGTTTGCGGAATAGATTGGCACCAGTCTGCAGTTGAAGTTTGCTGTCTAGTCAGATAGGCTGGTCGCGGGTACTTCCACCCTTGACCATGAGACGTTTCATGAGCACAGCGACATCCGCAGGCGACCATCCGAATAGCGTTCTCTTGCCCTGCGCAGTACTGCGCTCCGGCCCTCAGGTCCTGCTCGCGCTGGAGCGTCGCGCCGGCCGCGGCCTGGTGGAACCCATTGCAGGCGAGCCGCTTTCCTGGCGTTGTGCCGACGGAGTCGTCGAGAGCCTCCTTCTTGATGGTCCGACCGCGAAAGTCGATCGCGACCTGTTGGAGCGCGAGTTCGCCGGCGGGGGCCTTCTCATCGCTGAAGTTCCCCCTGGCGCCGAGCTAGGGTCCGAGGCGATCGCACAACAGGAGCCTGATTTCTGGATCCTGATGCCCCCGAACCTGGTCGCCGAGGAAGTCGCATGAGCGCGCTCGGTGATCGCGTCCTGGCATTCAGGAAAGCCGCGGCGCAGCACGGCGTGCAGGCGACGGTTCACGCTGCGGACGCCAAGACGGCCACGCGGGTGGGCCTGGCTGTTGCAGCCTGCGCCGCGGCCCTGTCAGTCGCCGTTGCCCCGAAGGCACCGGCGCAGGACGCTGAGATCCGAGCCCAACGCCTTAGCGTCGGCAGTGTCGGTACCTGGGATGACCAAGAACGCAGCTACGAGCAGGGCCTGCACAAACAGCTTCGCTGGGTGAACGTGTACTGGAACGGCCAACCCTTGCAGGCCCTGGACGCCCGATCCAGGCTGCTGCTCGTGCAAGCCGCAGCTGCGCGCGTCGGGCTGGACCAGGTAGGTTTTGGCGCCGCGGGGGCACCTCTGCCCGTAGAAACCCGGGCGCATGTGCACAACACCTTCCATGGCGCGCAGCTGACTCAGCGTGAACAGGCGCGCCTGGGCGCCATGGTCGCCCTGGGCTATCTCGATGGGGTGGTTAGCGAGCAGGCCCAGCGCGGTGCTGGAGAGTCCGAGCAGCAGATCGCCAGTCTTGGACCGACCACGAATTCGAGCGCGATGTCCATTGCCGGGATCAAGTCCATTCTCAAGGGCAAGTTCCTGGAGCGGTCGCCCGAGGCCCAGGCAGTCTCCGTTCACCTGACCACCAACTTTTGCACCACATCGTTGACCGGCCTGTCGGATCCGGTGTTCACCCGGCGATGCGCCCAGGCCGGCGAGCGGTATTCCGACAAGTCTCTGCCGCCCATGCTGGCGGAGATGGCGGCGCTGGGTGAATTCCATGGCACCCCTGTTTTCCTCGCGGACCCTGGCGTCAATGCTGACGGCGAGGCGAGCGAGCGGCTGATCCTGCAAGAATTCAATGCAGCCAGCATGAGGTTCACCAACCGGGACAGCGGACAGGTTATCAACGCCATCATCCTGTACAAGCCCCTTGTGCAGCACCTGATGAAGCTGCCGCCGGCCGCGCGCGATGCCGCTCTGGTGTTCGTCATGGCTCATGAGCGCGGTCACATCTCCCACGGGGACGAATACCCCGAAGGAGAGGTGACGCCTGCGGTACTGGCGGAACTGCTCGTGCACGAGGTGTCTGCGGACTTCGCTGGCTTCCAGGCGATGTCTACGGAGGGCTTTGACGTCGAAAGCCAACGGATCGCCGTGCGCGCCGTCCTCGGGATCGCCGACGGCTTGCCGGCGGTAGCGCAGCAGCTGATCGCCAAACGACAGTTCGAATTGAACCGCTGGATCGCAGACCTGCAGCATGATCAGGAGCAGGTCGCCCGCGCCGCGCAGCAGCCCGAAGCCCACATGGCCCAGCGTTGAGCTGGGGAGAGTACAAGGAAACACATGAACGCGAACCTGAAGCCCCGGGTGCTAGCCGAGGTGATGGACCTGCCAAGTCGTGTCAGGCTCGACTTCCTGGTCACCAGGCCCCTGCAGGCGCTTCGCGACGCCTGCAAGTAGGCGCTGCCTGCGCTGGGGTGTCGCGAAGCGCCTTGAGATTCAACTTAGCCCTTGGGGGACTCGGGCAAATCGCGATCCAAGTTCGCGGTGATGGTTACGGCCAGCTGCGGCGATTGTTCCGCTGACAACGGCCGGCTTATGATCTGAGTCCAATCCGTAGGGCCCCAAACGTGCCGATCCGATCCATTGAGGAAATCACTGACGAACATCGCCGCCTGACTCTGACGTCCGGCGAGGTGGTCGAAATTCGCTTCCAAGAAGACTCCGTCGCCGTGTACGCTGGAAGTGAGGAAGTAGGGCGGCTGTCCTTCCGACAGATTGAAGAACCCGGCGAGACGTACTATCACCTGACCCATGCGTTCATTGAGGGCCGCGGCGGGGCATACAAGCGACAGGGGATCGGCACCGAGGCGATCAGGCTCTTCCGCGATTGCACCGGTGGGCCGATCACGTTCTCAGAGGACGACGGCATTCAGCGCGAGGACGGCAGCCATTTGACTGGCGACGCGCCAGAGTTTGTTAATAGCCTCAAAAAGAAACTCGTTCGCGGAGAGCTGTAGCCGGCCGCGTTGAAGGGGTGGGCCATTGTCAGCCCGGGCGCGGGGCAACCGCCTCGTCGCCGATGCAAGCGGCGATCTCGGCGGCCAGCTCTGGCGACTGTTCCGGATTGACTTCGTGCAGGCCCGCTGTCGAAGCGTACAGTGCGCGAGCCAGCTCTTGGCGCCCGATCGACGACTCTTCCAGCAAATCCTCGTCATGCAGAAAAACCTGCAGGCCCGGGCGTGTCGACCAGGCGCTCTGCAGTGCTCCGCCGCGCACGTGAAGAACCACGCGGTCGTCGGCGGACGGTGCCCCCAACTTCGCAAACGCCTTCAGCATCTGCGCGTGCGGGTCGAACGTTTCCTGATGAATGCTGCCGTCAGGGCGGCGCATCGCCATTGAACAAGAACCACCGGCGCTGAAGGGCTGGGTGCGACTCCCGTAGTAACCGTACTGGGAGAGATAGCCGTTGATGGAGTCGGAGCCTGGAAGGCGCAATGCGATGTCTAGCAGCTGCGTCGGCTCGATCTCGCCGCTGACTGCGATGGCGGCAGCAATGTCTGCGATGAATGGCTCGTGCACGGTCCCGGCGAAGCACAGGCGCAGTATGTCGGCGCTCGCGCTGCACTCGCGCACCTGGGTAGCGTCGCGGCCGGCAGCGACGGCGCATCCTTCGAGAGCTTCGAAGGCTTTGTCGTCTTCGGTGTAGATCGTGTCTCCTTCGCTGTGGACAGCGTAGCCCAGCGAGTGGGGCGGATAGCGGTTGTCGTGGGTCAAGCGATCGCGCTCCTGCGACGCGCCCAGCAGTTCTTCCCGCGGCACCAGCAACGACAGCAGGCGCAGCACATGTTCGGGGAGCGTGTCGGGCCCGGGAGAGCGGGTGAGGATGATGACGCCGGATTCTTCGCTGTATGAGTTGGCCATGAGATGACTTTGAGGTTGATGTTGTGATGTGATGGATCAGATGCGCATGCCAGGAGCTTCGGTTTCGGCGCCGAGGACCTCCTCAGCCTGCTGTTGGGACTGCACGAAGCGGGAGCGGATCGCCGTCATGCGCAGACTTGCTTCCTGATCACCGGCGGGGAAAAGAGCGGCCTTCTCGGAGAGCATGTAGCGCGAGGCGGCTGTGTCGCAAAAGCGTGCCTGGTGATCGTCCCAGCGCTCGAACAGGCAGCGGATCAGATGCTGGTAGGACTGCCCGCTATGGGGATGGCCCATGGGGGGGTAGGCGCCGGTGAGGCCATTGCGCTGGTAGGCGTCGGGTGTGACCTGCAGCAGCACGCGCGCGAGCGCAGGCGTCGGCGACTCGAGTGCAGAAAAGTCATAGAAGTGCTCATGGATGTACGCGATCGCAGCCTGGAGAATCAGCGGCGAAGCTGAGCGGGCGAGATCCACCCGCGCGATGGCGCCGGAGCGCTTGAGCGAGGAGAGGACCGCGAACATGGTGCTCTCCGTGGTGCCGTCCATCCAGGCCACCTGCAGCACGCTGCCGGCGACTCGTCGGCTGGTGTGCAGTGCGACGTGGTCAAAGCCACGCTTGGCCAGTAGCTCGCGCGCCTGCAGAGCGATGGCGCGAGGCGTGCGGGCCTCTGCCGAGGTGTCTTGGTTTGGGCTTGGCGCTGATCCATGTTTGTCGATCGCGGGCCGAGCTTGTGCAGGATCCTGACGCGGACTCGCGGGCGCCTGAGGTTGGCCGGCCATGGGGCGACTTGCCCGAGCCCGGGTCTGGGCCAGCAGGTGCTGGTACCAGAGCTCGTTGCACGCCTCGATCGATCGCGTGTCGGGCAGGGCGATCCACTCGGGACGGCCCAATTCGGCTGCCGATAGCGCCCGGTTGCACTCGCCATTGTCCCAGACCACGTCGTAGGTGGCCGACTCTCCCGTCAGGTGGCGTCGGCGATCGGCGCGCACGATGGTGCCTTCCACCCCCGGCCGAATCGCCGGGCAATGCAAGCGCCTGCCGATGCTGATGATCTCCATGTGGCCCGCCTTCAGTGCGATTCGCGAAGGCTACATTTCGCAAACCTCAAATGCAAACGGGCCGGCGCGCCGCGGGCCCGAAGCGGCCGCCCCTCAGTTGCTCGGCGTGGTCGGCGTGGCGATGGCCCCGTCGGGGCCGGCGATGTCTTGCTGCAGCGCTGCTCGAGCGAAGTCCCCTGGCTCGACTGTCCCTTGCCTCAAGCCCGTGACGAGCAGCCTGCGGCGGTTCACGGCGCGCGCGCGTGCCAGCGCCACGGGCGCGGCCTGCAGCAGATCCCGCTGGGCGGTGCTCGTGTCGCCTTGTGCGTCACGCGCGTCCGTCAGGTGGCAAACCTCATTGAGGGCTGCCCACATCGGACGCTCGACCTCGTCCAGTTTCTCCATGTCGCCGTCGAAGAAGGCGCGCTGCCCGGTGTCATCCAGTTGCGCCACCAGGTTATTCGCCAGCTCCTGGGCCGTGGCCGCCTGAGAGCGGATCGCGTCGGCGAGTGCTTGGATGGTCTTTGCAGCGGGGTTGCTGGCCCAGCCGGGTATGGCGGGACGTTGTGCGACACGAGGGATAGCCGGCAGCGCCGTACCCGCGGCTGGTTCCGAGGGCGCGCGCTGGACTGCGACGCAGGCGTTGACCTGATCACGCAGCAGCTGCGCGAAGCGGCTGGGCGGCATCAGCGCCAGCAACTCGTCCGCTTCCTTGCCGAAACGCGCACGGTCCTCGATGGAGTGCAGCCCGTTGTGGCGGTGTCGCAACACGTCGACGAGGTATTGGGAAAGAGGGACGGCTTGGGAGAGCAGGGCGTCGAAGGCGGTGCGGCCGCGCGTCTTGACGATCTCGTCCGGGTCCATGCCGTCAGGCAAGAGCAGGAAGCGAAATTCACTGCTGTCGGTGGCCAGCGGCAGGGCGTTGTGCAGGGCTCGCCACGCCGCCTTGAGCCCGGCCTCGTCGCCGTCGAAGCAGAAAACCACCCCGGGCGCGAGGCGCAGCAACAGCCGCAGCTGTTCGTGCGTGCACGCGGTGCCCATGGTCGCGACGGTCTGGCCGATCCCGCATCCGACCAACGAGAGGACGTCGACGTAGCCTTCGCAAACCAGCGAGTGACCCGCAGCCTGTATGGCCTGGCGCGCCTCGAACAGTCCGTACAGCTCGCGCGACTTGTCGAAGACGGGCGAATCTGGGGAATTCAGATACTTCGGCTTGCCGTCGCCCAGGAGCCGGCCGCCGAAGCCGACGACCTCGCCCTTGAGATTTCGGATGCCGAACATGACGCGATCGCGGAAGCGGTCGTGCCGGCGGGAGCGTTCCTCGTCGTCGATGACCAGGCCGCTGGCCAGCAGCGCTGTGTTGCGCTCGTAATCGGGGAAGACAGATCGCAAGGCGTCCCACTGGGTGGGCGCGTAGCCGACCAGGTAGCGCTCCTGCAGCTGGGCCAGGGGGAGCTCTCGACCCTGAAGATACTGCAGGGCACGCGGGGAGCCGCGCAGCGCGTGCGCGAAGAAGCCCGCCGCGGCGTGCTGCGCCTGGACGCAGGCGGTGCGCGTCTGCGCCACGCGCGCGCGCTCCCGCGCCGCTTGCGGGTCTTCCTGTGTGGAGTCCGGAAGAGGCATCGCCATCTGCTTGGCCAACTCCTCGACCGCCTCACGGAAATCCATCCCCTGCATCTCCTGCACGAACCTGATCGCGTCCCCGTTCTTGCCGCAGCCGAAGCAGTGATAGAACTGCTTGGTGGGGCTGACGGTGAAGGAGGCGCTCTTTTCGGTGTGGAAGGGGCACAGGCCGGCAAAGTCGTGGCCGGCCTTTTTCAGTTGCACGAAGCGACCGACGATATCCACGCAGTCCAGGCGCTCGAGCAGCGCCTGGACGAAATCGTCAGGGATGCGGCCGCGCCGGCTTGAATCAGCACCCGGAGGCGCTGCGCGGCCGTTGCCACTGAAACGCGGTTGCAAGATGGTGAAGCCCGCGTTGGGGGACGGTTGGGGAGGGGCGGACGCTCAGGATGCCATCAAGGCCCGCACCGCGGCTTCGGTGTCGGCTTCGCTCTTCGCGGCCGCGCGCCCCTGCGCGAGGGCATGCTCGATCGCCGCGGCTGCCGTCGAAGACTCCTTCGCGACGTAGGCCACGGCCCGGGCAAAGCTGATGGGGCCTAGCGGGGCCGCGTCAGCCTGTGCGGCGAGGACGGCGGCAACGGCTGGGGCAATCTCGGGCTTCGCAAGCCAGTCGCCGAAGGTGCCGACCTCGACCACCTGGTATTGGGCAGGCGGCTGGCCGTCCGAGCTCAAGTCCGTGAGGTACACGTTCTGGCCGTCGAGATCGGAGAGCAAGTACTCGCCCGTCAGGGTGCGCTGGCTGGTGCGCAGCGCCAGCACCTGGCCCGCATTGGGCAACGAAAGAGTGACGAGTGTGCAGGAGGCTGCGGCTTGGAGGGCTTGATTCACGGTGTGGTTCCCTGTGTATGTAGTTGCACCTGAAGCTCAGGCCATGGCCATGCGGTAGGGCGCCGATTCGGAGTCGCTGTCGCGCTCACTCAGCAGTGCCCGGGCCTTGTCGAGGAATTTCGACAGCGGGCCGTTCTGGACGAAGGTTGCCACGCTTTCGAGGCGTTGTGCATGCCCGGGCGCGGCGATCATGCCGGAAGTTTCCAGGGTGTGGGCGCCGCGCAGCAGATCCGCCAGGCGCTCGCCAATGGCGTGGTGCGCGCGTGCGCGGTCGGCAAGGTTCCCGCTATCGCCTGCGACATGGCGCACTGCGGCGGCTTCCAGGTTGACAGCGCAACGACTGAGCATGCTGGCGATAGTTTCCAGCTCGCGAACCGGTCGGCTCGAGAGCGTGGCACTTGTTTCGGTGTAGGACTGCAGCAGGCGGGCGTCGCGCGGGAGGTCTCGCGTGGCTGCTTCGATGACGTTGGCCTTGGTCGGAACAATCCCGCTGAGCGCCATGCTGCGATGCGCCCGCATCAGGACGTCCCGCTCCATGGCAAGCAGGACCGCCAGGTCGAATCCCTGGTTCTGCAGCGCCTTCAGCGGCTTCAAGTACAGCCCGTTCGGGGTGGTGTTGCTTTCCAGACTCGTCTTCATAGGGGGCCCCTGGGTGAGAAAAAGTGGGTGGTTCTAGCGGATCTTGCAATAGTGCCTGCAGGAACAACGAATTTCAACCGAGGATTCCTCGCCGATGGGGTAACGTATTCTGCATTGCATGTAAAAACAAAGCAAATATAGAATGCAGGCGTGCAGAGATTTCACCCCGACCACCTCCGTACCCCGCTGGCTCGGTTCCATTCGGAGCTGGCGAACGTCATATTCAACGCGCCGGCGCCCCCGGAGAGGGCGGCCCAGGAGGCGCGAATCACCCGCGATCTGCTGGTCGCCATCGAAGCAATGCACGGCTCCAAGCTCTTCCGCCTTGCCCCTTACATCGACATCACGTTCATTGGGGGCGAAGGGGAGCTGGCGAAGCTATCCGGCGCGAACAGGCTAGCCATTGCGAAGGCGATTGAGGCCAAGTGCCCGGCGGCAATCCCGCTCATGCCCAACCTCGGCAGCGATCAACAGCGACTGCGCAATGCGGCCCACCTGGCGCGTGTGCTGGGACCCGACGCGCTCAAACGCCTGGTGGACTCGATCACCTACTTCAAGGCCAACAACGGTGGCTGACGAAAACAAGAAGAAGGGCGTGATTGGCTGGGCTTGGCATGGCTCGACCTATTTGTTCCGTCGCCCCGCCCAGGACATCGCCAAGAGCGCCCGGGGGATTGGGCAAAGCTGGGCAGCCTACCGCGCCGCACGAGTCAGGCGAGAGGCCCTCGACCGCGAGGAACGCGCGGCCTACGCGCAGAGAACTGCAGGCATGTCGCCGCGCGAGCGGTTCGCTTCGGAAGCCGAGCGCGGCGGCTGGACTGCTGATGGCCTACGTGCCCAGGAGGCTGCGGCCCGGCTCGCGCGGCGCGCGAGCGTGGTGATCTGCGCGATCGGATTCACGGGCTGCCTCGTTGCGATCGTTTTGGCCCCGCCCCTGCTGGTGCTGATATTCGGGATTGTCGCGATGGCCCTGGTGGCCGGCTGCTTCGCCTCCGCCGTTCGAAGCGCCTGGTGGGAGTTCCAGTTGCAAGGGCGCGCTCTGATTCCGCTGCGGGAATTCATTTCAAGGCCGGACTTCTTCCGGAGGCTGTTCCTGTGAACGAGAAGCAAGGTGAGGCCGCGGGATGGCTGCGTGAGTTCCTGGTTGCCCTGGTGGTCCTGACCTTGGTCGAACTCACATGCCGCTGGATGCTGGGAGGCTCTCTGATCGTCGGGTCTGTCTTGGACGTGCTCCGGCGGGTCGGCGGCGGCCACTGATGCGAAAGGACTGACATGGCAAGCAGACGACCGGACGAAAAGCGTGAATCGCTCATGGGGGCCATTGGAGCCATTTCGGCTCTCATGGCGATCATGGTGGGCCTCACCTGGATCGTGTCGGCGCACCGCATTGTCTACGCAAGCCTGGCGCCGGGCCTGGGCGCGGGGGCCATGTGGAAATGGGTGCCCGGCGAGTTCGGCGTGGAGCGCTGGAACTGGCTGGTCCTTTGGGCCCAGAAGGCGCTCGCAGACTTGAACGGCGTCGGATTCCCTCAATGGGTGGAGTTCGTCAGCGTGGCGTTCCAGCCTTTGGCATTGGTGCTGGCGATCTTGTACGTGCCGCTCGTATTCACGCTGGCGCGCGGGCGAAAGAGTGTGCAGCGCCGCTTCACCCCCGATTCGCTTATGCGGCTGGCCAGCGAGAAGTTCACCGGCAATCTGCCCATCCTCACCTTGCGGCGCCAGATCGCTGCCAACACCCACCCGTTGTGGCGCCTGCCGGTGCAGCCGGAGGAGGTGCTCTCGAAGTGGCGCGCGCCGATGAATTCGGTGCGAGCCGAATCGGCCGGGCGCTCGATCTGCAACTTCAAGAAGCCGGCATTCGACGACGAGGTCGCGCGCCTCTACTTCACGGGCCTCACAGCCCCGGTCGGCGGCAAGCGGCTGGAGAGCGAGATGCTTGGGCGCCTGGTGGTGGACCTGGTGAAGGATGCGGAGCACTCGCAGCAGATCGCGTTCGCCGATCGCTTCAGCAGCGAAGGCAAGGCGCTCGTGGCGTTGTGGGCGCCAGTCTGCTTCGCGGGCGAGGAGGGCCGCGAGGAGTACCAGAAGCTCAAGGATGCCCTGAACCGTTCGGCGTATGGCACGCGCGACGGCATGGCGAACCTGACCCTCGCGCAGGAGCAGTACAACAAATACCGCGCGCATCCCGAGTTGCGCTCGCTGTTCGCGGTCCATCACTGGGAATACACGGCCTTGTTCGCGCTCCTGAAGCGCGCGCAGCGCTTCGGCGTGTTCACGACGGCCGAGATCCTCTGGCTGCGGCCAATGAACCGCATCCTGTTTGCGACGATGAACTCCTGCGGCCGCCACACGCCTCATCTCGAGGGCGCGGCGACGTTCGCCATGCACCGTTTCGAGCACGAATGCGCCCGACTCAAACGCCTGCCGCTGATGCAGCTCGCGCCTGGCGAGCGCCTCCAGCCGGTTGTCTTCGTCAACAAGGCGATCGAGGCGTTGCGCGCCGAGTTCGTCCACCTGGTCGACGCGGTGGACGAGGAAGAGGACATCTGGGTCAACCCTGGCCTTTGGAAGCGCACGAATACGGCCGTTGTCGATTGGGTGAAGCAGTCGCAGGCCGAGCAGGCTGCTGCCGCGGCGGTCGCCGCTAGCGAAGGTGCGCCGGACATGGATAACGCGTTCGACAACCTCATGCGCCAGCAGCGCCAAGAGGCGGACAGCCGACAGGCCGCGGCACTCGAAGAGGAACTGGCCAGAGGCACGGACTTTTAGACGGATCAACGAGAGGAATCGGAATGTTCAGGAAACTCAGAACCATCACCGCCGACTGGCTGCGCAAAAGGTTGCTGGCGCACGAGATCACGGGCACGCGCGTGCTCAGCTCGCGCTGGCCAACATCGGTTCAAACCGTGGACGCCGGCGGCGGGCGCACCGTCAGCTTCGCGGGTGCGGGCGGTGTTTTCGGCGAACTGCGCCTGGCGCCAGTTGAAGGCAAGGACACGTGGCGCATCGAGCAGAAGATGCACGGCAACCGTGTATTCGAGAGCGCGCACATGAGCACCCGGGAAGCGCTCGCGCTCTACCGCGAGATGCTCCAGCAGCTCCTGGCGAATGCACCGGGCGTGAGCCCGGCGGGCGCTTCCGCCACGTTCAGGTGGACAGCGCTCGCGTTGGCGCTGGTGGCGCTCCTAGTCTGGGCACCGAGCCCGCTGACTCCGCATCCCGGCGCCGGTGTCGCGGCGGGGGTGACGGCGGCAACTGCTGCCCCGGTCGTTGCGGCGCCGGAACGCGATCAGGCAGCCCCTCGCGTTAATCCCGCTGAACTGGTGATGCTGCGCACTGCGGCGGGCCGCGGCGGCGTCAATCTGGCGGAAGGTGGCAAGGCGTTTTACGTTTTCTCGGATCCCAAATGCCCGTACTGCCAGCAACTGGAGCGGACCCTCGAGCAGCTGGGGACCGGATATCGCCCCGTGATCCTGCCGGTGGCCTATAAGGAGGGCGCCAAGGAAGTCGCGCAAGCGGTCCTGTGCGCTCGCGAGCCCAAGGCCGCGACGCGCCTTTGGCGCCAGGCGCTGGCAAGTCCTGACGAGCCTGTAAAGGGCGGCACCAAAGCAACCTGCTCTGAAGGCGCTGCGCTGCTCAACGACAACATGACACTGTTCGAGATGCTCAAGCTCACCGGTACGCCCACGGTCATTACGCCCACTGGACGGATGTTCTCCGGATCGAGCTCCGCAACCGTCGAACAGCTTCGCGCGGCGCTGGAGTTGCCTTGAAGCTCCTGCGCCGGCTTTGGACGGGGCGCCGCACGGGAGGGGTACCTTTGGCGGGCGCGCCGGAGCAGGCCGGGCAGGCCTGGGACGTCCATGTTGCCGCCTACGAGGACTCCATCAAGAGCGCCGAGAGGGCCTGGCGCCAGAGCTCGCTTCTTTCCATGTGCCGGGCCGACCACGTCGACGGCGCCATGCAAACGCTTCGCCAGGGCACCGGGCGCGAGATCTCGAACCTTCTCACTTCCATGGCCCACGAGAGCTATCTGGCTGCCGCACCTCTGACGCCGGGCTTCAACGCGGCGGCCGCGGCAGGGCTTTCCTCGCTGGTGATCGGCCTGATCGCGGACGACGTGGCGACGCGACTGCCTGGTCCGCGTGATCCCGCGGGGGTGGCCAGCGAGCTGATTGCCCGCGGCCGCCAGTGGATTGTCGATGGCGAGGCGGACAGCAACCGTGAACTTGCTCGAATCGCGGCACTTTCCGGCTGCGGCGCGGGTGTGCGAACCGCCCTGATCGCGCCGCTGGGCCCGGTGGGGGTCGCATTGCGATGCGTGGCTAATGCTGATGCTGCCGAGTTCCCATTCAGGCCCGCCGTGCGCGCGGCCGCGCCTGTGCAAACGGAGGTCTGATCATGTCGGGCGTTGAATCCAGACACGAACTCAAAATCAATCGTCAGCTGGTGGACGTGCGCCCGCTGTCCACTCGCATGGGCGAATGGCTCAGCGAGTGGCCGAACTTCGTGGCCGTGATGGTCGGTCTCTGGGTGCTCACGGTCATCGCTCCGGCCGTGGGCCTGGTGACGTTACCCGCCATCGGCGGCTTCACGATCGCATTCGTGGTCGTCAAGCAAGCCCTGCCGTACCGATATCCCCACGACCGCAAGGACGAAAAGGGGAAACAGGGCGACGCGATCTGCTACCTGGGCGAAATCGACGAGAAGTCGCCTTACGAGCGCTTCAAGGAAATATGGTTGTCCGACGGAGACCTGCGCACGCACTTCTTCATCCTGGCCACCACGGGCGCTGGAAAGAGTGAAGCGCTCAAGACGATCTTCTTCAACGCGTTGAACTGGTCCAGTGGCTTTTTCATCGCGGACGGCAAGGCCGACAACCAGATGCCGCTGGACACGTACACGATGGTGCGTAGCCGCGGCCGCGACTACGACTACCTGTGCTTGAACTTCCTGCTGGCCGGCAAGACACCGGAGCAAGCCCGGCGTGCCCGGCGCCGCCGAACGAACGGCATCAACCCGTTCTCGGTGGCCGATAGCGACACGATCATCCAGATGGGCGCGAACCTGATGCCGAAGGTCGAGGGTGAAGCCAAGATGTGGCAGGAAAAAGGGCTGAACCTCTGGCGAGCCGAGGTCACGGCGCTTTGCTACAAGCGCGACACCCAGGGATTCAACATCTCGGTGACCACCTTCCTCGACTACATGGCGCTGCCGAAGCTCGAGCTGCTGTACATGGAGGGTTACCACGAGGCACAGGCCCGTGGCGGCGTGTGGACGTATGGCTTCCTGGGGATCAAGTCCTACCTGGAGTCGGGGCTGCCTGGCTTCAAGGTCGATCGCCTCTTGCGCAAGAACGGCATCGAGACGCTGCCGCCTGCGGCGCGAGCCGGCGGACCAGGCATGAAGCCGCCAGCGACCGAACAAGAGACGACTGCGTACGAGCAGCATTCCTACCGCACCAACCAGCTGATGCCGGTGCTGGGGCTGCTCGACAAGACTTACGGCTACATCTTCCAGAACAAGTTCTCGGAGATCGACATGACGGACGTCGTGTTGCGCCGGCGCATCCTGTGCATGCTCATCCCATCCCTGGAAAAGAGCGCTGCGGAAGCCGAGAACCTCGGCAAACTGGCGATCGCCTGTCTGCGCGTCATGATGGCGCGCAACTTGGGTAGCGAGGTGGAGGGCACGTCCGAGGAGCTGCTCGGGCGAAAAGCGACGCTGGCGCCGTATCCCTTCCCCGTCGCGCTCGACGAACTCGGCTACTACTTCAGCGACGGCCTCGCCGTGATGTTCGCCCAGGCACGCTCGCTGGGCGCGAGCATGATCGCCGCCGCGCAGGACGTCGAGATGCTGACGGCCGGCAGTCGTGCCGCCGAAGCGGGCGCCATGCTGGCCAACCAGAATATCCAGGTGTTCGGGAAGTTGGGCGACGCGGGCAAGACAGCGGACATCTACCAGAAGGCCCTTGGCCAGGTGACGGTGGCCCTCAAGCGCGACTTCAAGATGGGAGCGATGGGGTACGGCCGAACCGAGGACGTGAACATCGAGAAGATCGACCGCGCCAGCACCAACGACCTGCGTGCGTTGAAGCAAGGCGAAGCTTTCATTACTTTCGCCGGCGTGGTCAGGCGCATGAAGTGGTTCTACATGGGGGACGACAACAAGGTCAATCGCGTCCCCTACTTCCAGATCAACCGCTTCCTGCAGATCGAGCCACCGTCACCAGAGGAAATCATTGCCCACTCCGTTCCCATGGAGCAGCTCAATGATCCGTACCAGCGTGGCACCCAGCTGGTGAAGCGGCTGAGCGAACCCGTGGACGCATTCGACTATGTGGCCCCGAACGCCGTGATCACTGCGATCGCCAAGGCCGCGGGCAAGCTGCCAGTCAACCTGCCGGCGCAGGAGCGCGGGATCGCGTTGTACATGGCGGCCAGGGAAGCGCTGATGCAACAGCGACAAGCTTCTTCGGTGCCGGCTGCAGGCAGCCCGAGGCAGGCCGCGCCAGCTGCTGAGTTCCGTCCGCCGCCGGCGCGGCAAGAGGAGCCGGACGAGCACGCGGCTGCACGTACTCCCGCCGGCGACGCGAACGAACCGGTGGACGATCCGCTCGCATTCCTGAGTGGCGGCGGTCAGCAAGAGCCGACGTTTGCGCGCAAGAAGGCATCCGAGGTCATCGGCCTGGACTCCAGCGCCGAGCGTGCGCACCTGATCCAGGAGCTCGAGACTCTGGCGGGACAGCGCCGCGAGCAGGAGGAGCGGTCGGTGGCGACGCTCAGTGCCGACCCCTTCGAGGCGATGCTCCAGGACAGGAGCGTGACGTACCGAATGAAGGACGACATCCTGCGCACCAAGGGACGCATCATCGCGGAGCTGGTAAGTGCGCCGCAGGATCTGGTGGATCCTGTCACGGGTTCGCCCGTGGACTCGCGGCCCGATTGGATCGGCGATGCCGTGCTCGATGCGCAGCGGTTGACCCAGATCCAGCCCGCGGCCGATGACACCGTGGTCGGGATGACCGATCGAACACTGGAGCGTGTCCAAGACGCTGAGCGGGCCCTTGGCAGTCCCGATCCCGCGGCCGCGGCGAAATCGGCAGAGCAGGTGGTGGCGGCCCGAGTGACCGCGCCGACTTCAGCGCGCGCGCCCATCGACGACCTGGAGGTCGACGCGGCGATGAAGGTGCTCACACTGTAGCTCCCGGCCTGGCGCCATTTGAAATCGCCCCTTCGCCTCGATAGGCTGATGCCATGTCAACGTCTTCAGTGCTCCACATCGCGCAACATTTGGCGGCGCTGCCCTACGCCGCGCGCATTCGCGTTTTCGGTTCCGTCGCACGCGCGGCACCGGCGCCCAAGGATCTGGACGTCTTCGTCGATCTGCGAGGAGAAGATGCGCCCAACCCGGCGGTCTACGACCGCCTGCTGTTGCTTAGCCGCATCTACTATGGAGAGCTCGATCCGTTCCTGATCACCGACGAGGGGTTGTTGGTTCGCGACACCCACGCGCGCAATTGGGTGCGCGCCAAGCGTGCCCGCGAGCTTCTCGCGACCATGAAGCGGGAAGGCCGGCCGCTGGCCGAGGTCATGGGCACGCCGGCGCAAGCGGCGCCGCCCGCAGACGAGTCGCCGCGCCGGCTGCTGCAGCGCCAGGCTGCGCAACTCGGGCTACCAGCCAGCGCGAAAACAGAATGGCTCGCGAACGCGGTACGCGCGGCAACCTCCCATCCGCGGACATGGACGTCGGCGGATTGGCGGGTGCTTGCGCCACATCTTTGCCTGCACCAGGATCTGCGCCCCGGCAGCAGTGAGCGCGTGGCGCGCGTGCTCCACGAGGGGCTTGCGAGCGGGATGGTGGACTCTGTCTCGCAAATCCTCACAGGCGGGTGGAGCTGGTGCGGCGGTTCACTGTCCGGTGTCGATACCTACCTCTTCATCGCCGGGGCATTGCGCTACCGCGGTGCAACGGATCCACACCTGGCGCCGGGCAACAAGCCGCTATGCCACTTCCTCCCAGGGCAGGGAACGGGCGCGGCCACGCTGTACCAGGCTGTGGTCGAGACGGCGCGGACCATCGACGACGCGCTGGAAGTAGACAGGGAGGAGGCATTGGACGACGTTGGTTCGACACCCCAACCGCGCGGGTAGGAGGGGGCGAAGGGTCGATAAATGGTGCAGGCAATAAGCGGGATCGGAAAATAGTCCGGCGCGCGGAGAAGGGTCTGATAATGCAAAATGCAATAAAAGGGTCCGGTAAATAGGTAGGCGCCGCATGGCGCTGTTTTGCTGAAGCTCAACGCATGCAACGCAATTAAGGGGTGTGGCGCTTCGATGTTCGGCGTGTACGCGATTGGCGATCCGCTGCGTTTTAGTTGTCAATCGTGTGGCTAGCACCCTAAAATGCGTTTCGCAGGGAGCGTATCCCGTGCAGACATTTCCACCACATTTTTACGAAGCGGACCGGCCATGTACCCGAAGCATCTGAAGCTCAATGCGGTGTTGTCTTCCCTGGGTGGCACCGACACCGGCGCCGGTTCGTTCCGGGCCGGACCTCGATCGATCTCCGCTCCCGTGTACGTGAAGCGTTGGCCTGGTGTCCAGGACCTGTTGAAGGGGGCAGGGCAGTCCCTCAACTGGATCTGGGCCCTCGTTCGCCGGATCGTCGAACGGGTCGCGCGCCTCTTCGGTGTGAAGGCCCGTATTCCCGGCGACCCCCCTGGGGCCATGGAGCCGGCCGTCGAACTGCACGACGATGCCGCAACGTCCCTGGACGAGCCCCGTGTTGCGCAAAACCTGGCGGATGCCTCGGCCGAGGCGGCACGGCAGACGGACGAATTCTTGCGCGAGTTGCTCGCCGCAGCCCCCGATCGTGAACGCCTGAAAGACGGCGGCGCGCCGGCGTTCCTGTCGGCTGTGCTTCAAGCCCTCGGCACGCGCTTGGCCGCGTTGCGCGAGCAGGAATCGGCAGCAGCTGCGAAGTTCAAGGCAGCGGTCGACCAGGTCGCACAGGACTTGGGCGTCGATCCGCTCCAGGTGCTGCGGCTGGCCCAAAGTGAGCGCGGCAATCCTGCCATCGCGCCCCTCGCGCCTCTGTGGGCCGAGCTGCGGGTGGCGAGAGACCAAATCCAGAAGGTACGCGGAAGCTTTTGCGACTACTGCGTGCTGGCGTTGCGCAGGCCCGATGGCGTCGAGCAGGACGCGGTCGAACAGGTCGCGCGCGCGGCCGCCGCACGCTGGGCGGACGCCGACATGATGGAGCGCATTCGCACCGGTGTCGCCGCCCCTGCATTGGAGTCGGGACTGGCCGACGTCGCCGAGGAGACTTCGGCGCCCGTCACGACGAGCGACCCTGTGGAAGCCGCGGCGGCAGAGGCGTTTGCCGACGAGGCCGCCCCCAACGAGCCCGCCGGCGTGCGAGGCGTGAGCAGCTTGATGGACCGCTTCCGCAAGATGGGCGCCGTCGACGACGAGAGCGGCAACGGCGCCGCTCAACGGCCCGCCCGCTGATTGCCACTTCAACACGTTCCAACCTTTCGACAGCCGTACCGGAAACACACCGAACCCAATGACAAAGACCTCCGCCAAAGCGCGCGCCCCAGTCGCCGACACCACGGCCAGCGAGGCCACCGTACCGCGTGCCTCCGTGAACATGATCACCCTCAAGAGTCGGGCCGTGCAGCACCTGCTCAGTGGCAAAGGGGTGCCGCGGCCGGATGTGACCATCCCACGATCACAGCGCACCATGGGCGGTCTGGACATCGAAGAATGGCGCGGCGGCTGGAAGCTGTCCAAGTTCGACGCAGAAGCCGCGCTCGGCTTTCGGTCGACCACTCTTTACAACCAGGCCTGCTCGCTGCCCGTTCTCCCCGTCACCACGGAAATCCTGATCCGTCTCTATGACGAGAAGCCCGAGCCGAGCCCCTGGAGCCGCCTGAGCTTTCGTTCGCTGTTCGACCTGATGTACAAGCGGTACCTCGACCAGTTCGACGGCCGTGACTTCGAGCGCGCAAAGGTCGATTTGCAGGCGCGCTTTACGGTGATGTTCGGCCGCTCAACGACCCGGGCGTATTCGTGGCTGCCTGACAACGACGACAGCAGCAACCTGCCGCAGCAGGCCAGCTCGTACGCCGACGTGGAGCGCATCCTATGCAAGTTGACCCAATGGGACGATCCGGCAGGCGTATTCGAACGCGTGGCGTCGCGCAGCCTGCAGCTGCGTGGGGTGGACATCGACGAGCTCTTCCCGATCCCGACAAGGGATCGCCCGCCGGAGCGTGGCCGGCCGGGTCGCAAGCCAGCGCCTGTGCTCGAGACCACACCCCGTCGCCGGCGCGGCTACGCGCACCAGCCGTACACGAACGCGCCCGCAAGCGCAGCTCGCGCGGCCGGGCCTGCCAAGGTCGCTCGCAAACCAGCTGCCGCGAAGAAGAAGCCGGCGGCCGAAGCGAAGAAGGCGGTGGCCAAGCGCCCAGCCGCCGCAGCCAAGAAGGTTCCCGCGCGCAAAGCTGCCCAGAATGCTTCGCGGCGTCGCACCAAGGCATGATGCAAGCCGCGCGAGGCGTCTTGACGCGCGAGTTCTCTCCGCGCCCGTCGGTGCCACTCAGGTGTCGCGGGTCTTCGCCACACCGATGATCTGATTTATAAGCAGGAGAGGAGTCCGCACCATGATCACAAAGAGTTCCGTCAACCTGCTGTTCATTTTCGAGGCACGGGGCAGCATCCCCGAAGCCGTCGACCTGTCGGACTGCTCGATCGAGTTCTTCGACGAGAAGCGTGTCCCCGACTTGGTAACCGGGGTGTTTGGCACCAAGTCCAAGCAGGTTGCGCTGGAGAGCTTGTCCAAATGGAACGCGCAGCACACGGCAACGCTGGATCAGCGCGCCCAGGGCACCAAGGCGGCGAAACTCCTGATGATCGACGCTCAGTACGGGGTCGACAGCCTGGAGGCGCAGCGCCAGCGCGTATCGGCGGAGTCCGTCGCGGCGAGCGGCTGGCTGAATATGGATCGGGTCACCCCGTCCATGCGGGATGAACTGAAGCCGCTGTGGCTCACGTCGATCTCCCGCTCCCAAGGCGCTGCCCGCGCGAAAGCGCTCAAAGACGAGAGCCTCATCAACCTGGTGGCCGAGTTCCCCCAGTTCGTCCCCAATCTTTTCAAGACGCACGACAAGCTGCTCGGTGTCCTGCACCCGGTTCGCCCCAAAGTGGATCCCCACGTCACGTTGTGGGTCGCCACCGTGCGGCTGATCCCGAAGCGCTTCCTGAATGTGTCGGCGCGCCACATCGATCTGCAGGTGAATATCCGCTAGTCAACTAGCCGACTTCGCGCAGCGGCAGCGCGAGCGTGTCGCGATCGGCGTCTTCGTTGAGATCGGCCGACACGCCGACTTCGTCAGCACAACCGGCGTCACCCGCCTCGCGCTCGCGCCACGCGCGGATGCTCAGTTCGTTCATCCCGTATTGCACCATCGTGCCAGCGTGCCTTCGTGCCAGCCGTTCAAGCTCGCCCCGAACGAGCAGGCCGAAACGGGCCTGGTCAGCTGGGTCGACCGTCTCGGGCACGGCGCCGTGCCCCTCGTGCACGACGGTCTGGACCACCGCACGGATTTCGTTCCGGTACCGCAGCGCGATCTCGTTCGGGCCGTCGAGCGGGCGAACCCGGATCGACTCGAACTCCTCGGTGGAGCGCATGTAGCCGTCGAAGAAGACTTCGGCCAGTAGCGCCGGCGAGGTTTGTTCGTAGACGGCAACCAGCCCGTCCTGGTAGCTGCGGATGTCCACGTCCACCCAGCTCATGGGAAGGACGCCCTTGCGCAGCAGCGGGATGTTGCAGGCCACGCGCGACGTGCGCTTGTTGCAGTCTTCGAACGGTTGGAGGTATGGCAAGTGGACCAGCAGGAAGAACGCCGCCTCGAAGGGGTCGTCGATCTTCTGGGCCTTGTCGCAAATCATCTGGAAGCAGCGCTTCAAGTCTTCCGGGTAGGACAGGGGCGTGAAGCTGCTCTCGAAAATGGTGACGGCTTTCGTGCGCAGCGCGCCGCACATGTTCACGTCGTCCAGCAGGTGGTAGGACAGCAGCGCGTGAATGTTGCGGATGTCCTCACCGCGGACATGCACGTCGTTGTTCAGGGGCGGGTAGTGCATGTTGTTCACCACGTACCGAACAGCGTCGTGGTGGTTGAGTACCATGAAGGTCTCCTTCTCGCTCGCCCCTTTCTTTTGCAGGCCCTCCTCGATCAGCTTGATCGTCTCAAGGCGCGAGTAGGGGTTGCCCTCCAGTGCGCTGGATCCGTGAGACAGGCCGCAGAGAAACACCGACTTATCGTGCGAGGAAAGATCCTCGAACGCGGCCGTGCCCGGCCTGCTGCGAGCGTGCAGGCGTTTGCGAGCGTCCGAGGAGAGGTAGAAGGTGCGGCCCGGCTCGTAGCTGTCGAGGAATTCGCAGTTGTAGCCCACGCGCGGGCGGTCGGCGAGCGGGCGGTCCAGACGCTGCCGGGAGACATCGCGCTGAACTGCATCGGCTGCGCGCCAGCGAAAGCCGCGCACCCCCTTTTCCTCAACACGCTGTACCAGTCCCGTGACGCTTGCGCGATCGAGCCATCGCAACGCTTTCGGCCGATCGCTGGGCGACATCCCCAGCTGATCGAGCACCTCGTCGGTTGTCAGTTCGCGCGAGCTGCGGGCCAAGGTCTCCGCGACCGCCCGGGCCTGTTGATCGGTGTTCCGGTAGACGCGTGCAATCCGTTGAACTTCCGCAGCTGTTGCATTCATGCCTCAACTCCTTCAAGAAATGGCGCAATGTGGTTTGAATCGACTGATGATTTCAAATGCAATTGCGATTTAAGCGCTTCTTGATTTCGATTTCAAACGGGACCGGTTTGGAGGGGTTCGCAAAGTGGGTTCGTGTTCCGTAGAATGTCCTGAAGCGAAATGTAAGGACGGGGACGCGTCTCGACAGGCGCGCGCTCCTTCAAGAACACCATGCACATCCTCCTCGGCCGACAGCCCCCATCGAACACTCCTTTGGAGTGGGATCCAGCGACCCTCATCAACCCGCACGTCGTCGTTGCGGGCGACAGCGGCAGTGGCAAGACGGCGAATCTGCGGCATTGGTGCGAGCAGCTGGCGGCCCAGGGCCGCGGCACGGGGCTGAAGCGCATTCACGTGTTCGACAGCCATGGCGATATTGATGTGCCGGCGAGCCTGGTGGAGTTCAGCCAGTCGACGCCATACTCCGACAATGTCTTGGCGGTCTTCCCTGATCCACACTTTGGTGGCGTTAGACGAGCCATCGGAAACTTCATCGACCTCTTGCAGCGCTCGTCGCGTCAGCTAGGGCCGGTGCAACAGGCGGTGCTGCGCAACCTCCTGCTCGACGTCTATACGTGGCGTGGTTTTCACCCCGACGATCCCACGACGTGGGGCATCCGCCCCCAGGACCGGGACGCAGGTCGGCCGGCGAACTTGCCGGCCGACCGGATCTACCTGGACATACCGCACGAAGAGAAGGAGGTGGCCAAGCGGGTCGCCCGGGCGCAAGGAGCGACCCTCTGGTTCGACGGGGACGCACGGTGCTGGTGGACCGACGACCACAGTGACGGACTACTGCGCTGGCCCCTGATGACGTGGGGCAAGAGGATGCCCACTGTTCACGACGTGCTGTCGCTGGCACGCTTGAAGTTGCGACAGCTGTTCGTGGGCACCGATCAAAAGGGGCTGCTCGCCCTCGAGGGCCTATGCCGCGCGCACGCCGCCCTCATCTCGAAGATCAAGAGCACGCGCCGGCGCTCGGCGGAAGAAAGCGCCGAGTTGCTGCAGGCCGAGCGCAACCGTGCTGCGGATAAAGCCTTGGGGGCATGCAAGAGCTTCATCGAGAAGGTTGCTACTGGCACCGAGCTGGACGACCTTTTGCGCTATGAATCGGCCGATACCCTGAAGAGCATCATCGATCGCCTGGAGAATCTGGTGGCCACCGGCGTTTGCAGAACGGTCCCGCCGCCCTTTGACGAGGACACGCTGATCTGGCGCTACGGTCTGCGCGCATATTCGGACGATGCGAAACGCATGCTGGTCGAGAACCGCCTCGAGCGGCTGCTCCAAGCGGCGATCGCGCGGGGCCCGGTCGACCAAGTGGAGGAATTGGCCATCATCGACGAAGCGCCCATCTACATGGTTGATCAGTCCGACCACATCATCATGCGCATAATTCATGAGGCCCGCAAATTCGGTCTCGCCATTGTGCTGATTGCGCAGTCGCCGACGCAGTTTCCCGAAGCGGTGCTGGCGGGTGTCGGCTGCAAGATCATCTTGGGCCTCGATCCCATGTACCACCAGATGGCTTCGCGCCGACTGGCGCTCGACATGGGCTACATCCAGCGGATCCGTCCGTACGAGCTGGCCCTGGTGAATTTCAAGCGGCGCGGCCTTGTGCCGGAGTGGGTGCCGCTCGGCCTGCCGCGGCTCGGTGCTCCGCCGGCGGCGCGCCTGGTCGCCTGACAGCGCGACAGGGGCGCCTATAGCTGCAGCTTCGCGGCAGGCCTCACGGGCGATCTGGGCTTGAGTTGCGGCGGCAGCCTGTCCTGGGCTTCCGCCGCATTCCGGGTTTCGTCGAGCAGCGCCTGCGCGTATCCCTCAATGTCATCGGCCGCCCAGCTCCAAGCTACGGCTTCGTGCCACAGACCAGAGGCTCGGCGGGCCTGTTCCGTGGCCAGCTGCATCTTCAGGTACGCGTGCGCTGCTGGGATTTGGTCGAGGAGTGCGAACTTCAACGCGTTGCTCCGGGCGAGCAGCTGCGCGGGGGCCGGCAAGGCCCTGACCGTGGGGTCGTTCCAGCAGTCGGTTAGGGAAAGGTGCCTTCGATGTTGGCACTCGACCGCATTCTTCGTCACGCGCTGGACCAGATCCATCGTCTTGTGCCGCGTATAGATGGAGGCCGCGAATGCGGCGGCGCCGATCGCGATGAGAGCCAGCAGCGCGGCCGCGAGCCGTAGCCATTGGCTGTCGCGCCATCGGCTCGGCGAGATCTCGCCGAGCGCGGCGGCGCTCGCAGGCGCCGGCAGTTGGGTGTCCATGTCCTTCTCTCCGCGCCTGTCCGGGCATTTCCAATGTACAGCACCGCCCCTTCCGGGGGCTCGGAAGGGCGTCGCATTTTAGGGATGCCCAAAAGACGGAGACGAATTTAGGACGCCCTTAATTCGTTTGCTTTCGGGATTCCCGACGAATACTCTTTTGAGATCAAGGAATAGCCGGTATCCATAAATGTTCTCCGCCGCCATGCAAAACAATCAGCGACGTCTCCTGCCCAATCTGCCTGGCGCAGCCGCGCTCGCGGCACCCTGGGAGATGAGCCAGGCTCAGTTCGAAGCCCAGGCCATCTGCGCAGCCGTGGACGCGGCCATGATGCGGGGCAACCTGCAGTTGCAGGCTTCCGGCGACGAGGACCGCGAGGCGCTCGCGCGCTTGCAGGAGCTGGCCGTCCTGAGCGCGCCTGCCAATGCATCGGATCCGGCCGCATGGGCCGCCGCGGGCGTGCAGCGGCTCCTGTCGCGTGTTTTCCAGAACGATGTGTTCGTGGGCGAGCTTCCCGGCATCGCTCATGTAGTCCTGGTGAAAAAGGCCCAGATGCCCGAAGGCATGGGCATGACCGAGTTGCTGCGCCGGGTGCACATGCGCAAGGTCGAAGACGCTCTCGCAGCTGGCTACCCGGTGCCGCAGGGCGTGGTCGAGGAATACCGCGCGAGCATGGAGCGCATGCATGTACTGCCGCCGACTGCGTATCGCGAAGTTTTGCACTGAGGAGATTTCAATGAGCGTCTTGAGCACATTCACGCCCCCAGCGCGCGATTCAGCGCGCGATCAGCGTCAGGCCCAGCAAGTGCGGGAAGCAGTCCAGCGCGCCATGGCCAGGCCGATGGACGCCTCCGGCGACAGGGAGCTGGTGCGACGGGTCAGCCGCGAGCTGGGCACCGGCGAAGAAGTCGTCGCCGCGCAGGTGGCGGCAATTCGGCTGCAGACGGTCAACCAGATCGCGGGCCGAATGCGCGAGCGTGCGATCGCGGAAGGTGTGGCACCGAACATGGCAGTGCGCGTCTACGACCTCGCCGGCATCAAGGCCGCCGCGCTGGCCACCCGTGACGCCCTCGAGCGCGCCCGCATCCGTCAGCGTGCCCGCCTGGCTGCGCGCCCGGGCCTGGCCCAAGCGCTCGAGGAGGAGCAGCGGCATGCGCTCATGGAGCGTTTCGAGCAATCCGACGAGCAGCTCGCACGTGACTTCGAAGAGGCGGTGCGCGAGATGGCGGAAGAGAACGCAGAACCGGGCGAGCGCCTGCGCGTCTGAAACGAGCAACAAGGAAAGCCCCATGCCCGAAGCCACATCCTCGCCCGCAGCTGCCGCAAGCGTTGCTCCATCACCCACGGCCGCGCCGGTGAATGTCGCCCGTCTGGTCGAGCGCATCCGGGTGAACGCGGAGGGTGCGCTTTCCAGCAGCGATGACCGGCACGTGCGTACGTCGTTGTCGTTGATCGCGGATGACGCGGTCGCGATCGACGCCGCGCTGGTCGATCAGCGGCGGCAGCCGCGTGAAATGCTGCGCCGCTTGCAGGAACTGGCCATCCAGGTCGAGCGATCGCGTGGTCCCAACCGCTATGCCCGCAATCAGGCTGCAGTTGGCGAGTTGGTCGATCTGGAACTGAGCCTTGAAAGTGCTTTGGCAGCCATCGGCAGCGCGTCCGGTGTGGGCGAGCTTCACGAGCGGCAGGAGCAGCTCCGCCTGATTACAAGGGCTGCGGAAGCGCTGACGCTGTTCGAAGCCCAATTCAAGAAGCTCAATCACGCTCTGAACACCGGCGACCTGAGCTTGGCGACTTTTCCCCGAACTGGCACGGATGCGCTGATCGAGCTGACGTCGCGACGCTCGGAGCTGCAGTGGGTTTTGGAGATGCTTCCCCAGCTGCCGGAACTCGCAAAGCTACTCCCGACCGCTGACGACAAGCAGATGCCCCAGTTGCTGGAGGGCCGGGAGGGTGCTGAGGAGCACCTTCCCCCCAGCGAATCTGCCCGCGGTTGACAAGGTCGCTCATCCGGCGCGGCTTTGGCTTTCTGGCGCCTCGACGCGCCGGCGTTCCGCGGCTATGATCTGGTTCGAAACATAACCGTTTGCGCAGCGCATTCCGCCAGCTTTCTGGAGAGGTCCACATGTCCGTTTCAACACACGCCCCAAGCCCCTGCGGCGCGCACCTTCCCGCAGGTTGCGCGTTCACCTGGCGCGCGGCCGTGGGCCTGCTGGGCTACCTGCTGCTGGCCGCGCTGGCGGTCTTCCCCGACCTGGCGTTCGCACAAGCCACCAATCTCGACATCGGGCAGATCGCCGGCGCAAGCGGCGAACAGGACGAGTCGCGCAAGCTGTGGCGCATGCTGCTGGGGGCGTTCGCCGACAACCCGTTCGCCGCGCTCGGCACGCCTGACTCGCTGATGGGTGGGATGTTCCTGATTCTGAACTCCTGCTTCTTCGTGGTCGGCGTGACCTACTTCTCCTACGGCATCGTGAAGGGCGTCGCCGCCACAGCAATGGAAGGCGAGGTCCTGGGCAAGCGCCAGTCGATCACCTGGTTCCCCATCCGCGGGATCATCGGAATCGCGGGCTCGATGCCGATCTTTGGGGGCTTCAACCTGATGCAGGCCATGTTGGTCTACATCATGATCGTCGGCGTTGGGGCCGCGAACATGGTGATGACCAAGGCGCTGGACATGACGAACCAGTTCCAGGGCATGCTGCAGCCGGCCGCCTTTGCCCCGCAGGGCGTCACCCAAGGGGCGAAAGAGATCGCACGGCAGATGTTCCTGGCGAAAGTGTGTGCAGCCGCGCATAACGAGGCGGCCAATGCCGTTATCGCCAGCGGTGTCTCTTCGCCGCGCGTGTCGCAGTTCTCGAGCGATGCGAGCGCTGGATCCGATAGCAGAGCCGGGGTCACTCACACGATCTCGTGGGGCACCCCATCGATGTCGGATGCCTGTGGGTCGATCAGTGTGTCTTCGACACAGCGCTCCGCCAGTTCGACTTTTGGCTTCCGAGTTGCCAGCGTGGACTACGCTGCCTATGCACGGGTAAGTGCGGCCGCCTATGCCGGGTGGTCGGCAGCGATCGCGCAAATGGACTCGCAGCTCGCCGTCATGGCGCAGCAGTGGGTTGATGCGCGCAAGGCTGCGATGGACCTGGAGGACGGACGCGTTCCGAGCATTGACGTTTCGCAGATTGACGCCGTCGCCGAGAGTGCGATCGCAACCGCCACCCGGGTCGGCGCTGCCCAGGCTGCAGCGTCCGGATCTGGGGCGATCACGAATACGGCCATGACCAACATGCGGTCGTTGGGATGGGCGGGCATTGGGGCTTGGTACTCGACCTTTGCCGAAGCCAATGCGGCCCTGGCCGACGCCGCCAGCAGTATCCAGATGGGCGCCAGCAGCATGCCGGCAAACGCAGGGCAGTCGTTGACCGCTGGCGCCATTGACGCGGTTAGGGCGGCCGCAGGGAAGATCTCGGAAGGTGAGAGCGCCAGAGGTGCGGGACAGAATGCGACAAAGACGCTTCTGGACAGCGCCATTCAGGACGCGGGTTGCGGCGATCATGTCGGCACCGCAGGCACAGCAACCGGCAATTGCTCACTCGGGCAAGGCATGGTGTCCGCATTCATTCGCGGCACGTCGATCGGCTCAGGCGGGGGCGGAAACGGAACGGCGACATCGATGGATAGCGCGGGCCTGGTCAATCCCATCATCGCCCTTAAGAACCTCGGCGACTATCTGCTGATGTTTTCCAGCACGCTCATCACGATCGAAACCGTTGCCGGGCCGCTCTTGAAAGTCCTGGACGCGGTGGGCCTCGCAAAAGTGGCCGGCGGGGCCGTGGGCGCAACCGCGGGCAGCGCGGCTCCCGGAGTCGGGACAGTCATGGGTGGTCTTGCCGGCAGCATCGCCGGCGGCGCCATCGCTTTCCTGAAGGTCATTGCCTTTATCTTGCTCGTAACGGGAGCTGCGATGTCCATCTACATTCCGCTCATCCCGTTCATCACCTGGATGGGGGCTTTGCTCGCATATGCAGCCTCGATGTTCGAGGGGCTGGCGGGCATGTCGCTGCATGCGGTGTCGCACCTGGAGAGCGACGGAGAGGGGCTGGGGCAGCGCACGTCGCAGGGGTACATTTTTTGGATAAATGCGCTCGCGAGGCCGGCCCTGATGGTGATCGGATTCTTCGCGGCTTCGGCGTTGATGGTAGCGATCGGCACATTGCAGGCGCACTTGTTCCTGCCGGCCATGGCGAACGTCCAGGGTAATTCCATTACCGGGCTGGCTTCGGTGGTGATGTTCATCATTGTGTTCTTCGTTTTGAACGTCACGCTCGTTAGCAGCTCGATGAACCTGATCTTCATCATCACGGATCAAGTGATTGGCTTTATTGGCGGCAACATCAACTCGCACCTGGGCCGGGAAGTAGAAGGCAAGGTAAATGCGGCGTTCTTGATGGCGGCGCGGGTGGGTCCCGGCATGATCACGCAGACGCGCGGGGCGCTTGCGCACACGAAGCAACAGAATGCCGCGGGTACAAAGCCCGCGCTGCCCAACCGTTCGGGGCGCCCCGGCTGAGGCGCCTGGGGGCGCCTATTTGCTAATGGGAGGAGTGCCGGGCGGAAAATAATTGTCGCCAACCGCTCGCACGTCATCCCAGTTGCCATTGATCGCCAAGGCCCGAGCGCCCATGTCCCGAATCTTTTCGATTAGCTGAGCGTTCTTGAGCAGAGGATGATTGGGCGCGTAGCGCGCGAGTTGCTGCCGAAGAGCATGCTTCTCTGCTAGGTTGCCGGCGTTGGCCCCTTCGAGTTGGTGGAACTCCGCCTCGACTGCTGCGCGATTTCTCTGGGCGTCTGCAAGATTTCGACTAGCTTGCTTGTCCGCGTCGATGGCGCGGGTCATGTCGACAAGCGATTGCGCGAATAGATCTACTGCTTGAGCCATTTCCAACCCCCATTCTGATCGTCCTGCCCCTATTGTGATGGAGCTCGGCAGAAGGCTCAAGTGCGGCATCGGCCAACCCCATTGGCCAGCGGCTCGCCCACAGTTACACCTGATCTGTAAGCCCGGATGCGCCCGGCGGCGGCCGAGGGGTCCGCAAATCGCTCGCGCCATGTGCAGTGACGTACAACAATGTTTGACGCCATGCACGGCCCTTGCTAGAATCGGTACAACAATGTTTAACTGGAGTCTGCAATGGAAGTCGTGCTGAAGAAGATGGGCAACAGCACCGCGCTGGTGATGCCTCCGCCGGTCCTCAAGGACCTGGGCATTGGTGTCGGCCAGCACCTGACCCTGGATACCACCGCTGACGGCAAGATCGTCCTGACGCCCAAGCGCAAATACGTTCTGGCTGACATGATCGCTCAGTGCGACCGGAAGGCGCCGCCGCCGGCGGACTTGGCCTTGTGGGATGTGGCGCGCCCTGCTGGCCAAGAGGTTCTGTGATGGCGGTCTTCGACCGGGGCGACATCGTGAGCGTTCCTTTGGATCCGGCGATGGGGCACGAACAGCGCGGCACGCGGCCGGCGTTGGTCCTGACCACTAGGGAGTTCAACAAGCTCGGCGATGTGCTTGTTGCGCCGATTACGCAGGGCGGCGACTTCGCGCGCTATGCCGGTTTCGCCGTGTCGCTGACCGGAACAGGGTGCAAGACGCAAGGCGTGGCCCTGGTGAACAAGATCCAGATGCTCGACCTGGCTGCTCGAAAGGCGCGAAAGGTGGAGCGCGTCCCGCAAGAGGTCATCGACGACGCCCTGGGGCGCCTGGTGGCCCTACTGGACTGACGGAAATCACAGCAAGCGCCCACGAGGGCATCGCCTGGATCGACATGAAGCTCGATGGTCGCGTCGCAGCGGATGAAGTGGCGCCGCCCTTTAACGAGGCCGCGACCCCAAGCGACTTTCAGACATAGGATCGGAGCACCCATGGGCCACTACACACGCCTGAAGCTCGACGTGCACCTGCAGGGCGACCTGCCAGGCAACGTGTTGACCGTCCTGCAGGCTATGGCGGCCGGCGAAGCGCACAAGCTCGAGCGAACACCCCTGCCAGCGCACCCTCTGTTCGACTGCGACAACTGGGACGCGATCGGCTACGGCGCGCACTCCGTCTTCGATGACGTGATCGCCCCGCCTCGGCTGAGCCGCGACGGCGAGGGCGACGCAGTGTTCTGGCATCTGCAGCTGCACTTCGCGCTGAAGAACTACCAGAGCGAGATCCAGCACCTCCTGGACTGGCTCGGCCCGTACCTCGTCAGCGTGCCGGGCACGCCCGTGGGCGAATGGCAGACAGAGGAAGCTCGGATGCGCGAGGAAATGGGCGACGCCGCCAGCCGCCCAACCCTCCTGGTCGCTCAGGCCGGTGGCTTTGCGGAACTGCTCGAGTGCTCGCGGGAGCACTTCAGCGCACTGGCTCAGGCTGGGCCCGTAGACTCGGAAAACACCCCCGTAACTCAACTCATAGACGGATAGACAGATGCCCACACAACAGCAGGTACTCGACGCTTTCGACGCCCTTGGCGGCACCTTCAACCAGCCCATGGCGCTGGTCAAACAGCTGGAGTGCGAAGGCTTCGACGTGGGCTCCATTCCGACAGCTATCAACGCGGCCCTCGCCGCCGGTGTTCTGATCAAGACACCGTCGGGAAGCCTTCGCAAGAAATAGTTGGAAGACATCCCAGCATGAAGCGACCTGACTACGAGGCACTGGACGGCCAAGGCCTGCCGTACATCCGACCCAGCAAGGTGGTGGGGGAGTTGTCCACACCTGAGGCGCGCGGCGCCGCTTTGGAATCGGCGACCATGGCAGTTGCCAAGAAGCTGCAGCTGTCCGCGCTACGACGGATCGGGTTCGGCACTCCTGTGCACATCGCGTTCGGGATGACGCGACAGCAGGCCAAGAATCACGTCGACGCGAAGTTGCTACTGACACTCGGTGATGACGTCTCTCTGGACTTCTGCCAGGAGTACAACGGACCAGACCAGGAAAGTATTCGATGAACGATCTGCTCGTCTACCTGCTCGTCGCGGGCGTCCTTCTTGCTGGAACAGCGGCGCTCGTCATGCGCGCCACTATCAGAAGTCAAGATGCGGTGATCCGCGACCTTTCGTCAGGTCAGACCTTGCTCGCCGAAGTGGTGATGGAAATACGGGACACGTGGGATAACTTCCCATTGCGCCCTGCAATGCAACCGCACTGGGCAGCGTTGTCGCTCGATATGGCTCACAGCCTGCCACGCCTCCTAGACCGTGCCCGTCGAGCCAGGGTGAATTTGTTCGACTACGAATTTTCTGCCGAGGACTTTCATGCCGCGGGAGTGGGAGTGCAACACCGTGAGTTGGACAAGCTGGTTCAGGACATCGATGATCCAGAGGTGACCGCGCGCTGGAAGAAGCACCGGCTCATCGATTTTGTGATCATCCTGCGCCTAGCCCTCTATAAAGGCTTCCGACCCGGAAATGGCACTGGGCCGCTGGCCAGTGAGTGAGCCGCTAGGCGACACCGATGGCGGTCGTGGCCGCTGCAGTGCCGTCGCTGGGAAAGGGATTGAACGTGTCGCAGAGAATCGGTCCGCCGCCGGCGCGCAGGTCGCGCGCCACGGAGGCTTGCGATGACGGGTCCGTGTCGACCGCGACGATCTTGCAGATGCTGAACTCAAGGTCGTTCTGATCCATCAGGCCCATCTGGGGGCGGCCAAAGTAAACCGGTCGGCCAATACGCTCACCGCTTTGTAACCGGTACACCAAGTAGACCCAGTGCCCGGCGATGCCGCCCGTCTGCTCTTGCACTTGGAGGAACGTCTTCGTCAGCGACATGTCTGCGCAGGCGCTTAGGAGGGCTTCGTGCGCTTCGGGGGAGCTCGCCGCCGGCTGCGGGGCTTCGCCCAACACCTGCCAGATGCCTGCGCTCAGCCCGTCGCGGATCTTGCGCATGGACTTCGCGGCCTGTCCCACCGCCTGGGCGATGTGTCGGAGCTCGGGCGTCTTGAGCATGCCGGCCGCCGACCAGCCGGTGGACGTGTCGATCACATAGATGGCCACGTCGTAGTCCGCCAACCCTTCGATGCGATCGCCCGCTTGAATATGCAGCTTCCAATCGGGGCTTCGCGCATGGAGCAGACTGCGCCAAAACTTCTGTTCGTTGTTCATCGGGTTGGTTTTTACCCCGGCAGAGGGATTCTTGACAGCGCGGAACTGTCAATTTTGACAAAGTTTCGCGTTGCCTCCTGTTGCGAAACAGTTTTGGTGCCGACGAAACCGATGCTGTTCAGGTGGCTGTGATAGGTGTGTTTCAGGCTTGGCAGGGCCGCCGGCAGGACGCCAGGCGGTCGCCCGTTTCAGTCCTTACCTTCGCTACAGCAATGCGTGTCTAGGTCGCCGTTGTCCCGCACGAACGCACCGCAAAAGCGGCACTGGCGATGGCCCTCCATGCTTGCAGCCGCAGACCACGCGCCTGTCGGTGACGCGGGCGGGCGCACGTGCGTCGGGCGCGCAGGGGGTGATTGCGGCATGAGTTCATCGGGCTTTTCGAACATTGCTCACCCCTTCTGCGTCGCGGTACTTTCTTGACTCGCTGGTAGCCCGAGCATCATCGACAGCCGAAGGCGTCCCTTCTTGACCACCACGTCGACAAACACGCCCGACTCCCGGGAGACTTCCTTGTAACCATGCGCGAGAAGACGTTCGTACAGCTGCGTCATGGTCGGGTAGTTCGTCAAATCGAATCCTTCGATTCGCAAGCACCGGTTTCGAACATCCCAGGTGAACTGGCTCGCCTTGCGGTACAGCGCCTCGCGCGCGAAGACCTGTCGCTCCAACGGCGGAAGCGCCAGATGTTCCTGGCGCCACGCAAAGGGAAGAGGATCGGCATCGAGGAGGCGCATTTGTGCGCGCATCTTTTCGACGCATGCGAGGCGTGCCTTGTGGCGCGTTTCGGCGTCTCGCAGGCATGCGTCGTAGAGGCTCATGGGGCCGAGGCTGCGCGGCATTCTTTTTCCCTCTATGGTGTGCCCGCGGCCGCGCCAGCGCCCACCGACGTGTTCAACCGCGGATCGATCGCGAGGCGCTCCTGCAGCACGAGCTTGTAGTGCCCGGCCGCCCGAGCTGGATCAAACAGGATGTTCCAGCTGTGCCGGCTTGGAGCACTTGGGATGGCGACGAAGAGATGCGCGGCAAGCAGAGCATCCCCGAATTTTTGCTGACCAGGTGTGGGGACCGCCGGAACGAGCCAGTTCGGATTGGGGACGGCCGCAGGCATCACGACGTGGATCTTGGAAGGGTCATCGATCTCGAACGCCGTGAGCATGTGGGGCACGGTGTCGAGCGCATAGAAGCCTTTGTGGACGGCAACCTCCAGGATGGCCGTCGACGAGTCGAGCGCAGCGTAGATAACGGCGTGGCCAACCGAGTTCCAGCGCCCGCCGGTCAGGTGCGCACCGAACCCCGAGTTCCACGTCGCAGCGTGAATGTCGCGATCGACTCGCCAACCGCGGACCGGTTTGCCCAAGAGCGGCGCGAAGGGTGTCAAGCGTAGACCCCGAACGCCATGCGATCGAGCAAAGTCTTCACGATCTCGGCGCCTTGGGCCGTTTCCATCAATTCCAGAGGACGGTGGCCCTCTAGCCCTACGGCTTTCTTGCGCAGCCACTCGAGCGCGGCTTCTCTGGTGCCCAGAACTTCCTCAGCCTTGGCCAGGACTTCTCCGAAGTTCCACAGGCGCGCGCTTTGGTCCGCGTCCATCGGGGCTGCGTCGTTCTCTGATTTGATACGGTGGAAGGTGCGCTCGCTGATGTTCAGCACGCGCAGGCTATCCTCTACTGGCACCCCGCCCAGGTTGCGCATGAAGTACACCACCCAGTTGCGTGGAAATCCGTTCCTGATGTGCTCGTGCAGGGAAATCGCGGAGGTGATGCCAACGCGATTCGGCCTCGGGCTGACGAGCTTTGCCACCTGCAGGTAAGTTGATGCTGGCTGATGAACTATGTTGGCTGGCATGGGATAGTCCTTGTCATGTGGCGGTATCATAGCGCCACGTGGCAAACTTGTCACCTCCGCAGGCGCTGCCTCGGGCGGCGTTAAGGCCGATTCGGCCGCGGCCCAGCGCGGGCGTCGCCGAGGCGCGTCTCGAGCTCGACCGGAAACCGCGTCTCGATCGCGGCGCCGCAGCCAAGGCGGCTCGAGGGACTCTCATGAGCTTGGCACCGCCAGATTCGTTCTATAAGCCCAGGTCGACCTGTTTGGCCGGATCGGCCGCCCCGTGCTTGAACAGCTCCAGCGCCGGAAGCTGAATCAGCGCCTCGGCCTGTTCCACCGTGCCATTGAGCCACTGGTCCCAGTACGGCTCCTCGATCGGAACGACTGCCCGCTTGTCCTGCTTGTCGGGCGGTACCGGCAAGCCAGCCTTGTCCAGGGTGGGCCGGTGCATCAGGCGTAGCAGGGGGTGCGTATCGCAGTTCTGCGTGATCATCGAATAGTTCGGCACCAGCTCGCCGCTATCCGGATCAACCCACTCCGCCCATATGCCTGCCAGCGCCCAAGGGGCGCCGTCGACACGCGAAAACGTCCAGGCGATGTGTTTCCCCGTTCCCCAATAGGGTTCGGTGAAATTCTCGGCCGGAACCAAACACCGCTTGCCGCGCAGCCATGAGTCGCTGAATGTCTTGGCCACATGCAGACGTTCGCGCCGCGCGTTGTTCGTGCTCAGGGGCTTGAATTTCTGCTTCGCGCCTTCTGCTGGCCTGCCCACCTTCATCTGTGGGAACCGCGTGAGCGAGTCGGGCGGGATCATGCCCCACTGGCCCACTTCCACCCGGCCGTCAGCGCGCAGGTAGGGGCCATCCTTCAGCGGCGCAACGTAGGCCCCATACGGCTTCACCGGCGCGCCGACCTGAAAGCGCATGGAGATCCGCTCGCGCGGACAGGGCGTGTACAAGTTGCACATGTCCCAATTATCGAAGAACGCCGGGCTCGTGCGCTTACCCGTTCCGCGTGACCGTCGAGCGCATCGCTCAAGCGGCACGCCGACGGCGGCCCGCTGCGGGCGGGTCAGATGCGTTCCGAGATGCTCGGAAGCAAATCGCGTTCGCGCAGCTGCTCCGCCGCCCAGGCTGCTTTTTGTTCCAGGTAGTCGCCGTGGCAGCGGTGGGGCGCGCAGAAGCAAACTTTGTCGCGGCCGTCCAGCGCGGCGAGCTCCTCGAGGCTCACTTCGCCGCGCGCGATCCGCGCTTCCATGTCGCTGGCGTACTTGTCGCAGACCTCGTCGCGATCGCCGTCCCGGCCTATGACGAAGCGGTTGCCCCATTTGCTACCCCGCCCGATGTAAACCGCGCCGGCGGGAATGCCACTCTTGTACTTGTTGAGAACGGTCATGCGGGCGCCGGTACGTCCGAAGGTGAGAGCAGGTGCGCGGCCAAGACTCGCGCATGGGAAGCCGCGGGGCAGTGGTCGAGCCAGCCCAGCAGCGCTGCTTCGGCGTCGCAGGCCCGCAACGGTGCGGCTGCGACGAGCGCGCGCGCGCGCGCGTAACCCCACATTGCGGCAAGAACTTCCTGGCGCACGTCCTCGGCGAGGGCTTTCCAGCGCGTCTTCTGGCCCCCAAAGCAGGCTTCGACGGCCATGGTGGACCACGCGGAGGAGGGCGCATCCACGGGGTGCGTGCCGCCCGTCATTTCAGCGTGGGCGACGCCAGGCTCGTCGCCATCGAAAGAAAACATGGACTGCTGGATCCCAGAGTTCATGAAGAGGCCCCGGGCCTTTCGCCTGCGGCATCTGCGACCTGTTCCTCGACCGGTCGGCCCGTCCAGTCGATCTCGATGCCGGCGTGGTTGACCACCCAGTAGTCCTTGTTGCGCGCATTCTCCAGTCTGGCCTCGCGCAACAGATCCACCAGGAAGCCGTACCGCATTAAGTATTCGCGGCCGTTGCTCTGGTCGCGCGCCCAGAGGCGGTACGTCGGCGCGTCTATTGCGTTGCCGTCGCCCATGTGCCGTTGTGCGAAGTCGAGTCGCTCGGCAGGCGTCATGCCCTCCAGCCAATTGATCATCTGCACTTCTTTGCTGAGAGCCGAGTGGCTGGACTTCACCTTGAGGGCGAGCGCATAGAGATGCGCATTCAGCCAGACTTCGGCGGGGGATGACGCCTGCAGCTGAACGAGGCTTTGGTAGCGCGCGGGCAGGAGTTGCCGCAGGGTAAGTAGCGATGGGGAGGACCTTACTTCGACTCCACTCTCGTCCACGACCCACTGCTCCCGGCTCAGCGCGTTGGCCGCCTCCGCCTCGTCCAGCACGTCGAGAACAAAGCCAGTCCGCACGACATAGTCCGTCCCACGCGCGTCCTTGGCCATCAGGCGGAAAGCGGGCGACGCAAGGGGGTGGATTGCTTCCGTGTTTGTGGTGGGCATGCGGGGCTTTCTATGAGGCTCGAATGGCTGACAAATAGTACGCAATCACGTATTATGCGAAACATATAGCAAATTTTCACATGCTGCAAATTGAGAGTTTCTCCGATGCTGGCCCCGCCGAGGAGGCGACGCAAGGTAAGGCGCTGGCCCCCTCGGCTGGTGCGCCTTTGGTAGATGGGAGCCTGGTGCGGCCCGCGGCGGCGCCAGGGGAGGAGCAAAGCGACCGGGCGCTGCGCCCGAAGAGCCTGGCGGCCTATGTTGGCCAGGCGAAGGCACGCGAACAGCTTGAGGTCTTCATCAGCGCAGCCAGGCAGCGAGGAGAGGCGCTGGATCATGTGCTGCTGTTCGGCCCGCCAGGGCTTGGTAAAACCACCCTGGCGCATATCCTCGCGCAGGAGCTCGGTGTCGAGCTGAGGCAAACCTCCGGCCCGGTCCTCGAAAAGCCCAAGGACCTGGCAGCGCTGCTCACCAGCCTCGGGAAGAACGACGTTCTCTTCATCGACGAGATCCATCGGCTTCCAGCGGTCGTCGAGGAAATCCTCTATCCAGCGCTTGAGGACTACCAGATCGACATCATGATCGGCGAAGGCCCGGCTGCCCGGTCGATCAAGCTCGACCTGCAGCCCTTCACGCTGGTGGGTGCGACCACGCGGGCCGGCATGCTCACCAATCCGTTACGCGACCGCTTCGGCATCGTCGCCCGCCTCGAGTTCTACACGGCCGATGAACTGACCAGCATCGTGCGGCGCAGCGCGCAGCTGCTCGGTGTGCCCACGGATGAAAACGGCGCACGCGAGATCGCAGAGCGGGCTCGTGGCACGCCGCGCATCGCCAACCGGCTCCTGCGGCGCGTGCGCGATTTCGTTGAAGTCAAGGGCGAGGGCCGCATTACGCGGGCGCTCGGGCAGCGAGCGTTGGCAATGCTGGACGTGGACCCCAAGGGCTTCGATGTCATGGACCGCAAGCTCCTTGAGGCAGTGGTGAATCGCTTCGACGGCGGCCCGGTCGGCCTGGACAACGTGGCCGCGGCGATCGGTGAGGAACGCGAGACCATCGAGGACGTGATCGAGCCCTACCTGATTCAGCAGGGCTACTTGCAGCGCACGCCGCGCGGCCGTGTTGCCACCCTGGCAGCCTTCCGGCACTTGGGCGTCACGCCGCCCGCCACGCGCGAGGAGGCGTACGCGTGAGCAGCGTTTCGCGTTTCAAGTTCGCGGGGCGCGTGGTCACGGCGTTCGCGATTGCGGCCGGCTGCGCGGCCGCTGCGGCGGCGCCCCAGCGGGAAACGGCAGCAGCGGAAGCGGCCACGATGGTGGAAATGCCCATGGGCCTGGCGCAGGTTGCCGCGGTTCAGAGCCTGCATCAATGCGTCGTCCAGGCCTCCCAATACCACCGTGTCAACGCGACCGTGCTGGCGGCGATTCTGCGGCACGAGTCGCGGCTGCGCCCGGATGTCGTTCGCCGAAACGCGGATGGAAGTTTTGACGCGGGCATTGCCCAACTGAACTCTGTGCATTGGCCGGACCTGGCCCGTCACGGCATTGCGCCGGAGGCCCTGCTCAATCCCTGCGTGGGTACTTTTGTGGCGGCTTGGCACCTGTCCAAGCAGTTCTATCGATGGGGCTACACGTGGTGGGCGGTCGGTGCCTACCACTCGGGTACGCCGGCGGCCAACGAGCGCTACCAGGTGCGCATCTGGAATGAACTCGTAGCCATGGGCGCAGCGCCGGGCCCGAAACTGTCGGCGCCGTAACGCGAGATCTGAAGGACATCACGATGACCGTCTCGACTCAATTCACTTCACTTGAAGCCCTTCTAAAGCAGGGCAAGTCGCAATCGGAAGGGGCGCTTACGGTGGTCCTGGGCGGAATGAGCGCGGGCAAGAACGCCGTGGGCCTGGCCTTCGCAAGGGCCGTGCTCGCCAAGAAAGGCATCGTGGCGGTTTGCCAGCCGGGCGATCGCGGGTCATTGCGAACGCCCGGCGAACTCTCCAGGCGCCTGGGTCCATCAATGGGCCTGCTGGGCACCGATGATTGGACCTCGAGGGTTGTCGTGCTGCAGCCGCAGCGGCCCGATGCTGCTGCGGGCAGATCCGGCGGCCAGGCATGCTACTGGCCCGTGATCGAAGCCGGTGAGTACATCCTGTCGACCGCGAAGGACCTCGGGTGGCACCAGCGGATGCTGATCATCCAGGATTACAACGTGCTGATGCGCTCCGAGCCCGAGGCGACGCCCGCGCGTCTGCGGGCGTTGGCGTTGGCTTTTCGGATGAACGTCGTGCTCTTTGTGGACGTGACCGGCGGAGACCGCGAGATTGCGAAGATCGCGGGTGACCTGCCGGCGGTCCAGGAGCAGGCGATCGTCACATTGTTCCGGCAGTTGCTTGAAGAGGGTCGCCTGGAGAGCGAAGAGGTCGCGCTGATCGACCGCCAGCTCCCGGAACTGGCAGCGGCCGCGCGCGGCCCTGAAGGCGCCGATAGCGCCCACGCCATTGCTGCTGCTTCAGCCTCCCGCAATGTGCGGGTGCACGCTGGCCAAATCCAGGTGGTCGAGGCCGCCCACCGACTGGTTTACGTTGAGAAGGTCGCCCCCAATGAGGTGGCGATCCACACCCTGAAATCCAAAGAGGGCCCGGCCGGCGTGCGGCGGCTGCAACTGGACGCGGGTTTCCTGGCGTGGCCCCCCGAGCGACTCCTTGACCCGCAGGCGGCTGACAGAGACCGGGAGCTGGCTGCGGGCTCGCGCACGAAGCCTGACCCGCTGACCGAGCCGGAGGTACCGCGAGGATGAGCCGCCGGCCTGAAAAGAATGCCTTGACCGCTGATGGTCTGCGCTACAGCGCCCGTCAGGCGGGGTCGCCTTTTGCGGGTGCGAACTCCTGCACCATCAAGAGCTGCTTCTTCTGTGGGAGCCACAAACAGGTGGATGAGGGCCGTTCGATGAAGGTCTTGGGGAAGAGCACGTTCGTGTGTTTTGGCTGCAGGCCGGCCGAGCCTGCGTCGCCGGAATGAAGGCGAGGGTTCCTGCGACGCGACGATTCCACGATGATGGAAGCGTGCCGGAAGGGCCCGACTGGATCTGGGTGTTCGGCTCCAATCTGCAAGGCCGCCACGGCAAAGGCGCGGCGGCAGTCGCGCGCGACATGTTCGGCGCCGAGCGAGGCCTAGCTTCGGGCCGGACGGGACGAGCGTACGGGATACCCACCAAACGAGCCCCGACGATGAATCCGCGCGATGTCCTGCCACTGGATCAGATTCAGCGCAGCGTTGAGGAATTCCTGGAGTATGCGCGCGGCCATGCCGAGCATCGCTTCTTCGTCACGCGTGTAGGCTGCGGCTTGTCGGGGATCCCGGATGCCAAGGTGGCGCCGATGTTCGCTTCAGCACCCTCGAACTGCTCGCTCCCACTACCCTGGCGCGAGTTTTTCGACGAGACAGAGCTTTCGGTACAGTAAAACTGTAAATGGGGGGGCATCGCACATGCGGTGCGCGCTGCGGCATTCCGCCGTGGGCAACTCAATCAAAGGAATCGCTATGACAAGAAGAGAGATGTACCCGGCCCCTATCCTGGGCGCGATGGACGAAATCGCAGTGCTGCTGCACGTGGTGCTGGCCACCCGCGGGATGTGGAAGACGTGGAAGAACGCGGATGCACACGACGCTCGAGGCTTGCGGGTGGAAAAGGCGAGGCCCAAGGCGCGGGCCATCATCAAGGGCGGGAGCGCTGCGGCGGCGGACCTGCTGGAGGCCGCCCTGAGCAATCGTGAGGATGACATCGTGGCTGCGAGGGCAAAGCACGCGTCGAAACTGCAGCAGCTGGTTGCCGCCGCCGCAGCGCTGGTCAAAGCCGAGTACGACGCGTTCCCCGAGGTGGCCGGGCGCGGCGTCTTCGACCTGAGCGTTTACCGGCCTCTTTCGGAGATCTCGCACCGCTGGGGCGCTGGGGGACGGTAAACCGGCGTCCGGGGTGCCAGGCCGTTTGCAATTGGGCAGGCGCGGCTGATCTAATTTCCTGATCGGAGAAACGTCGAGCCTGGCCATGTCGAACCCCCCCGAAGCTTTCAACCGCAGCACTGTGACGAAAGTGCAGGACGCCATCGCGCGCCTGCAGGGAACCACCGCCGGCGAGCTCGCGCAAGGGCTGGGCCGGGTGGTGGTCACCACGTCGGCCGCGGCGTCGGGGGAAGCGTATTCCCCCCGGTACCTCAGCGTGTTGCATTCCGTGTCCCAAAGCGATGGCTTTCGTGCCATGTTGGCCGAGCGGCGGGCCGCGCTTCAGCGCTCGATCGAGCAGATCGGCGACGTCGGGGAGTGCGCGATCGTCAAGCACCGGACAAGGGAAAGTTGGCTGATGATCTTGCGCGATGCTAGCGTTCAAGGAAACTGGCGCACGCAAGCCTTCGACTCCCAGGGCTTCAGCGGCCACGAGACTTACGCGGAGCGGGAGCAGGCGGTCGAGGCCGCGGCCCGCCAAGGGTTCATCCGGCGCGACGACCACGCACTGAATCGCCTGCAGGATACCGAAGCGTTTCAGCGCGGGCTCTACGCTGCCGACCTGATCCAGCAGCACGCCGCTGGTGGGATCAGTCTCGAGGAACTCCATAGGCGCCTGGCCGTGTTCGATGAAACGAGTATGGCGCTTCGCACCATTTCGAACGCGACCACCGCCGCGTTCTGGGCGCCGGCGAGCGACACCATCTACATGCTCGCGGATCGCATCGAAGAGGGCACGGAGGAGTCCGTTTATCTGCACGAGGTCATGCACAAGCACGGCCGCGCCACGCTGGGTCAGTTCGGCTGGGATCGCCTCACTGGAGGTGTGAAGGCGTGGGAGCGCGCGCCAGGCGCGAGCATTGAACGCCTGATCCACTTCGTGGCTCATGCGAGGGCGTCGAAGGCCGTCGGCACGGCGAACGCCGCACTTTATGACGAGGAGCTCTTCGCCTACGCCGTCGAGGAGGCGGTCAGGCGTGGGGTAAAGCCATCAGCGCGAGCCGAGGAGGGCAGCGCACAAGCGTGGCTCGCGCAGGTCGACAAGACGCTGCGGGCTGTCATCGAACAGGCTTCGGGAGCGACACCGGCTGCGCTCTCAGCGCAGCAAATGGTCGACTTGTCCTATGCGCTCGCGCAGTTGGAAAACCCGGCTCGCGCGCCGCTCATCAAGCAGGCGCTGGGGGCGCAGCTGCAGGAGTTCCAGCGTTTCATCAAGCGGGACGGGAACCCGCATTGGTACTCGCCTTTGCTTGGCCAGGTGACCGCGCTGCCGGGCCGGGCACAGACGCCGGGGCATTGGCTGCGATGGCTCGCGGGCCTCAAGCGTCGGGGTGTAAGCCCGAACGAAATCGAGTGGTCCGGCCTTCCTGAATGGCTGGCGTTGCAGTCGGACAAGGTGACGCCCGACCAGGTGCGCGACTTCCTGGGCGTCAACGGCGTGAGCGTTCAGGAGGTGAGCTACGGGGGCGAACACGCGAACAACGAGCTCGACGAGCTGATCGTGCGCATGACGACGTTCGGCTTTCATGTCGAGCGCGACATGACGAGTGGCATCGGAAGCATCCTGCGCAACAGCGACGGAGCGAGTTTCGACTGGGACGACGAGGCGGACACCTTCGTGTGCGCGGAGTCCGAGGAGCGCGTGCCCTCCCAGGTCGACCGCATTGCACGCGAGATCGGCAACATTGTGGACAGCCGCGGCGATTCGGAGACCGTCGTCCCGGAAGCCGGCGGAACTCGCTACAGCAAATATGCGATTCCAGGAGGCGAGAACTATCGAGAGTTGCTTTTGACGCTGCCGAGGCGCGGCGAAGGCGACGATCCTGCGGTCAAGCGGGTCGCCGATCTGGAGGCGAAGCGCGCGCAGGGCGCTCTGAGCGAAGCCGACTGGAAGGAGCTTGAGCGGCTCCGAGCGGAGACCGGGTTGCACTCCCCCGCTGCGGTGTTTGCGGCGACCGGGGAGTACCGCACCACACACTGGACCGAGCGGAATGTGCTGGCCCACATTCGCTTCGACGAACGCCGCGATGCCGACGGCCGCCGGGTGCTCTTTGTGCATGAGATTCAGAGTGACTGGGCGCAGGAGGGAAAGAAGCAGGGCTTCGACACGGCCGAAGCAAAGGCGACGAGGGCCGAACTCGAGCGCGAGGCCGACGCGCTGCGCGCCGAGGCGAACGAGATCCAGAAGACGCCTTACGAGAAGCATAGCCCCGAGCAAGGCCGTAGGCTGCATGAGGTGCAGCTGCGACTGGCGCAGATCCGCGAGACCAAGCCACTGCGCACTAATGTGCCTGTCGCCCCCTTCGTCGGAGCAACCGATGCGTGGGTGACTCTGGCCATCAAGCGCCTGGTGAAACTGGCCGTGGACGAGGGCTTCGAGCGAGTCGCCATCATCAGCGGAGAGCAGGCTGCGGACCTTTACGGTCTGCGCAAGGAGGTCGATTCGCTGACGGTGTGGGGCGACGCGCGCGAGGGCTACTACTTTGAAGCAAGGCGTGCGCGGGTCGTTGTCGTGGCGGATCGGGGCACGCCGCTCAGCGGCGAGCAACTCGCCGATTATCTCGGCGCGGATATGGCGAGCCGCGCCATCACGGACATTGCAGCCGGCCGCGCGGCCCAATATGACGGCACCAACCTCAATGTGGGAGGCGGCGGGATGATCGCCTTCTACAACCGGATCGTGCCGCGCGTAGCCCGCGATGTGGTCAGGAAACTGGGTGGCGCCGGGCTGGTCCAGGCGGGCGTGAGCACGGACGAGTCGACGGAGCCGTGGCGAGTGGTCGGCGAGGCGGGGCAGGTCCTTGCGGTTGCCCGTACTCAGGGACAGGCGCTGGACTGGCTCAAGTGGAATGGACAACTCCCCTGGGCAACGGGGGCCAGGGCCGCGAGGATCGGCGACGGCGCGCCGCAAATTGCTTTTGATATCAACCCTGGGATGCGGGCTGCTGCCAGCGCCGGCTTGCCGTTGTTTAGCCAGGTGGCGGCGGATGCTCTTGTTCGACCGCTGCATGGCTGGTCGGAGGTTGTGGAGACGGCGGAAGCGGTACCCGCGGAGGCGGGCTGAGGCTGCGGGACTCCGTTTGCAAATCGCAGAGGGCGACTGTTCTAATTTCCGGATCGTTGCCAAGTCCGATCAGAAAGAGAAAGCCTCGCATGAGCGTCCCTTCAAAAACACTGTCGCAGATGCGCACGGCGGCGCCTATGCAAGCGCGCGACGACGACTACCAGCAGGCTCTCGATGTGTTGCGGGGGACGAGAGACGGGGATGATCTCGAGCCCCATGCCCTATGGCTGGTCCAGTGCGTCGTGAACAACGGGCGTGGGAGCCTCAGCAAATCCGACCGGCTCCGCTGGAACGAGATTGTCGACATGGTGGCCCGCAACGCCTATGTGCACCGGTGGCTGCACGGGGTCGAGCATCTCACGAAGACCCAGCAAGGCTACGTGCGCTGGAAGGGCCAGATCGTGGAGCACTACAGCTTCGCAGGCAAGGCCGCCCAGGAGCGATCGGCCGCCCTTCGGCTGGGCGCGTGCTGCCGGTTCCTCGAAGCGCACGGCCGCGAGGTGAATGGAAGAGAAGTGCTGCAGGCCTACGAAGAAGCGCGCCTGGGGCTCGGGTTGCAGCACCAGCGTCATCTCGTGACCTGGTACACCGGCGCCGAGGGAGCAAAGATCGGGGTCGAGCCTATCGACGGCACCCGGGTCGCCGAAGTCCGCGCATTGATCGACGCCGCGGTCTACCGGCGGCGTTACGTCGACTGGGGTCACAAGGAGATTCGCGCCCTCACGGTTGTCACGCGCGAAGATTTCCAGGTGGCTGTGGAGGCGTTGACGCAAAGTTGCGATTGGGCCCGCCACAGCCTGAGCTTTCTGCAGTACAGCAACAATGGCCACCTGAGCGGTTTCCTTGATACGTTGCACCGGAGCATCGCTGCCGACGAGCTGCCCACCGAGGCGCAGGTGTTCGATGCGTTCTTCGCCGCCGGCGCGCAACAGGATGAAGCGTATGGCGAAGCGGCTTCTTCGCGGCCCGTGAACTAGCCCAGCTCACGACCGCACAACGCCACCGCACATGTGCAAGCTGGCCCGGCCGCCGACCTTGGCCCGCGCGCGGCTGCGCTCGGTTGTTAAGGGGCGAGCCGGGAGGCTTGCGCCGGCGCGGCACGCACGGAGTGCGCCGCAGCGTCAAGTTGAACTGCTTGATTGGCGCCGACTCTCGCTGCAGCGGCGCGAGCGGCGTCCCTCTTCTCCGCGTACAGGTAAAAAACACCGGAGCCGATCATTGCCACGGTTATCGTGAATATCAGGAATACGAAAAGAGCGTCGCCATTCTGCTTGCGGTTGGGGGCGCTCACCCGGACCGTCGAGGTACCTGTCAGCATTCGCTTTTTCCTTCGGTGCTTTACCTTCAGATGGGAGGGCAGAGTTTCACAAGGATACCAAGCTGCTCCCTGAGCGTTGGCGACCCACCACCCACCAGGCCCCCGCCCTAACTGTGTAAGTTTCCTGTTGCGGGTTGGCTATTATGTTCCGCTGAGTACATAATTGCAAAAACATTAGGTGAGGCCCCAAGCTGCGCATGAACAAAGTCCAGTACGTCCGGTCGCAAGGTCAGGTCCGAGATCACGGCTGCCACTGGCCGGGTTGCACGAGGCAGGTGCCGCCGGCGAAGTGGGGCTGCACGCCCCACTGGTTTGCGCTTCCCAAAGACCTGCGCGACAGGATCTGGAAGGCCTATGTTCCGGGGCAGGAGATCGCCAAGAATCCGTCGCCGGCGTACCTGGCGGTCGCCAACGAGGCGCAGCAGTGGATTCGTGAGTTCCTGGAACGCAAGGCAGTTCCGGCACAGGGCTCTCTCCTATGAGCGGGCGCATGGTCGCTGTCATCGGGACCGCTGGGCGGGACAAGACCCGGCCGATGAATGCCCGCCTGTGGGCCGCAATGCTCGAGGACCTGCGGGGCCGGGTGCTGCCGCAGGACACCTTGGTGAGCGGCGGCGCCGCCTTGGCCGATCACCTGGCCGTCGCAGCATACCTGCGCGGGTGGGTGACGGGGCTTCAGCTGTTCCTGCCGGCACCCTTCGACAATGCGGCCGCCACGCCCGCATTCGTTGCCACCGGCGGCGGCCGCAGCAGCGGCGGGGCGGCGAACTACTACCACGGGCTGTTTCGCAGCGCGACCGGCGTCGACGGCCTGGCGGAGATCGCACAGGCAGTGGCCGCCGGCGCCGCCGTGCACGCGCAACCGGCGACGCCGGGCTTCGGCGGCATGTTCGCGCGCAATCGCCTGGTCGCCCAAGCGGTGGGGCACGCGATTGCCTACACCTGGGGTGTCGCGGAGCCGGAGGACGGAGGCACCCGGGATACCTGGCTCAAGATGGCGCACGCCGTGCGCGAACATGTGAGCCTGCTGGAACTGGCCAAGATGGGTGAACAGGCTCACCCGACCGAGCCGCGGCCGCGAGGATGAATCGCATGATCGCGTTCACAGCCGCTTCGCGTAGAAATTGCAGCAGCCTGGCTCGACAGGCAAGGAACCCGGCAGCCCTCCCTGACGCACGCCCAAAGGTTGAAAACCGCCTAGACAAGCTGCGAGGCTTGGGGCGGTTCCAAGAGGGAGAACGTGGCGGTCACAGCCAGCGCCGGCAGGTTGGGACGCCCTGCAATCCAACGGGAGGCCCTGGCCGCGCTGAGCGGCGCGTGCGCTTAGAGGATCGTCCGGCCCGGCTGGCGAGCTCGCCATTGCGCATAGCCCCCGTCGGGCAGCGCGGGCCAAGGCTCGAACAGGGCGCCGAGCAGCGGGTGCTTGTCGCCGAATCGCAATGCAGTGGAAACGAGCTTGCGCTGCGCTGGGCCACCGATGCCGAACGCGTGCAGCTTGCCGCCAGCGCGAACCTCCTCCACCGATGGCCCGTCGACCCCTGCGTCAAGCGCGATCTCCGCGGCTTCCGCCAGGGTTTCGGGAGACTCCAGCTGCAACCAACCCGGCACGCCGGTAGAGGACAGGCCAAGAATGCCGAAGGGTCGACCCATGACCATGTATTCGACCCAGCGGCCGTCGACAAACTCATGAAGGCCCTTGGCGACTGCCGGATCCTGGATCGCGGCGGCCTGAACGTCGGTGAGCAGCGTGCGCCAAATGTGCTCGAAGCGCGGGTGAGCGTGCACGGAGAGATCACGGATGGCGTCTATCACGCGCTTGGCAAGGTGTTCGAGGCTCTTGGAGATGTACTGATCGATCAGGCCGAGGTTGAAGGCATGCACGGCGACCTGCTCGTCGGCCTGGCCCGTCAGCAGGACACGAGCGCCTTGCCAGCCGTCGAGGCGGCGCAGCATCTCCAGCCCGTTCATGGCAGGCATGAAGTAGTCGGTCACCACCGTGTTGGTGATGGCATAGCGTTCCGGCGTGTTGGCCCAGTACTTGAGGATCGCGTCGATCAGCGACACTCCGTCGCGGACGCTTTCCACGATGAGCTGCTGCTGCCGAGAGGCATCCTCTTCGCACAGTTTCGCGTTTGCCGTGACATGCTCAATGACGGCGTGGGGATTGATCTGCAGCTGCACGTTCCAATGCACGGGCAGCAGGAGCTTCAGCTGCTCCAGGAAGTCTTCGTTATCGTCCACGACCACGACCGTTCCCGGTCGCCGAAACAGGGGGAACGTCATAGCGCCCAAACTCTGTTGAACTTCACGATGACCCACTCGCTCGCCCCTCAGTCTCATAGAAGCACCCGAAATACAATACCAAGGTGATCATTTTCATGTCTAAACGCAGGCTCGGCCGGTACATGGCTGTATTTTGTCAGCCAAACCAGAGGATTGTTGAGAACATTGACAAATGGCAATCCGCGCGCCAGCGCGGGCAAGGGCCGGCAGCGGGCAACCAGCAGTTGGGGAGACCGTGACAGACATCGAGGAGTGGCTAGGCGGATTTGAGCGCCGACACGCATTTGTCGTGCTTGGGCCTGACCCTGCGGGCGGCCTTGACGCTCGCAGGGTCGTCCTGCTGCACCCACCGGAGCTCACGGGAGCTGCAGAAGCGCTGGCCACGAGTTCCGACTTTGGCCTTCCATGGCGTGAATCGGGGGCATCGCCCGTAGCGTGGGAGACGCTCGATCGACAGCGCGGCCAGAGTGCCTGGCGCGAGCACTGGCACGTCACGGGGTACCGCAGCTTCGTGCGGGTCGAGATCCCTCTTCCGGCCGAACGCGCCTTCGAGTGCTTTCTCTTCAGCGAGGAAGAGTTGCGTGACACCGATCAGGCCGCGCGGCTGGCGTGGTCGATCATGGGCCACTGGCCGGTCGTTCGCCAGGAGATTCAGTTCACACAATCGCCGCTCAATGAGCGCGAGCGCGAGTGCCTCAGCCTCGCGTTCCAGGGCTTCACCGCCAGTGAAACCGCCGAGCGAATGCAAATTCCCGAACGCCGGGTCAATTCGACCTACCAGCAGGCCATGGACAAATTGCAGGCGCCCAACAAGGTTGCGGCCATCCAGCGGGCTTGCTGGCTCGGCGCGATCTAGCATTTCCTGCCTTCAAACGCTCCGCCAGCGTCAGCCACATGCCTGTGCGGCTGGCACGCGAGCCAATCGCCAAAGTGGGTGATCGCGGGCAGCTTTTCCCTGACCCCCGTCAGGTCGAACGAAGCGACCCCGAGCCCCTTGGTAATCCGCTGGACTGGCGCCGTGGCGGCGTCACTCGCGCAATTGAGCTGCTGCATCAGGACGGCGTTGGACAGGACAGCGGCCGCTTCGCCGCCCGATGGGGCGAACTGCAGCCACTCCAGTCGGCCGTCCGGCGTGATCCCGAGAGCCCCGAACGGCTCGCCAATGACCGCGAATTCTGAAAAGCGCGCCGACAGCAGGTCTTGCAGCACGATGCCTTCCCGCGACAGGATCTCCTGTTGCTCCTCACTCGCGCGCAGCGCCAGGCAGAGGGCCCATGCGGTTTCGGCCTTCTCCGTCGGAAACCGCGCCATCGAAGTGAGGCAATGCCGCAGCTCCCACGGAAGGTCCTCGTGGCTTTTCGGCAGGTAGTAGTCGATGCGGCCGCTGTTGAATGCATTGAGGGCCGATCGCTCGTCGACCGTCCCCGTCAACAGGATCCGTTGGCCTTCAAATTCGCGAAGGCGCGCAAGCAACTCGAGCCCGGACATGCCAGGAAGCTGCTCGTCGACGAACACCGCTTGCGTCAGGGCAAAACGTTCCGTCTGCGTTGCCCAGTACTGTAGAAGCTGGGGAGCCAGTGGATCCCCAGCCATGCAGCGCTTGACCATGCTCTGGTGCTGCCAGAGATCGGCCTGCACGAATGGCGCTTCAGCTTCCAGCACTTCCAGCACCTGGTCAGGATGGCTGAAGAATCGGCAGGCCCATTGCGCCGGAACGGTCGACGCTAGGCTTTCCAGGAAGCGAGGATCGTCGTCCAGAAAGATGACCCCTCCTGCGCGCTTCAGCAGCGACAGGCGCGGCCGGATGCCTTCTCTGCGCATCTCGCGGCTGGGGGCGACGGGCTTCACGGCGCGGGTCGGCATGCGCGCCGGCCCGCACTTGGTACGCGATTCGAAAACTGCGAGCATGGCGCTGTTGTGGGCTGGTCAGAGGCCCAGCGCCGCACGCGTGATGTCGTCGACTTCGATGAAGCATGCGACCGTCAAGACATCCTTGCCCGATTCGTCCTTGATACGCAACGGCGGGCCGAGGCGGTGCACGCTCAGGCCCAGTTTCTTGAGCATGCGCTCAATGGGCGCGGTTGTCACCGTGACAAAGCGCTCGATGCCGTGGGCCTTGGCAAAGTGCCAAGCCTGCGTCATGAGGGCCACGGACAGCTCGCCGAACCCCAGCTGGGGGTTTCCCGCGTCCTCGGACGCGGCGAGTCGATCGGTGGCGATCGCGAAGCGGCTCAGCTCCCAGCAGTCCGCGGAACAGGGTGCCGGGGCCCCGTGCAGCAATTGAGGAAACACATCGGCCAGCATGTTGGGGCCCAGGGTGGGCAACAAGCGCCAATGAGCGTCGATCTCGGACGGCCCCTTTGCGACGATGTACCGGGCCTCGGGCATGTCGTCGAACTCATCGATTTCCTGATCGCCTTGAGTCTTGACCTTCCAGCCTAGGCGGACTTTAAAGGTGTCGTACCGCAACCGGAACATACTGTTCTGGTCCCCCTGCGGCATCTCTCCCCGGCTCAGCGTTGTGACAGCGTGATTCAATTCTTACTCCTCAACGTTTGGCCAATCCCAGCCTCAGTAACTCTTCCGGTCACTAGGGGGCGGGTTGCATTGAGAACAATTGGACTAGCTTGCTTCCATGGGCGCGACTAGCTGGGTAGACAGTTGACGAGCCCTGCAGCTGCGGGCGAACTAGTGGTTTGTGCGTGCGGACGGCGGAAACGGGGGTATTGAGGCAACCGCCTCGGCGACGGCCGCCGGCCAGGGGATGCCTTCGATCAGCGTCCATAGGTCGGGCAGAGCAAGGTCGCCCGGACGGTCGTAGCCCGTGGCGTCGATCACCATCAGATTGGTTCGGGGGGCAACCTCCTTGAGAAGGTACAGGTTCCCGTCGGCGCCCTGCGCCCAGTCCCAGCACAGGGACACGACGCCGGCGGCGCAGCGGCCGACCCACTCTGTCATGCCCGCTCGTGGCGCGCCGGCAGCATGGGACAGGACGGCGGGATCCTGCTGCGTGAAAAGATGCTCAAAGACGAGGGTGTCGAACTGGCGTGGCGAAAGGCGAACGCGATAATCGCGAGAGGCTATCGTGGGCGCGGGGCGGTTGGTAGAAAAGTTCATATGATCAATGCGCGATTACGGTTCCACATGGAGTGAACGGTTATGAACGGGACGCAGGCGCTGGACAGCTTCGCGACGGTGGTGTTGGCGGCCGACGAGCACCAGCTCTTTAAGAGCTTCATGGTGGCGGCCCGCGCCCTTGAGTGCGACCAGGCGCTCTTCGGTATGCAGGTCCACCTGCCGACCCAGGGATTGCGCCAGCACGTGGCGAGCGGCTACCGGGAGGACTTCCAGCGGCTCTACCAGGAGCGGCAGTTTATTGCCCAGGACCCCACCGTGGCCCATTGCCAGGTCTCCACGGAACTCCAGATTTGGAACGACAGCATGTGGCCCGCGGGCTCGGAGGAGCTGCTCGAGGAATCGAAGCGGCACGGCCTGGGTTATGGCGTCAGCCTGGGCGTGCACCAATCGGCTGGCTGCAAGAGCATGGTGAGCCTCGCGCGTGACCAACCCTTTGCCCTCGGATCGCCCGAGGAGCAGCGCATACGCACCGGTGTGGCGGTGCTTGCGAGCTGCATGCACGTGGCGACGCAGCGCCTGATCGTGCCGCGGCTGTTTGAAGCGCCCACGCTGAACGACCGCGAGAAATCCTGCCTGCTGTGGGTCGCCAATGGCAAGAGCGACGGCATGATCGCCGACATCTTTGGCGACCTTTCGCCGGCGGGGGTCAAGTATCACGTGGCCAAGGCCATGGCCAAGCTCGGCGTCGCCACGCGACTGCAAGCGGTGGCGAAGGCCGTGGAACTGCAACTGCTGTACTGAGCGAACAGACATCCCGACAGTTTTGCCGCCGGGCAGTGCCGGCGCTAGTGGCTCGGTAGATACCTGTCTGGGTAGCCACTTGACGAAACGAATAGAAGCGATCTTTCTCGCTGGTGCCAAGCGCCCGCGCGGCGCCGAACCAGTTCCGTTCGTGCTACCGCGAGTTCCCGAATAGCGGCGCCGGGCACGCAGGCCGCCGCTCCTGCGTGAGGTTGAGGTCGGTCAACGTGACAGCAAGAGACGCTCACCGTGGGCCACATGGAGGCCGACGGACGGACTCTGCGCAGTCGCGCGGAGGACGCGGGGTGGTCTTCGGCGTCGTCGGGGCCGCAGGGTTCGACAAGGCTAAAAAGCCCCTTGAGATTCCAAAGGTCGCCAGCTTTGGGACGTAAACGGGCAACGTGTCTGGCGCTTGACAGAACGGGTGTGAGAGGCTCAAGGAACATCCTGCCCCCGCCAGCTGCGCAAGCTTCACGTGGACCAGGTACCCGTGCAGCGCGTCGAAGGCTAGAACCTGATCAGCGCCTGCGACCTGGTCCTTTTCCAGGGCCGGGTATTCAAGCTTTTGGCAGGGGAGGCTCTCTGCCTTGCAAAATTCGAGCGCCAGTCCCACTTCGTCGCTCGGGCCGAGTTTCCCAGCTAGGTGCTGCCTTTTGAGCGGCGCACGTGCAAAGTATTCCAGGTAGACATCGAAGCGGGATCGCGGGAGATCTGGCAAGGGAGTGCTCTGGGCCGCAACGACAAGCTGAGCCCCGGCCACCTTAGCAGACCGCGCCGATCGCTGTGCCACAGACGGTTCCCCTTGCTTTCGTCCGAGGACAAGTTCTGTCGTGATCCAGTCGACCGTCGTCTTTTCGGTATCGGGCTTTGCGACGGGCTCACAGTACGGCTTGTCCTTCACCAGCTCCAGCAATCTTTTCTCGCCACATTGACCGTCAGATCCTTTGTCCAGCGCGCAGGTGGTAAGCATCTCCGCAGTGCAAAATGCAGCGTTCTTTATCCCCTCCGCGTAGATGCCCAGTTCGGCTTGCTGGACAAAGGGATGGTAGAACTTGGAGGGGGAGTGGGCCGCGGCAACATAGTGTTCATGCAGGTCGGTGAACCGGCTGTACTGGGCGCTCAAGGCCCTGGCGGCCGCGCCGGGGAGGCGCCCTGCGCGGAGGGCGGCCGGGACATCTGCCAGAGCGCTATAGGGTGTCACCACCACTTCAAGTGGGGCGGCCTCGCTCGCTTTGAAGTCCCCGAAGTTTTCGATGTACGCGATCGCGCTGGCAGCGGTGACAGGCAGGGGAGCCGAGTTCCCGCCCTTGCCAAACATGGCCACCTTCGTCTGCGCCCGCAGATCCTTGCTTTCCCTCAATCGCTCCATCGACGCTTTGCCCTTTGCGGGGCCGTAGCTGCCTTCGGCCGATGCTTTCAGAGATTCTTGGATTTCCTTGCTGTCCATCGCGTAGGTGAACACCATCGCTCGTCGAGCGCCATGGCGAATCGCCGACACGAATCCGTCGCCGCACTCTTGCCTGAAGGCGACGAGTGTGAGCTTCTTCGACGATTCGTGCAACGCCAGTCGCATCGCATCTGGCGGGGGAACCAGAATCTGCCCGCCCCTCATCGACAATAGATTGGCCAACACGTTTCGCCGAACGTGGTCGATCGTGACCTTGCGCGAAAATTCGACAGAGGCGGAGGCTCCCGCAGCGCCGAAGCCTACGCCTCCGGATGCCGACACCTTCAGCGCATCCATGAGCTGTTCACGGTCCTGAAGATCGCTGTATTCAGCCGTCAGCTCGCTGGCCTGCAACACGTCCGCCACGCCCTGGACGCAGCGGCTATTGAGCCAACGGCCTGACACCATGTCGTAGCCAGCGCCAAGAATTACACCGCCATCCGGGTATTCGACCTTGAACGGCATCAAGTCGCTGATGCCGGCAGGTGCTTGCGTCGCGCCACCTTTAGCCTCATCTGAGGGGCGATCCGGATTGCCACAAGAGACCAGAAATGTCGCAAGGAAAAGGCCTGCTAAGCGGCCTCGCGGAGGTTTGACTTTCATCTGGCACGCATCCTCGATGCTCACGCTTGGCAGCGAGCATCTAGCTGCCGGTTCAGGTGTTCAAAATAGGCACGCGCATCCCCCTGTGGTGGCGGAGCACCATCCTCAATGTGCAAAATGACGATCGCTTGCGCGGAGCAGGCGGCGATTTTCTGGATGTTCTTTGCTCCTGCAGCCATACCGTCCCAATCGCTGTTTAGCAAAGAAACTGCGAAATTCACCGGATCGCCCATGGCGGTCAACAAATCAAAGACTGGTGACGCCAGTATCAACCTTGCGCCATTGGCACCGAGCTTCTCCACTCTCAGCACTTGTTTGAGCACGCGTGCGTCTTCACTGGAGAATTTGATCTTTTCGTTTGGCATGGTGGCACCTCCGAGCTCCCGCATCGTAATGCCCGCCAGGGAATTTGCAACGGGTGTTGCCGAATTGGCTGCCGGCCCGTCCACATTCCATCGACGAAGATCTGTCTAGGACTTTACGAGCGATGGACGACGCAAGCGCAGCCCCATTGCGCGGCGCACGTGCTGAACCTGGTCGACGGCCAGCAGCCCAGCGCGATCGGCCACTTCCCGATCGGGCAGATCCTGACGGATCAAACCTGCAATGAATATGTTGCGTAGCAGCTGTGGCCCGGTTTCTTCTTCGCCCGCACCTTCTTCGCACAGGTTGGTCACGGCCTTGTAGATGAACTCCGCACCGACCGCGCGGCCCGCCGCGGCGAACGCGAAAGCAATGGCACTCTCGGGACGCATCGATTTCAGGGACTTGCGCTCAAGTTCCTGCTGTACGAGAGCGGCGCGTAGCTGCCACCAGCGCACCACGCAGGCGGCGGCCCAGCCCGTGAGCTCGATGTCTCGATCCTGAAGCAGGCGGTGGCCAGGGGCGCGAAGCACCACGGCATCCAAACGTCCGGCGATGGCTGGTCGCAGGCTCTTCAATCGCAGCTTCTGCAGTTCCTTGGGCGTCAGGCCTCCCGACAGGATCAGTGTCACGATCGCGGCTTGCATCAATGGCCGCGGCGCAAGGGCGTCCATGTCCTGGGGCGCCGCAAGAATCGCTTCGATTCGCTCGCGGATCTTCCCCATGAAGTCGTCGTTTGGGAGCACGATGTGACGAGGCTTGAGGGGCCGGCTGCTGGGCGCCTGCTGCATCAGGACATCGGTGGCACGGTGCTGGCGCACCTGCAGGTCCACCAGGCGCTGCATCACGCGGTCAATCTCAGCGAGATACATGCGCTGCGTGCGGACCGAGGGTTTGGCAGCGGCCCGCCCTTCCAGGCCCTCCAGGAAGCGGCTGACGTCGTCGCCGCTTACCTGCCTGAGGTTCAGACGCTTGCCGGCCATCCATGCACAGAACCGGCCAAAGAGGCTGCGGTACTGCGCCGTGGAGTGCTCCGCATAGGCACGCTCGTCCGTGATCATCATCCCCTGGCGCCAAAGGCGGTGGGCTTCCGCCGGCGCGCGCAGCCACAAGTCTGCGGTGTCTGCCCCGGGCTTCAAAGTCAATGTGTCGTTTGCTGTCATTGAGTCGTGCAGTGTCTCAGGCTGATCGGATGCTGGCCACCCGAAATGTCTGGCCAGCGATCTCCATCTGTTGGTGGATTGTGAAGAAAAGTGGAGGCGGCGCGCGCCGACCGCTCAGCCGCACTTCAACGGTCGACCAGTTCCCCCGGCCGACCGGGCGCAAGACTAGAACGGTGTCCGGTATGTGTGGCTTCACCTGGGCCGACCGCGGCGCGCGAGGTCGCATGGAGATCTCATTCTCGTTGGTCACTTCTTGGTCTCCTCGCTGTGGTCCTCGACATCCTCGACCGGCCCACCGGCAGCCTTCCCGCGCAAGTAGCCCCTGCGGCGGATGGCTGCCGGCTGCCGCTTGAAGTCGCGGTACAGCAACAGGTACAGGGACAGCTCGAGGGCGAGCACGCCCAGGCGCAAGTCGCCTTGGTTCGAAGGCAGATCCAGCAGCATCATGGCGCTGGCCAGCAGATCGATTCCTGTGCTGGCGGCCCAGCACAGGAATACAAGCGCCGATGAGCGCTCGGCCCGCTCGAATACGATGATCACCAGCACCATGTGAATGCCCGTCGCCTGCACCACGAACCAGAACGGCAGGCCTCCGAGCAGCGACCAGCGCAACTGTGCTGCGGCCAGTGCAACGCCTGCGAACCAGAAAAACGACGGCGCACTGTCGGCGATCCGCGTCCATTCTGGCCGCAGGACCATGACTCGTGCCGACTGGCGCAGCGTGGCGAGAGTCCCCATCGCCAGGTAGCCGATGAACAGCAGGATCGCGCGGATCGCGCTTGCGCCCCTCATCGCCGGCCAGGCCTCGAATAATGGTTGCCCCAGCGGTCAGCCAGGATGAAGGCGGTTCGTTGCTCGGGGCTGAGCACCGGCCGCCGGCGCGGTTCCTTCGGGGCCGGGTCGCCGTCGGCAACCTTTTGCCAGTGGAAAGGGTTCTGGAGTGGCGCGCTCGCGCTCGCAATGTGCGGGGGCAATGATTTCTGCTTGTCGTCCATATCAGTGCTGCGGCAGTTCCTGCGCTTGGGGTGCGTCGTCTTCCAGGATGCGAACGATCAGCCCGGTATCGTCATGCGCCAGCTCGGCAAGCCCGCGAGCGCAACTCCACTGCACGGCTCGCACGACGACGGGGTTCGCGGCGTCCAGCTCCGAGACTTCCTCCTGAGCCTCGTTGGTCAGGGCGAACAGCTTTCCCGCCTCGATAGGGGAACACTCGCCGTAGATCAATTCGAGCATCGCCTCGTCCGCGATCGCGAAAGCCTCGTCGGCCGTGGGGATCGCGCCGTGGACGGCATTGACGCCGTACTCGGGCACGCGGCTGGGTGAGGTCTCGCCCTGGACGGGCTCGCAGGGCGTGAACGACGCCCCCAAAAAGGACGCCCACCTGGCGCCTTCGTCGTTGGCCTCACGCACGTCGTTGCGATTGATGGGCGTCATTCGGCCCTTGTCCCAGGGAGCGGCGTCCGCCGGCCGGTCGCCGCGATCTAGGCACACCACGTAGGTGACGCCGTTACTGGCATGCAGGGGCTCGACCCGGACAATAAACGGGGATGGGGTGGGAAGGGTCATGAGGCTCGTTCCTTTTTGCGATCGGAATAGGGAAGGTGGATGCGCTCGAAGAATTTGCGCTCGCCCAAATCGATCTTCAGGCGCGAAAGGGCCGAATACATCATCCGAAGCTCGCCGGCGACGTTGCGCTGGGCGTGCACAAACTCGGTATAGCGATCGCGGTCATAGCGCCGCGGATGGCGGCCGCTCACGATCTCGATCACCTTCGGGTGGCAGTAGAGGAGTCCCCAACGTGGGGGCAGGTCTTCAGCGCGGATCAGTCCCGGAGGGCACATGTAGTAGCGGAAGCTGCCCATACCTGTTTCGGGCTCCATACGGAAGGCCTTGTGCCTGTCGGCGCGGAAGTCCGCGCGCGACGTCTTGCACTCGACCAAGAACGATTCGCGAGCCGCGTCGCGCCATCCGATGGCGTCGGGCGTCTCCGCCTGGATCGAAACGACCTCGGTGAGCACCAGGCCGCAACCGACCGAGCGCAGCCACCCGCCGGCGCGCGTGACCAGCGTGTCGTGCGTCAGCGCAGGGATGCTGCCCGCCTGGCGGGCGGCCCGGATGGACGTCGAGATGGCGCCGAGCATCAGGTTGGGTGCTTCGTTCATGCTGTTCCCGCCTCGAGCGCCCAGACGCCGGCGGCCTCACGCCGGAACTCCGGATAATGTTGGAGCGTCTGTCTCACTTTCTCCCGCCAGAAGCGATTCGCGGACGGCCGCTCCACGGCCGCGTACAGAGAATCCAACGTCGCCTTGCGCGCGCCCAGGCCGGCGAACGCGGAGCGCACCGCCCGCCGCCACACCGAGCCCGTCGGCTCTTCCTGCAGACCCGCGCGCACGGCGCGCGGCAGCGCCGCGACGTCGGCGGCCTCGCGGTACAGGAAGAAGCCCACCAGGGTGCGTGCACGCTCCTTGCGGAACATCGCGAACACCAGCGGCAGCGACAGCCGCGGAAAGATGTTTCGCGGCACGAGCTCCTGCGAGATGGACCAGCGCTCGGCCAGGCTCAGCACCTTGGTGCTGGTCTGCAGGATGTAGGCGGGCAACAGCATCCCGCACTTCCCCCCGTCCTCGAGCAACTCGTAGGTCCGTTCAAGGATCCGGTGGACCGTGTCCGCCTCGAAAGGCGGATTGCCGACGGCATGGGTGAATGTCCGGTTGATCGGCACCGTCAGGAAGTCGCCGGTGATCACGGTGCGCCCGGTGAGTTGCCGTGCGCGTTCGGCCAGGTGCGGGTCGATCTCCACACCGACGGCGTCGACGTGGCGCGGCAGTGCCATGAGGAAGCGTCCGGGGCCACAGGCGGGTTCGAGCACGGAAAAATGGCCAGAGGACAGCTCCGGGAAGTGGCGCTCCAGGATGGCTTCACATGCCCACTGGGGGGTGAAGAATTGCGAAAGCGACCGCCGGCGCTCGAGATCCAGCGAGATCGGTTCCTCCCGGGGCTCCATCGGGAGCAGGCTGGCTTGTTCCAGTTCTTTCATGTCGTCAACTCCTCCGTGGGGGCCGGGGCTGTGTTGGCGGGGGCCGTGCGCGATCCGCCTGCATGCGCCGCGTAGGCGGCCGTGCTTTCGGCGCTGCGCGTCGAGCGCTTGTATTCGTCCCAGGGCACGATGCGATACAGCCCGGTGATGACCCAGCGCTGGAAGGCGACCAGGTCAGTGCGCCGGCGGTTGTAGACCATCGGATAGGGCTTGATGCCCCGCTCGACCATCGCGTTGAAGCGCTTCCAAATGCGATCCCAGGTTTCGAGGGGGTCATAGCCCACCAGCATGTAGGCCATGAGCCGGCTTGGCGGGATGCCCGCGGCCTCCAGCGTCTGCACGCCCCTGAAGAAGACGCGCTCGTCGCGCAAGTTGTCCCAGGCGGTATAGAGCTGGCGGCGATTGAACTGCGTGTTCCTGTATTCGATGGTGGCCAGCGCGGCGGCCGCCTCCTGGTCGATGAGGCGCACATTGATGCCCTGGCTCAGGCAAACCTTGAAGCCGCCCTCGCGGATCTCGTCGATGCGCTCGCGCCATGCGCCTTGCTGCCCGAAGAAGTCGTTGTCGAGCAGGTGGATGTGCTTCGGGTGACCGGGGCCGCGCCAGATGTCCTGGATCGTGCCAACGGGCCGGTTCTTTCCTTCCTTCACAGGCACCACGCAAAAGCCGCATTTCAACCGGCAGCCCCGCTGAGTAAAGCCGATCGATTCCTTGAATTCGGGATGGCCGGAATAGTCGAGGGACTCGAACTCATCGCCGGTGATGTCTTCCACCTTGGCGGAGGACGCGGAACCGGTACCGCCCACGATCGCGGCGGGCCATGCTGCTTGGAATCGAGCCAAGCGCGCGGCGCTGAAGCTGAAGATCGCGGAGCCATAGACGACGTCGTAGGCGGGCTCGAACAGGTCGGGCTCGATCGACCGAGTTTGCACGACCTGGTCGCCCTGGGCTTGGTGCCAGGCCGCCAGTTTCATCAGGGCGATGTTCGGCAGCGCCCCATCGAGCTGCGTAATGCGGACGGTTTTCAACTGGGGCTCCTCTCCGCCGGCGCCGGCAGCAGCCGGGAGAACAACCCCCGCCGGTGGTTGTGGGTCGGGCAGACGTCCAGGTCGGGCCCAACATTGAGCCGGTGCGGCTCGCAAAAGGGAACGTCGCAGCCTGGCCAGTCGCACAGGTAGGGCGCCATGGCCATGCAGCGCTGGCGCTCGCCATTTACCGTCACGAAGAACGGGCAGGCCGGCGTCGGGTTCTTCCGCGCCTTGCCGCCGAGGTTCAGGTGGACCATGGACCCGCCGATTCGGTACCAAGGCATCAGCGACCCCTCGACGCGTTGTCGATCAAAACGGAGCTCCCCTTGTCCGTTCGCGAGCTGCAGGGGAATGGCCACGACAGGAGCGGCATTTCCACGGGAGGTTTGGCCTTGTGATTCGGAGGCGGCGGCAGATCTGCATCAGCAACCCCGTAGCGCTTCAGCGCGGCGCGCTCCGTCGCGCCGTTGACCCCATGCGCCCAGGAACTCCAGAGCTCCTCGTCGCATTTGACGCAGTGCGCCACCTCGATCACTCCCCACACCGCGGGCTGACCTTCGGCCTTTTCGCGGAACAGATGCGCGAAGTACCTCACGATCTTGTGGCGGCGATGCCGGCAGGGTTTGGCCTTCATGACGCTTCCGCGCCCTGCGCAACAGGCTGCGGTGTCACCGCGTGCTTCAAGTCCCAGGCGAACCACTTCGCGATGTGCGCTTCCGCTTCGGGTGACAGCAGCGGACGGCAGCGAGCTTCGGTGTCGTTGGTGCGCGGCGCCGACTCAAGATTCACCCCCAGACGGGTGGCAAGTTCCCCCAGCTGGGTGTCGTACCGGTACACGGTGGTGCCGAGGTCGGGGCGTAGGTAGACGAACTGGCTCTTCTGGTTTTCCGGGAGCGGGTGGCGCACCGTGAAATTGGGAAAGAAGCGCCCCAGGCCTGCACGGTCGTACGGGCTGGTAAATACCACCAGGTTGCCGGTCAGCCACTGCGAGAACGACGGATCGACGCTTCGGCGCATCGCGGCGATGTACGCCGGGTCGTGCTGGCCGTCGAACCGCTGCAGGAACTTGTACAGGCTCCAGAGCCGGTCGACCGGATGGCGCACCACGCCGACCTTTGCCCAGCGGTCATAGCCGTGGGGGACGCCATCGGCTTCCATGTGCCGATAGATCAGCATGGAACGCGGGTATTTGGCCGCGATTGCGCGGCGCAGGGAGCCCGATCCAGTGCGCGGCACCAGGACCACAACGGTTTCAAGTTCGGGGATGAGGATCACTACCAGGCCTCCTGCGGTCCGTGGTGCTGCGGCACGCGCAGCGGATTCGGGTAGCCGGCAGGCAGGAACGGCTGTAAATCCTTCTTGATGTAGTGGCGCACACCAAGGCGCTGGCACAGGGCCACGATGCGGAGCGTGTATTCCTGCCAGTCGGTCGACCGCGTCATCGGCAGGTAGTTGGCTCGCCCGATCTTGAACAGGTCGACGAATTCGTGGGTTGCCTCCACGATGCGCAGGCTGCTGTCCGTGTCGAGAGTCGGCTCGAGGCTCACCCAGGTGAAGATGCCCGCCGCATGGAACCGGCGCAGGGCGGCAAGCCTGTCCTGCGGCAGCGCCGCCCCGCGTTCCCACTTCTGCGAGAACGCGTCGTCCAGGCTCGTCAGAGTGCTCGCGAATGCATCGCGGCCCGGGCGGAAGACGTCCAGATCGCGCAGCGCGCGCGTCCCGCCTTTGGTGAGCGTGCAGAAGCCGAGACCATGGTCACGCAGGACCTGCAGTGTGGTGCGCGTGAGCTCCGTATCCCCTGGATGGTAGGGATCTGTCGTGAACGACAGCATGACCTGGTCGCGGCACCCGGCGGCCTGGTACTTCTCGGCGTCCCTACGCAACCCGTGCTCGAAGCCGACGCGCACCGCCGCACCGGCGTCGAATTCGGCCCGCTTCATCTTTATGACGCCAGGGACGTAACAGTACGAACACCGGTGGCCGCACCCCCTATACGGGTTTGTTGCCAGGGGAGCGTACTCACCGGCTTGTCCCGCGGGGGCATAGATGTAGGTGCATCCTTTGATGCCTGCGGAGGGCAGCTGCTCGTTCGAGATCGTCGCGGGCGGCAGGACTGCCACCCCAGCGGTGTGGTTAGGCATAGAGCCACCCCAACACGACAGCGCCGACCACGAGCAGGCCAACGCGAATGGTCCATCCGATCCAGTTGAACGGCCCGTCGTCGGCCTCGATGTGTCCGCGCTGACGGCGAGCCACGCGAGGCGTTTCTACCCCGCCGGCACGCACCCACCGTTTGGCCTGATGCGGCAGCACCAGAAACCAGAGCAGATCCCTCAGGATCGGCCTGTCGGCCCAATGCTTTGACTCAGCCATTGCCGTTCCCCTTCTCGCCGGTTTTGAGCGCTTTCCGAAGCTCATTTGCAGCTTCATGGGCTGCACGGGTGTGCGCGACGGCCACCGACGCGCTGATGGTCAGGTCGTCGGGCGTTTGCCCGCGAGCGTGAGCCACATGGAGCCGCTCGAAAGGCAGTAGTGCCTCCAGCAGACGCCCCAGCGCTTGGGCATCCAATCGCACACCAGATTCGTCTGTTGGGAGTCGTGCCTTTAGGTCGTTCTCCAGCACACTGATCGCATCGCTGTACTCGCGCATCAGAATCGGGTTCAGCTTGCGGCGCTCCAGCTCGTCCCACATTTCCTGCACCGTGCGCAGCGCGCGGGTAATCTTCCGGCAATGCTCCTCGCTGATCGTGGAAGCAACTAGCACGCCGGCGGCGGCGTTGACCTTGGCGAACCCAGCCCGTCGAATGGCATCGCCGATATCGATGCTGCCGCCCGGTGCTTCAAATTCGCAGGCGTCCCACTCACCGGCGATTTGCTCGATCACTTCGAGCGCCTGTTGCTTTGTCAGGCCGTTGTTTCCGATCACGCACAACGCGTCGACGGTCCCATCTGTCGATGCGCGGCGCGCATCGTCTTCGTTGGTGGTTGTGGCGTAGCGCCCACCGCCGATTGGATAGCGCCACGCAACGGGCTTGGCGGTGGCCTGCGATCCAATCGAAGCCCGGGTAGGGGCGGCCGTTCGCGGTGGGGTCATTTCACGTCCTTCAGCAGCTTGTAGCCACCGGGTTGGCTGTTGAACCGGGAGCGCTTCGCCCACCGCGCGGGTGGCATGCGGTTCGTGCCGGGCTCAACCACGCGGCGGATGCACGCCTGGTCAGTGGTCAGGCCGACAACCTCGACGGTTCGCTGGTACTCCGGCCGCGGATCCAGTTCCTGCCAGTGCTGGCCGACCTTGATTTCAGTTTCGTTGGGCATCGCTCATCTCCTTCTCGACCTCATGAACGCTCTGGGTCGTAGCTTCGGCAAGGGCGAAAGCTTTCCGCGCCCCGCGAAACGTCTCCGGCTTGGGCCGGTGTTGCCGACCCTCGGCGAGTGACGCCGCGATCAGCGCACTCCAGTTCGTGCGGCTGTTCAGGACGACGGGACCGCGCTGGTCGTACCAGCGAGCGGGGCTCTCACGTCGGAAGTAGGGCTCTGGCGTCAGCAGGGTTCGGACGAACTCGATGGGAACGGCGATGCTGCGCGCGCCGTCGTTCAGCTTGATCGCATCGGCGAGCTCGTACTCGCCCACGTAGTCGCCTACGACTGGCGTGTAGCCGCGCCAGTCCTTGCCCCACCAGCCGATGTGTTCGTGCTCGCGGCCTGTGTGGGTCAGGCTTGCGATGTAGAACTTGGTCATCTGTGGCGTGTTGCTCATTGGATAAACAATCCCGGCTGCGGAACACGCGCCGCCATGTGAAGGTGCGCGGCGAGTGGCGTCTTCGTGACGCGCCGGCGAGCCGAGCGGCGGCGGCCCCTAGTCGCGATCAACTGCTCGTGAGTGAAATTCGCGTGAATCAACGCTGCAGCCTGGATCGGGCTGACGGAGTTTCCGCACATGCGAACCTGGGCGGTGGCCGTGAGCGGAATGCGCGGAATCGAAAGCGGGTCCTGGGCCTGGACGCCATCCTTGAACAGCAGCGCGGGATCGGGGATCTCCTCGATGATGTACTGCTCCGGGAAAGCCTGTGCCCGGAACAGTTCGCGGGGCTTGAGCATCCGCAGGGTGATATCCACGAGGACGTAGTCGCCGATCAGAACGATGTCAGCGTCCTGGGTAAAGTGCTCTGGCAAGTATTCGCGCAGCAGCCTGGCGCAACGACGCGCACGCTCCAGGACCTGCGGGTCCATTCCGTCGACGGGCACCTGCACGATCTGAACCAGGCCCATGCGGCCTTTGGTGGGAAGGGTGTGCATCGGTTCGTGCAATCCCTGCCACTGCCCGCCGCTCGAGTAGTACTTGACGCAATAGGCGCTCACTAGGCGCTGGTTGGCGCCTTTGGACGCTATGGTGGAGATCGGTGAATTGACCGACCGGCCGTCGTTGTCCTCCAGATAGCCCCCATTGGCTTGTTCAAGGCACGCCGCCACCACTCCCATGGGTACGCTGCCGCCGGGCCGCTTTACGAAACTATTCGCGGTGACGGTGTGCATCGGATCACGCAGATCGTGCCCGGTGCTGTCGAAGCGGAATTTGGTCATGTAGGCCGCGGAGATCGCCGCGGGCGAGTTTCCGGCGGTGATCGTGTTCAGCGGCTGCTCCAGACTCCTGATGCCGTGGCTCCAGCGTTTTGCGCCAGTCTTGCTGCTCTCCCCGTGGCCCATGTCGACCAGGTGCGCGGCCAGAAGGGCGTGATGCGTACCTGACGCTGCCACGGTGGATAGCGGTTGACCCACCGAATGCCCGCCCATGTGGGCTGCGCTGGTGCCGCGCAAGGGCGCAAGCGCCGCTGCGGTCAGGTTGAAGTGGCCGCCTTTGATTTGCGCGCATTGGGTGCGCAGCGGAGCGCTAGCTGCTGAAGTGCGATGCTCCTCGGGGCGGGATTGGTCGCCAATGAACGGGGCGAGCGGGGTGCTGCAGCCGTCGTCAGTCGGAACAATGAATGGGTTGGAAGTATCCAGGACGTGACGCCAGAGCCCCTTCGCGACTCGACGCAGGGTGTTTGTCACGAGAGGTTTCTTCCGGTCGAAGATGCTCTTGCCCGGCAGCCGGAAGTCGATGCACTCCGCGGCCGAGCGCCAGGGAGCGAGCATCCCCGCAAGAACCTCTTTGCTGGACGGATCGCCGTGTGTCTGTGTTGGCCAACAGATCGGAAGCCCGTCGCGGCGAGCGACCAAGAAGAGGCGCTTGCGGATCGTCGGAGCGCCGTTGTCGCAGGCTCTCAGCTGCCGCCAGTCGACCGTGTAGCCCAGGGCGCGCAGCTGTCGAACGAAGCTCTCGAAGGTCTTTCCCTTTTTCGCCGGGTCTGGGTACCAAAGGCCGTCTTCGCCCATTTTTAGCGGGCCCCAGGTCGTGAATTCTTCGACGTTCTCCAACATGAGGACGCGAGGTTTTGTGAGGGCTGCCCAGCGCAGTCCGACCCACGCGAGCCCACGTATGTGCTTCGCCACGGGCGTGCCGCCTTTGGCGCGCGAGAAGTGCTTGCAGTCGGGGGAAAGCCACACGAGCGCCACCGGCCGGTTGCGGGTGACCGTGATCGGGTTCACGTCCCAAACGCTCTCGCACAGATGCAGCGTGTGCGGGTGGTTGATGGCATGCATCGCCAGCGCTTCGGGATCGTGGTTTATCGCAATGTCGACCGGCCGACCGAAAGCGGTCTCCAGCCCCGTGGAGGTTCCCCCGCCGCCGGCGAAGTTGTCCACGATCAGCTCGTGGCCGAGGTCCAGGGCCTGGGTGAAGTCGTCGCGTCGCATGTGGCTTCCAAAAAGGGGTTCAGGAGATCCGATGGGGCAATATATCGCGCCTAAATATAATTTGCAAACGGTGAGCGCGCGAAAAATAAATGAGGGGAAACGAGACTTCTTGAGACCGGGCCCGATTTCAGTAGTCGACGTGGAGAGGCGGGTAGCAGCCGCGGCCAAGTTGCCCCGGGCGGGCTAAGGGCGCCCAGGAGCATTCCGGGCGGGTCAAGCAATGGGCCCCCGCTCTCTGGGGACGAGATGGCAACGGTCGTGCGGCGGGCCCGCGTCTGGCCGCGCCGCACGACGGCATTCGGGGATTTCGGCTCTAGCGAGAGCTAGAAGACGCGCTCACGCAGCCACTTGGTGGCGATCCACTTCTCGCCGGCGATCACCGGCGCGCCGCCGTGCAGTGTGCCGGTGGACGCATCGGGGCGCGCGTAGCTGAAAAACACGGCGCTGCCTTTCCTGGGCATGATGCTCAGGCCCGCGTCAGGGAACACGGTGGCGCCGCCTTGCTCAGGCTCGTTCAGATACATCACGAGCGTGCCGACGCGCTGGCCAGCCTTGCCGATCACGACCGCGGAGCCGGGACGGCTCGGATCGAAGTAGTCGAAGTGGGGCTTGTACTCGGCTCCGGGCGCGTAATTCAGGACCTGCAGCCCCTCGCCGTGATCGACCGGCCAGTTGACCAGGTGGGCTATGCGTGCATCGATGAGGCTCACGAGATCGGTTGTGCCGCGATGGAAATAGGTACCAGTGCTCGTCCTGGCGTCATGTGTCTGGTCGATGCCGTCACGGTCCGAGACAGTCTTCGAGCGGATCATCCGCGGCCGCGCCATCTCCACGAGTTCGTCGCATTCCGCGGACGACAGAAAATCTCCAAACAGCACGATCCGGGGGTGATCCAGCGAGAGCAGCACCTGCACGGCACGATCCCCTGCCTGGATGACCGTGGGCGAGTACACCAGGTCGGGCTCCGGCAGCCGAATCTTGACGGTGCCGCCCGTGAAGCGTTGCAGCGCCGCGTGCGCAACCTGCTCGGCCCAGCCGCTTGCCTTCATGGCTGCGATCAGGTCCGAAGCCGCGGTGCCGGCGGCGATCTGTTGTGCCAGCCATTCTTGGAGTTCGAGAGTGACTGGCTGTGCTTCGGCGGTGGTCATTTTGAGGTGGTATCGGGCCAAATCTGGCGCGCGTTATGGATGTCTTGCGCAATTTATACCGCAACCCGGCCACCAGCGCCAAGGGCGCGCCATCAGGGCGAGGCCCTCTTTGGTCTTTACAGTAGCGCTGGTATTCTCGCCGCAAGAAAATATGACAATGATGTGAAATGAACAGGGCGGGGCGAACAAATGACGTCAACTAACGCATTCTCGAGCGGCACGACCCAATATGTCGTCCAGGTCGAGGACCTCACAGGGCAGGTCAGCGCAGAGACCCGCGCTTTGGCAGCGCAGCTTGTGCAGTTCGCCTCGGAAAGTTTGAGCGCCTGGGTACCGGGCACCGGCACTATCCAGGTGAGGGTGATCTTTGATCCGGCCGTGACGATCGCTTCAGGTGGTTCGGTATTCGATAGCGCCACCACCCAAGTCGGCACATTCAACGGAGTCCCCGTCTACGAGACCGTGTTCGCGAACGAACTCCGCACGGGGGTTGATCTCAATGGCGCTGAGGCAGATGTGACCATCCGCGTCAATCCGAGTTTGAACGGCCTTTACCTCGATCCCTCGCCGTCGACGTCTTACGACCTTCCGTTGGATAGGATGGATTTCATCAGCGTGGTGAAGCACGAGCTTTTGCATGCGCTTGGCGTCGTCGGGCTGCGCGACCTCGCAACGGGAAATCTTCGTGCGGCGCAGCAATTCACATTCGACAAGTATGTGAGCATGATCGGTGGCCAGCCTTACTTCACTGGGCCCGAAGCGCAGGCTGTCTATGGCGGACCGGTCCCGTTGACCCCGGGCAACTTCTATCACTACGGTGCCACGGGGGCGAATCCTTCCACTCTTCTTGGCGGCATCCTGAATGGCGTGTTCCTCAATAACGGGTATCGCTATGAACTGAATGACCTGGACGTGGCCATCCTCAAGGATATTGGCGTCCAGACCTCAACCGCGGCGGACGCCCAGGCGCTGAAGTGGGGGAGCACCGGCGCGGATCTCATGATCGCGAGCGCGCCCTCGATCATGCGCGGATTGGCTGGCAACGACACATTGCGAGGCAGCGCCGGCAATGACCTGCTTGATGGTGGTGCCGGCAATGACAGCTTGGATGGTGGCGCAGGGTTGGACACCGCGGTCTTCGAAGGCGCTCGGGCGAGCTACACGATCACGCGCGCTGCGAGCGGAGCGGCAACTGTGGCGGCGCCGCAAAATGCAGACTCGCTGGCCAGCGTTGAGCGGCTGCAGTTCGCCGACGTCAACGTGGCCCTCGACATCGACGGCAACGGCGGAAAGGCTTACCGGCTCTACCAGGCCGCGTTCGATCGCGTTCCGGACGTGCCGGGCCTCGGCTATCAGATGCGCGATCTGGACAACGGGCTGTCCATCGTCGACGTGGCAAGAAACTTCATCCTGAGCCCCGAGTTTCAGGCCACCTACGGCGCCCTCACCGACAGCCAGTTCGTGACCCAGCTGTATCGCAACGTCCTCGATCGCGAACCCGAACAGGCCGGGCTCGACTTCCATGTGAACAACCTGGCCAACGGGGTGTCCCGCGAAGCGACCCTCGTTGGTTTTTCCGAGTCGCCGGAGAACAAGGCAAATGTGCTGCCGACGATCCAGAACGGCATGGTCTACACCGTGGATGGCGCGGGCGTGCCCATGACGGCCGCGAATTCGCTGGCTGCGTCTGTCCCGTCGCTTACCGTCGCCGGCGGTTCGCGCGGCACCGACTCCCTGACCGGCGTCGAGAAGCTCGTGTTCTCGGATATGAGCATTGACCTGGGCATCAAGGGTGATTCCCAGCAGATCTCGGCCGGGCAGTTGAAGCTGCTGCAGGAGCTCTATGTGGCATTCTTCAACCGCGTGCCGGAGGCCGAAGGCCTGGGCTTCTGGATCGACCAGGTGGCAGCCGGCCGCAACCTCGCGTCTATCGCGGATGCCTTCTACGCGGCCGCTCTCGTCTACTCCGATCTCACCGGCTACAGCTCGAGCATGACCAATCTTGATTTCGTGAAGGTGGTCTATGCGAACGTGCTGGGTCGCACGGATGGCGGCGATGCTGAGGGACTCGCTTTCTGGAGCGGCGCGCTTGAGCAGGGCACCGAGACTCGCGGTTCCCTGGTAGAGGCGATCCTCGACTCGGCACACACCTTCAAGGGTCATGCGCAGTTCGGCTACGTGGCCGATCTCCTGGACAACAAAGCGCTTGTCGCCCAATATTTCGCCATCGAGCAGGGCATCAGCTACACGGACCCGGCGACATCCATTGAACGTGGGATGGCGATCGCAGACGCGGTGACGAGCACGAGCACGTCGGAGGCGATCACCCTTATTGGGGTGCCGCAGATCCTGTAGCCCCGCTCGCGGCTAGCGCATGCCGGGAGCTCCGAGCCGCTCGTTGCTCGACTCGGCGTCGTCCTCGTCCCGATGGCCGCCGATCTCGAAGTTCGCCAAAAAGCCATGCGCATCCCGAAAGCGGAGCGATCCGCCTGCGACGTACTCGCCGATCCGCTCTGTCGTGATCCATCGGCGCCCGGTTTCCTCGGCCGCTAGCGCCGTCGTGTGGTACCCGGCGAAGGGGTCGGCCACCAGATGGCCGGGCACGGTCAGGAACTCGATGAAGAACTTGGCCAGGGCCTTGGGCATCATCGCTCCGTGCGGAGGCAGCCCATGCGCCGCGGCGTCGCTGCGCAGCTTGGCGTTCTCGCGCACGTCATGGGGATAGTGCAGGACGTTTCGCGGCAACGTTCCGGCGGCCTGGTTGCTGAAGCTGCCCGGACGCAGCCGATGCGCGCCGTCTCCATAGGAGGTGTGCCGCTGCTCACCGCCACGGCCCAGCAGCTGCGTATGGCGGTCCGTGTGCGGCCGCAACACGCGCCTGTTGTCGGCCAAAGTGCGGGACGGATCATTGGTCAATACGTAGCAAGGCTCGTACGCGTGTACGAGCTGCTGATGACCCACGCAGGCCCAGCGTGTCGGGCCCGGTGGCTTGGGACTAGTCCAGATTGCGCGGTCCATCAAGTGGAGTCCAAGCGATCGCTGCATGTCCAGCAGAGCGCGTTCGAGGTACAGCGAGCGCTCCGGCGAGCCGGGCATGAAAATATCGTTTGACAGATTGAGTACGACATTCCCCCCGGGCGCCAGCAACTTGACGATCGGCTCAAGCTGCCAGCAGATCCAGTCGGAGAACTCGCGCTCGTCCGGATTGCCGTAGGCGCGCGCGCGTTGCAGCGGGTAGGGGGTGCTGCTGAGGCAGAGATGCACCGGCTCGTCGATGCGCGTGAATACGTCGCGGGCCTCAGCCCAGAGTGCGAGCCCCAGCTTGGTCGAAAATCCCAGGAGCACCTGGCCCGGCGCGGCCGCGGCGAGATCGCGCGGCCGGTTCTTTGCGAGCTCCTCGGCACCGCGGGCGGTGACACGCCAAACGCCGTGCGCGCCGGTGCGCTCCAGAAGACCCAAATTTTTTAGACTTTGCTGCATCCAGCGAACGCGCCTTTTGGGCAGGCTCACGAGGCGCGCCGCGCGCCCGACGGGCGCTTTGGTGTCCCAAAACGACTTGTCCACCTCCAGCGACGCCGACAGGCGGTCGTACAGCTGCGGGTTGCTCAAGGCCCCGTCGCCGGATGCAGCGTAGGCCTCCAGAACCGGAGAGAACAGATCGAGCTGGGGCTTGTCGCTCATGGGCGAGGCGCCGGCGCAGCTTGCGCCTCCGCCGCGCTGAGGGCCTGCGCTCTGTCTTCGAAATCGCGTATCGCTTTGGGGATGGGGCTCATGGGAATTCTCCGTTGTTCACCCGCGCATGCCAGGTGCAGGCATCGGGCTGTCGTTGTGGGTTGGGTCGGCGGCTCCGGCCGGATGGATCCGCACCGGCTTGCGGTTGCCTTCCAGGACCTCGACGTATTCGCGCAGCCAGGCCGCCTGTTCCGGTTGCCCGGCCTGGGCCATCTTGTCGGCGATCAGGTTCGCGTACGCGCCGGCCTTCTTGGTGTCGCCCGTCCAGGCGGCATCCAGCACCTTCATCATCTCGCTCGCGTAGGGGAAGGGCGGCGTCGGGGCTTGCGTCGCGCGCCAGGCGTCATAGCGCTGCACGCCCCAGCGCAGGGCGTAGCAGCACCAGAGGAACCTGTACGTGTAGGTCTTGCAGCTGGGAAAGTCGCTGGTTTCCAAGTACACGCCATCGGGGCAGCACCCTGGCTCGTAGCGGCGTGGCTGGTAAAACCATTCCTGCAGCGCCACGATGGCCTGGGCTTCGCCTTCGTCGGCCTTGTTCATGACCTCATCGAGCTCGTCCCACATTTCGCGGCGCTCGTCCTTTTTCCAGTTGCGACCGGGCCCGCGTACCAGCTCGAAGCGCTGCTTGGCGATCTCGCGCTTGAAGGCGCGCGGGTCGAATTCGGAATGGCCGTCGCCCTTGTCCGTGGCTTCCAGCTTCTCGGCCCAATTCTGGTGGTCGATGTTCTCCAGCGGATCGCGCGAGGAGCACGCGTTGTCAGCCGGACGGAAAAAAGTGAACATGTCCTTCAGCCGCCGGAACACGTAGGTGCCCATGTCGCCCGTAAAGCACAGGTATCCCGGCCAGGTGATGAGGTCGAAGTGCATGTCGGTGGACCCTGGGGCCTGGAAGCGCAGGTGCCGCTGCAGGCCATCGTCCCGCAGCACCTCCATCTGGTGGGTCGCGATGTCGCGCAGGAAGCGCTCCGCGTCGAGCGCCGTGCGGCCACTCATGCCTGCTCTCCTGGGGTCGGGCTGCTGTCGACCGCAGAAGCATCGTCCGCCTCTGGCGGGATCTCGAGCCCCTTGTCGGCGCGCAGCGCCTGCAGGTCGGCTTCGTGCTGCGCCAGGCGCTCGCGCCACCTCGCCACCTCGGCTTCCCCGCGCTCGATTGACTCCTTGGTGAACTGCACGGCCAACTCGCAGTCGCGCAGCGCCCATTTCACGACCTCGGCCCTATCGGCGGAGAACGTGTTCTCGTACATGGGGCAGCCGTCGTGGGTGACGTTCGGCCAGCCCAGTTCCTCGCACTGCTTTTCGAGGACCCGGCCGTCCTCGAAGGTGTAGACCGTGATCGCCATCGCGAAAACATCCGCTTGGCCAACCAGCCTGGCCAGCAGCTGCGGGTCGGCGTCCATCTCGGCCTGGTAGCGCCGCAGGTCCTCGTTGGAGCGTCCGTCGTCACGTTTGGTGATCCGCCCCTGGGGGCCGATCACGATCAGGTCGTGGATGTAGCCCGACCCGATGCAGATGCCTTCGGGCGCCACGCTCACCAGGTGGCGGATTCGGTAGTGGTCCTTGACGCTTTTCCAACCCATTCAGAACTCCCTATCTCGGGCGACAAACCATATAACACAAGTAGGCAATTATGCCCCCTGAAGCATACTTGTTGCGAAACGCATTTCGTCGGCCGCAGCTTCCTGCGGCGCAGCCCACCTGCTGGCCCTCTGCTCCTGTGGGGGCACGTTCTTTCCCGAACCGACTCCTGACGGTGCGATGCGGCGGCGGGCCGGGCCTTTGTTCCAGACGGCGCAGGCTCCAGATAGGAACAACTGCAAAAGGAACAGGTTGCGGCTAGCGCAGGCTCGAGCAAGAGTGCGTCGCAGATCGCAGGCTCGCACTGGAGCGAGGCCGCCAGGTGCAGTGATCAGCTGGGGGAGAAGCAGTGGTCTCACAGGAAAGTGCTCGGGTGGGTCGGGTCGGCCAAGGGCTTACTTGTGTTATATGGCTTGCAAGCCTGCCGCCCTCAGCCGCGGGGCGCGGAGGGCGCGGCTGCGCCATCGGAGTCGCCGGCGTCCGGGCCATCGCCCAGCAGGCGGGCGCGGCCCGAATGCCAGTCGCTCAGGAAGGCTCGGGCATGGCCAGCAGAGACCAAGGCGGCGTTCACGACGCTCGGATCGAATGCGCCGGCGGCCACGATCACACGCTCCGATGCATCGGCGTGGCCTTCGGCTTGCAGCCTGCGCACGACGTCGGCCGCGAACTGCACGGCCGCATCGCGCGGCGCGGTCATCAGCAGCACGATCGGGCCCAGATCCTGCGGCGCGGCCGCGCTGGCGCCAAGTGCGTTCTCGCCGGCGCGCGCCATGAGGGAAATGGCCGCGCCCAGCTGCTCGTGCCCCCGCTCACCCGCTTCGTCGGCGGGGCGCTGCTTGCGCGGCCGCCCTTGGGGCCGCACGGCGATCTTGGGCTCCGGCCCGTAGACCAGGGCGATCTCCGGATAGGGTCCACCCACCGTGCGTGCGCCCTCGAGGAGGACATAGCCGCCGTCGGCCAGGAGCCACCGTCGGCTGGAACGGGAGGAGGGGTTGCGGGTCGCCATGGGATCTCTCGCAATGCCAGTCAGGCAACCGCGCGTTGCGGGGCTTCCTCGGTCATCTCGTCGCCTTCCTGCAGGCCGTGCAGCGCCTGCGCCTGCGCGCGATCGCCGAGAAACTGGTGAAGCGCTTGCGAGCCGGAGCTGCCGATGGCAAAGGCACCGACGGTGCTGCGCTGCGCACGGGCCGCGTCGATCTGGGCCTGGCGCTGCGCGGCCATCGCACGGGCATGCTCCGGCGCGCCAGGGCCACCGGCGATGTAGCGCTCGATGATGCGGTGGGCGCCGCCCGCGCTGGCCGCCACCGGCCAGGCCAGCACCCGGGCCTCGAACGGCTCGCTGGCCAAGTCGCTGGCCACGGCCGTGAGCCGCTCCAGCCAACGGCCGCAGGCATCCAGCAGGCCGGTGGCGGGCAGGGCGGATTTCAACCCGGCTTGCGCCAGCACAACGGAGCCCGACTGCGGTTCGCGCGGGCGCCAGGTCGACACGACCGCGCGGTCGCTGGCCACCGCGTCGACCACGAGCGCCAGGTTTCCGCTGACCGCGCCGGGGGCCAGCCGCACCGGGCCGCGGGCGGCGTCGACCGGGTTGGCCAGCTGCACGCCGGCAACTTCCAGCAGCCGCGCGGCGGCGTGCCGATCGGAGCCCGGCACATGCGCGAGTGTGTCGCCGCAAGGAGCCAGCAGCTCGCGCATCGCGTTGCTGATGCCGGCAGTGAGTTCGATGCGCACCGCAATGCAGACCTGGTCCCACAGCGCTCGCGCGGGCGCCCGGGCGACGCGAGCGACATGGGCTGCGGCGGCAGCGGAAAATGAATGGGAGGCTGTACGCATAGTTCGGCTCCTGAATTGCGTTTCGCAAACGCATTCAAGATACCGACCGATTTGGTGAGATTCAAACGGGGCTTGCGGCGGCCCGTTTGCATTGCCCGCGACGATGCGCTAGAAGCCGGGGCTCGACGTTCAGCCGTCCATGTGGGTCCAGCCCGTCTCGGGCACGGACTCGAGTTGCGCGACGACCAGGTCGAGCAGGCGCCGCTCCCACGCCCAGGCCAGCACGTCACGCAGCGCGATGCGCTGCAGCAGCTTGCTCTGGCTGGCCAGCTGCAGGCCGGATGGCGCCGGCGGCGCCGCACCTGCCGACAGCGCCACGATTTCCAGCAAGCGGGTCCAGTGCACGCCGCAGGGGGCTACGCGCCCAAAGCGGCGGCATAGGACCATCGCCTGGGCCACGTCCAGGCCGCCGGCCGACGCAACAGAATTCGCTGCCGGAACACAGGGAAGCACCGGCGCATGTGCGCGCGGGGCACCCTCGTCAGGCGTCTGGCCAGGCGAGGGTGGGCGCGTGAAAGGCTGGGTGTCCTCGAATCGTTCGAGGAGCTGCTGCTCGAGGAGTTGGAACTCCCGCAGCCCCGCCTCAGGATCCATTTCGAGCGCGGCCGGCACCGTGGCGCGCTCGTAGGGGAAGGGTTCGGCCTGCGACGCCACAGTTCACGTGAGCTGACGCCCACCAGGTGCAGGGGACACCGCCACGAAGTAGTCGCAGGCGCGCCGCCCTGCGATCTCGCCCATGTCGTGACCGCGATGCTCCATCAGGGCACCCTTGGCAGCTCGTCCACGACCACGCTGAAACCAGGTGTGGGAGGAACGAACTCGGCTCCATCCGAAAGCGTCGTGGGGAGGGTCGTCGTCCAGGTTTCCAACTTGACGACCGGCGTCAGCGCCACGCAATCCCCAACCTGAAGGCGATCCATGCGCACGAGCCGCGACTCGGTGACCACCAGTTGGTCGTCGATGACGGCCACAATCCTGCCGGTGGTCACCGTCGCCTGGGTTGGCTTGCCGTCGACGCACCCCGAAGGATAGTCACGGCTCGCCGTGTCCTGCAGGCTTCCGTACCGGACTTTCGGCACAAATTCCCGGCCGCCGGGCAACGTCAACTTGGCTTGCAGAAACGGGCTGATCCCTTGCACCGAGAGCGAAGCTTTCCAGCCATCCACACCGGCCTTGGACACGGTCACGAAGTAGCCCAGGGCGGCTAAGACGTCAGGCACGCTCTGCGAGCCCGCGTAGACCGGCGCGCCGGCGACGGCAATCAGCACCGCCAAAAACAGTTTCCTCATTCAAGCCTCCATAGAAATGAACCAGCCGACTTTACTGCGGCGCGCTGGCCAGAGCCTTGCCCGTGAGCGAATTCAGGAACTGCTCGATCAGCTTTCGGTCTTGCGCGGGAATCTCCCGCCCCAGTTGGAAGCGACCCATGAGCATGATGCAAGGGCCGGCCGCGGATGCCGCCCTTTGCGTTGACCGCGGCGAGCATGGCCTCGATGCCATCGCGAACATCCTGGCCGTATTTCGCCTGCCCACCGGTGATGCTGGCGCTTTGGCCGATCAGGATGGGTTGGTCCGGCGCGGCGCTGGCGACGCCTGGAGTCCCTAGCGCCGCGGCCACCGCAGCAAGGGACAGGAGCACTCTTCTGGAAAACATTTTTGAAGACCTCTCTGTGAAGTGAAGTGGGCAGTGACGCTTCCAATCGACCGAAACCGCTTTTATATTTCGCCACGCAGTATAGGTTCACAGCGCATTTAGCGTCTAGTTACAAAACGTTTCGAGATAACGGCATCCCCCCCGGCAGTAAATGGGGCGTACCTGAACCCGCTCCGCCGCGCGCAGCGGTACGCGCCCGAGGCCCTATGCGGGAGACGTGCAGGCGATGAGCGAGGCGCGGCCGTCGAAGCCCATCTCCGTACAAGCGCGTGCCGGCGGCCCCAGCTACTGGGCAGCAGCGGTGATGCGGGCGACAATGCTGCTGAATATCAATTCCGTGGCATGTCGAAACCCCGACCATGAAAGAGCTTTCCGGCTTCGCGCGCGAAGGCGGCTTCCGCTGCCTGGAATTCACCCCCACTGGTGACGGGGCGCCAGATCGCGCGATCGTCTACCTGCACGGTGCCGGCGAGCGGGGCGACGATGTGCAGGTGCTGAAGCGCTATGGCTTGCCGCTGCTGCTGGCCAGCGGGGCGGCGCGTGTGGACTGCGCGGTGCTGTGCCCCCAGCTGGATGCAAACGGCGACTGGGAGCCTGACCGCCTGGCGATGTTCCTGGCCGGCGTGCGCGCCACCTTCCCCAAACTGGCGCTCATCGGCTACAGCCTCGGGGGGCAGGGCGTGTGCGACGTAGTCGCCCGCCACGGGCCGGTTGCCAATTTGGCGATCGCCATCGCCGGACGCGGCGGCGAAGAGGTGCTTGCGCCGCAGGGTGGCGTTGTAGCCGTGGCCATCTCCGGGGAGGTGGACGCCTTGTCGTCGACGACTGCCTTCCTGAGAGGCGTGCGCACCAAAGGCGGCCTGTCGCACGAGATCGTGCTCCCCGGCCACGGGCACTTCATTTCGGAGATCGCGCTCGAAGAACCTTTGTGTCGATCGTTGCTCGAGGAGGCGGGGTTCAACATCCGGTTCGCGCGAGACGAACTGCAGGCTTAAGCAGAGAGCCTATGTCTGTACCAGCTGTGCCAAACAATACAGGACGTCAAGGGGCAGAGATGACGAACTATGAGCAGGGTAACCAGCCACGTTTCGGACCTGGAAATTCATCCTCAGCTTCTGCCGGTGAGAAGTCGTCCGGAACGGGCAGAAGCAAGACCGGAGAGAAGATCTATTGCGCCGAAACGCAGTTCCTGATCGTGAGCGGCGTGAAGGGCTCGGGTATCGACCGCGAAGGGGCCGTCGTCTTTGTTGACGGCAACGTCGGTGCTGGCGAGATGAAAGACTTGGGGCTGCGACCGCTTGCGCTTTTCACGCTCGTCATCCCATCTTTCAGGATCTACCGTCGCCAGCTTGTAGACCCTAGGGCTGCGCTCTCGGTCACCGCATTCCTTCAGGAGTGCTGGTCTGAACGACAGGGCATTGGGTTACCCAGGTACTTGGAGATGCGAGAGCCCGTTGCGGCGCTTGACCGGGGATTCACCGGCTGGCTCCAGGCACTTGAGGTCGATTCGGTCACCGTCCCCACCGGCACAAAGGCCCATATCGCGTTCGAAAAAGTGGCCTCCGCAGTCGGACAGTTTGAGTGCACTTTTGCTTTGCGCAGCCACCCGCTCCAACTGAAGCTCGACGAGGCGAATGCCGGCCTGAATTACTACGACCGGTTCAGGCAGCAATGCACCAGTGAAAAGTCGATGGTCATTCACAATCAGGAAATGTTCCTTGCCCGAGAGAAGCGGTACTGTCGAGCGTCGTCGCTCCCGGTTGACTGTGACCTGCGCAGCCTCGTGTTCCGCACCACTTCGAAGCCTTCGCCTGAGACGGCGATTTCTGAGGGAGACGTCTTTCACAATCCGCCTCCCGGGCTGAAGGAGTTGCTTGAACAATGGCCAGGCGGGAAGACGCGCCTCTTGTCCTCGATGGGCCTACGTGCGGAAGATCTTCGCTGGTGGCTCGGTTTGAAGGCACACCTTCCGGAGGGGCCGCGCCACCGCCTTTTCGATTTTCTGCGAATCGAGAGCGAGGACTATGAAAGCGATGGGCCGGACCTGCACTACGAACTTTCGGGAGGCTATCTCATCGTGGCAAAGAACCAGCGCTCCATGAAGGCGCTCTATAGCGAGCTGTCGCATGGAGGCGATCTGCGCCTCTCCTTCGAAGTATTGCCTCCCGACGGATCGATCCCGTTGAACCGAGTGATGGTTTTCGCAAACTGGGGCAACCTGGCAAACATCGCTATTTTCCCGGCTGAGCCTTGGGTGTCTGCTCTACTTGATGGCAAGACGCTGATCAATTTTTCTGGACCGATCCGTGCACCGAGCGCGGTCTGGCAAGACGTTAGGACGATTCTCGAGATTCAGGGCGATCTGGAGAACGTAGCGCGGATCGGTGCCATTCTTGAGAGCCGCCACCAAGGGTGGTTCGACTCACTAGAGCAGAGGCACTCGTCGAGGCTCGTGGGCTGGGCCAACCAGTGAATGGTCGGTGTCGCAGCGAGGTTGCGACCTAGCACCCGAGCGAATCGGCCTACACCGGGGACTCAGCAACCAGTTTCAGTAGTTCGCGCTTGCCCTTGGCATTCGCCGCGCGCCAGGCCCGCCGAGCTGCCTCAATAAAGCGCTCCTCGGCAGCATCTGGGGCTACGTCAGCTTCATGCCGCTCATCGAGCCAGCCGGCCGACTTGCGGCAGCGGTTTTCTAGCTGGCGAGCGAGCTTGTCGCCTATGGGCCTGGAGCTCTTCACCTGACTCCACATGCTGGGCGAGATCTGCACCATCGCTGCGAATGACTGATCCAGTCCTTTGGGCGCTTCACCAGCAGAGATGCGCTCCTGAAGGAACTCCTGATAAAGGGCGATGGCGTTGTGGCGGCGGGTGACGGTAATGTTGGGCACGTTGTAGGAAAACTGCGACAGCGAAGAAAAAGATTGTGGGGGCAGAGTCTTTTCCAATTCAGGTATGAGCCTGGAGCGGTCAGAGATCGGCGGCGTGAGGCGAGTCGATCCGTTGTAGACCAGCGCAGTGTATTGGCTCCCTGGATGTTGGGGTTCTTTCTTGACCATTGTCTTGATCCTCGGAGCTCAGCCCCGTAGGGGAATCAACCCGTACGCGCCGGGATGCGCCTGAACAGCGCCAGCCGGGCTTCGTTGAGTTCTTCGGCTGCCTGGATGTCGGTCAGCGCATGGGCCAGCGCATGCAAGTCTTCCAGCGTGATGTCCTGTCGCAGGAACGTCGCCGCCTGCGGCAGGCTGGCCAGTTTGTCCAGCGGCGTCATCGCGTCCTTGGGCCGGTACACCCGCTTGATGCGCCCGGGCTTCTTGGGGTCCGCCACGTCGGTGGCGAACAGGCACGGCCGATGGAAGTTCAGGAACGGGTTGAGGTACTCCAGGCAGAAGGTGTTGAAGCGCCCCGCGTGGCGCTGGGGGATGTGCTCGTAGCCAAACAGCTTGCGCACCACCGCGCCGTTCTTGGTCTCGGCCAGGCCGTTGTCGTTGCTTCGCCGCGGGCGGCTACGGGTGAATTCGATGCGCAGCTTGTCCAGCATCCTGGCCACCTGGTGGTTGACGTACTCGCTGCCGTTGTCCGCGTGGAACCCCAAGATCTCGAAGGGGAACTGAGCCAGCATCTGCTCGATGACCGGTAGCAGATGCACCTCGGAGATCGTGCGCACGCTGGCCACCACCTGCCATTGCGTCACGCAGTCCACTGCGTTGATGTGGTACAGGCCCTTGGTGCCGTCCAGGTCGCCCTGATGGACGCTGTCGATGCGGATGAACCCCGGGCGCCCCTCGGGGGCGGGAGCCTTGCGCAGCCCGATGGTGGCCGCCTGGGTGGGCCGGGTCTTGGTCAGCATCACGCGCTGGGCGCGGTAGGGCGCGCTGTTGCGCAGGTTGTACAGGTGGCCCACCGAGATCGAGCCCAGCCGCTGGAACCGGGCGTCGCCAAAGACATCGCGCTGGCGGCGCAGTACACAGGCCGTGGCCGGCCCTGACAGCGTGTCCATGGTCCGATCCACCTCGACCAGCAGGGCCACGTCGGCAGCCGTGTAGCGCCGCGCAAAGGCGTGCTCGGGGGCGCGGTATTCCTTGATCAGCCGCTTGCCGCCGGTCCAGCGCGAGACCAGCCGCGTCACCTGGGCGCGGCTGTAGCCGCTCAAGTGCTGCAGGTAAGCCAGCACCGCTCCGCGCTCTGAACGCGGCAACTGGCGGTAGTCGAAGCGACGCAGCACCGATTCAATCCACCCGTAGCGTCCCTCATCGTCCTCGGCCCGCCGAAACTCCAGGGCCTGTGTTCCCGCCACCACCTGGCGCACTTGCTCCAGCGTGCGCACCTGTCCCTCGTTCATGTCGATCACCATCGCTTCGATGATCGACTCGCCGCACCGGCGTGCTGCCCATCAGCCGCCAAACCGCCTTCCCCAGTCCCCTCCAGGCTCATACCTCGTTGGAATCACGAGCCTGGCTCCAGGCTCATACCTCGTTGGACAAGACTGGCAGTTGACAGCGGAGTAAAGACTATTTACAGTCCGCCCATTGCCTGAAACGGCAAGACCTATTTTCAACACAAGGAACCCATCGTGAGAACCCGGCCCGCAATGACAACCAGCTCGAACCACATCGTGGGTCGGGTTGCGTTTACGCGCGCCGCCTCAATGGGCGGATGCCGACCAATCGCATCCCTTCCCAGCGCAAAGCAGTCCGTCCAGCCGTGGGCGAATGCTTATGAGGATCGTGCACATCCGGGGATGGAAGACGTGTAGCTACACACCTTCCATCGACTCTTTCGAGAGGCCCGGATTCCAAAAGGATCCGGGCCTCTCTGCTTTTCAGCCCCTCGGGGCGTGCGGCCATCGCGCCGCAGCGCTGCACGCAACGGCGTCAGCGACTGTTCGTTAACAAGATGCCGCGGGGCAGCACCGGTAACTGGCCGACTGCGAGCCTCGCAATTGCGGATGTAGCTCAGTGGTAGAGCGCAACCTTGCCAAGGTTGAGGCCGACGGTCCGATCCCGTCCTTCCGCTCCACTTTCGGGTGTGCCCTCGCGCCACTGCCCCGCGCGCAGCCGTGGGAACGGCAAGGGCAGGATGTGCATGGGGTAGCGCCCCATGTGCAGCGAGAGCACCTGGCCGGTTCGCCGGTCACTCGCGCTTGGACACAGCCGAAAGTGGATATTTGTTTTCGCCCGCGTAGCTCAGTTGGTCAGCAGCACTCGCCTTGTAAGCGAAAGGTCGTCCGTTCGAATCGTGACCGTGGGCTCCAGAGTGCTTCGCGTTACCTGCTGGTGCGTGCGCGTTGAGGCGCCAGGCATTGCGACCTGGAATGCGATGCGAGGTCAACCAGCATACAGATTTGTCGTGTTCGTCTAGACGGCCGAGGACACCACCCTTTCAAGGTGAGAACACGGGTTCGATTCCCGTACACGACTCCAGATTCATTTGCTGCGGGGTGGGGGAGCCTGGCCGTCCCCGTGGGTTTCATACGCCCAAGATCGCTGGTTCAAATCCAGCTCCCGCAACCAGCAACCCGAAGCGCCGGCGGCCGCATGGCTGCCGCGCGCGGAAACCGGCCGCAAAGATTGGGCGGCCCCGGAACTCGTCACCGGGAGCAATTGATCGGTTACGCGGGTTGCGCCGCGTGGACTCACCGATCGAGTGCTGGCAGGAAAGCTGCAAATACTGCTCCTGGATCGTGGCAGCCGGTGTGCTGCCCGGACCCTGCGATCACCCGCATGTGAAACGTGGGGAGTGGTTCGGTGGATGCTCAAGGCGGGCGGCTGGTCTCGTAAGCCTACGCCCGTACAAGCTGTTCACCATCGTTTTCTGGCTCGCCGTCGCCAAGCGACGTTGGGCCCGTTTGGATCGTTGGCCGAGAGGTCCAAGGCGCCGGCTTGCTAAGCCGTGGTCGCGCAAGCGGCCCGCTGGTTCGAATCCAGCACGATCCGCCAGTTTCACGGGGGTGTAGCTCAGTTGGCAGAGCACCTGGTTTGCAACCAGACTGTCGCAGGTTCGATGCCTGTCACCTCCACCAGATCCGGTTCGTTAGCTCAGTGGTAGAGCGCTTCCCTGTCCAGGAAGTGGTCGCCGGTTCGATACCGGCACGAGCCGCCACGTGTTTTTTCGCCGCAATAGCTCAGTCGGTAGAGCGGCTGTTTGAAGGACAGCGCGTCGTTGGTTCGATTCCATCTTGCGGCACCACGTCACCGAGTCCAGGACGATTGGCAGAGAGGCCTATTGCAGCTGCTTTGAACACAGCCGATCTTCACAAGGTCCGCCCGTTCGAATCGGGCATCGTCCGCCACCAGGTTCATATGCGTATAGCTCAACTGGCAGAGCGACGGTCTCCAAAACCGTAGGTTCCGAGTTCGATTCTTGGTGCGCATGCCAGACCCCCAGCCTGTGGAACAGGTCCCGCCACATGGGAAATGCGGCTCTGCTTGCGCGTCTGCAATCGGTATGACGCGCCGTGCAGGTACTGTGCGCAGCGCGAGCAAGGACTGGTGCAACACAGTTGCGCGATCTGCACCCGACAAGTGATCGCGATGCCGGCAGGCAAGCTGCAAGTCGTGTGGGCCCGGAAGGCCTGGGCGCATGGACACCGCGGAACAGTGCCTGAGAGGCCTAAAGGCGCGCGTTGGAAACGCGACGGTCGCAGCGATGCGGCACGAGGGTTCGACTCCCTCCTGTTCCTCCAGTACATGGAAGGTTGCCCGAGAGGTCTATGGGCGCTGTTTCGAAAACAGATGGTCGCGCGAGCGGCACGAGCGTTCGAATCGCTCACCTTCCGCCACATTCAATCAATTCGCCCCGCTAGCTCAGTTTGGATCAGAGTACCCGGCTACGAACCGGGGGGTCGGCCGTTCGAATCGGTCGCGGGGCGCCACTTCCCAGCAAGCACCAGGATGGTTGGCAGAGCGGTTTATTGCGGCGGGCTGTAACCCCGTTGTCCCTCGGGACGTCCCTCGTTCGAATCGAGGACCATCCACCAGCGCTTCCGCACACCAAGTACCTTTTCATCGCGGGCCTGGCCGAGAGGTTAGGCGGCGGCCTCCCAAGCCGTACAGACCGGATCGTTACCGGTGGCCCGCTCCAGTTCCTCGGCACAATGCGAGCATGGCGCTCACCCCCCAGCAGTGCGCAGCTCGCGCAGAGATCTACCTCGAGCACGCAGCCGCGGCTTTGCAGGTTCATCACGCGGCGCACCGGCGAAGCGTCGAGGCTGGGCAGCATTCGGAAAGTGCCCTCAAGCGGCTCCTCACCAATCTGCTGGGCTCGGAATTCAATTACCTCGCAGCACGAGGGCGCCTTCCGGGCTTCCAGCGCTACTGCGGCACTGCCCCGGGTGAGAGGGGCACGGACGATCATGTGGTGCCCCTGGCGCTGATCGTTGGCCACCTGGCTCGCAACCCGGCACTGGCCAAGACGAAGAACGCGCTGAGGACCTTCCTGCAGGAGCACCTGGTCATGGCGTACATCCCGGTAGCCATGAACGCGCGGCTCGCACGGAGCACCATGCCGAACGAACTGTGGCACCGCAGTGGGTTGGCCACGGGCGCCAAGCTGAACGCGATCTGGGGCCGCTACCTGGGTGCGACACCCCCGATCGCGAGGCCCGGCAGCCGCCTGAGCGGCGTGGTCGAATGGCGGGCTCTGGATCCGCAAGCGCGCCGCGGTGGCCACCATCCCTGACTTCTAGTACCGTAGGCAAGCGGTCGAAGCCGCGGAATTGCAAACTCCGCATTACCGCCGGTTCGAATCCGGCCGGCACTTCCATTCTTCCCGTCCAACCTCCCGCTAGCTCAGTGGACAGAGCAGCGGGCTTCTACCCCGCGTGTCGGCCGTTCGAATCGGTCGCGGGAGGCCAACCCTTTTTTTACACTCGCACAGGAGGTGCACCATGCGATTCAGAGCTTCAGCAGCGCGCGCGCCTCGAGTGCGCAGGCGCGTGGTCCTCGCGTTCGCCCGCCGGATCGCGGACTTCCGCTTGGGTCGCGATCGCGAGCTGCGCCCGCCGGTTCGGCCCGGGATCGAGGTCGACCTGGCGCAGCGTGTGCGCGAGCGCGGAGAGTGGTGAGCGCGATGCTCCTGCTCCTCGCTCGTCAGAATTTTCCCCGATAGCTCAGTGGGTAGAGCGCCTGGCTGTTAACCAGGATGTCGGAAGTTCGAGACTTTCTCGGGGAGCCAATTTCATTTCAGCCGCGTAGCTCAGTGGTAGAGCACCGTCTTGATAAGGCGGGGGTCGTTGGATCGTTCCCAACCGTGGCTACCAAGATTTCAAACGGCGTATAGCGCAGCCTGGTAGCGCGCGTCTTTCGGGAAGACGAGGTCGCAGGTTCGATCCCTGCTACGCCGACCAGCACACATTTCCGCGTGGCGCAGCCAGGTAGCGCATCTGGTTTGGGACCAGGGGGTCGCCGGATCGAAGCCGGCCGCGGAGACCAGTCTTAGCGCGCCGACGTCTGCTGACGGCGCAGCCAGACACGACAGAATGATTCGCATGGCGGAATCGTAGACTGGACCGGCTCGCGGTCCAGGAACAGAACGAGTTCTCGGGGTGTGGCGCAGTCTGGTAGCGCGCGCGGCTGGGGGCCGCGAGGCCGCAGGTTCAAGTCCTGCCATCCCGACCATCTTGCTGAGGGCGCCGCGTTCGGAAGCGCTGTCCGGTGAAGCGGGGATCGTGACCCCAAGTGAGGCGGTTCAATTCCGCGTCGGGCATGGTCGCAACAACCCGGGCCTTCGGGTGCCTTCAGCAAGACGGTTTTCATGGTGCGTGTGGCGCAGTGGTGGCGCTCCGGGATGTGACCCCGGTGGTCGTCGGTTCGATCCCGACCACGCACCCCAATCTCTTCTTCAACTTCATGAGGCCATGGCCGATCGGCTTAGGCACCGGATTGCAAACCCGGACAGGCGCGTTCGATTCGCGCTGGCCTCTCCAGATTTCTTCAACAGCGCGTCGCGAACTCGAGTGGCAGAGTAGCGGACTCTTACTCCGTGCCGAAAGGCAGTCAGGGTTCAAGTCCCTGGCGACGCACCATCTCTTTGATTCCCCTCGTGGCGAAATTGGTAGACGCGCCGGCCTCAGGTGCCGGTGTCCACGGACGTCCCTGTTCGAGTCGGGGCGAGGGGACCAGCAACGGGCGTCGCTGCGATGCGCCGCACACGCATGGTTCGGTAGCACAGTGGTAGTGCGTCGGCCTCATAAGCCGAAGGGCGCAGGTCCGATTCCTGCTCGAACCACCAACATCCACCCATTGCGCGCTTAGCTCAGTTTGGAAGAGCACTTGGCTTTTACCCAAGGGGTCCGCGGTTCGATGCCGCGAGCGCGCACCAGCAGTCGACGGGGAGTCGCCAAGATGGCCTAAGGCACCGGACTTTGATTCCGGCATTCGTGAGTTCGAATCTCACCTCCCCTGCCATCACCAGCCCTCTAGCTCAGCCTGGTAGAGCGTCGTCCTTACAAGACGAGGGTCGCGAGTTCGAATCTTCGCGGGGGCTACCATCAATTCGCGCGTGTGTGCATGCGTCGCAAATCCGCCAGCGCCTCGGCCTGTTCGTCTTCATCGCCGCCGATGGCGATGTCCTCCCAGGTCCCGTCCGGCTTAAAGAGCCGCAACGCCGCGCATGTCACCTCACCGCGCTCGAACCGATCCTGCAGCTCGCGGAGCGCGCGCATCGAATCGTCCTTGCCCATCACGGCGTCGTATCGCGGAGGCTTGTCCTGGTCCATGGCCGTTCATCTTAGCCCGCCTGGCGAAATTGGTAGACGCGCAGCGTTGAGGGCGCTGTGCCGCAAGGCGTCGCGGTCCGACTCCGGGGGCGGGCACCAACATTCAACGCGCCCGTAGCTCAGCCTGGACAGAGTGCTTCCCTCCGAAGGAAGAGGCCGGTGATTCGAATTCACCCGGGCGCACCACATCCCAAACCAATCAACCACCACCACCCGGAGGCTCCGATGAACGTCCTGCAGCTCGACATCCAGGGAACGCCCCAGGCGTGGATCTCGCTCGAGCAGGCGGCACTGCACTACGCGAGCGACGCGGTCGCCTGGGAAGAGGGCACTGGCCCGCTGACCATCATGCGCGGCGGCTGGAACGTGGCGAGCGGCCGGCAGTCGCAGATTTCTGTGCACCCGATCATCGCCGTCCGCGGCCGTCCGAATGTGAACCTGTTCGACGTGGTGCCCGGCGTCACGAAGAGCAAGCTGCTGCGTCGCGATCGCTACACCTGCGCGTACTGCGCCCTGGTGTTCCCGGAGCGCGATCTGCAGTGCGAGCACATCGTGCCGGAGTCCCGCGGTGGCGAGTGGAGCTGGATGAACCTGGTCAGCGCCTGCGCGAGCTGCAACATCCGCAAGGCAGCACGCACGCCGGAGGAAGCGGGGATGCCGCTGATGTACACGCCCTATGTGCCCAACCGGTTCGAGGCCTTCCTCCTGGAAGGCCGCCGAATCAGGGCAGACGTGCATGATTGGCTGGCCTCGCGGCTGCCCAAGCACTCCAGACTGCAATAAGGGCGCCTTCGGGCGCCCTTATTTTTTGCCCCGCTTTGCAGGGGGGTTTATATCCCGTCGATAGGCGGACAAATGGGATGTAGGATTCTGCCTAATGACAGACCGATAGGAGACTCTTTTGGAGCCGGAATTTTCACCATATGCCCCAATCCGCTGGAGGGATTTGATGTGGTGGCACTTCGCCCAACAGGCCGCGCAGCGCGGCTTCGTACAGCGCAACGGAACCGTCGCAGAAAATCTTCTGGACATCATCCAAGAGCACTTGGTCAATGTGATGATGCGGGACATGGTCATGAGAACTCGTGCTGTCGCGGGCGATGAGGGGATCTTTGGCCAGGCAATGGCGAAATTCATGATGCAACGCCATTGGGTGCCCCTTGTCGCCCAGTACGAGCTGAACGGCCGGCAGATCTTCGATGTGGACGACGAGGTGATGCACCTACTCGCCAAAACAGACGTCTCGGACTGCACGCTTGAGGATTGGAATCCTCCATACGAGGCGTTCTTTCTTCGCTTTGGAAAGCAAGAAAACACCAGTCTTCTTTTCGGACCGGGAGAGACCGAGCACTTGGACGGGGCTTTCGTTGCAGTAACTCCGTGGGACGACACCGGGGCGCGTCGAATCAAGTTTGGGCTGTCCACCGTCAAAAACGATGGCCGTGGCGTGATGATGCCCGGCTATTTCCTGGACTTTATTCCGGCGGAGACCCGGATGCCGATCAAGGCAGCAATCGAAGCCGCGCTGGCCCGCAAGATTGCCGAGATTGAGGACGCGCCCGGGGACGGCAAGAGCGCGCTAGTCCTAAACGAGATTCGCAGGGACGAATATAGAGAAGGCGCAGAGCTGATGCGTCAGGGGATCGCTCTGATCGTCAATTCACTCTTCTATATCGAGTCGCTGGGCGAGCGAACGACAAGTCGATCGCCTGGTCGGGATGTCCCCCCCGATCTACACGCACTGTGGGCTCAGAAGTCTCCGAAAGGAAGACAACAGCAAGCGCAGAAGATTCTCGACAACGGGTATGCGATGGTGCATATGACCGGCTCAGAGTCGGTGAAGCATCAAAGCACCGGTGATCGCGGCGATGCTGCGACACACTGGCGCCGCGGCCACTGGCGCATGCAGCCGCACGGGGAAGGCCGTCAGCTCGTGAAGCGGGTTTGGATTCGTCCCGTCATGGTGAACTCCGAAAAGCCTCACGAAGATCTGCCCGGTCGGATCTACGCCGTTCGCGAAGGCGGCGGTAACGCGACGCACTGAAATAGAAATTCACTCACCACGGCCTGTTCGCGCAACTGGTTCACTGCTTCTCCGAGCGGCGCATCACGGCCGATCTTGGCCATTCAGATCACCACCGCCACGATCGCGCCGCCCACGACGGCGCCGATGACCGAGGACATCAATAGATGCACCCTCAATTCATAACAGAATCATCACCACGACGAGTGCCAGATCGCTCCCATTGCTCTTGCAGCGCGTCCGCGAGCTCGCTGTTCGTTTTCGTGTCATAGACCCGCGTTGTCACAGCAATCGAGGAATGTCCGAGGATCGCTTGGGCGCGGCGCGCTTCACCGCCAGCTGCCATGAACTGTGTCGCCATCGTGTGGCGAATCGAGTGCGGGCCGCGGCCGGCCTTGGTGAATTCCTTCACCAGGTCCGCTGCCTTAGTCGCGTCAAGCTCCAGCTGCCCAACGTTCTTCACAGCGAGCTTGAACAGTTCGACGATGTCGCGATAGAAGGTGTCGTCGCTGATTGGCCCCTGCGCTCCGACGCGGCCTCCAATCCAATACATGCTACGCCCCGCTTCATCGTCCCCTGGCAGTGTCGGAAGGTCGATGGCGCTGCGGAATAGCGCAATCTCCTGCATGAGTGACTCTGGCACCGCCTCAAAGACAGGCCCGTCACCTTTGCGGGTACGCTGCAACGTCCAAGTGCCATCGCGCGACCGTTGAAGGTCGCCCCACACGATTTCGGCCGCAGCTGAGCGGCGCTCCCACGTCGCCCTGAGCATGGCGAGCGCGAGGCGGCGCCGCGCCGCGACGCGGCCAGTGCGCGGGTTAGCCGGATCGCCGTGCGCGTCGCACGTCACGTGCCACAGAAGCGACCAAGCTCGATCGGACAGGGCCTTCGCCACGCCAGGTGCGTCTGGTGCGGGGGCCTGGCCAGGGAGTGCACCCTTGCCCTTCTGCTTCTTCTTTCCCTTCCGGCGGAAAGGCTTGAAGGGGTTGACAACGACCGCTGGCTGAGGCGGCTCACCCACCATGGCGCCGGCGAGCTCCTCATACATGCCGTGCAGGATTACCACGGCATTGCGCAAGACGGTTTTCGTTCGCTTTGGCCGAAGACGGCTCACCCCCCACATCGTGGCCGCCCATTCAGGCAGATCCGGCAATTTGGGCGGCTCTGGCAACTTCGGCAGGTCTGGCGCACCTTGCGGGGGCTGGATCCACGCCACGTAGCGGGCGGCATCCTCGTAGCGAGCCTGGCGCAGCAAATTGTCGCTGGGCGGCACCTCTTTTCGCAGCGCGGCGAGGAAGGCGAGCCACCGCCCGGCCTCCCGCCGATATGCGCGGCACGTGTGCTCTGAGTCTTCCGCGCGAGCCTGGAGCCAATAGGCGAGGCACCAGACGTCGCTGCCGGGAGAGCCGCGCGCCATCCCTGCAGCGGCGACGGGGAGCCCCGCCGGCAGGCTCACCGCGAACTGAGAGGGCGATTCGTTCGGCATCAGCGCCATTTTCTCACTCTCGCAGCCCGGTTCGACCCAAATTGCGCGGACCCGGGCAAATGCAACTAGTGGAGGCCAACGGACGGCGAACTCGGTTGCTCCTGCTCCTCGTCGGGCCCCGGAAAGGTGAACCCCATCGAAAAACTGGTCTGGGTAACCGATACCTCCAGGAACTCAGCACCCTGCGCTGCAGCATCGAGAACCGCCTGAGGCAATCCAAAGAGCGTGATCACTGTGTCGTCACCGCCCATGATCTCCCGAGCAGCCGAATACCAGTCATCGAAATCCATGTTCTTCGGATCGCTTTCGCGGGCGTAGGTCACGCCAGGCGACGGCTCTCCTACACCCGCGCTCATCAGGTAGACGCCCTGGTCTTTGACGAGCAGCAAGGCGGGGCCAATCGTGGCCATGTCGATGTTCGCCTTGTCCGGCCGCCCATCCACCTCTTTGACTTTCCCGCCTTTGTGATGCTTCGGCTCGAACAGCACGTCGTAGCCAAAGGTTCGTTCGGGTGCCGCCAAGGCGTGCTGAGCGAGCTTGACGACGCGCTCGATCGCGAAATTCAGTGTTTTTGGCATCCTGCTGCTCGTGGCGCCTTCACCCGCAACTGCCCACGTGGCCGCATTGCGTGCAATAGTCACAGCCGTCCTTGCGGATCATCGCGTGGGCCCCGCACTCCGGGCATTTAGAGCCTGCCAAAGTGAGCGGTGGACCACCTTCGACGCCCGTGGCGGCCTCATTGGGGCGCGAAGTCGCCACCGATGCGCCAGCGCTCGCTTCGACACCAGCCGACGCCGGCGCTAACGCACCGTTACGCTGTGCGATCAAGTTCTGGATGGCAAAGGCGATCGCAGCCACCTCCGAGTCGTGCCACATCGGCACCGAGGTTCCGTCCGCCTTCTGGTACGTCCCGAGGCGCACCGGCCCCCGATCCCACGCGACCTTTCGCATGTCGCTCAGGGCCCGGTCCAGAAAGCCTCCGCGGGCCGCCAACGAGAGTAGCCGCATGCTGGCGGTGATCCACTCCTGCGACTCGCCGCTTTGCCCCACGGGCATGAAGAATTCGACCGCCCGTTCGCGGCCGTCGGGCAGCGGGATGAACGACACGACCAGGTAGAGCGCCTGGCGGCCCTGTTGAGTCCAGTATTCGACCTTCTCCACCATGCCGGGCAGCACGCCTTTTGGCCGTTTCGCGATTACGGAGCGCATCGGATCGACCGGCTGCACCGCCAGCCTCTCGCGTTCGGCGTCCACATCGATCGCCGCGCTGAGTTCGTTCACACAGCGCATCAGGTCGACCTCGGGCGCTGCCGCCGGCGCGGCCGGCGCCGGGGCGACCACGGAGGTCTCCAGCACCGAGCCCAGGATCTGGTTGGGGCGGTAGGTGGCCATGCCCTTGAGCCCCGATTGCCACGCCTCGTGGTACAGGTGCTTGAAGTCCTCGTATGGGTAGTCCTCGGGGATGTTCACCGTCTTCGAGATGGCCGTGTCCACGTAGGGCTGCACCGCCTCCATCATCGCCAAGTGATCGGAGACACTCATTTGCAGAGCTGACACGAAATACTCGGGCAACTGCGTCACGTCGCCGCCAAGCGAACGGTACAGCCGCCAGGCATGGTCTTCCACGCTGTACTCGGTGGTGCTACCGCCGGCCTCCCGCTTCTTGCGCCGATAGCTCCAGGAGAACGCGGGCTCGATACCGTTCGATGCGTTGTCAGCGAAGGCGAGGCTCACCGTGCCCGTGGGAGCGATTGCGAGCAGGTGGCTGTTGCGGATACCGTGCGTGCGGATCGCCTGCTGGAGGGGCTCGCTCAGCCGGCTGGCGAAGGTACCTTCCTCCAAATACTGCTCGATGTTCAGTGCCGGGAACGCGCCTTTCTCCCGAGCGAGTTCCACCGAGGCGGAATAGGCTGCATCGCGCATCCGTTCGGCGATTCGCCTCGCAAGCTCGCGGCCTTCGGGCCCGTCGTAACGCAGACGCAGCATCGCCAGGGTATTGCCCAAGCCGGTGAACCCCACGCCGATGCGGCGCTTGGCCATCGCTTCCGCGCGCTGCTGGTCCAGCGGCCAGTGGGTAATCTCGAGGACGTTGTCCAGGGCGCGCACCTGCAGCGCCACGGCCTTCGCAAAGGCGTCGAAGTTAAATTCGGGCTCGCCGCCGATGCCGAAAGGATTGGACACAAACCGAGTCAGGATGACCGGTCCCAAGTCGCAGCACCCGTAGGCCGGCAACGGCTCCTCACCGCAAGGGTTGCACGCATCGATCTCCTCGCACCCACGCAGGTTGTTGTCGCGGCGGATATTGTCGATGAACAAAATCCCCGGTTCGGCGAAGTCGTAGGCCGAGCGCATCACGATGTTCCACAGTTCCGCCGCTGGCACGCTGCGGTACACCCACATCCCGTCCGGGCGCTCGTGGGCGCCCTGCGCGATCAACAGGTCGCCGGGCCTTGCGCGATGGACCAGATCCCACTCAGCGCCGGCATCCAGGGCCGCGATGAACGCGTCCGACACGGCGACCGACACGTTGAAGTTGTTCCAGCGGCCCGGCTTCCGCTTGGCGGTGATGAACTCCACCACATCGGGATGGTCGATGCGCAAAACGCCCATCTGAGCGCCGCGGCGCGAGCCGGCGCTTTCCACGGTGGCGCAGGAATGGTCGAAGACGTCGATGTAGCTGCAGGGGCCCGAAGCGATGGAGGCGGTCGCCTTCACCAACGCGCCGCGCGGCCGGATGCGCGAGAAGTCATAGCCGACGCCTCCCCCGCGGCGCATGGTTTCGGCCGCCTCGCGCAGCGCCTCGTAAATGCCGGGCAGGCCGTCGTCATCGACGCCCTGTATGCAGTCCCCCACCGGCTGTACGAAGCAGTTGATGAGGGTTGCCTGCAGGTTGGTGCCGGCGGCGCTCATGATGCGGCCCGCCCCGATGGCGCCAGCCCGCAGATTCGAAAGAAAGCGCTCCTCCCAAAGTGCCCGCTCGTCTTCTCGCTCCGGCATTGCCAGCGCTTTGGCGACGCGCCGCATCAGATCGAGCTCAGTCGCTTCGCCGGGCTTGAGATATTTTTCCTTCAGCACATCGGCGCTGATTGGCTGGATCGCGGTCGCCAGGACCGTGGTGTCTTCGCGTTTCATAGGTTCTTTCCTTTAGATGCTCTCTTGCTTCCAAGAAGTCTCGCGGACTCCGCGATGATCGACCAGTCTATGGATGCGGGGATTCAAGTTCAAACGCCTGCTGGCGGGGGATACGAGCGCGTGCCGAATCTCCTATGCCTGAGTGCAACGCGCCTTCAGCTTCTGGATTTCGCGTACAGCTTCCGCAAAGCCCGCGACTTTTACGCCCAGCGCTTCACCGAGTTGCTCGAGGCGCCGGTTGTCCGCCTGATAGGCGTGCCAGCTCTGGCCGGCCTTGACGCTCTGGTGCACGGCCTGGATGTCCTCGGGACGCAGCCAGGTCAGGGGCCTCGCCGGCTGCATGATGAGCTTGCCCGCGTCCCAGTCAATGCCCGTATAGAGAGCCTCGACGTCGACCGTTTGGTGTGCCGTCATCCCACCGGGGTTGAACGCCTTGACGCACACGCGCAGATCCCGTCCGCTTGTGCTGATGGCGCGCTCGATGAGCGGGACCGCTGCAGCCGCAGCCAGCGCCTGCGACTTTGGTCCTCCCCCCGTGCCAATATGACCTGCTACACCTACCCCCGATAGTTCAGTGAGCAACGAGGTAGGTATGACGATCAACAATCAATCCAAGGCCACGATGGAAGCAGCGAAGAGTTTGCCCGAATTGCCCG